>Ga0182006_1000133_pt1 | contig 80418 bp, 77 predicted proteins | sample Sormic07211104_1_FD_123022 | JGI IMG/M metagenome (GOLD analysis project Ga0182006, IMG submission 123022) | Rhizosphere microbial communities from Sorghum bicolor, Mead, Nebraska, USA - 072115-104_1 MetaG | ecosystem: Host-associated > Plants > Roots > Rhizosphere | place: USA: Nebraska...
GAGCCCTTCGGCCACCTTCTTCTGGCGTTCTTCGATGGCACCGTTGAGCTGGGGCCAGATGAACTTGGTGGTGAACCAGACCAGGATCGCAAAAGAGATCATCTGGCCCAGGAAGGTCATGTTGATTTCCATGATCTCTCCAAAGACTCCGAACGCTGGGGTACTGACGGTCGTCGTGGCGGGTTACGCCACGACGACAAGACGAACACTGCTTAGCCGCCGGTGGCGGTCTTCAGCACGTTGATCAGCGGGTTCGAGAAAGCAAGCAGCAGCGCGATGGCGAGGCCGATGATGAACGCGGCGTCGATCAGGCCGGCGAGCAGGAACATGCGGCCCTGGAGCAGCGGAACCAGTTCCGGCTGACGGGCGGCCGACTCGAGGAACTTCGAGCCCATGATGGCGATACCGAGACACGCACCGAGCGCGCCGAGGCCGATGATGACGCCGATGGCGATGGCGGTCATGCCCTGCACGTGTGCGAAGAGTGCGGTGAGTTCCATGGTGTTCTCCTGGGATTTCTTAATGTCGAAAGGGTGGTGTGAAACGAAACAGAATGGACTGGGTTCTAACGTCGGTGCGGTGAGTTAATGGTGTTCACGTGCCGTGGCGATGTAGACGATCGTCAGCATCATGAAGATAAACGCCTGGAGGGCGATGATCAGGATGTGGAAGATCGCCCAGGCCGTGTTGAACAAGACACCAGGCACGAAGCCGATCCAGCTCACCATCAGGCCGGCGATCAGCATGAACACCAATTCGCCGCCGTACATGTTGCCGAACAGTCGCATCGCGAGCGACACGGGCTTCGACAGGGTCTCGACGACGTTAAGAAGCAGATTGGGAATAAGCAGCACGGTCTTCGCAAAAGTGCTTTCGGCGTGGAACGGCGCGGTCAGCATTTCCTTGCCGTAACCGAACCCGCCCTTGGCCTTGATGCCATGGCCGATCACGATGAGGATTACAGCGAGCGACAGGCCGACCGTGGTGTTGATGTCGGCCGTGGGCACGGCGCGGAACTTGGTGTGTTCCGCGACCTCGGCACCGGCGAACGTGTGCACCAGCCAGCCGGCGAGATCCACCGGCAGCAGGTCCATCGCGTTCATGAAGAACACCCACATGAAGATGGACAGCGCCAGCGGCGTCACCGTGCGGCGGTCGCCATGGAAGGTGTCCTTCACCTGCGTATCGACGAATTCGATCGCCAGCTCGACCAGGGCCTGGCCCTTTGACGGAACTCCGGAGGTCGCCTTGCGGGCATATAGCCAGAACCACAGGCAGAACGCGGCACCGAGCACGAACGACACTACCAGGGAGTCGACGCGAAGGTTCCAGAACGCGCCATGATCGGCGCTGAAATTCACCGTCATGTGGCCCAGGTGGTGCTGGATGTATTCGGTCAGACCGCCTTGCGGTTCGCTCGCCATGCCTCAACCCTTGAATCTGAATGCAAATACGTTGACCGCGTAGCCGGCCACCAGTCCCACCAACGCGGGCAAGGGTGGCAGCTTCCACTGAACCAGGATGAGCGCCAGTCCACCAATGAGGACGATCCAGCGAAGGATCATTCCCACGAGGAACCTCATGAACGTCACTCCCGCTCCACCCAGCGCGCTGAACGCTCGCGCGGCAAGCAGCGCGGTAGCGATGGCGACGACCAGGGCACCCCCGAAGGCGGCCAGCGCGGCTGGACGACCCTGCAGGGAAAAAGCGAGTCCCGCTATGACAGCCACCACCAGCTGCGCGATGACGATGCGCATGGCGAGGTGACGACCGGCTGCAAGACTGTTGAGCAACGCGAGGCTCCCGTGGTTTCGCTCGAAGGCGGCACCAGATGGTTCAACGGGCCACGGTTTAATCTGGAAAAGTATACCAGTGCCGTAAACGACGGGACAAGCGACGAAAGGCCATAACCACCCGCCGGCGCGACCATCCGTCGCGTCGTTGGCGAGGAGACGCGGTCGGTCAGGCCCGGGCGGGACGGCCTGCCAATGCGCCGGCCGACGTTGTCACCCATGCATATGCAGTCGCCGCCATCCGCCCGACGCATCGGGCGAGTTCGGCGTAACCGTTTACATGGGACATCGCGGCAACCGTTGGGGAACGGGGAGTGCCGGAGTGTAGACCCGCCCCGGACAAGGCGGCAACCACGAATTGTTGCGCAGGCAGGTTTCGGCCGGAAGCCTGGCTCAGGCGGAGTATTCGGCGCCGGAGGTACAGGTCTCGTGCACCACGACCTTCGCCAGGCCCGGCACGTCGGCGCGCAGGCGTTCGAATATCCAGCGTGCCAGGTTTTCGCTGGTCGGATTCTCCAGGCCCTCGACGTCGTTGAGGTAGTGATGGTCGAGGCGATCGTAGAGCGGCTGGAAACGCGCCTTGAGGTCGCCGAAATCCATCACCCAGCCCAGCACCGGATCGGTCGGACCCTCGACGTGCAGTTCGATGCGGAATGAATGGCCGTGCAGGCGCGAGCACTTGTGCCCTTCGGGCACATTCGGCAAGCGGTGGGCCGCTTCGATGTTGAACGTCTTGAATATGCGCATGGGGACGGCGTCTTTCACGGATGACCCCGCATTGTAGCGGAGGGCGTGCCGACGCCCCCGTGGAAGTGGTATTCACGACGGATGTCGCAGTTCGGCATATCCGCGGCCACGATTCATGGACTTTTCATCGGGAAACGGTTGCAGTGGTAACTACACGGGTGAAGCGAGGGGGCTTCACCGGCTTCCCACGCGTGCATTCAGGAGGCATCGATGTGCCTTGCTAGTGATTCGCTCGACGGCTCGCACACCTGCGGGCTGGCCGAGGAAGTATTCGCCGCCTTGCCCTGGCCCTGCGTCGTCTGGCGCCACGAAGGCGGTCGCGCCGTGATGGTCAATGCGGCCTTCCAGCGCGAATTCGGCATGACCGCGAGGGGACGGGCCGGACCGGCATGGCTGGAGGAGCACCTTCATCGCACCGACCACGCGGATGAGTTCGTCTTTCGCGACCGGCATGCGCCTCCCCGCCGCTATCGGCTCACCCGGCAACTGCTCGACGTGCCACCCGCGGCTTTCCATGCGGTCTTCCTGATGCCTCTCCCTGACGATGAACCCGGTAGCGAGGAACCAGCGGCGAACGTCTTCGCCAGCCTCCGTCCCGATGTCTCGCTGACCCGCCGCGAGTCGCAGGTACTGGACGGGATCATGGGCGGCAAGCTCAACAAGGTCATCGCCAGCGAGTTGAACATCAGCCCGAAGACCGTCGAACTGCACCGGGCGAACCTGATGGCCAAGCTGCGCGTGCACAACGTGGTGGAGTTGGCGCGGGCCGTCCTGGATACGCCACCGCGCGGCGACGATCTTCCGCTGGTGGAACGCGAGGCATCCTGATTCGATCATGGGAGCAAAGAAAAAGGCCGCGCCCATGAGCGCGGCCTTTTGCATTGGTGGCTAGAGGCGGGCTCGAACCGCCGACCTCAGCATTATGAGTGCCGCGCTCTGACCAGCTGAGCTACCTAGCCATGGAACCTGGTCGTTCACGGGCGGACCCGCGAAGGCCGGGCAGTTTAATCGGCGCGGGCCTCCCGTTCAAGTAGCGCCTTGCCCGCGCTTCTCGCGCTGTGGTTGAATCGGGCGCATCGAGCGCCTCTCCGGAAGCGCCGAACTGGTTCGTGGAGGGCGGATGATCGACGCTGATGGCTATCGACCGAACGTGGGGATCGTGCTCCTGAACGGAGACGGCCGCCTGTTCTGGGCTCGCCGCGTCAATCGTGACGGCTGGCAGTTCCCCCAAGGCGGCATGCGCAGCGACGAGACACCGCTGGAGGCCATGTACCGCGAACTGGAAGAGGAAACCGGCCTGCTCGCCCAGCACGTGGAAGTGCTGGCGGAAACCCGTGGCTGGCTGCGCTACCGGCTGCCGAGCCGTTTCGTGCGCCATCATCAGCGACCCACCTGCATCGGCCAGAAGCAGGTGTGGTTCCTGCTCCGCCTGAAGTGTGGCGAGGACGCGTTCCGCCTGGATGCCTGCGAGAAACCCGAGTTCGACCTGTGGCGCTGGGTCGACTTCTGGTATCCGGCGAACCACGTGGTGAACTTCAAGCGGCAGGTCTATGAGCGGGCGTTGCGCCAGTTCGCTCCCACCGTTGAGACCGTGTGCTCGGTGACGGTGGGAACCTGCCCCCAGCAGGCCGAAGCGGAGCGGCTGGCCCGCGGCGGAGAATGAACGGACGCCCGCCGCCGGGGGCGTCTTCACATTCGTGTAGTTGACAATCGTTCGCATTCGCGTTCGAATGCGCGCCATGTACATCTGCATGTGCAATGCCGTCACCGACCACGCCATCCGCCGCGCCGCGGCCGAGGGCGTCGAATCCTTTGCCGAACTCCAGGCTCGAACGGGCTGTTCGGACTGTTGCGGGGCCTGCGAGTCCGAAGCCCGCCAGTGCCTGCGCGAGGCCGTCGCGGAAACGCGCTCCGTACTGACCTTCCTGCCCTCCCCGGCCTGACGCGCGCCGCGTCCATTCGCGGACGCAAACCACCTTCATTCTCGTTACGTCATGTCCCCGCCGGGCCACGTATAGTCGTGCCCTGCACACTCAGGGAGACCCCTCATGAAGGGCGACGCGAAGGTCATCGAATACCTCAACAAGGTCCTCTACAACGAGCTGGCCGCGATCAACCAGTACTTCCTGCATTACAGGATGTTCAAGGACTGGGGCTACAACGAACTCGCCAAGCACGAGTACGAGGAGTCGATCGAGGAGATGAAGCACGCGGACAAGCTCATCGAGCGGATACTCTTCCTCGACGGCCTGCCGAACCTCCAGCACCTGGGCAAGCTGCGCATCGGCGAGAACGTGGTCGAAGCCCTCCAGGGCGACCTCGACCTCGAGATGCTGGCCACCAAGGACCTGCGCGAAGCGATCGCCTACAGCGAAGGCATCCACGATTTCGTCAGCCGCGACCTCTTCAAGTTCATCCTGGGCCAGGAAGAGGAGCACATCGACTGGCTGGAAACCCAGTTCAGCCTGATCTCCGACATCGGCCCCGAGCGGTACATGCTCAGCAAGGTCGGATCGCTCCACGACTGATCGAAGGCCGCCGCGAGGCGGCCTTCTCCGTTATGGGGACCGGTTCCTTGACCATGGGGGAAGACGGGGGATATACCATCGGCGTCTTCACGTCTTCTCCACGGTATCTCCATGGCTTCACGCCCACCGCCGCGTTTCGTCGTGCGCTCGCTCGACGACGCGGCCAGCGAGCGCCGCAAGCGCCTCGTCCTGACCGGTGCCTGGGCGCTCAGCCTGGCCCTGGCGGCCGTGGGCACCTGGTTCGTGGCGGCCCGTGGGCCTGCCACGGTCTCGGATCGCGGCGGGGTTCGCCAGCTCGCCGCCGATAACGAGGACCTCCGCCAACAACTGGCCAACCTGCAGCGCTCCGCGCAGGTGGCGGACATCGCGGCGAAAGAACTCAAGCGCAACATGGCCGAGCGCGACGAAGAGATCAGCGGCCTGCGCACCGACCTCGCCTTTTACTCGCGCCTGGTCGGTGGCGGCGGCCAACGCGACGGGCTGAAGATCCAGGGGGCCCGCATCGCGCCGGTGAAGGGCACGGCGAACGCCTGGAACCTGATGGTCACGCTCACCCAGAACGCGCGCCGGGGGGAATTGGTGAAAGGCTCACTGAAACTGGCGGTCGAGGGCATTCAGGACGACAAGGTCGCGACCCTCGAGGGCGCGGCGCTCGGCCAGGGTGCGCAGACGACAGGGCTTCCCTTCTCCTTCAAGTATTTCCAGCAGATCCAGGGCAGCTTCACCTTGCCGGCGGGCTTCAAACCCACCCGCCTGCGACTGGTCGCCGATATCACCGGCGACCAGTCCGTCACCGGCACGGTGGCGTGGACCGATGCCCTGCGCAACGACGAGGCCAACGATGTTCAGCAATAACCGGAAGAACCAGGCTCCTGCCGTGGGTGCGGCCGCCACAAGCCTTATCGCCCGCGGCGTCACCCTTCGCGGCGACGTCCTGTTCAGTGGCGCCTTGCACCTGGACGGAACGGTCGAAGGATCGATCCACGCCGATCCTTCCGGGGACGGCGTGCTCACGATCAGTGAGACCGGCCGTGTCATCGGGCATATCGAGGTGCCCCAGGCCGTGATCAACGGCGGCGTCACCGGTGACATCGACGTCTCGGAGCGCCTGGAGCTGGCTCCCCTGGCCCGGGTGGAGGGCGACGTGCGCTATCAGGTACTGGAGATGGCGGCCGGCGCGCAGGTCAACGGCAAGATGGTGCACCGGGCCCCACAGACGGTCCGCCAGCTGGCCCAGGCGTCGATCGAGGCCACCCCGGCCCTCAGCGAGGCTTGACCTGACACGGAACGGCGCCATTATGAGCGGCATGAATAACCCATTTCCCATGGCTCCGAGTTCGGCACCGGACTATCGGTCCGCGGGTGCGCCGCTCGTCTTCACCGAAGCCGCCGCCCGCAAGGTGCACGAGCTGATCGAAGAGGAAGGCAATCCGGGCCTCAAGCTCCGCGTGTACATCAGCGGCGGTGGCTGTTCGGGCTTCCAGTACGGTTTCACCTTCGATGAGGAACAGGCCGAGGACGATCTGGCCGTGTCCCGCGAAGGCGTGACACTGGTGGTCGATCCGCTCTCGCTGCAATACCTCACCGGCGCGGAAATCGACTACGCCGAATCGTTCAGCGGTTCGCAATTCGTCATTCGCAACCCTAACGCGAAGACCACCTGCGGCTGCGGTTCCTCGTTCAGCGCATGACCGGTCGGTGGGCGTGAGCGTCGAGCAGGAGCGGGACAAGGCGGTCGCCAGCCGCGCCCGCGAAAACGTCTTCGCCGGCATCGACATCGATCGCATGGCCGAGCGGCGTGACGATCGCCTGTGGGTCGAGGAAACGGAACGCTCGCCGGGTACGCGTTTCCTCGTACTCGACAGCGAGGGCCAGGCTTTCGTCCAGGCAGAGGCGGACAGGCCGCACTGGATGACGCCGGCGATGCGTTCCGAGCGCTTCGGCGACCTGCCGTCCACCTTGCTCGGCCTGGCGAACGACAGCGCCTGGTTCACGCTCGTCGTCGACGAAGCGCACGCCGAACTCTTCGTTTCGCTGACCGGCGCACGACGCATGTCGTTGCGAGAGGCCGGACTGATCCTTCCGGCTTTCGAAGCCGGCCTGTTCGCCTATGCGAAGGGCATCACCCACTGGCAGCGGCAGACCCGCTTCTGCAGCCAATGCGGTTCGCCCACCTTGGTCGTGGCCTCGGGTCATCGCGTGCAATGCACGAACCCTGACGGCCCGCACATGCATTTCCCGCGTACCGATGCCGCGATCATCGTGATCGTGGAAGACGGCGACGCCTGCCTGCTCGGTCGCCAGCGCGGCTGGCCCCCCGGCCGTTACTCCACGCTGGCCGGCTTCATCGAACCGGGCGAATCGCTGGAAGACGCGGTCAAGCGCGAGGTCCGCGAGGAATCCGGCGTGGAGGTGCTGCACGCCACCTATCACTCGTCGCAACCGTGGCCGCTGCCCGCGTCGCTGATGGTCGGTTTCACCGCGACCGCCAGGACACGCGAGATCCACCTGCGCGACGACGAACTCGAGGATGCCCGCTGGTTCACCGTCGACGATATCGTCCAGGGCATGACCTCGGGTTCGCTCGGCGTACCGCCACCGCTCTCGGTGTCGTACCGGCTGATCGAACACTGGCTCGGCCTGCGCGGCGTGCACCTGGATGAACTGGTCGCCCACGCGTCTCGCCGCTGACGGCGGTGCTTCGCCTACAATCGGGGCAACGATTCGCGGATTCCCCGACACCATGGCTCTACGTCTCCTCGCCGTCCTCATCGCCCTCGTCGTCGCCTGGAGCGTCCCGCAGCTGGCCCGCTGGCGCGACGATCGCTGGTTTCGCCATTGGGTGAACCGGCTGGGCGATACGTCCGGGCCGGGGCGCGTCGCCGTGGTGCTGCTGGTACCTGTCGTCGCATGCGCCATCCTCGCGGGCATCCTGCGCTCCCTTCCCTTCTTCGACCTGGGCTGGCTCGCCTTCGCGGTGATCGTGCTGGTCTATGCCCTGGGCCCCCGCGAGATCGAGGCCGACATCGACGCGGTCCTGCGCGCGCCGGACGCCCTGCGCCGCGACGAAGCCATCGCCGCCCTGCGCCACGACGATGCACCGCTGACATGGTTCGCCCCCGTCATGGTCGAGGCGGCGTTCTATGGCGCGCTGCGCCGTCGTTTCGGCGTGTTGTTCTGGTTCTTCCTGCTCGGTCCCGCCGGCGCGCTCGGCTATCGCCTTGCACAAATCCTCGGCCGCGAAGCCACCCTCGCCCTCGATGCCGCCACGCGCAACGCCGCGCGCCGTGTCGCCGACGCGCTCGATTGGATTCCCGCCCACCTGATGGTCTTCGCCATGGCACTGGTGTCGGATTTCGACGCCGTGATGGGCGCCTGGAAGCAGTGGCATCGCACCTCCGGCAGCCCACGCTCCCGTCTCGAACCCGACTTCCTCGGCGCCGTCGCGCGCGCGGGCGTCGATGCGGACGTGGAGGCCGGCGACGGCTACGTGCAGGACGTGAGCGACCCGATCGCGGAACTGGAGGACGCCCGGCGCGTCATCCGGCGCGTACTGATCGTCTGGCTGGCCGTGGTCGCGGTGATCGTCCTGGCCGCCTGGTTCGCCTGAAGCCCGAAGCCCACTCCCGTGGGAGCCGCTTCAGCGGCGATGGGTGCTCGCCTCAACCGGGCCCGCTGCCGCGGGATCGCCGCTGAAGCGGCTCCCACAACAGCACATCGGCTGCACCAGCAGGCCGGCTATTCATCAGGGATTGTCGCCGCGGAGTTCGGTGACGCGCGCTTCCAGCACGGCCGCGTCGGCGTCGCCCGCGGGTAGCGGCGCACCGCCCACCAGTTCGATCCTCGACCAGAAGCGGCGAGGAAGGCGTGCCCGGCGCAGCGCGCTGTCGCGGCGGCTAAAGATGCTGCCCCACATGCCACGCAAGGCCAGCGGCACCACCGGCACCGGCCGTCGCGCGAGAATGCGGTCGACACCCGGGCGGAAGTTCTGGATCGTGCCGTCGCGGGTGATGCCGCCCTCGGGGAAGATGCAGACCACTTCGCCGTTCGCCAGGGCCTCGTCCACCAGCTCGAAGGCGCGCTCCATCAAGGCGGGGTCTTCGTTGCGCCCGGCGATGGGAATCGCCTTGGCCGTGCGGAAGACGAAACGGAGGATGGGCAGGTTGTAAATCTTGTAGTACATGACGAAGCGCATCGGCCGGCGCACGTTCGCCATGAGGATCAAGGGGTCCATGAAGCTCACGTGGTTGCACACGACCAGCGCCGCGCCTTCATCAGGAACGTGCTTCAGGCCGTCCACGCGGACCCGGTAGAGCGTGCGCACCAGCACCCAGGTGATGAAGCGCATCATGAATTCGGGCACGAGGGTGAAGATGTAGACCGCCACCGCGACGTTCACGATGCCCGTGATCAGGAAGATCGTGGGCACGTCCAGCCCCAGCGCGGTCAAGCCGATGCCGAAGCCCGAGGCCACGCAGATCAGCAAGGCGTTGACGATATTGTTCCCCGCGATGATGCGTGACAGGCGCTCACGCGGCGCCCGGCTCTGCACGAAGGCGAACAATGGCACCACGTAGAATCCGGCGAAAGCGCCGATCATCGCCAGGTCGAGCATCACCCGCCATGCGCCCGGCGTACCGGCGAAGGCGAGCCAGCCCAGGCCCGCACCCGGCGTGACCATCGGGCGCGCGAAGAACAGGTCCACGGCGAACACCGTGAGGCCGAACGCGCCCATCGGCACGAGGCCGATTTCCACGCGCTTGGCCGAAAGCTTCTCGCACAGCAGCGAACCGATACCCGTACCCAGCGAGAAAAGAGTCAGCACGAGCGTGTTCACCGAGCCGTCGCCGCCGAGGGTATGCCGCGTGTAGTTCGGCAACTGCGCGATCATCACGGTGCCGAAGAACCAGAACCACGAGATGCCCAGCACGGCGTTGAACACCGCGCGGTCTTCGTGGGTGATCTTCAGCACGCGCCACGTTTCGCTGAACGGATTCCAGTTGAAGCGCAAGTCGGGTGCCGTCGCCGGCGCGGTCGGGATGGAACGGCTCACGACATAACCCGCGCATGCGATGGCTATCGTGGTGAGCGATGCGGCGAGCGTGCCGTAGCCGGCGATCAGCATCAGCGAGTTGCCGAGGATCATGCCCGTCAACATCGCCAGCTGTGTGCCGGTCTCCACGAGGGCGTTGCCGCCGACGAGTTCGCTACGCTCCAGCGCCTGCGGCAGGATCGAGTACTTGATCGGCCCGAACACGGTGGAATGCACGCCCATCAGGAACAGGACGACGAGCAACAACGACACGTGATGAGTGAAGAAGCCGATCGCCGCGATCGCCATGGCGGCGATCTCGAACAGCTTCACGAAGCGGATGATGCGAGTCTTCTCGAACTTCTCGGCGAGCTGTCCCGCCGTCGCCGAAAACAGGAAGTACGGCAGGATGAACAACGCGGGTGCGAGGTTCGTGTAGAGCGATACCTGCGCATCCGGCAAAGCCATCTGGAACGCCACCAGCATGACCATCGCGTTGCGGAACGCATTGTCGTTGAAGGCACCGAGTGCCTGGGTCCAGAAGAAGGGCGCGAAGCGGCGCTTGGCGAGTAGGGAGAACTGCGACATGCCGTGGTCCCTGCGGAAAGATGGACGCCAGTGTAGCCGAGCGCACCGGCGTCCCTTGGATCAACCGCGCGCCAGCGCCCGATGGGCGATGTCGTGGCGATAGAAGCCACCACGGAAACGGACGGCACCCAGCGCGGCGTAAGCCTTCTCGCGTGCCTGGGCCAGGTCGTCGCCTAGCGCGCACACGGTCAACACGCGGCCACCCGCCGTGACCGGCTTGCCGTCCGCGCCTTCCGACGTCCCCGCATGGAACACCTTCACATCCGCGCCGAAATCGGTATCCGCGCCTTCGATGGCGTCACCCGAACGGACCTTGCCCGGATAGCCTTCGGCGGCCAGCACCACGCCGAGCGAAGGACGGTGGTCCCACGTGGCCGCAGCCTGCGCGATCCGGCCATCGAGGGCCGCCTCGACCAGGTCGACCAGGTCCGAGGTGAGCCGCAACATGATCGGCTGGGTTTCCGGGTCGCCGAAACGGACGTTGAACTCGATGACCTTCGGTGCGCCCGCCTTGTCGATCATCAGCCCCGCGTACAGGAACCCGGTGAAGGGAGCACCGTCCGCGGCCATGCCGACGAGCGTCGGCTCGATGATTTCGCGCATCACGCGGGCGGACACCTCGTCGGTGACCACGGGCGCGGGGGAATAGGCACCCATGCCGCCCGTGTTCGGGCCCTTGTCGCCGTCGTCGCGGCGCTTGTGGTCCTGGCTCGTGGCCATCGGCAAGGCGTGCTTGCCATCGGCGATCACGATGAAGCTGGCTTCTTCCCCGTCGAGGAATTCCTCGATCACCACGCGTGACGAGGCATCGCCGAAGGCTTGCTGGCCAAGCATGTCGTTCAACGCGGCCTCGGCCTCGTCGAGGGTCATCGCCACGACCACGCCCTTGCCCGCGGCCAGGCCGTCGGCCTTGATGACGATCGGCGCACCCTGCTCGCGAACGTGCGCCAACGCGGGCGCCAGCTCGGTGAACACGGCGTAGTGCGCGGTGGGAATGCGGTGTCGAGCCAGGAAGTCCTTCGCGAACGCCTTGCTACCTTCGAGCTGTGCCGCCGCGGCGCCCGGGCCGAAGCAACGCAAGCCTTCGCGCGTGAAGCGGTCGACCACGCCCGCGACCAGCGGCACTTCCGGTCCCACGACGGTCAGGCCCACCGCTTCGCGCTTCGCCAGCGCCACCAGTCCATCGATATCGGTCACCGCCACGGCTTCGTTGCGCATGCCCGGCTCATGCGCCGTGCCGGCGTTGCCGGGAGCCACGATCACCTCGTCCACGCGTGCGGATTGGCCAAGCTTCCAGGCCAGCGCGTGCTCGCGCCCGCCGCCGCCGATGACGAGGACTTTCATGGGTATCTCCAGACGTTGAACCGCCTATTCTACCCGGCGTCTTCGGGCACTGCCCGCGAAACGCCATACCGGAGCCCCTCGCCTTGCCCCTCGTGGAAGGAAGCTCGACCACCCAGACCAAGGAGATCGCCCGCATGGTACGCCTGCCCCACCTGCTCGCCGCGTTGTTCGCCCTCGTGCTAGCCACCTCGTCCCACGCCGCCGGATGGCAGGAACATCCAGAGTGGGGCAAGGTATTCGCCGATGCCCATGTGCACGGAACGCTTATGGTGTACGAGGAGGGCTCGGGAACGACGCACGTTTTCGACGTGGCGCGCGCCCGCAAGCCCTACATCCCGGCTTCCACGTTCAAGATCTTCAATGCGATGGTGGCCATCGATACCGGCGCGGTCGCCGATGAGTTCGACCCGATCGCCTGGGACGGCAAGGTCCGCGACATGGGTGGCAAGCCGATGGTCGAGTGGAATCGCGCCAACAGCCTCGCCAGTGGCATGCGCTATTCCACGGTATGGCTCTATCAGGAAGTGGCGCGGCGGGCCGGGCAACAAAGGATGCAGTCGTGGATCGACAAGGCCGGCTATGGCAACCGCGACATTGGCGGCGGGATCGACAGGTTCTGGCTGGACGGCGCGTTGCGCATAACCGCCGAGCAACAGGTCGCCTTCCTGCGGCGCCTGGCCGACGGCACCTTGCCCTTCTCGGCGCGTGCACAGGAGATCGCGCGGCGCATCACGATCTACGAAGCCGGCACGGACTATGTGCTGCACGCCAAGACAGGCTGGGCGACGCACGGTGCGCAGAACAATGCCGATCCGGCCAAGGCGGACGACATCGGCTGGTATGTGGGCTGGGTCGAGCACGGTGGCAAGCGCTGGTTCTTCGCGCTGAACATCGACATCACCAAGCCCGAGGATGGTGGCAACCGGGTAGCGATCGCGCGCGAGATACTGGGGACGATGGGCGCGTTCGGCTCCCGCTGACCGCGCTTCAGCGCGCGAACAGGAGCGCCAGCAACTGTCCGCGCGGAAGCTTGCCCGTTTCGTTGCGCGGCAGCGCCTCGACGAGGCGCAATGGACGCGGCAGGAAGACCGGGTCCATCGCGTCGCGCAAAGCCGCCATCACCGTCTGCTCGGTCATTCCAGGCGCGACGACGAGACCGGCGATGCGGCGCACACCCGACGCGTCCGCCTCGTCGAGCTGGAACAACACGCCGTCGCGCACGCCATCGATGGCAAGGAGCCGCCGGTTCAGGTCGCCCAGCGAGGCGCGTTTGCCGGCGATCTCCAGCAGGTCGCTGTTGCGGCCGCGCAAGCGGAAGAGACGGCCTTCGCCATGCAAGGTGACGATGTCCGCGAGTGCGATGGCTTCCGCCAGTTGCGGGGCATCGACCAGCGTGCCGTCGGGCTGCGGATGCAGCGTGACGCCCGGATAGAGCGTCCAGTCCTCGTCGGTCGACGTACGGCGGCTGGCGAAGACGCAGGTTTCCGTCGAACCGAATACTTCGTATAGCGGCGCACCGAAGCGTCGCTCGGCGGTGGTCGCCAGTTCGACCGGCATGGGTGCCGTCGCCGAGACGAACGCCGCCAACGGCGGCAGGGCCACGCCCGATTCCACCAGTGCGCGCAGGTGCACGGGCGTGGTCACGAGGACACGTGGCTCCGGCATCGTCGCCAGCGCCGCCGCCACGTCGGCCGGGAAGAACGGACGCCCGGCGTGCACGCTCACCTCGGAAAGCAGGGGCATCAGCACCGACATCTCCATGCCGTACATGTGCTGCGGCGGCACGGTGGCGACGAGATCGAACGCCTTGCCGATGCTCTTGCCGAGCATGTTCGCGTTCCCGGCGTTGCTGTCCACGAAGCTGCCCCACGTCTTCACGTTGGGCTTGGGCTTGCCGGTGGAACCGGAGGTGTAGCCGATGGCGACCACCGCGTCGGCGGCGATCATCGGTACCTCGGTTTCCACGGACGCGCCATCGTCGAGCGCAGGTATCCGCACGTAGCCGGCTGGAGCGGGCGACAGGTCGAGTTCGCCGATCGCATACGAGCCGGGGTGTCCCGCCATCACTTCGTCGACCGCGTGCGGCGCGCGCGAAGGCGGAAGGAGATTGGTCTGGCCACGCACGACCAGCGCCGCGAAGGCGACCAGGAAGGCGTAGCGGTCTTCGCACAGGTTCACCGCGCTGCCGGCGTCCGGCAGGAGCGAGGCCACCTGGCGCACGTGGCCGAGGAACACCGCGGCGCTGACGGGTTGTCCGGCGCGCCATGCGACCGGCCGTGACAACGCGCCCACCAGCAAGGGCAGCCGTGGGCCGGGAGCCCTTCCGGCAATCTCAAATACGTTCGACGACAACGGCTTCTCCCCCTATCAGGCGCGGATGATAGCGCCGCTCAGGGCGTCACGGATGACCGTCGGGCGATCGAGACCGCCGAGTTCAGCATCCAGCACGCCGTCGAGCCGGGCGCCGAAGTAGCGCTCCAGGGTCGGCAGGTCCCGTGCCGGCGGCTCGCCGTGGGGATTCGCGCTGGTCGATACCAGCGCGCCACCGAATGCCGAGCACAGGGCGGCGGCGGGCGCGTGCGCCGTGATCCGCAGGGCGATGCCCGAGTGGGTACCCGCGACCCACTCGGGCACATGGGCACTGCGCGGGAAGATCCACGTGTTCGGGCCGGGCCAGGAGGCGAGCACCTGCTCCAGGGCCTTCGCGGAAACCTTCGTCAGGTCGATATACGGCGCCGCCTGCAGGAAATCGGCGGCGATGAGCAGGACACCTTGCGAGTAAGGCCTGCCTTTCAGCGCGAACAGGCGTTCGAAGGCGGTGCGGTCGTGCGGGTCGCAACCGAGGCCGAAGACGGCCTCGGTGGGATAAGCGAGCACACCGCCGTCGCGCAGGAGCGAGGCGGCCTGTTCGATGGCGGCCGACGTGAAACGACGCATGGTCAATCGGCGACGGGTGCGGTCGCCTTGCTCGTCGTCTTTTTCACGACGGCTTTCTTCGTGGCGGTCTTGGTTGTCGTCTTCTTCGCGGCGGCCTTCTTGGCCGCCGTCTTCTTGCTCGTGGTTTTCTTGGTGGCCGCCTTCTTCGTGGCCGTCTTTTTCACCGCCGTCGCATCCTTGGCCGCCACTTTCTTCGCCGCCGCCTTCTTGGCGGTGGCCTTCTTCGCCGCGGTCTTCTTGGCCGCGCGACCGCCACGAGGCTTCTTCACCGGGGCAGCCGCCAGCAATTCGGCGCATTCCGTCTCGGTGAGCGTCTTCGGATCGCGATCCTTGGGAATGCGTGCGTTTTTCTCGCCGTCGGTGATGTAGGGGCCGTAGCGCCCGTTGAGCACCTGCACGCCGTTGCCGAAGTCGAGGATCGTCCGGTTGGCGATGGCCTCCAGCTTCTCCTGCACCAGTTGCAACGCACGCGGCAATTCGATGACGTACGGGTCGTCCTCGGGCTTGAGCGAGGCATAGGTATCGCCCTGCTTCACGAAGGGCCCGAAGCGGCCGATGCCGACGGTGACATCCTCGCCTGCGTCGGACTTGCCCAGGGTGCGCGGCAGCTTGAACAACTCCATCGCCTCTTCGAGCGTGATGGTGTGCATGCTCTGCCCGGGCCGCAGGCTCGCGTAGGTGGGCTTGGCTTCGTCGTCCTTGCTGCCGATCTGGGCGTAGGCGCCATAGCGCCCCAGGCGCACCGACACCGGCTTGCCCGTTTTCGGGTCCTCACCGAGCTCGCGTGCGCCCGTGGCCTCGTTGCGGTCGACCGACTCGGTCTTGTCGTCCACCAGGGTCTTGAACGGCAGCCAGAAGCGTTCGAGCAACGGCACCCAGGCTTCCTCGCCACGGCTTACCGCGTCCAACTCGTCTTCGAGGCGGGCGGTGAAGTCGTAGTCGACGTATCGGGCGAAGTGCCCGGAGAGGAACTGGCTGACCGCGCGGCCCACGTCGGTGGGCTTGAAGCGGCGGCTTTCGAGCAGGACGTACTCGCGGCTGAGCAGCACCTGGATGATGCTGGCGTAGGTGGAGGGACGGCCGATGCCGTATTCCTCAAGCGTCTTGACCAGGCTCGCCTCGGAGAAGCGCGGCGGCGGCTCGGTGAAATGCTGGTCGGCGGCGATCTGCGAAACCGGCACCACGTCGCCCTGCTTGAGGCGGGGCAGGCGGCGCTGTTCGTCCTCGTCCTCGCCCTTCTGGTCGCGACCTTCCTCGTATACGGCGAGAAAGCCGGGATCGATCACCGTGGTACCCGTGGCGCGGAACGCCGATTCGGCGACGGGGAATTCCACGGAAACCGTGTTCAGCGTGGCATGGACCATCTGGCAGGCGACCGTGCGCTTCCAGATCAACTCATAGAGCTTGCGCTGGTCGTCGTTGAGGAAGGAGGCGACGCTGCGCGGCGTGCGCATGGCCGAGGTCGGGCGCACGGCTTCGTGCGCTTCCTGGGCGTTCTTCGACTTGGACTTGTAGACCTGGACGGCGTCTGGCAACGCTCCCTTGCCGTATTCGCGCCCAATCAGGTCGCGCAATTCGGCCACGGCGTCTTCCGAGAGCGCCACCGAGTCGGTACGCATGTAGGTGATGAGACCGACATTGCCTTCGCTGCCCAGCCCCACGCCCTCGTAGAGGCCCTGGGCGATGCGCATGGTGCGGCTGGTGGAGAAGCCGAGCTTGCGCGCGGCCTCCTGCTGCAACGTGGACGTGGTGAAGGGCGGCGCCGGGCGGCGCTTGCGCTCCTTGCTGGTGACCTCGCCGACGGTGAAACGGCCGGCGGCGGCCTTCTCCAGCGCCGCACGCGCCGCCATGGCATCGGCTTCGTTGGTGAGATCGAACTGCTCGAACTTCTTGCCGTCGAGACGGACCAGGCGGGCGTCGAACGCACCCTCCGGGTGGGTCAGGCTGGCCTGGATGGTCCAGTACTCGCGCGCCTTGAAGGCTTCGATCTCGAGTTCACGCTCGACGATCATGCGCAGCGCCGGGGACTGCACGCGGCCAGCTGACAGGCCGCGCTGCACCTTGCGCCAGAGCACCGGCGAGAGGTTGAAACCGACCAGGTAATCCAGCGCCCGGCGGGCCTGCTGGGCGTCGACCAGGTCGTGCGAAAGCTTGCGCGGATTCGCGACTGCCTCCTTGATGGCCTTCGGCGTGATCTCGCTGAACACCACGCGCTGGACGTCCTTGCCCTCCAGCAGGCCGCGCTCGCGGAGGATCTCGCTGATATGCCAGGAGATGGCCTCACCTTCGCGATCCAAGTCGGTCGCGAGGTAGATGCTGCTGGCCGCCCGGGCCGCCTTGGCGATGGCGTCGACATGCTTCTCGTTGCGGTCGATCACCTCGTAGGCCATGGCGAAGCCGTGGTCGGGGTCGACGGCGCCCTCCTTCGGCCGAAGGTCGCGGACGTGGCCATACGACGCCAGCACCTGGAAGTCGGCTCCCAGGTACTTGTTGATCGTCTTGGCCTTGGCCGGCGATTCGACGATGAGGAGGTTCTTTGCCATGCGTTACCGATTCCGAGGATCGCGGGGGCGAGTTGACCCCAGCGTATGTATATATTTAGTTGGAAACATATCGCCGTGACGGCTGTCAAGCGTCGGCGATCAGACCATGCGCTGGTAGCGGTTGCCCGACAGCGTCGCGATTTCGCCTTCGAGTTCCAGTATCAGCAGCATCGACGACAGCGCTCCGGGAGCGATGCCCGTCGCGTCCACCAAGGCGTCGAGGGAGGCGGGATCGTACCCCATGACGTCGAGCAGGCGGCGATATTCCTCATCCTGGCGCCAATCGAAGGGACCGGTCTTGCGCCGGCCGACCCCGATCTTGCCCTCGTCCCGCTCCAGGCGGGCGCGCAGTTCCGCACCCAGTTCCAGGGCCGCGGGTGCCAGGGTGGCGAGGACTTCGTCGGGTTTCTGAACCAGGCGGGCCCCCTCTCCAATGAGGGCATGACAGCCTTCGGCCAAGGGGTTGTGGATCGATCCGGGCAACGCGAAGACCTCCCGCCCCTGTTCGCCGGCCTGCCGGGCCGTGATCAGCGAGCCGGAGCGGCGTCCGGCCTCGATCACCACCACGCCCAGGCTCAGGCCGGCGATGATCCGGTTGCGCTGGGGGAAATGGTGGACCAGCGCGGGCGTGCCCGGCGGGTATTCGCTGACGATGGCGCCCTGGGCGGCGATGCGCCGGGCCAGGGCGTGGTGTTTTCGGGGATAGACCCGGTCCGGTCCGGTGCCGATCACCGCCACGGTGGGCTGGCCCGCGTCCAGGGCGGCCTCGTGCGCGGCGCCGTCGACCCCGTCGGCCATGCCACTGGTGACCAGCAGCCCGCCCGCCGACAGCTCGGCGGCGAAGCGCCGCGCGTTGGCCAAGCCGGGCGGCTGGGCTCGCCGGGCGCCGACGATCGCGATTTGAGGCCGCAACAGCAGCGACGCGTCGCCCTTGACGAAAAGGGCGGCCGGCGGATCGGGAATGGCTTCCAGCTGCGGTGGGAAATCCTCTTCCGTGCACCGAAGCAGGCGCTGGTCGCCGCCGGCGAGCCAGGCGAGGTCGTGGGCGAGCGCGGCTTCGTCCGGTTGCTCGATCCAGGCCCGGCCCTCGCCGTCCAGGGCATCGGCGTGACGCGCCAGCCAGCGGAGCAGGGACGCCGCATCGCCGCGGGCGACGAGGCCCTCGCGAATGCGGCGGGCCCCAAGGCCGGGGGTGCGCAGCAGGATCAACCAGTCGCGGAGGTCGTCGGAGTCGGTCATCCGCGCAGTTTAGAGGGCGCGCATGGGCTGCCTGTCGGAACAGGCCACCAATTCAGGTGAGGCGTGGGCGCAGCGGTGGGAGCCGGTTCACGGCCCCCACCGTCCTGTGTCATTCCGGCAGGACGAGGCGGTCGCCCTTCCGCAACGGACGCAACGCGTCCATCACCAGCGCGTAGCTGACATGGTCGAAGGTGCGGAACACCATCAGGTGACCACCGAATTCGTCCGGCAGTTGCACCTTGCGCGAGGTGTCGCGGCGGTTGTAGTTGCCGCTGACCTCGTCGGGGATCTTCTCGCCCTGGCTCATCACCTTGAACGTCGTGCCGTTGTCGACGCCATCGGCGGATCCCGCCGAGATGGAGACGACCTGACGGCTGCCCACGCCGCTCAAGGCGTCGGTGAAGCCGATCACACGAGGGTCCGCCGGCATCGACTTCGGCGCGTGAGGATAGAAATATGGATCGTACGGCTTGTCGTCGACCAGCATCAGGCGGTCGCCCTTGCGCACCTCGAGGGTGGAATCGACGAGGACCAGGCTGGAGACGTCGCCATTGGTCGCGATCACCTCGGCCGTGCCGATCACCGATACCTCGACCCCGCGATCGTCGCCCTTGCCCGTATGCGTGTCGTGGCGCGAATCCTCGCGCCACGGGCTCGGCGCCATGGAGACGTCGCTGTCGAGTTCGTCGGCCACGAACGAGCCGTGCGAGGGGTTGCCGATCATGTCGACGTTGCCGTCCGAACCGCCGTGGTCGCGGAAACGGTTGGTCGGGCGGACGATCGCCCAGCGCTGGCCGGGCTGGGCGGAATCGAGGTCGCGGGCGTAGATCTTGTTGCCCGGCGTCGCGCGCAGGTGGTTCTCTTCGAAGCCCACCAGGTACGGCGAACGCTCGACCTCGTCGGCGTCCATCACCCGCAGTTCCTTGAGGAACATGCGCAATTCGCTGAGCGGGATCGCCGGGATAGCGTCGCCATCGGTGCGCACGCGCGGCTGCAGGCCGATGCGAGGGCCGCCTCCGGTCATCGACAGGTTGAGCACGTCGCCCGGGTAGATGAGGTGCGGATTGCGCACCTGCGGGTTCGCCTGCCAGATCTCCGGCCATAGCCAGGGCTTGCTGAGGAAGCGGGCTGAGATGTCCCAAAGGGTATCGCCCCGGCGCACCGTGTAGGTGTCGGGGTGATCGGGACGAATCTGGGCCGCCGCCGCATAGACGGCCACAGTAAAAAACATGCCGCCAAGCAGCATGGCGAACTTCTTGATCATGGCGGGTTTTCCCCCTTCCCCGGTGCTGTCGCGAGTGTAACTGAATCGTTAACGGGCACAATACGTACGCCTGCTCGCCCGGTCCCCGGCGCGGGCGTAGAATACGGGGCCATCCTACAGATGCCGTTGCTTGGATTTCGCCGATTTGCCCGCAAATCCGGGCACAGGCGCCGCAGCGGCCCGTGAACGTTCAAGGTGACACCGTGTCCACCCTCGCCATCCTGGAATTCCCCGACCCGCGCCTGCGCACCGTCGCCGCCCCGGTCACCGTCTTCGACGCCGAACTCAAGCAGTTCGTCGCCGACATGTACGAAACCATGTACGCCGCCAACGGCGTCGGCCTCGCCGCCACCCAGGTGAACGTGCACCAGCGCGTGCTGGTCGCCGACATGAGCGACGACCGTAACGAGCCCCTGGCGCTGATCAATCCCGAGATCCTGGAAAAGGACGGCCAGCAGGTCTACCAGGAGGGCTGCCTGTCGTTCCCAGGCATCTATGCGGACGTGACCCGTGCCCTGCACGTGAAGGTCCGCGCCCAGGACGTCGACGGCAAGGAGATCCTGATCGAGGCCGAAGGCCCCCTGGCCGTGTGCATCCAGCACGAGATGGACCATCTCGCCGGCAAGGTCTTCGTCGACTACCTGTCGCCGCTGAAACGCGGAATGCTGCTCAAGCGGATGGAAAAACAGCGCAAGGCAAGCGCCTGATCGTGGCCGACCGTTCCCTGCGGGTGGTGTTCGCCGGAACGCCTGAATTCGCCGTGCCCTGCCTCCAGGCCTGCCGGGCCTCGGGAGCGGACGTCGTCGCCGTCTATACCCAGCCCGACCGGCCCGCCGGTCGCGGTCGCAAGCTGGCCGCCAGCCCGGTGAAGGAAGCCGCGCTCGCCGCCGGCATCCCCGTCGAGCAACCCGAATCCTTCAAGGCCGAAGCCGACCGCGAGCGACTCGCGGCATATGCTCCCGACCTCATGGTCGTCGTCGCGTATGGCCTGATCCTGCCGCGCAAGGTACTGGCCATTCCGCGGCTGGGCTGCTGGAACGTCCACGCTTCGCTCCTGCCGCGCTGGCGCGGCGCCGCGCCGATCCAGCGCGCCATCCTCGCCGGCGACAGCGAGTCGGGGGTCGACCTCATGCAGATGGAGGCAGGCCTCGATACCGGTCCCATTCTGGTCGAGCGGCGCACGCCGATCGGCGCGGACGACACCGGTGGCAGCCTGCACGACCGGCTTTCCGCCCTGGGTGCGGACGCACTCGCCGAAGGCCTGCGCAGGACGCTCGCCGGTGAAACCCTGCCCCCTCGGGTCCAGCCCGAGGACGGCGTGATGTACGCGCACAAGCTCGACAAAGCGGAAGCCCGCCTCGACTTTTCCGTGCCGGCCACCGAACTGGAGCGGAAGGTGCGCGCCTTCGATCCCTGGCCGGTCGCCGAAGCGGATGTCGCCGGCGAGCGACTGCGCATCTGGTCCGCCCGCGCCATCGAGGGAGTCCCCGGCGTGCCTGCCGGCGAGGTGATCGCGGCTTCCCGGGCGGGCATCGACGTGGCTTGCGCGGAAGGCGCCCTGCGACTCACCGCCGTGCAACGGGCGGGCGGGCGCCGGATAGGCGCGGCGGATTACCTCAACGCCCGTCCGGAGCTGAAGCGGGCCGCCTCGTGAGCCGCGCCATCTCGGTACGCGCCCTCGCGGCGGAAGCCCTGGCCGACATCGCGCTTTCCGGGCACTCGCTGCGCGAGGTCGCCGACCGCGCCCTGCCCCGGCTCCCGGATTCACGCGACCGCGCCCTGCTCACCGCGCTGCTCAACGAGGGGGCCCGCTGGTGGCCTCGCTTCGACGCCGCGCTCGATCGCCTGCTCGACAAGCCGATCCGGCGCAATGAACCCGTCGTGCACGCACTGCTGGTCGTCGGGCTGGTGCAACTGGAGATATTGGAGTTGCCCGGCTACGCCGCCGTGGCCGCCACGGTCGAAGCGGTGCGCGAAGTGCGCCGGCCGCGACTCGCCGGGGTGGTCAACGCGGTGTTGCGCCGGTGGCAGCGTGAACGCGAAGCCTTGCTGGCCGAACTCGATGCGGTGCCGGCCACGCGCCATGCGCACCCGGCGTGGCTGGTAGAGGCGATCGCGAACGACTGGCCGGCGCAGGTCGACGGCGTCCTCGCCGCCGCGAACACGGAACCGCCGCTGATGCTGCGCGCGAACCGTCGCCGCGTGGCACGTGCCGAGGCGGCGGAAGCCCTGCGCGCCGCCCGACAGGAAGTCGATCTCCATCCCTGGCTGGAAGACGGGCTGGTCCTGCCGCACAGCACCGACGTCACCCGCCTGCCCGGTTTCGCCCAGGGCCATTTCGCCGTGCAGGACGGCGCCGCACAGGTTCCCGCCGACCTGCTCGGCCTCGCCGATGGCCAGCGCGTGCTCGACGCTTGCGCGGCGCCAGGCGGCAAGGCCTGTCACGTCCTGGAGCGGGCGGCGGTGTCGCTGGTCGCGGTGGAATCCGAGGCGCACCGTGTGCCACGTATCCGGCAGAACCTGGAGCGGCTGGGCCTCGAAGCCGAGGTCATCGTCGGTGACGCGGGCGATACCACGGCGTGGTGGGACGGTCGCCTCTTCGACCGCGTGATGATCGACGCGCCATGCTCGGCCACGGGCGTGATCCGCCGCCGGCCCGACGTGCGCCTGCATCGGCGGGCGGGTGACATCGACGCTCTGGTCCCGCAGCAGGAACGCATCCTCGCCGCTTGCTGGAACGTGCTGGCTCCCGGCGGGCGCCTGCTCTACGTCACGTGCTCGCTCTTGCGGCGGGAGAACGAGGGCGTGGTGAACGCCTTTCTCGCCAGCCGCGACGATGCCACCGTCGTGCCGTTCACCTTGCCCGTGGGACAAGCCGCCACCGTGGGCTGGCAGATCCTGCCGGGCGACGGCGACCTCGACGGCATGTATTACGCCCTGCTGGAAAAGTCCGCCACCAACGCCGCATAGACGGCTTCCGTGGCGTCCACGAAGCGCTCCATCCCGAACTCGGCTTGCGCATGCGCGCGCGCAGCGCCGCCCATCGCGGAAAGCGATGCACGCGTGGCGAGCAAGGCACGCAAGGCATTGGCGATGGCCATCCGATCGCGGGCCGGCACGACCCAGCCGTCTTCGCCCTGGCGGATGTTCTCGGGAAGACCCGCGTAATCGCTGACCAGTACCGGCTTGCCCATCGCCATCATTTCGCGGCAGGCGAACGAGATCGTCTCGACGTCCCACGACAAGACGAAGCCCGCGTCCAGCGCGGCCACCATCGGGCGCACATCGGCCAACCGGCCCGTGAAATGGACCTGCGGCGCGACACCCAGCGCCTCGATCCGGGCGAGGTCCTCCGCCCCGGGCATCCCACCGGCGAGAACCACCCGCAGGCGCTCACGCTCGTCCGGCGCCAGCGAGGCCAGCGCTTCGACCAGGTCCATCCAGCCCTTGTAGCGCGCCGTGCCGGCATTGCTGCCGATCAGCAGTGGGTCGGGGCCGGTATCCGGCGCCAGCCATGCCGCGCGCTGCTCCGGCTCCGGTTCGCGCGGCGTGAACCGGTCGATGTCCACGCCATTGAAGACGGTGGCCACGCGGCAACGCTTATAAGGAGAGGCTAGCAACTGGCGCCGCACGAAGTCGCACACGGCGATGACCTGGTCGGTACCGAAGCGCGAGCGCCATGCGTGTCCGGGGCCGGTCATCGGCTTGGAGTTGTGCTTGGTCAGGACGATGGGAGGGCGAGGCCGCATGCCGCGCACGGCCGACATGACCAGCCGATGGTCCGCCGACCCGTTCACATGGACGAGGTCGAACCGCTCGCGCCGGAGGACATCGGCAAGCTGCCGCCGCGCACGACGACGTGCCCGAAGACGGCCGAGTCCGTTCGGGAACGGCTGGTCGAGCACGCGCACCCCGTCGATCGCGCGCGCTTCACGGTTGAGGCGGCTGCCGGGTGGCGCGGCGACATGCACCTCATGGCGCCCCGCAAGCCCTTGCGCCAGGCCGATGATGTAAGTGGTGTGACCGCCGCCGTCGCCGTCGTGGAAGTTCGTGAAAAGGAGCTTCATCGCCCTGGGTCGGTCCTTGCCGAAGCTGAATTCCGGCCGGCCCGCGAGGATCGCCCCGGAGCGGCATCGGCCATCCGGTAAAGTACCATCTGGGCCGCCATGCGGCGTAGCCGCCACGCCGTCCCGATCCAAGCCAGGTGCCGAGTGCTCGAAAAAACCAACCCGTGGCGCGTATGGATCGTCTCGTTGCTGATCGCGATGATGCCGCTGTCGTTCGCGCTTCCGATCAAGGCGAAGGCCATCCCCGCCGCCATCCTGTTCCTTCTCGGCATCTGGATGCTCATCCGGGATACCGAGGCACGCGCCGCCGTCCGTCGTGCGCGCTGGGTACTCGGCCCGGCGGCACTGGCCTTCGCGTTCTGGCTGGTGAACGTCGCCATCCACGGCATCGACTGGCGCGAGTTCGACGTCACCTCGCACATCCTCGCCTTCCTGGTCATCGCCGTCGGCTTCGCCAGCCCGCTGCGGCCTGTCGTGCTGCGTATCGGCTTCGCCGCTTCCGCCGGCGTGCTCGGGATCGTCTGCCTGGAGCAGCATTACGTCGAGGGCATCGACCGTGTCTACGGGATCAACAACGGGCTATGGGGTGCCATCGAATTCGGCATGTTCATGCTCGTGCTGGCGCTGATCGCCGTGGTGCAGGCCCTGCGCAGTGAACTCGGCCGGGGCGAGCGCGTGCTGCACATCGTCTGTGCCGCCCTGGGCATCTACGGTGCCCTGCTGACGCAGAGCCGCGGGCCGCTCCTCGCCTTCCTGCCGGTGTTCGTCATCGTGGTGCTGATCCAGTCCCGCCGGACCGGCCGCTGGCGCGAAGGCCTGGTGTTCCTCGTGGTAGGCATCGCCGCCGCCGCGGGCGCGGCGACGACGATGCACGGCGAGGTACTGACCCGCTTCGCCGCCGTCACCGAGGAGATGTCCACGTATAGCGAGCAGGACGCCAGTGGCGCCGTTCGCGAACGCCTGGAGATGTGGCGCACCGCGACCATGGCGCTGGACGACCATCCGCTGGCCGGCGTGGGCCTGAACCAGTTCGGCGACTATGCGCGGGCGCGCATCGCCGAGGGCAAGGTCAACGCCACGGTGGAACGCTACGACCACCCGCACAGTGAATACCTGGAATGGGCGGTGACCGGTGGCCTGCCGGGGCTGGCCGTGCTCGTCCTGCTGTTCGGTGCCGCCCTCGCATTCTTCCTGCGATACGCGCTGCATCCGGACAACGCCATCGCCATGCCGGCGAGCGCGGGCCTCAGCACCGTGTGCATGTACGCGCTCTGCGCGCTGACGGACAACGTGTTCTACCGCCCGATGCCGCACTCGCTGTATTTCTTCCTCACGCTCGGCCTTGCCGTCTACATCGGCCGCCTGCTGAATGCCGCCGGACGACCGGCGACGGTGCGCTGAAGCGTGGCTTCCATCCACCTGATCGCCTGGAACAACGGCCGTGGCCTCAGCCACGACATCCGCCTGCTGGAGGATGCGCTGCTCGCGCTGGGGCACGAGGTGTCGATCACCTCGGTGCCACGCCGCAGCCGAGGGCTGCCCTGGCGCGCCTGGTGGCAACGGCTGCGCATGCACGCGCGCTGGCTGGCCGGGCGGGGACCGCGCCGCCATGACCTGGGCATCACGCTCGAACACGTGCATGCGGCGTACCTGCCGCTCGCACGGTGCAACGCGCTCGTGCCGAACCCGGAATGGCTTTCGCGCCGCGACCGGCGCCAGCTGCATCGCTTCGACGCGATCCTGTGCAAGACCGCCATCGCGCGCGACACCTTCGCCGCGCAGGGCCTGCCGGTGCACGTCATCGGTTTCCAGAGCATCGATTGCCGTCGCGAAGGCATCGAACGGAACCGCGACTTCCTCCACCTCGCCGGCGCCAGCCGGATGAAAGGGACGGAACGCTTGCTGGATATCTGGCGCCGCCACCCGGAGTGGCCCACGTTGCACGTGCTGCAGTCGCCCTCCACCGCGCGCGGCGACCAGGCTGGCACGGCCGCGAACCTCGATCACCGCGTCACCTATGTCGATGACATCGAGGACATCCGGCGACTGCAGAACGCGCACGCCTTCCACCTGTGCCTGTCGGAAGCCGAGGGCTGGGGCCACTACATCGTCGAGGCGATGAGTTGTGGCGCCGTCGTCCTCGCCACGGACGCGCCGCCGATGAACGAGCTCGTCGGGAACGACCGCGGCCTGCTCGTCACGGCGCACGAAAACGGCACGCTCAACGCGTCCGCGCTGTGGCAATTCGACGAGGCCGCCCTGGCGGCATGCGTCGAGCGTGCCGTCGGCATGCCCGACCAGGAACTGCATCGCCTCGGGGAAAACGCGCGGCACTGGTACGAAAACAACCAGGCCGGGTTCGCTGGAAGGTTGCGCGGCGCGCTCGACCACCTGCTCGGATAGCCGGCGCCGGGCGGTGTCCACGCCGCACAGACGGGGGGAGCGGTAGGACTAAAGTCAGCCATTCCCGCCATGGTGCGTTTAGAATTCATGATCCTTTAACGGTGACGACGCCCTTGTCCAACAGCGCCTATACCCGATCGGAACATCTCCGTGCCCTCTGGCCGTGGCTGCCGCTATGGGCCGCGATGGCCTTGCTCGCCATCTTCGCGCACGGCCCGATGCCGATGTTCTCCACGCGCACGCTCGCCGTCGCCTGGGAGATGTGGGCGCACGGCCATTGGCTGGTGCCGCACATCAACGGCGACCCGTACAGCGAAAAAGCGCCCCTGCTGTTCTGGATGATCCACGCCGGTTGGGCCGTATTCGGCGTGACCGACGTATGGCCGCGCATCCTCGAGGTGGTCTTCGGTGGCGTACAGCTGGTGCTCGCCTCGGTACTGGCGGGACGCCTGTTCCCCACCCGGCCGTGGGTGGCCAAGGCCACGCCGTGGCTGTTGATGGCGTTGGCGTACGCGTTCCTGTTCGGCCTGCAGATCATGTACGAGGTGCTCCTCGTGGTCTGGGTGCTGGCCGCATTGCTCTGTCTCACGCCCACCGCCACGCGGGCCCAACCGCGATGGTGGTTGTTCGGCCTGATGATCGGCGCCGGTCTGCTCACCAAGGGACCGGTGATGGTGGTGCACGTGCTGTTCCCGTTCCTGCTCGGACCGCTCTGGAACGAGTGGGCCCGACAGAACAAGGCCCGCTGGTACGGCTTCGGCGTCCTCGGCCTCCTGCTCGGCTTCGCGATCCTGCTGGCCTGGGCGATTCCCGCCGGCGAGTCGGGGGGCGAGGCCTATCGCCAGCGCCTGTTCTTCACCCAGACCGCGGGCCGCGTCGTGGACGCGAAGGTGCAGGACCTGCAGAACCACGCCCGGCCGGCCTGGTACTACTTCCTGTTCCTGCCGGTGCTCCTGTTCCCGCTCAGCGGCTGGTTGCGTGGCCTCGTCGCCGTGCCCACCACGCTGTTCCGCCGGCCCTGGCGTGCGGGCACCACCGCCGCGCTGGTCTGCGCGGGTGTCTCGTTGCTGCTCCTGCTCGCATCGGCCGCGGGCGGCCACTTCCCCGGCTGGGCCGAAAAGATCCTCGTGGTGCTGGTGTTGCTGCCGCTGTTCCTGGCGCTGGCGCGGCAACCGCTCGAACCGGGGCTGCGCTTCCTCGTGGCCTGGCTGCTGCCCACCCTGCTCACCTTCTCGCTGATCACCGGCAAGCAGCTCTACTACGTGCTGCCCGAACTGGCGGGCGTCACCATGCTGGTCGCCGCGTCGGTCGCCGACCTGCGCGAACGGCACAAGGCACTGGCGTCGCATTACGCCTTGGGCACGTGGCCGCTTTCGCTGGGCGCCTTCCTGTTGGCCATCGCGTTGTTCGCCATGCCGTCGGTGGTGCCCTCGCGCTTCCCGGACAACATCTGGCTGGTGGGCATGGCGCCGTATGCGCGCTTCTTCGGCGTGATCTTCATCGTGCTGGGCGCACTGCTGCTGCTTCGCGGACGCGGCGAGATGCGCCGGCTGGCCTTCGCCGGCCTCATCGGCACGGTGGCGCTCAACGCGCTCTTCACCCTGGGCCTGTGGTATCGCTACGACCTCACCCCCGCCTCGCTTTTCCTCGGCCAGGCGGATGCCGCCGGGCGGCCCATCGGCAACCTCGGCGTCTCGTACAACGGCCAGTACCATTTCGCCGGCCGGCTGATGCATCCGATCGCGCGGTTGAAGGTCGCGCCCGGGATGCCGACGCAGGTGGACGAGGACGACGATGACGACGTGGTGCACGACGGCGACACGCTGGACGACTTCGCCCGCCACCATCCGGATGGCCTGGTGATCTCCTACGCCAAGCATCCGCCCGCGAATGCCTTCCGTTACGCGCGCCTGATCCAGCCTTCGCGCACGGGATGGCTGATGATCTGGGACGCGCCGACGCTGAACGCCTTGCAGAACGGCCGGCTTCCGGCCGAGCCGCGTCAACCGACCCTGCTCTATCCGCAGGATTACTGGCGCACGCGGACGGCACTCCGGTGACCGACCCCCTCGTCGAACGGCTGCGCGCGCAAATCGGCGGCGTCCGCGACGGGGCCCTGTTGCGCTTTTCGATCGGCAACGCGTTGCTCGGCGACGGCCAGTACATGGAAGCCGCGCAGTCGTTCCGCGAGGCGCTGGCCTTCGACCCGGATTATTCCGCGGCGTGGAAGCTGCTGGGCAAGGCCTTGCTGGCGGTCGATGACGAGGAAGGCGCCGCCGCCGCGTGGCGCTCCGGCATCGACACCGCCACCCGGCGCGGCGATATCCAGGCGGCGAAGGAAATGACCGTCTTCCTCAACCGGATTTCGCGGCCGCGTTGAGCTTGTAGGGGTCGGGGCGGTCATGCGCCGTATAGCGCTTGTAGTGCCACTGGTACTGCGGGAAGGCTCGTTCCACGCAACGCTCCACGCCCCGGTTCAGCGCCGTGCAGGCGATCTTGAGATCGGCGCTGTCGATGCCTTCCGGCGCCGGCAGCACGTGGATGCGGAAGCCCTCGCCATCGGGCAGGCGCTCGGCGAAGCTGAATAGCACCGTCGCCCCCGTGCGAGCCGCGAGCCGCGGCAACAGCACCATGGTCAGCGCGTCGACGCCGAAGAACGGGGCGAATTCGCCTTCCCCTTCGCGCGGTTTCTGGTCCGGCAGGATGCCGACGGTGCCACCAGCCCCCAGGCGCTTGAACAAGGTGCGCACGCCGGCACCTTCCGCCCTCACCTGCTCGGGTGCGAGCTTGCCGCGCACCTTGCGCAGCAGCGCCTCGATCGCATGGATGCGCGGCGGGCGGTAGAGGATGGCCATCGGCGTCTTGCTGCACAGCCAGTAGTTCAGCAGCTCCCAGCACCCGAGGTGAGGGGCGGCCACGATGACGCCCTTGCCCGAGGCGAGGGCCTCGGCGAACAGTTCGCCACCGACCACGTCGCGGACCATGCCCAGCGATTTCTCGGCGCCGCCACCCCAGATCGCCGCCACCTCGGTCACCGACTTGCCCGATTCCTCCATGGTCCGGAGCAACAGGTCGGCCCGTTCGGCCTCGGACAACTCCGGGCGGGTCAGGCGCAGGTTCACCGCGCTGTAGCGGGCGCTGCGCGAGTGCGAACGCAACGAGCGGCGGCCGATCCAGGCACCCATGGCATGGACGGTACGCAGAGGGAACAGGCTCACCAGCCTGAGCAGGAGATAGAGGAGATAGATGTCCGGGCGCATTCCGCGAAGTGTAACCCGCCTGCCAACCGGCCTCGTTCGCCATTAAGCTTGGCGCCCATCCGCCGCTAAGCTTGTCCATGATTGCAGTGATCCAGCGGGTCGAGTCCGCACGCGTCGAGGTCGACGGGGAAACGGTGGGCGCCATCGGTGCCGGCCTGCTCGCACTCGTGGCCGTGGAACCCGGCGACGGCGAAGCCCAGTGCGTGCGGATGCTGGAGCGCCTGCGCGGCTACCGGGTGTTCTCCGACGCGCAGGGCAAGATGAACCTGTGCCTCGCCGAGACCGGGGGCGGCCTGCTTCTGGTCAGCCAGTTCACCCTCGCCGCCGACACCCGCAAGGGCATGCGCCCCAGTTTCACCACGGCGGCACCCCCCGAAGAAGGGCGCCGCTGGTTCGATCGCCTGGTCGCCCTGGCGGGCATTGCCCACCCAGGGGTGGAAACCGGCCGCTTCGGTGCCCATATGAAGGTTCACCTGATCAACGATGGCCCGGTCACCTTCCGTTTGGAGGTGCGCTGAGGTGTCCTGTCCGAGGGGCCGAGCCCCCATCCTTCCTCACCGCCACGTGAACGCCCGGCCCGAACAGGCCCTCTGGCGCGATTTTTGCGTGGTGCTGGTGAGGCCGATCCACTTGAAAACTGGTCAAAAAATCATCAGATGACTATACTGATCGGTTCCTGTAACCCGCGGCGGTCGGCATGACTAATAAAGCTCACGAGCAACAGTCTGAAATCAAACAGCTCATCTCCAAGGGATTGGAGCAGGGCTACCTGACCTACGCGGAAATCAACGACCACCTGCCCGACGACATCGTCGATCCGGAGCAGATCGAAGACATCATGGCGGTGCTCAAGGGCGTCGGCATCGAAGTCCACGATTCCGCGCCGGACACCGACACGATCTCCGACGGCGCCGCCCCCGGTGCCAGCACCGACGACGAGTCCGCGGCTGAAGAAGCCGTGGCGCTGCTGTCCGCCGTGGACGCCGAGGTGGGCCGCACCACCGACCCCGTCCGCATGTACATGCGCGAAATGGGCACGGTCGAGCTGCTGACCCGCGAAGGCGAGATCGCCATCGCCAAGCGCATCGAGGAAGGCCTCGGCCAGGTCCAGACCGCGCTGGCCAGCTTCCCGCTCACCATCCAGCTGCTGCTCGAGGAATACGACCAGCACGTGGAAGGCAAGCGCCGCCTGAGCGAGATCCTCGCTGGCTTCGCCGACCTCGAAGAAGCCGCCGACGCCGCCCAGGCCGAAGCCGACGCCGCCGTGGTGGTCGACGGCGATGCCGAGACCGATGACGAGGAAGTCGAGGGTGCCCCCGCCGAGGAAGAGGAAGCCGGCCCGACCGGTCCCGACCCGGAAGAGGTCAAGCGCCGCATGGAAGAACTGCGTTCGCTGCACGCCAAGTTCCAGAAGGCCGCACCGAAGGCCGAGATCAACGACAAGAAGGTCGCGAAGATCCGCGAGCAGATGTCGGAGGCCTTCCTCAACCTGAAGCTCCCGTCGGCGCTGATCGACAGCTTCGTGCGCAAGCTGCGCGAAGTGGTGAACGACATCCGTCACCACGAACGCGTGCTCATGGACATCTTCGTCAAGCAGGTGAAGATGCCGCGCGCCGAGTTCCTGAAGAGCTTCCCGTCGAACGAAGGCAATCTCGAGTGGGCCGCCGAACTGTCGCGCAAGCGCCAGAAGTGGTCGCCGAACATCAAGAACTACCGCGAAGCCATCGACGCGGAGCAGGAGAAGCTCGCCCAGATCGAGCGCACCCTGTACCTGCCGCTGACCGACATCAAGGAAATCAACCGCGCGATGTCCGTCGGTGAGGCCAAGGCCCGCCGCGCCAAGAAGGAAATGGTCGAGGCGAACCTGCGCCTGGTGATCTCGATCGCGAAGAAGTACACCAACCGCGGCCTGCAGTTCCTCGATCTCATCCAGGAAGGCAACATCGGCCTGATGAAGGCGGTGGACAAGTTCGAATACCGCCGCGGCTACAAGTTCTCGACCTATGCGACGTGGTGGATCCGCCAGGCCATCACCCGTTCGATCGCCGATCAGGCGCGCACCATCCGTATCCCGGTGCACATGATCGAAACGATCAACAAGTTGAACCGCATCTCCCGCCAGATGCTCCAGCAGTTCGGCCGCGAGCCGACGCCGGAAGAGCTGGCGAAGGAAATGGAGATGCCGGAAGACAAGATCCGCAAGGTCCTGAAGATCGCGAAGGAACCGATCTCCATGGAAACCCCGATCGGCGACGACGAAGATTCGCATCTTGGCGACTTCATCGAAGACACCAACGCCAGCTCGCCCGTCGAGTCGGCGACCGAGACGGGCCTCATGGAAACCGTGCGCGACGTGCTCGCCGGCCTCACCCCGCGTGAAGCGAAGGTGCTGCGCATGCGCTTCGGCATCGACATGAACACGGATCACACGCTGGAAGAAGTCGGCAAGCAGTTCGACGTCACCCGCGAGCGCATCCGCCAGATCGAAGCCAAGGCCCTGCGCAAGCTGCGCCACCCGAGCCGTTCGGAAACGCTGCGCTCGTTCCTCGATATCGACTGATCGGGTGACGTGACGAGGTAAGACGAAAATGCCCGCGCAAGCGGGCATTTTCTTTTCCGGGTGCCGGTTTCCTGTAGGAGCTCGCGCCGACGGCGCGGCAACCTCTCCACCTGCCCGGCGCCATCCGCTACACTCCTTGCGCTGCAAGGGCCTATAGCTCAATGGTTAGAGCAGAGGACTCATAATCCTTTGGTTCCAGGTTCGAGTCCTGGTGGGCCCACCAACGTCATGCAGCACGTTTGACGAACACTGCCCACACCACCGCGACGACGATCAAGATGGCGCCCAGCATCCACCAGGCCCGGCGCTGTCCGGCCTGGCCCCAGTAGTCGGCAATGGCGCTGAGCAAGTACACGACAAATTCCGCCACGATGGTCAAATGCCGGCAGAGGCGATTTCGATGGCGCTACGCCAATTGAAGGCAGCGGCACTCACGCAGGTCTGGTAGCGGCGGTCTTTGGAAACGCCGGTGACGTACGCGACGATGGACAGAGCACTTTTGGCCACGTACGACCATCCCGGAACCCAGCCGACTGGCTTTGGGACCAGGCTGAAAGCAGCCGAGCACTCCATGATTTCGTGGGTGACGGTGCCCAGGATGTCGCCGACTTCGGCATTCATGTCCCATCCGGAGGCAAGGCCCTCGCCCCATACGGAGGCTGCAACCTTCCGTAGCTCCACTTGATCTTCTGCTGTCGGTGTGTCGGCAGTGGCCGACGGCACCGTGCTGGACGACGTGCGGGCGGGCGAGGTCGACGGGGTGACGGGTGGCGTCACGTGCAAGGCAGGACCGAATCGCCGTGCCCAGATGCGCAGTGCGGGATGAACGGAACCATCACCGACGTAAATGATTTCGCCCCGTTCTTCGTCAAAGTAAGCGGCGAACGTCCGGCCGTCGGCATAGTGGACGAACGCTGCAGCGTGGGCGAGCGGAGCGCCGGTTCGCCAGCCGTCAAGGAACAACCCACCGTCTTTCAGGGCCACAGGATGGGCCGTGACAGTGAAGTTCCGGGCAAAGGCCGGGTAGGCATCCCCAAGCGCCAGACGGAGATCCGCATCAGCGCCACTGATGACAAGCGCTTCCGATGGCGGGTCGATGGGAGGTTGGGGGGCGGCGAGAGCCGGAGCGCTGGTGAGGGTAGCGGCAAGAAGGGTAGAAGCAAGCCATTTATCGAACATGCGCATCACACAAGTCCTTGTCTGAGATGAACGTCGATGCCGGCCGGGACTGGCAGGCTTACGGAGCAGAAATGAGGTCAGCCGGCTCCGTCAATACCTGCCGCGCCTAGGGGCGCCATATCTGCGGTCGCAGGTTAAACCTGCGCTGCCGGACAGGCACGCTGGGCAGACAGCTTTGAGAATTTTCGCAAAGACGGCCTATCTCGGTACGGACGTGCCCACCGAGGGCGAAAAGGTTATCCGGGGCATGGCCCTCCGCGTTCTGCGACAAAGCCCACCGGAGTGCGGCGGCTACCTGATGGTGGCATTGCTCGGCCGAACCGATTCTTTTCGGTCGAAGTACGAAATCTTGTTCGCGATCTTCCATTCATCGCCTACCTTCAGCAGCAAGAAGTAGTCGGTAATCACGACAGCACCATAATTCAGGGTGACTCGGGCAGTGCCCGCATTGCCCGAAGCATCCATGAAATCGACGGTCCGCACGCGCGACGCTTCATTGTCAGCCACCTTGCCCTTGAAGAACGCGCAGAACTCATCCAGGGACAACGAGGTGAACTTGCCGTCGCGCACGCTCTCGATCCGTGCGCTTGGCAGGAAAGCCAGACGCATGTGAGATGCCTCACCGGTGGCTTGTCCGCTGAAGTAGTGCTGGATGGCCTGCCTCATGCCTTCCTGTGCGGCAGAGTCCTGCTGCGCCGCTTGGCGGGTTGCGGGCACATCGACCGGCAAGGCCTGCACGCGTGCGGTGAGGGTAACGAGGACGACAGCGAGGAGGCTGCGAATCCGTTGCTGGTTCATGGCGCGTCTCCGTGGGAAGTCGACGCAGGATGTCCGGCGATAGCCCCTCGGACAATCGCTTTCACCGCGGATTTCGCACGCTTCGGCGCAACGCCTTTCGGCGCTTCATCATTTGAACAATACGAGCCGATCGCGATAACTGCGTGACAGCTTGAGTTCCTGCCCACAGTCCAGGGTCAGGAAGTACTCGCCGTTTAGATGCGGTCGTAGCGATACGACGCGCGCGGCATTGACCAGCGTCGAACGGTGGATGCGCGGAAAACGACTCGCGTGCAGGCGCTTCTCTAGCTGCCCAAGGGTGGCGCGTAGCACGTGGGTATCACGATCGGTGTGGATGCAAAGGTAGTCACCCGCTGCATCGATCCAACGAATGCTGGCGCGCGACAGACGCAATGTTCGCGCACCGTCGCGAACGGCCAGCGGCGCTTCAGGATCACGCAGTTCCTGCGCACCCTCGGCCTCAAGTGCCTCGTCGAGGGTCAGTGCCGGGCGGCCACTCAGCGCACCGAGCAGGCCGAGCAGCTTTGCGCGGTGATCGCTGGCCTCACGACGATCAAGCGCTTCGCGCACGCGAAACAGCGCCTGATGCAGCCGCCCGTCGTCCACCGGCTTGAGAAGGTAATCCACCGCGCTCGCTTCGAAGGCATCGAGCGCGTAGTGGTCATAGGCGGTAACGAACACCACCAGTGGCATCTGCTGCGCCGGAATCGCGCGCAGGGTCGCGAAGCCGTCGAGGCCAGGCATCTGCACGTCCAGGAACAGCAGGTCCGGCGCCTGTTCCGATACCGCGCGCACCGCCGCCGCGCCATCGCCGACCTGGCCGACGATATGGATGTCGCGTTCACCGGCCAGGCGCAATTCCAGTCCCCGCCGGGCCAGGGGCTCGTCGTCGACGAGCAGCGTCCGGATCGTCCTTTCCTGTGTGGCCTTGGACGAGGTCATGGCATCCCCTCGATCTCGAATGGCAATGTCATCGTCACCGCAAAACCGCCTTCGCTGCGGTTACGCAACTCGAAGTTCTGCCGTACCCCATACAGCACGCTCAGCCGGTCACGGGTATTGGCAAGGCCGACCCGGGTACCGCGTGGCGTGCTGTCGGTCGGCATGCCCCCTTGCTCCAGTTCCGGCCATCCCGGGCCGTCGTCGATCACGGAGAGTTTCAGATAGTCGCCTTCGCGAACCGCGCGCAAGCCGATCATGCCGCCCTCCACCCGCTTGACCACCGAATACTTGATGGCGTTCTCCACCAGCGGTTGCAGCAACAGGCTTGGCAGCAGCGCCTGCCAGCAAGACGGTTCGACCTCGACGTCCACCCGCAGGCGTTCGGCGAAACGGGTCTTTTCGATATCCAGGTACAGGCCGATCGCATCCAGTTCCTGCTTCAACGTCACCCGCTGCATCGGATCGGCGTCGAGCGAATGACGGAGGAAGGCGCTCAACCCCTGCACCATCCGGTTGGCGGTGGCGTTGTCGCGATCGAGCACCAACGTCGAGATCGCATTGAGGGTGTTGAACAGGAAGTGCGGGTTCAACTGATAGCGCAGCATCTTCAGCTGCGCCTGGTGCGCCATCGCGGTCGCGGCCAACGCGGTTTCCGTCTGCATGCGGAGTTTGCGCCAGGTGGTCATGACCAGGTAAAGGCTGGCCCAACCGACCACCACGTAGAGCTGGCTGATCACGTAAGTGAAATAGCCGAAACCGGTGAAGGGCAGGCATTGGCGGCACCATTCCAAGTCGGTTACCAGCTTGTAGGTGAGCCCCATCCCGGCGGCGATCAGCACCGCCGGCACGATCATCAGTAATGCCACTCGCGCCGGCGGCCGGTCGCCGCACGCACGCAACAGGTAACGCAGCCCGAGCGTGCCGAAGAAGCCTGTGACGGCCACGGCGAGCAATACCGTCCAGTACTCGGCTGGTTTCCCATTGGCAAGTGCGGAGAAATAGTTGACCAGGAACACGCCGCCCCAGCCGCCCGCGTGCAGCCACCAGAACAGCGCGTTCGCCGATCTTGCCGGCGGCAGCGCGCCCAGCACAGGGGGCGATGGAGGATCGTTCGGAACGACGGGATCAGGAGTCATGGCGTAGGTGGTTCGACCTGTCGACAGCATAGACGGGACACCTTCGCCGGGTGGCCGCCGCGATTCGGTTCGGCGCGCACGCGGAACGCTTCGGCGCAAACGCCCTACCGGGTGCCTCTGCAACCGTTAGCCTCGTGGACGACATGTGCAGTCCCCTCCTTCCACCCGTCGCGTGCCCGATACGGGCCGCGAAGCACCATACCAAAGGAGTCGTCGATGCTGCTCGAACTCATACTGGCCGCAACCATGACGACGGCCCAGGTGGAAACGGTCCCCGTTGCCACGGGCCTCCGGCGCCCGTGGTCGATGGCGTTTCTTCCCCAAGGGGATTTCCTGGTCAGCGAGAAGGAAGGCGGACTGGTCCGGGTTACTCCTGGCGGCGAAAAACACCCGATCGCGGGCATGCCGGACGACCTGGAGAATGCCGCGCAAGGGCGCGGTGACAATGTCGGCTTGTTCGACGTGGTGCTGCACCCGGACTTCGCCCGCAACCACCGTATCTATTTCACGTATACATCGCGCGGTGCGGAGGGCACGACGACCCGCCTGTCCACCGCGCGCCTGCAAGATGATCGCCTTGTCGACGTGCGTCCGCTCTTCGATGCCACGCCACGCTCGTCGGAGCGCTTCCATTACGGCGGCGGACTGCTGATCGATCGCCAGCGTCACCTTTACATGACCATCGGCGAGCGCCATTTCCGCGAAAGCAGCAACCCTCCGCTACCTGTGTCGCAGGACCCCACGGATCGACGCGGTAAAATTTATCGCTTCACCCTGGATGGCAAACCGGCGCGCGGCAATCCCGATTTCGGCAAGGGCGCGATACCGGGGATCTACGCACTGGGCATCCGTTCCGCGCAAGGACTCGCACAGGCGGACGATGGGCGCATCTGGATGTCCGAGCACGGGGCCACGCGGGGCGATGAGATCAATCTGCTGCAGTCCCATGCGAACTATGGGTGGCCCGTGCATACGGCGGGTCGCCTTCGCGATGCCGGCTATGTGCCGCAGACGCTGCCGGGAGCTGTCTATACCGCGCCGGCCTGGACCTGGACGGATCGCACGATCGCGCCTGCCGGACTAGCCGCTTACAGCGGCAAGCAGTTTCCGGAGTGGCGCGGCGACCTGCTTCTGGCTGGCCTGAGCACGGGCAGCTTGCTCCGGCTGGATTTGCAGGGAGATCGCGTGGTCGGCGAGGAGGTGCTGCTCACCGGCGTGCGCCTGCGCAACGTGAAACAGGCGCCGGACGGTACCGTCTACCTGCTCACGGATGAATCCGACGGGCGCTTGCTGAGGCTGGAGCGGCGACCGTGACACGACGCCTTTCAGGCTTGCGTCATTCCCCGCATCAATGCCAGGAGCGCATGTTCGAGATCGTGCTCGAAATCGTACCGCAGGCTCTGCAAGCCCGGTTGCTCGATCACTTGCGCGGCGATCCCCGTGGGATGGCTTAGCGGCCACAGACCGATGATGAGTGGCAGCGCGTGCTTCACCACCTGATCGAACGCCCGTGCGGATATGCCGGGCACCCGGGAATGGAAGTCCTGCGCCGTTCGTTGACGAATCGCCAGCAGATTGCCTTTGATCTCGACCATGCGTTCGAATGACACCTTGCGCTCGAGAATGGACGGCAAGATGCTGGTCAGGCGGCAAAGCAAAGGACGCGCGACGATCGTCGAGGCGAAAACACGGGCGATGTGTTCGACACCCCATGCGTTCTTGCCGCCCCGATCCAGTGCCGCGCCCAGGTCCGCGTGCCACCCCGCGAATTCCTCGACGAGCAGATCCATCAGCACGGCTTCGCTGCTTTCGAAATAGCGGTAGACGTTCGACTTCGTCATCTCCGCCTGGCGGGCGAGCTCATTGATTCCGAGATCCAGGACGTCCGGGTCCTGCAGCAGCATGGCCCGGGCGGTAGCCAGCAGATGCCGGCGGCGCTCTTCCTTCTGCTCGGGGGAGCGGGCGCGTACATAGGAATGGGGCGAGGTCATGCGGGGGATCACCTTCCAGTTGCAAAAGACCGATGGTCTGTTATATTAGAGACCATCGGTCTTCAATTCTGCCTGAAATGCGGAATGGCGGCCACCTTCTGTTTCACCGTGACCTCAACAAAGGCAAGCATCATGGCTACCAACGCCGGTACGTGGGTCCTCATAACGGGGGCATCCAGTGGTTTTGGCGAAGAATTCGCCAAGCAGTACGCTGCCCAGGGCCATTCGCTGGTCCTGGCCGCACGTCGTCTCGATCGGCTGCAAGCCTTGGCTGCGACGCTTCGCCAGACATACGGAGTGGAGGTCATCACGGAACAGGTCGATCTGTCGGACCTGGCAGCCGTCAACGGGCTGCACTCGAATCTTCGCGAGCGCGGAATCGCGATCGAAATCCTGATCAACAACGCGGGGCATGGCTTGCAGGGCTCCTTCCTCGACTCGTCGCGGCAAAGCATCCTGGACATGGTGCAGTTGGACATCGCGAGCCTGACACTCATGACACGGCTCTTCGGTGACGACATGCGCAAGCAAGGCCATGGAAAGATCCTGCTCGTCGCCAGCTTGCTGGCTTACTTCGGCGTGAAAGACATGGCCGTCTATGGTGCAGCCAAGGCTTATGTGCTTCGTCTGGGCGAGGCGCTGCACCGCGAGTTCAAGCGTGACGGCGTGACCGTCACGACGCTATGCCCCGGCATATCCGACACCGGCTTTGCCCAGGCCGCGAAGCAGAAAATCACGCTAGGACTCAAGCTGCTGATGATGAAGCCCGAGCCCGTGGTACGGGTCGGAATCCGCGCGCTCGATGCGGGCCGCATCAGTGTCGTCCCGGGCTTCAACAACAAGGCCGCCGTGGCGATGGTGTGGGCGACGCCACGATGGCTGCACCAGGCGCTGTTCGCCCGCATCATGAACGGCTGAGTCAGCGGATACGCGTGAAGTAGTTGGCACGCATGACGGGCGTGCGGTTGGTTCCTGGATAAACCACCGTCTCGACGAGGTTACGTCCGTCCGGCAACACGGTATAGATTCGCGTCGAGACGAGAACGCCTTCTTTCTGCAACGCCATGACCAGGACGTTGGGTGCGGGTCGCTCCACTGCGACATGGTCGGCTTCCGGACTGTTCTCGATGACCGCGTAAGTCCCGTCCAGCGTGGCCGTGGAGACGGAATGAACCTCCACGCCAGGCGCATAGACGATGTCGACGTGAGTGACCCATTTGTCGCCGCCCGCATCGGCGAACGTAAACGTGACGCTCTTCGGGCGCTGATCGGTCGGCATGGGTAGGCGCGACGTATCGAGCGACCAGGTGCCGAGCAAAGGGAAAGGCGCCGGGCGAGTCGGGTTCGGCTCCGATAACGCGGGGGACGTGGCAGCCAAGCTGATCGCGGGCGTCGCGGTGGCGAGTGCCATGGCAGCTACAACGACTTTCGGCAGGAATTTCATATCACCCTTTCCATGCTGGACCTCGCCCTTTTTAGCATGCCTGCCAGCCGATCTAACGATAGCTCGCATCCATGAGCGCCGTGCCCAGCCCTCCGATCTTCATGTGATCGAAACTGGTGTTATTCATCAGGATAACGGTGTGGCCATCGTCGAGCGTGCGCCATACGAGCACCCGGTAGGCGCCGTTGGATCCGTATTCCCATGCGACGGGATGATCCTTGCCGCCAAAGGGCAACGTCTTGGTACGTCCACCCAAGGCGTAGTGCTGGGCAGGGCGTTCGACGGTCATCAAGATACGCGTGGACTCGGGCGACAACACCCTGCCTGAGAAAAGACCGTCCACCAAGGCGAAGAAGTCGTGAGCGCTGGCGTAGAAGCCACCAGCGAGCATCATGAAGTTCGGCGATGGCTTGTCGAGCGGTTCCGCCTGGGGAATCAGTTTCCGGTAACCGTGAGCCATGCCCGGTACCGCCAGCGAGCTTCCCGTGAAGGTTCCACTATGGCGCATGGCAAGCGGCCGGACGATGTACCCGTCGACTAGCGAAGCATAATCTCGTCCCGTGACCTGCTCGATGACCGACTTGACCAGCAGCCAGTTGGAATGCGAGTAGTCCCATTCCGTCCCAGGTTCGAAACGCAAATCACCGCTCGCGAAGCGGCGCACGGCTTCCGCCTGGTCGATCGACAAAGTCCGCATGGCCGGATCGCGCTTGATGGCGTCGTCGACGTCGTTGGGAAGCCCGCTGGCATGGGTCATCAAGTTGCGCAGGGTCAGCTTCGCCCCGTTGTCGGGCCGATAATCCGGGAGATAAGTGGAGATCGGCTCGTCCAACGCGAGCTGCCCCTGTTGGACCAATCGCATGACCACGATCGCGGCGATCCACTTCGAGATCGAGCCGGACTCGAACGGCGTGTCGGCCGTCAGGGTGCGCCCCGTGGCGGCATCCGCCACACCGAAGCTGGCGGAGTAGTCGATGTGCGAACCGTGGCCTACCAGCACCACGCCATTGAAGCCTTCCTCGGCAACGAAACGCTGGGCGATGGCGGCGCAGCCACCGCAGTCCGCCCATGCTGGAAAGGTCATCGGCAAGGCGATCAGCCACAGCGCGACCGGCCATGGACAGCATCGGCGCGCTCGCTTTCGCGATCCTGGAAAAACGTTCATCGACACCTCCCCGGTCCGGCGACCACGGCTTGGATGCCGTATGCATCACGAAGGTTTAAGCGCGCCGACCTCGCCTAGGGCGAAGGGCGCACGTTGCCCAGCCACCGCAGGGCCCGTCGCACCAGCGCCCCCGGCAGATCCGGATTCCATACGAAGGTAGCCACGCTTTCCGGCGGCATCGTGTACTCGAAGCGGAACCGGCCATCCGTCACCGAAACAGGACGCGCCGCGGTATTGATGTTCACCATCACGAGAACCATCGATCCATCGAAGTCGTTCTGGAAGGCCACGTTGGCGATGCCCTTGTCGGCATCGGTATCGTTGGACTTCACTCGCGTGGCGCCCGGCAGGACGAACTGGCTGAAGTGCGCCAGGGCGTAGTACTCGTCGTTGCGAGTCACCGCCCCGGTCTGCGAGTCGATCGTGACCACGCCCTTGCAAGCCAGGCATCCGCCGAAGTGGGGGCCGTGGTTCTCGTCCAGCGCCAGGTTCCAATAGATGACGCCACGCGCCCATTGGCGGGTTCCCGTGACCAGCAGGTTGCGGGTGAACCAGAGCAGTTCGCCGTTCATGTTCAACGGCCAGTCGCCACCCGAACACTCGGTGATATACGCATCCTTGTCGGGATACTGGCGATGCACGCGACCTTGCTCATGCTGGCTGCCTTCATAGCAATGCCAGGCCACGCCATCGACATAGCGTGCGGCATCCGCGTTGGCCAGCACGGCCAACGGTTGTTCGGGATGGCTCCAGTTGTGATCCCAGTCCAGGATGGCCGTTCTCGGCTTCCGCCCTTCCAGCCTCGGCCCTAGGTACTTGGCGATGATCCGTGCACGCGTCTCCGCGCCCATGACCATGCCGGGATAGCTGATGGGTGAGTAAGCGGGCTCGTTCTGCAAGGTCAGGGCGAATATGGGTATACCGTGGCTGCGGTAGGCATCGAGATATTTGACGAGATAGTCCGCGTACGTGCTCTCGTACTGTTCCAGCAGCTCCCCACCGATCAGATTCTCATTGGTCTTCATCCAAGCCGGGGCGCTCCATGGCGAAGCGACGATCAGCATCCCGGGGTGAATGGAGAGCACTTCGCGCACCACCGGTATCACGTCCTGAAGGTTTGGCGCGACGTTGAAGTGCTCCAACTGCGGGTCGGTCTGGCCGAAGGGAATATCGTCCAGCGTATACAGCCTCAGCGAGAAGTCCGAGGCGCCGACGATCAGGCGCATCATGTTGAGGTTGAGGTTCGGCGGCGGACCATACAACTCGCGCAACAACGCACGACGTTGCAGGGCGTTCAACGTGTTCTGGAGAAGCCACGCCGACGAGTCGGTCATGGCCGCGCCAAAGCCCGTCATGGTCTGGTACCGGGTGCCGACGTCGATGACGATGTCGGCGGGCGAGGCGTCTTGAGGCCTCGTGTCGATATCGGGTTGCGGCGCCAGCTTGAGGCGGTGGTCGGCGGTACTCAGCCAGACCTCGACCGCCGGCATGATGGGCCTCACAGGCGAAGCGGCCTGAGCCGCCACGGTCGGCCGCACGAAACGCGGCGCATACAAGGCTGCCACGCTGAGCAGCGAGATCAAGGCGATGAAGACGGCGGCCGTCCGATGGGAATCCGGCTGTCCGTTCACTAGGACCACGAAGCTTCCTGGCTTTCACATCGAGACATGGAGCCATATTACTTGGCTTCCATGTTTCGATGGCTCCCGGCGGGATGAAGCTTGGCTCAGGGCACGCTGGCCGGCGCGGCATTGATCGCCAACTGGGCAGCGAACGCCCGCTGGTACGCCGGCCGCGCTTCGCCGCGGGCGACATAGGCGGCAAGGCTCGGAAATTCCGCCAGGATGCCCGATGGCCTCAGCCTGAGCAGCACCGATACCATCATCAGGTCGCCGGCGCTGAACTCACCGTCGAGCCACTCGGCGTCGCCCAGGCGGGCGACAAGCCGGTCCAGCCGCCCGCGGATGCGATCCGCGATCAGGGGCATGCGCTCCTGGGTCCAGGGCTTGTCGCCCTCCACGAACCTGGCGGTCACCAGTTCCAGGATCGGTGGCTCCACGGTGTTGAGCGCGGCGAACATCCAGGTGATCGCGCGGGCCCGGGCATTGGCATCCTCCGGCAACAGGCCCGCGTGGCGGTCGGCGAGGTGGAAGATGATCGCGCCGCTCTCGAACAGCACGAGCTCGCCTTCCTCATAGGTGGGAATCTGGCCGAAGGGATGGAGGCCCAGGTGCGCGGGCTCCTTCATCGCCCCGAAGGACACGAGGCGAACCTCGTACGGTTGGCCCACTTCCTCCAGTGCCCAGCGGACACGCGTATCGCGTGCCAGGCCCAGGCCGCCATCGGGCGAGCGTTCGAACGCGGTAATGACAATGCTCATCGTACGTGTCCTTTGGGTCAGTCCGGTATCGCCACTTCGACCAGCCGCTCGAGCAAGGTCAGCGACTCCTGCCAGCCGAGATAGCACTGCTCGACCGGAATCATGTCGGGAATCCCCTCCTGGACGATCTGCACGTCGGTCCCACAGGACACGGCGCGCAGGCTGATCGTCGTGACCATGCTACCGGGCAGGTTGGGATCGTCGAAACGGTCGTCGTGGACGATACGCTCGTTCGGCACCAGTTCCAGATAGGTGCCGCCGAAGCTGTGGCCGTTGCCGGTGGAGAAATTCGTGAACGTCATCCGATACTTACCGCCCACCCGCGCATCCAGTTCGTGCACGGTGCAGGTGAAGCCATCGGGGGGCAGCCACTTGGACGTGGCGGCGGCGTCGAGGAAGGCGCGGTAGATGCGCTCGGGCGGGGTGGTGAATACGCGGTGCAAGCGAACGGTGCCGGTCATGGGGAATTCTCGTGGCGAGGTGGAGTCCTCATTGCCTACGACGAACGGGGATATCCCGGATCGACATCCATTTTCAAATGGATTCCGGGACTATCGCCGGACGCGCTTGCCCTTTGGTCGCTTGCCGATGCTCGCCGCCTGGGGAGCACCCTTCTCCCCCGAAGGACCACCGGCCGTCACCCGCTCGATCCACGCCAGGTCGTCGACATAGGAAAGGAACTGCCTCAGGTATCCGGGAGACAGCTCGCGCATGAGCTCGATCGACCGGTGCACCAGGGCATTCGAATTGAGCGGGCCCGCGTTCCGGGGCACGTAGTCGAGCGTCTGCCGCAGCTGGCTCTCCGCACGCAGGCCGGACCAGATAGCCCGGAATTCGTCGAGGGCGGGAAGCTCGGGATAGGCGTGGGATGCAGGGTCGCGGGCGAACTCGTCCACCAACCGCCCCAGCGGACCGCGAGCACGCGACACGCTACGGTCCATGGGACGCCACGGTGGCTGTCGACGGTTTCGGAATCGGTGCGATCTCCACGCGCCGGTTTTTCGCGCGGCCTTCGTCGGTGGCGTTCGGGCTCACGGGTTGTTCGGAGCCGAACGCCGCGGCGAACACGGACGGCGCGGGAACGCCCTCGGCGATCAGCGCACGCGTCACCGTAAGCGCACGTTGCGCGGACAGTTCCCAGTTGTCGGCGAAGTGGCGATTGCTGTCGCGCACCGGCTGGTCGTCGGTGAAACCACTGACCATGAGGACCTCGTTTCGTGATGCGAGGTATTGGGTGAGCGGCGCCGCAAGGCTCTTCAGGAGCTCGCGCCCTTCGGGCTGGAGCTGGTCGGAGTTCAGCGCGAACAACACGCTGCCGCGAATGCCGATACGCCCGTCGACGAGGGTCACGCGACCCGCCGCGAGCGGCACCGCCAGGGCCTGTTCGAGCGTCATGCGGCGCTGCGCCTCGGCCTGCCGTTGCTTGACCTCTTCATCCAGGCGGTTCGAGAGTTGCAGCTGCATGCCGATGACGCCGACGAGGATCAACACGAAGGCACCCAGCAGCACCGACATCAGGTCGCCGAACGCAGCCCAGATCGGTGCGGCCGACTCGGATTCGAACTCGACGTCGTCGCTCATGCCGTTTCGTCCATGGCCGGCATGCGCTGCGCGGCGAGGCGCTGCATGTCATCCAGGATCTGCTTTTGCGACAGCACGCTGAGATCGACCACTTCCCTTGCCTGCGCCACGTAATACGCCAGTTGCTCATCGCTGCGAACGAGGGAATTGTCGAGCGCGGTGGCGACCTGCTCCAGGCGTTCCATCAAGGCTTCGTTCGACTGGCCGAACAACTGGACACCCGCGCCGAACGCTTCACCCAGGCTCGCCACCTCGACGGCACTGCCGGTGACCTGTGCGGCGACGGAGGCCAGCTTGCCGGTCTCGGCCTCGATCTGGTCGGTGAATCGCGTACCGACACGTTCCAGCAGGTCGGCCGACGTAGCCACCAGCGCGTCGACGGCGGCACGTTGTTCGGTCGACGCGTGGTTCACGGCATCGAGCAGGGTTTCCAGTGTCGCCAGCAAACGGCTGCGCTCGTCGAGCATCGCCGTGTCGCGCACCATGCTGTCGGAAAGTTTCTGCCGCAACTCGGCAACGACTTCGGCGGCGACTTTCGGCGCCTCGGACGCGGCTTCGACCAGACGGGATATCTCAGCGATGGTCGCGCTGGCGTCCGCCTTGGTCTGTGCCGTGATGTCGCTGGCGGTGCGGGCGAGCGTGTCGGCCCACAATGTGAGTCGTTCTTCGTCGCGCGATGCCAGGACGTCCTGCAGGCCCGTATGGGACTGGCGGACGGTTTCGACGAGGGACGTGGCATGCTGTTCGAACACCGCGGCCGCCCCATGCGAAGCGGCCTCGAAACGCGTCGAAACCGTTTCCACGAGGTTCGTCGAACGCTCGTCGAAGGTCTGGGTGAACGCTTCCAGCGAGCCGCGCAGATCGTTCGCCACGGCCTCGTTCGTACGGCGTTGCTCCGCCAGGGCATCGTTCCAGAGGTTGGCGATCATCGCGGTGGATCCCTGGAAGCCTTCCGTAAGGCCGTCGAGATGCCGTTGCACGGCCTTCGTCACGGTGTCGTGCAGCGATGCCGCTTCACGCGCGAGCCCGGCCATGGTGGCGTCGATGACCGGCTGGAGCGTCGCGCTCGCCGCACGCGCGCTTTCGGAGACACTGTCCTTGAGCGATGCCTCGACCGATGACGCGAGGCGCGTGTACATCGCGTCGGTCGAGGCGTGGAATGCCTCCTGGTTCGCGAGTTGGCGGTCGCTGGCGGCGAGACTGTTCTTTTCGATAGCCGCCATCATCGCCTGCAGGCGGTCGACCAGGGCAGGCATCGACTCGGCCTGCTGCTGCAGGAGCCTGAAGGCCTCTTCACGCTGGTGCGCCTGGGAGTGGACGCGCAGGGTCGTGGCGATCTTCACATCCAGCAGCTGCACCGTCTCGAGCCGCTCGCGCCGGCACAAGGCCGAGAGCAGCCCGAGCATCGCGGAACTGGCCACGCCCGCGATCGACGTGCCGAAGGCGAAGCCCAGGCCCTTCACCGGCGCGGCGAGCGAACCACGGATCGCCTGCAGGTCCGTCGCGCTTTCCAGCGCGATGCCGGTTCCCCTCAGCGTCGCCATCATGCCCAGCAGCGTGCCGAGCATGCCCAGCAAGACAAGCAAGCCCACCAGGTAAGGCGTCAATGCCGGCGCGGGCATGGCCGCACGCGCGCCTTCGATGCGCAGGCGCACCGCGTTCCGCAGGCTCGCGTGCAAGGGCTCCAGCCAGGCCGCCAGGCTCGGCGGCGGCGCGGACAGGTCGGCTACCGCCAGCCCTAGCGACCGCGTGGCCTGGCGATAACGGTGCAATTCGAGCGCACCGACGAGGTAACAGGCACCGATCAGCCCGGCGACCGCCGCGCCCAGCGGGTTCGAGCCGACATAGCCGATGCCGATCCAGCCGATGGCCGCGAGGCCGATGAGGAACACGGCGAAGTAAAGAAGATTTCTGAACATGACTACCCAGTTAGCTGGCGCGCAGCGCTGCAAGCAGGCCGTCGACCGGTTGAAAACGAACATCCAGTTCGGCGAGCAAGACGCTCCGCATGTCCTTTCGGAATACGTCCATCCATGCGTCCGCCCCCTGCTCCCGCTGGCGGAGGCGATCGAAGTGCCCCCCGAGCACGGCGGGCACGGCACCGAGCAATTTTTGCTCGCGCGGGCTCAACGCGAGTTCCATCACCGCATCGACCTCCGCCAGCCGGGCCAGCGCGGGCGATGTCGCCGCGAGCATGTCCCGCAGGCGGCCACGCAGCTGGCCTGTCGTGGCCTGCATCGACCTTTGCAGGGCGAGGTAGCGCTGGCGGAACGGCGCGTAATCGGCCGTCTCGTCCACTCCGACGCCCCGCCCGGCCCCGCGATCGCCGGAGGGAGCCAGTTCGCGCGCTCCCGCGATGGCATTCACCAGGGACGCCCTGGCCCGGGCGTATTCCTCCTCCTGCGCACTGCCAAAAGCTGGCACATCCTCGGCCGGCGCCGACGGCGTGCCGTCGAGGGCCGTGGAGAGCGCGATGGCGTGGGTCCATTCGAGCCATTGGCTCAATCGGTCCGACAGCGATTGGCTGGATGGCGGGGTCTCGACGTCCGTGAGCCGGGCAAGCAGGCGGATGAACGTCGGTCCCCGGACCATCGTCCGTTGGGAAGATTGCACGGTTCTGCTGGTCAAAAGAGGCTGATTTTACTCTTTTATTTCACCTCTTGCCTCGGATATCGTAGATCCCACGCGACGACGTCATGGATACCTCGGATGGGGAAGCTGATTTGCACGCCATGAACCGCGGCCGCGTCCCATCCGCCCTGCTGGCGGGCTCGATCCTCGTTATCGCGATTTCGGCTTTCAGGCCGGCCATCTGGACGAACTGGCTGCTCGAGAACGCCGTCGTCGCGGTGGCCTTGCCGCTGCTGGTCGTGGGCTACCGCCGGCTGCATTTCTCCAACACCGCCTGCGTGTCACTTTTCGTGTTCCTGGCCCTGCACGAGATCGGCGCCCACTACACGTATTCGAACGTTCCCTACGACGAGTGGTTCGCCAGCGTCTTCGGCGTCACTTTGAACGGCCTGCTCGGCCTGACCCGCAACCACTTCGACCGGCTCGTCCATTTTTCCTATGGACTGCTGGTCACGCCCGCCGCCGTCGAACTCTTCGCGCGACGGGCACCGCCGCAGGGCATCTGGCGCTGGATTCTTCCGGTCACCTTCATCATGTCCCACGCCCTGATCTATGAACTGATCGAATGGGCCGCAGCCACCGCGTTCGGCGATGGCATCGGGCAGGAATACCTGGGCACGCAAGGCGATGTGTGGGATGCCCAGCAGGACATGCTGCTGGCGTCGGTAGGCAGCATCATCACCATGGTGTTCCTCGGCGTGAGCGGCAAGTACGTATCGCACCCGGGCCAACGGTCAGGCGCCTAAGTCGATCCTGCGGCCGGTTCGCGCGTGGCGCCGAAGATCGGCAGGAATGCCCCCGATCCAGCGAAGGAAAGCACGGCGCATCCGCTCGCTGTCGCCGAACCCGGTCTCCCGGGCAATGCTTTCAAGTGTCTGGCTCCCCTGTTCGACGAGTATCCGTGCCTGTTCAAGGCGCAACTGCGCTATGGCCTGAGCCGGCGATCGCCCCGTCTCCGCCCGGAACGCGCGGGAGAAATGTCGAGGACTCATGCACGCGACTCCCGCGAGCTCGGCGATCGTCAGTGGGTTCCTCAGGTTGCGCCGGGCATAGGCGAGGGTGGCTTGGATGCGGTCGCTCTGAGCATCCAGCTCCAGCAGCGCCGAATGCTGGGATTGCCCGCCTGCCCGGCGGTGGGGCAGCACCATGCCTTTCGCGATCATGGCGGCCAGTTCGCGACCATGGTCCTCCTCGACGAGCCCCAGGGCGAGGTCCACGCCCGCGGCCATTCCGGCTGAAGACCAGATGCGACCACTGCGAACGAAGATCCGATCGAGGTCCACCTCGCATCGGGGGTAACGCTCCCGCATCTGGTCCCCGTAGTTCCAGTGAGTGGTCGCCTTGCGGCCATCCAGCAGCCCCGCGTCGCCGAGTACGAAACTGCCCAGGCAAATGGACGCGATGCGGCGGGTGCGAGCGCTCGTCTCCGTCAGGAACTCCGAGACACGGCGGTCATGCGGCGGTATGTCCATCCCGACACCCAGAAGCAGCGTATCGAAACCGTCGTCCACCAAAGGCATGCAGGTCACTTCCTGCCCAAAGGAGCCACGCACCGACGCGCCTCCGCTGCCGAGGACCTGCAGGTCATACAGACGCTTTCCGGCCTCCTTGTTGGCCACCTCGAATACGGAAAGGGCAGCGAAGCAAAGGACCTGGAAGTCGGGATAAACAATCAAGCCTACGTGCCGCACGCTCGGCTCCTCCGTAGCAAAAGACTCACGTCAAACCAGCCAGCCAAATGGGGCGGCTTTTATCCGACATCCAGCCGGATGTCCGGATTGGTGGCTATTTCGTCCTTCTGAACCGGCCCTTGAGGGCTAGTCTCGGAGGACAGACGAAAATGTACAAGAACACCCCATGCAGAAGCCTCGTACCGTCCCGCTGGCGGTCCTTGCCCAAACGCAGGCCGACCTCGCGCATGCGGGACGTATCGCCACTCTAGGCGAACTCGTAGCCTCGATCGCGCATGAGGTGAGCCAGCCGCTTTCCGCCATTGCACTGGATTCGCATTCCGCCCTGCGATGGCTCTCGCATCCCGACCCGGATCACGACGAGTTGCGTGCCATCGCGGAGCGTGTAGCCGCCCAGGCGCAGCGTGCAGCAAGTGTTCTTTCACGCATCCGGAAGATGGCCTGCCGTGAACAGACGACCTTCTGCGAGGTTGACCTGAACGAGGTCGTAAACGACGCACTTTCATTCGTGCACGGGGAGCTCGACAGAAACCAGGTCGAGGTCGAGGCGACAACCTTGCCGGGTCTTCCCACCGTGCAGGCGGATCACATCCAGATTCAGCAGGTGATCGTGAACCTGGCGCTGAATGCATCGCAAGCGATGCACCAGATGTCGGCAAGGCTTCGTCGTTTACGTGTCTCGATGGAAGATGACGAGTTGCACGTGCGCGTCTATGTCGATGACACGGGCCCGGGCATCGCGGCCGAGAACCTCGGCCGCCTGTTCGATAGCTTTTTTACGACCAAGGATCACGGGATGGGGCTCGGCCTGGCGATCTGCCGGTCGATCCTTGATGCACATGGTGGCGAAATCCGCCTCGATCACGCACCAATGGGCTGGTCCACACGTTTCCTGGTCTCCCTCCCCCGTGCTTCTCGGATGACTTGAACGAGGATCAGCGCAGGACGATGTCGCTGAGCTCGATGGAAACGACCAGCGGTTCGCCCGATGACGTCCCATCGGCGAGGCGCGGGTAGATGCGTCGCCGGGTCGGGATACGGATGCCCGATACATCGATGTAGCCGTCGACGTAGTGCGCGCCGGGCGTGTTTCCCGCGATCTCCACATCGTAGTCGAGACGTCGCACCAGTTTGTCCGGCCCCACGTAGATCGCCTGCGCCTTGCTGAAGACTTCGAGCGAGTCCGGGTAGCGCACATTCACTTTCTGCCATGTCTCGCCGTTCTCCTCCCAGGTGCCGCCGTCCTCGGCGTGCACGCCCTCCCATGCCAGAAGGAATGGCGTATTGAGATACGTCCACATCGCGCAGCCCGCGAAGAAGGCGAGTTGGATGTCGTTCCAGGGTGACTCCAGGGAGTGCCCTTCGAATGAGGCGCGCGGACGGTCCATCGCTTCCATGACCGTCCCCGAGGCATCCAGCAGCGCGATACGTTGGCTCGTAAAGTCCGAACGGGCCGCTCTCGTGCCGAATGGCGCATGGGATGCCCACTGGCGATCCGTCGATACCGTAACAGCCGTGTCATCGAGAACGCCTGCCTTGCCCTTGAGACCCCATAGCGCACCGCCTTGAAGCAGCTTCGCGTGGACCGTGGTAAATCGACGCCAGCGGTCGAGGCCGCCGTGGGCGTCGAGGATGTCGTCGACGAACGTGCTCATGCGACGACTCCCTCGGTAAGCGAGGGTTGGGATTCCACGGGAATGGGATGCTCGGCGAGGTACTCGTTGAACTCGGCGATGAGCTTGTACTCCCCGGTACCGGGGTTGTCGCGCAGGTCACGGATGGCGTCGACGATGATTTCCTGCTCGTCGGTGCCGAGCTGGCGCATCGTGTCGTTGACATAGTCATCCAGCGGCATGGCACGGGGATCACCGCTCTTGTAGATGAGGTCGGTGTTGACCCAGGGCGGGGCGATCTCGATGACCTCGACCGACGTCTTGCGGAGGGCGAAGCGCTGGGTCTGGGTGAACGAATGCAGTGCGGCCTTGCCGGCCGAATACACGGAGTTGGTGGCCAGGGGCATGAACGACACGACCGACGTGTTGTGGATGACCGTCGACGACGGCTGGGCCTTCAGCACGTCGATGAGCGCTGAAGTCATGCGGATGGGGCCGAAGAAGTTCGTGACGATGATCTTCTGCATCTGCTCGTCGTCCATCACGCCGGACGGATCGTCGAACGGCATCAGGCCGGCGTTGTTGATGAGCACATTGAGGCTCGGGTGTGCGTTCTTGAGCCAGTCGGCGACGGACTTGATGCTTGCCGGGTCGGCGATGTCGAGTTCGATCGCCTGCATGCCGGGATTGGCCGCCGTCACTTCCTCGAGGAGCTCCTTGCGCCGCCCGCTGATGATGACCTGGTTGCCGAGTCGATGGAACGCTTCGGCAAGGCCCCGGCCGATGCCGGATGTCGCGCCGGTGATGAAAATGGTGTTATCCGTCAGTTTCATGCTGTGCTCCGATACAAGGTGAAAGGTGGGCGCGCCGAAGCGGCTGCAACCAATCTACGGTGTATGGACGAGGGCCCAGCAATCACATGACGAATAAACAGCACTTTCGGACAAGGTGGCAGTCGGAAGAGGCCTTCCCGCTTCCATACCCTTGCTCACCGCGGCGGAAAATTTCCCTTGAAACCGGGACAAAGGTCAATCGACAGCGAGCACGATCGCGAAGACCGCCGTGGCGGCGAGCACGCACGGCACCAGGCGCAGCGCATACTCACGGCCTCCACGGAACACCGCCAGCACGCATTTGAGCAGGGTATTCGCCACCAGCGCCGCCAGTACGCCCTGCTCGCCCGTCCCAATCGAGGCCTCGTCGGATGAAACCATTTGCGCGGCCGATGCCGCTGCCGCATGGACATCGGCGATACCCGACATCGCCAGCACCCAGGGTATCGACGTATTTCCCAGATAATCCCGAACAATGGCCGCCAACAGGATGATGCCGGCAAACATGAGCATGAAACGAATGGCGGACAGCGGCTCGAACGGACGTTTGCCCGCGAATGCCGCAGAGTCGAAAGGCGACGCGCTGGAGTGAAAGCCGAGCAGGAGCGCCAAGCAGATGGCGACACCTCCCGCCGCCGCCAGCGGCAGGGCCAGATGTACAAGCAGAGCTGGAGAGAGCATGCCGACGACCACCGCCAACTGCGCGAACGTGGCCACGTTCGAGGCCACTCCTCCGCTCGATGCCGCCGCAGCCACTTCTGGAGTAGCGCGTGCCCGATCGCCCATGGCCACGATCGTGGCCGTGCTCGAGACGAAACCGCCAGCCAGCCCGGCAAACGCAACCGCCGAGCGCGAGCCGAGCGCTCGCAACGTGACGTAGCCGACGGCCGAAACCGCCATCACCGCGACTACCAGGAGCCACAGGCGATACGGGTTGAGCGCACGCCAGGGGTCTAGCGCGCGGTCCGGCAGCAGGGGGAGCACGATGAATGTCGCCCCCGCCAGCAGCAGGAGGTCGTGCAGATCCTGCGCGCTGACCAAATGCCTGCTGATGTGATGGAGGCGCCGCTTGCTGGCAAGGATGATCGCCACGGCGGCGCCAACGCCACAGGCCAGCGACGGCGACGACACCGCGAGGCCACCGAGCAGGAAGGTCGCCAGCATGGCGATCTCCGTGGTGAGGCCCGGGTCGCGATCACGGGTACGGCGGTAGGAGGCGAGCATCATCGTGCCGATCGCAAGGCCGGCCACGGCGGTCACCACCACGCCGAGAAGAGTGGCGACGGCGCCGCAGAGCCCGAGCAACGCGAATGTACGGATGCCGGCGGGCTCACGCTCCGGCCCGTCACCCTTGGCGCGCTCACGCTCCAGGCCGACCAGCAAGCCGACGATCAAAGCGGCACCCATGCCGTAAAAGGCTGCACCGATATCCATGGACATCATGCGGCAAGTTCCTCTTCGACAGGGCTCATCACCGCTCCCCCCAAGGGAGGTGACGCCCCCGCGTCAAACCACTATTTGAGGTTCTTTTTCTTCTCGTCCTTGGCGGCCTTCTTTTCCTTCATCGTCTTGGCCGGCTTCTTCTTGTCGCTCTTCTTCGAATCCATACCCTTGCTCATATCGCCTCCTTGGTTGAGATCGTGGTCGCACGGCGTGCGGTGTAGGGAAGATTACGCCAATCCGTGCGCCATGGAATGCCAGGAACGCGATTCATGGGGGGACTCAGAGCTTCGCCGACTCGCGCCAGAGATCCGTTCCGCCATCGGTCGCATATTCGTCGATCTCTGCCAATTCCCCGGCCGTGAAATCCAGGCCCTTCACGGCGTCGAGGGAATTGTCGAGTTGCTCCACCGTGCGCGCGCCGATCAGCGAGGAAGTGACGCGCGGGTCGCGCAACGACCAGGCGATCGCCATCTGGGCGAGGGTCTGGCCCCGGCGCTCGGCGATGGCGTTGAGGGCGCGGATGCGCTCGAGGTTCGCCTCGCTGAGCTGGTCCTTGCCGAGCGAGCCTTCGCGGGTGGCGCGCGCATCGGCGGGAATGCCCTTCAGGTATTTCGACGTCAGCAGGCCCTGGGCCAGGGGCGAAAACGCGATGCATCCGGTGCCGAGTTCATCCAACGTGTCGAGCAGGCCGCCTTCGATCCAGCGGTTGAACATCGAATAGTTGGGCTGGTGGATGAACAGCGGCACGCGCTCCTCGGCCAGGATGGCGGCCGCCTTGCGCGTGAGCTCGGGCGAGTAACTGGAGATGCCCACATAGAGCGCCTTGCCCTGACGGTGCAGGTGCGCCAGCGCGCCCATCGTCTCTTCCAGGGGCGTGGTGGGATCGACGCGATGCGAATAGAAGATGTCGACATAGTCCAGCCCCATGCGCTTGAGCGACTGGTCGAGGCTGGCGACGAGGTACTTCCGGCTGCCACCGATGCCGCCATAGGGGCCCGGCCACATGTCCCAGCCGGCCTTGGTGGAGATGATCATTTCGTCGCGGTAGGGTGCGAAGTCGCTCGCCATCACCCGGCCGAAATTCTCTTCGGCCGACCCGTACGGCGGGCCGTAATTATTCGCGAGGTCGAAATGGGTCACGCCTCGGTCGAACGCGCGGCGCAGGATGGCGCGGCCGGTCTCGAAGACGTCGGCGCCACCGAAGTTCTGCCACAGGCCCAGCGAGATGGCGGGGAGGTCGATGCCACTCCGCCCGCAACGGCGATAAGGCATGAGGTTGTCGTAACGATTCGATGCGGCTTGGTAGGGCACGGGTGATGCTCCATCAAATGAAGACCCGAATGTTACGCGTCGTTCCGCTGAAGCGGATATAGGTGCAGACTGTGCGGCATCTTCGAAAGACGGATGAAGCGCACACATGACCACGGCCCTGCTCGTCATCGACATGCAGCAAGCGCTCTGTTCCGGCGAGGAAGAAGCGTTCGACATCAAGGACGTGCTCAAACGCGTCAACGTGCTGATCGCCAACGCGAAGATTGGCGGCGCCCACGTGATCTTCATCCAGCATGAAGAGGACGAAGGCTCACTGGTCCTGGGTGGCGACGGATGGCAGCTGGCCCGGGGGCTCGCGGCGGCCGATGGCGATATCCGCGTGCGCAAGGCCACGCCGGACGCCTTCCACCAGACGGAGCTGAACGAGATACTGGAGCGGCTGGAAGTGAAAGACCTCGTCGTCTGCGGACTGCAGACGGATTTCTGTGTCGACACCACGGTCCGGCGGGCCCTGGCCCTGGGCTTTCCCGTCACCCTCGCGGGGGATGCGCACTCGACCCTCGACAACGGCGTGCTTACCGCGGCCCAGATCATTGCCCACCACAACCGCACGCTCAGCAATATCGCGAGCTTCGGCCCGCGCGCGCGGGTGAAAGCGGCGGCGGAGATCCGCTTCCCAGCGGGGTGACCGTTGGTGGTGAGCCGAATAGAGGGTATATTCGGCTCACGAAATGAGCCGAATGGCTCACCTCATCGGCTCACGACGGCGGCATGAACGACCTCACCTGGATCTGGCAGCACTCCGATTGGCCGGCGTTCCGCTGGCGTGACGAGGCCATCGCGCCACTCCTGCGCGCCTGCCAACTTGCCCAGGGCCGGCTGATGGGCGCCGCCGGCGCCGTGGATGCCGACCTGGGAGCCCGAAGCGAACTCGATGCCTTGCTGCAGAACGTCGTGGCCTCGTCGGCCATCGAGGGAGAGGTTCTCGATGCCGGGTCGGTCCGTTCGTCGCTGGCGCGCCGCCTCGGCCTGGAGGACGAGGCCCCCAGCCGGCGGAGTGCGCGCAGCGAGGGCCTGGCCGAACTCATGCTGGACGCCACGAGGAACTACCGCGCGCGCCTCGATCTCCCTCGCCTGCTGCACTGGCACACCTTTCTCTTTCCCGCGGATGGAAACGTCCCGCCCCTGCGCACTCGCATCGGAGCGTTGCGTGGCGACGAACCGATGCAGGTGGTTTCCGGCGGCCGGATGGACAAACCTCGTATCCATTTCCAGGCGCCGCCCAGGCCCGGACTCGAAGATCAGATCGATGCCTTCCTCGACTGGTTTTCCGCCAGTCGCGGGAACCCCGCGCTCGATCCCTTGCTCCGGGCCGGCATCACCCACTTCTGGTTCGTGACGCTGCACCCCTTCGACGACGGCAACGGCCGAATGACCCGCGCGCTCACGGACCTCGCGCTTGCCCAGGCGGAGCACCAGGCCATCCGCTTCTACGCGATGGCCACCAGCATCCTCGACGATCGCGTGGGCTACTACGACGTGCTGGAAGCAAGCCAGCGCGCTGGCCTGGACATCACGCCCTGGCTCGAATGGTTCCTGCGGACGTTGCTGCGAAGCCTCGAACAGGCGCTGGCGCACATCGGCCGCGTGATGGGCAAGACCCGCTTCTGGCGGGAACACCGTACACACGAGCTTTCGGCGGAACAGGTGAAGGTGCTAAATCGCCTGCTCGATGGAGGGGACCGTGGATTCCCGCAAGGCATCAGCGCGTCGCAATACCAGGCCGTCGCCAAAGTCTCCAAGGCCACCGCGACGCGTCACCTGGGCGACCTGCTCGACAAGGGAATGATCGTGCGCCTGCCCGGCGGAGGCCGCAGCACGCGTTACCGCATCGCATGGCCCGGCCCGGGCGTAGCGGATACGGAGGAGCGGCCCGATGCGTGAGTCCACGGCGCCCCGCACGACCACCTTCTTCTCCGCCCTCCGGCTCTGGTTGGCGCTGCTCGCCTGCGGGCTGGCCGTGTTGCTGGGTTCGGTGCTCATCGGCGGCGGCGATTCCACCATCGCCGCGTCATGGCAGGCGCTGGTGTCACCCGCGGAGACGCCGATGCACGCCATCGTCTGGGAGCTACGCATTCCGCGCGCGGTGGCCGCCTATGGCGTAGGTGGGTTGTTGGCCATCTCGGGTTGCCTGATGCAGATCCTCGTGCGCAATCCCCTGGCCGACCCCTATACGCTCGGTCTTTCCGGTGGCGCCGCCGTGGGGGCGCTCGGCGCCATGCTGGCCGGAGCCGGTGCGTTGGCGACCGCCCTGGGTGCGGCCTCGGGAGCCCTTCTCGCGTGCATCGCCGTATTCGTGCTCGCCCATCGCGACCTGCTTGCCCGTGCGCGTGCCGCGCAGCGCGAAGATTCCACCGACCTCATCCTGATCGGTGTGATGCTGGCCTCGGGCCTGGGCGCGATCGTCAGCATGATGCTGGTGCTCGCGCCGGACAGGAACCTGCGCGGCATGTTGTTCTGGATGATGGGCGACCTCAGTGGCGTGGCGAACTGGCCGCTGCCGGTCGTGACGCTGCTCGCTTGCGTACTGCTGATCGCGCCCCTGGGGCGACAGCTCAACCTGCTGATGCGTGGCGAGGAATCGGCCAGCGCCCTTGGCGTCCGGCCGAACGCGGTGAAGTCGGCGATCTTCGCCATCGCGTCGCTGGCCACGGCCGTGGCCGTGACCACGGCGGGTACCGTCGGTTTCGTCGGGCTGGTGGTGCCGCATGCGCTGCGCCGGATCGTCGGCAACGACCAGCGTGTACTGCTGCCGGCCTGCGCGATCTGCGGCGGCATCGTCGTCGTCGTGGCCGATACGATCTCGCGCATCGTCGCCGATCCCATCCAGCTTCCCGTCGGCGCGGTGATGGCGATCATTGGCGTGCCCACCTTCATGTTCCTGCTGGTGCGGCGGCGATGAGCATCGAACTGGTCGCCGAATCGCTGGCCGTATCCATGCGTGGACGCTCGCTCGTCGGCAGGCTGGACATGCGTATCGCGCCGGGGCAGGTTTGGTGCGTGCTCGGTCCGAACGGCGCGGGCAAGTCCACCCTGCTGCGCACGCTGGCGGGCCTGCGTGCGCCCGATGGCGGCCGGGTGGTGCTCGGAGGCCGCGATGTCGCCTCGTATCGCCCGATCGAGATCGCACGCCGGCGCGGTTTCCTCCCGCAAACGATCGTGGACGCCTTCAGCCTCACGGTCATGGAAGCCGTGATGTCGGCCCGCCACCCCAGCCTGCCCTTCTGGGCCTGGGGCGACGAGGACACCGGCCACGCGGCGAACGCATTGCGCACCTTCGAACTGGAGGCGCTGGCGGAGCGCGATATCACGACGTTGTCCGGCGGCGAACGCCAGCGGGTGAACATCGCCACGCTGTTCACCCAGGACGTGGACATCATGCTGCTCGATGAACCATTGTCGTCGCTCGACCTGCATCACCAGATGAAGACCTTGCACGAGTTGATGCGCGCCGCCGCCGAGCATGGCAAATCCGTGATCTATACCGTCCACGACATCAACCTCGCCTTCCAGCACGCGACGCATGCCGTCCTGCTCGACGGCAAGGGCGCCGCGTTGGCCGGGCTGAAGGACGACATCGTCACCAGCGAGCATCTCAGCGCCGCTTTTCACCATCCCATTCATGGCGTCACGCTCGGCGACGAGCTTTTCTTCCGCGCCGAACGCCTCAACGGATCGTCACGATGACGCGACTCCTCACTTTCTTCGGTCTGGTCCTCGTCACCGCCACGGCGACGGCATCGGTCACCGTCGTCGACGATGCGGGGCGGAACGTGACCTTGCCCGCTCCCGCCCACCGCATCGTCAGCCTGGCCCCGAACATCACCGATGCCCTGTTCGCCGCCGGCGCGGGGGCTTACGTCGTCGGCACCTCGCGATTCAGCGACTATCCAGCCGAAGCGAAAAACGTTCCGGTGGTCGGCGACGCCACCATGATCGACCTCGAGCGCATCGTCGGCCTGAAACCCGATGTCGTCGTGGTGTGGAAAAGCGGCAATTCGGCGGCGCAGGTCGATAAGCTCACGCGCCTGGGCATACCCGTGTTCTATTCGGAAACGGCAAGGCTCGACCAGGTGGCGTCCACCACGCGCCGCCTGGGCAAACTCGCCGGGACGGAAGAGACCGCCGAGCGCAACGCCGCTGCCTTCGAGGCCGAACTTCGCCGGCTGAAAACCGCCAATGCGGGCAAGAAGCGTCTGAAGGTGTTCTTCCAGATATGGGACCGGCCGTTGATGACCGTCGGCCGCGCACAGATCATCGACGACGCTCTTACCCTCTGTGGTGGCGACAACATCTTCGCCGACCTCGACCAGGCCGCCCCCACGGTCGGTCGCGAAGCGGTACTGGCGCGCAATCCCGACGCCATCCTGAGCGGTGGCGGAGAGGGAGAATCGTTGAACGACTGGAAGGCGTCGGCCTTCCTTTCCGCCGTGAAGCACGACAACGTCTTCGCCATCGATGCGCCGACCCTGGCCCTCCCCTCTCCCTCGATCCTGTCCGGGGTGACCACCCTCTGCCATGGCCTGGACCAGGCTCGTACAAGGGCAGCGCGGTGACCCGGCCCATTCAGCGATCTTGCGGCTGCCGTCACATTCCCCTTCGCTAAACTCCACATCGACACGTCCCCCCACCGGAACGGAGCCGATGACCCTCGTTTCCCCCGCCTCACCCGGCGATCCCGCCGATCTCTCATGGCTCGACCAGGGAGGCGAAGCCGGCGCGCTGATCCGTGCGTTCGACTGGACGCGGACGGGCATTGGCCCGTTGGAGAGCTGGCCGCAAAGCCTGCGTACCGTGACCGGGATACTCCTGCTGTCGCCGGTGCCGATCGTGCTGCTCTGGGGCGAGAAGGGGATCATGATCTACAACGATGCCTACTCGATTTTCGCGGGTAACCGGCATCCGGCGTTGCTCGGCTCGGAGGTGCGCGAAGGCTGGGCGGAAGTGGCCGACTTCAACGACAACGTCATGCGTGTGGGACTGGCTGGCGGCACGCTCGCCTACAGGGACCAGGAACTGACCCTGGTGCGGCACGGCAAGCCCGAGCCGGTCTGGATGAACCTCGATTATTCCCCCGTGCTGGATGAAAGCGGCAAGCCGGCCGGCGTGATCGCCATCGTGTCGGAGACGACCGAGCGCGTGCTGGCCGAGGAACGCCTCCGCCGTTTTCGCGAGGAACTGGAAGCGAAGGTCGCGGAGCGCACGGCCGACCTGGAGCGCAGCCAGGCGGCGCGCGCGAAGGCCGAACAAGCGTTGTCCCAGGTGCAGAAGATGGAAGCGCTGGGCAACCTCACGGGTGGCATCGCACACGACTTCAACAACCTGCTGATGGCCGTGCAGGGCAGCCTCGAACTGCTCCGCGAGCGCATGCCGCAGGAACCCCTGCTGTTACGCCTGCTCGATAACGCCCGGGCCGGCGCCGAACGTGGAAGCACGCTTACCCGGCGCATGCTCGCTTTCGCGCGGCGCCAGGAACTGAAGAAAGAACGCGTCGACCTGCGCACGCTCGTCGATGGCATGAAGGAACTCATGCAGCGCACGCTCGGCGGAACGGTGGCGGTGGAGACGCACTTCGCGCCAAGCCTTCCTGCCGTGGAAGCCGACCCGAACCAGCTCGAATCGGCGTTGCTCAACCTCGCCGTGAACGCACGCGATGCCATGGATGGTGCCGGCACCATCGTGATCGTCACGGATGAGATATGGGTAGGCGTCGGCGAGGGCCCCGTGGCACCGGGTCACTATGTCCGCCTCGCATTGTCCGATGCCGGCTCGGGCATGGACGAAGCGACACTGAAGCGCGCCGTCGAGCCTTTCTTCACCACCAAGGGCGTCGGCAAGGGCACCGGACTCGGCTTATCGATGGTGCACGGCCTCGCCGAGCAACTCGGCGGTGCATTGATCCTGCGGAGCCGCGTCGATGAAGGCACCACGGCCGAGATCTGGCTGCCCGCCGCGGCGCCACTGCCCGACGCGCCGGCGGCGACCCTGCCGTCCGGCCCCTCGACCGGACGCTGCGCTTCGTCACGCACCTTGAAAATCCTGACCGTGGACGACGACGAACTCGTTCGCGCGACCACGGTGGAAATGCTCGAAGACCTGGGTTATGCGGTGGTTCCCGCACGCTCGGGGGCGGAAGCGCTCAGCTTGCTCGAGACCCACTGCGTGGACCTCGTCATCACCGACCACGCGATGCCCCACATGACGGGCATGCAGCTTGCCGTGCGACTGAGGGAGCGCTACCCCACGTTGCCCGTCGTGATGGCCACCGGCTACGCGGATCTGCCGACCGGTCCCCAACTGGACCTTCCTCGACTGGCCAAGCCGTTTTCACAGGCATCGTTGGCGGAGGCCGTCTCACGCGTCGTCATTCCTGCAGCCGGACCATAACCGCGGTAAGATTTCCCTCTCTGTCCTTTCAGCCAGGTGTCGCCACCATGCGCCAGTAATGCCGTTGCCCCTCGCGGGCGAGTTTCGATCTTCCCCACGGTGGGAAGCGGATGGCATGAAGAGACAGCGCATGACGACGACCTACCTGACGCTCGATGGCGTCACCTGTGTCTTTCCCGACGGAAGGACGCTTTTTTCCGATCTTCACGAATCGTTCGACGGCCGCCACACGGGCCTCGTCGGCGGCAACGGCGTGGGCAAGAGCGTACTTGCGCGCATCCTCGCGGGGCGGCAGGAGCCGACGCGCGGAAGCTGCATGCGTACCGCGTCCGTCCATTACCTGGCGCAACGCGTCGCCGACGATGCGGGTGAATCGGTCGCCTCGCTTGCCGGTGTCGGCGACACGATCGCCGCGCTGGAGAGGATCGAGGCCGGAAGCACCGACCAGCGCGACTTCGATACAGCGGGCGATCGTTGGACCGTGCGCGAACAGCTTCGTGACGCACTCGATGCGGAAGGCCTCGCCCACGTGGACGCGCGCGGCCCGACCCATGCGCTGAGCGGCGGCGAGGCCATGCGCGTGGCCCTGCTCGGCGCACGCCTGCGCGACGCGGATTACCTGATCCTGGACGAGCCGAGCAACCATCTCGACAAGGAAGGCCGCACGGCGTTGATGCGGTGGTTGCGAGAATGGAAGGGTGGCCTCCTCGTCATCAGCCACGACCGGCAACTGCTCGGCCAGATGGAACGCATCGTCGAGCTGTCGTCCCAGGGCTTGCGTAGCTATGGAGGCGACTACGCGTTTTACGAACAGATACGTCGCGAGGAAAGGCACGCTGCCGAACGCGTACTCGATGCGCGAAAGGCGGAACGCAAGCGTGGCGAGCAGGCGCTGCGCGAGCAGCAGGAAAGGCAGGCACAGCGACAGGCCCGCGGACAACGCGACGCCAGCCGGGCCAACCAGGCGCCCATCTTGCTCGGTGGACAGAAGAGCCGGAGTGAAGGCTCGGCCGGAAAGTTGAAGCGACAACGGGAAACCACGCGCGACATGCTTTCCCAAAAGGTCGCCGAAGCGGCGCGGCACGTGGAAAGCGAGGTATCGCTCGCCGTGCTCGCCCCGAGCGCGACACACGTGGCACGCCGCAGGGTGGCCCTGCTGGAGCGCGTGGAGCTACCTTTCGTGCGTGGCGCCGCGGGCATCGTCGATCTCGTCCTCATGGGCGGGCAACGCGTCGGTGTCGTGGGTTCAAACGGCAGCGGCAAGTCCACCTTGCTGCGGGTGCTCGCCGGGCGAATCGCGCCACGGGGCGGGCATGTCGACGTTCCCGTGCCCGTGGCCTGGCTGGACCAGCGGCTTTCGACGCTGGCGCCGTGCCGTTCCGTGATCGACCACATGCGGGAAGCGAATCCCGCGGCGGCCGAGGATGCGCTACGCCTGCGGCTCGCCCTGCTAGGACTCGATGCGGACAAGGTAACCGTGCCTGCCGCCCAACTGAGCGGCGGAGAGCGCCTCAAGGCCGCCCTCGCGATGGCCCTCGTCGCCGATCCGCCACCGCGACTGCTGCTTCTCGACGAACCCGGCAACCACCTCGACCTTGCCTCGCTAGAGGCACTGGAGACGATGCTCCAGCAGTACGAAGGCGCGCTCGTGGTGGTGTCGCACGATGACGTTTTCCTCGATCGCCTTCGTCTTACCGACCGTCTTTCGCCGACGCCGGCGGGGTGGCGGATGACGCCGTGGTGATGCCCTGTGCAACGGAAGCCACCGGGCTACCGGTCACGCGCAGGTTGTTCACCAGGTACTCCCGCAGGACGGGATCGGGAGGTGTTTCCGCGGCCCCGCCGAACGGTCCACGCAGCGCCTCGGCCATGAGGTACATGCCCGCTTCGCGAGCGACGGCGCGTTCGTTCCGGTGTCCCGCCACCGGGTCCACCAGTAGCGTCACGTCCTTGCCGAGCAAGGTCAGTCTCGCCACGTAGCCGAGCACGCCGCGCAGGGCCACGCGCTGGTCGTCGCCACCGGCGAGTATCGTCAGTGGACGGGCCATGCGTGCCGCGTTCGCGAGAGGCGATTGCGCATGCAGGCTGCCCATGCGCCCGCGATCGCCGAGGTCGAGCGCGACCAGCGACATCCATCGTTCGAACGGAAGGACGGCCGAAAGTACCTGCGCTTCGCGTGTGCGCGTTATCCAGGTGAGGTCCCAGGCAAAATCCGCCGGCGGCACAAAGGCCACGCCGACACGGAACAGTTCGGGCTGCCAGGTCAGCCCGAGCAGGGTCGAGTAACCACCGAAGGACGCACCGACGATGCCGACGCGCCCCCGGTCGCCGACGCCCGCGGCGAGCACGGCCTGCGTGCCCTCCACGATGTCCCGCTGGACGCGGCCGTTGCCGAAGTCGCCTTTCGCCGCGAGCATGTAATCGCGCCCGAAGCCCGTGGACCCCCGGAAGTTAGGCTCGAACACCGCGTAGCCCCGGTTCACCAGGAACTGCGCGTAGCCCGTGCCGAATTCCTCCGGGGCGACCTGGCCCCACGGTCCGCCGTGGATCATGGCGACGAGCGGCACCCGCGCCGGATCGAGCCCTGGAGGCACGCGAACGAACCCATGCAGTCGCATGCCATCGGAGGCGGTCCATGAGAACGGCAGTTGCCGTGCCATGGCGGACTCCGGCAGCCATGGCGTCGTGCTTTCGTCGCGCGCCCGTCGCGGCGGATCGCCGAGGATGTCACCGACCTCTCCGTTCGCGGGATCGTAGAGGTGATAACGGGCGCCATGCAGCGCACCTCCGCGTTCCACCACCAGCCAACGCGATCGCCCCGGCTGAAGCGTCAGGGCGCGGCTTGCATAGCGCCTTTCAATGGCATCGACGTGCGCTTGCGCTGCGCGGTCGAGGCCCTTGTTGACGACGATGGTTCCACGGAACACCGCGAGTACCGGCATTCCCGAGGACGGATCGGCCACGAAATCGTCGAGATCCGCTTCGCCAAGTGGATCGACGAGCATGTCGTCGATCGTCCCATCGTGTTCCAGCCGCTGCAGCCGGCGAAGACTGCCTCCCATGTCGCCGGCGAACCACGCCCTTCCTTCGTCGTCCACGCGTGGCCACAGGCCGCAGCGATGCATGCCTTCGCAATGCAATACGTCATGCCGGGTGCCCTCCGCATCGATCCGCCAGGTCACCAGCCTGTCGCCGTGCATCGCCTGGAGGAAGGCGAGTCGCCCGCCCCCGTCGAGTGCATAGCCGGTGATGCGATCCGGCGTCTCCTCCAGCACGTCGCGACGGCCGTCGACATCGAAACGCACGAGCCGCCATGACCTCGTCGAACCCGTCGCCTCCAGCGAACGTTCGCGCACGATCGCCGCGGCGGCCTTCGCCGGATCGGCATCCATGAAAGCACGCTCCTCCGCGCCACCGAGGTTGGCCAGCAAGCGCGAACCGCCTTGACCAGCCGCGGCGACGGCGAACAGGCGGCGAGCGGAAACGACCAGCAACCAGCGGCCGTCGCGCGTCCACGCAAGGCCGGTTGCGTCGGTGGACGCGAGTACCTGCTTTTCGGCCCCATCGGCGGTCGTCGCCAGCCAGAGGCCCCGATTGTCGTCCACGCCGCGGATGAAGGCGAGCCGCTTGCCATCCGGCGACAAGGTCACGTCGGTAATGGCCGGACGGACGAGAAACGCGTCGCGTTCGAAACGAATCGCCCGCGGTCTCTCCCGTTCGGTGCGTAACGCCTGGCGGAACGTCTCGTCGGCCGCGAAGGACGGCGTGGCGAGGACGAGCGCGCCGAGCGCCCCGAGCCATACCCGGAACGTAGTCATCATCTTCTCCTTGCGGGCGTCAGGCAGCCGGAATGGCGCGGACCGTCTCGTCCACGACGTCCTCGCGACACGGAACGATGAGCAAGAGGCTGACCAACGCGGGGATTCCCACGAACCCGCACGCCAGGGTCCAGGCGGCCCGCGCTGGAAGCGAGGATTCGCGATGCCAGGCGAACCAGCCACCGAGGCACAACGAGAGCAAGGCCAGCGCGACGGCGAGCGCGCTCACGGAAGCGGGGATGGGTGGTACGGCGGTTTCAGCCAGCGGGTCGTGGGCCGCGAACAGTCCGGTGGCCATCGCACGCGCCGTATACATGACGGGCGATGCCCACCACGACTTGTAGCGATAGAAGGTGGGAAAATCCTCGCGAAGCATGCGGGTGGCGACCGGCGTGACTTGTCCCGCATCGTCCACCCAGAGGACGGTTTGATAAGGAAGCGCGCCGAGCATCGTATGCGCACGCTGGGTGAAATTGAACGAGACGAGGTAGCCATCGACCAGCTCGACCATCTCCGCCGTGTACAGGTCACCCGGCGCTCCGGGTATGGGCACGCGATAGCGGGGGAGCGGCGGCGTGTCACTGTCGAGCAGATGCCGGCCGTCGAAGAGATAGACGGCGCGGTCGGTCAGCGCCGCGAGGCTGCCGCCGATGGGCGTGGTTCCCAGCAACCATTCATCGGCGGGTACGCTCGCCCGCGGAACGATGCGGCGGGCGGCCGAAAGGTAGTGGTAGAGCGTATGTCCCGCGATGATCGTCGCATCGCCCTTGGCCATACCGGGAAGCGCGCCCGCCGGCGCCGCGATCGCATCGAAAGCCGTGTTGCCGTCCCCCATGCCCAGTTCGCCCACGCGTTGCCCGTCCGCGATGCCCGTGCCTTCAAAACGCATGCGCCGGTGACTGAACGTCCAGCGCGAACGCGTTTCCGGATCGTCGAATTCGATCGGCGTCGTGTTATTGAGCTCGCCACGCGTGGCGATACCGCGGACCTGCCGCTCCAGCTCGTGCACATCGGACAGCACCACCTGTTCGCGCCACAGCGCCGTATCGACCGATGTCGCGCCGGCGAGTCCGGCGATCATGCGGTCGCGCCCCGACATGCGTTCGGATTCGACATGGCCACCTCGTGGTGGCGTGCTCATGTTGTTCGGATGCGTGCCCTGCATGATCCACAACAGTTCAACGACGAAACCCACGAGCAATAGCAGCATGTAGACGGCTGTCTGCACCGGGATGGCGGTGACCATCGTGGCGATGGCGGAACGTGGCGCCTCGCCGAGATCCGGCCGGAACGCGATCAACACCATGGCGAGAAGCCAACCGCACGCGAGTGCCTGCACCGCCAGCGCCGCCGGACCCGTCGCATCCGACATGGCGATCCAGACGAGCGGCACCAGCCCCGCGAACGAATACCGGCGGCTTGCCAGCACGCCATACGCACCCGCGAAGTAGCCACAGAGGGCGATAAGCAACGCCGCCGCCGGCAAGATCGCCTGGCGTAGTTCGACGATGCGCGCCGTGCCCCACGCCTGCCATGCCACGGCCGCGGCAATCGGCAAAGCCACCGCCACCAGCATCGCCAGTGCGCCGGCGCTCAGCACACCGAAGGCGATGCGCCGCGGCGCCACGGGCCGGTGCAGGAGATTGATCCACTGGTTCGGCCGACGCCAGGTACCCATCTGGTGTAGCCCCAGGAGGATGCCTGTCAGTGCGTACACCACGCCGAACACGCGCCGGACATTGATCGGCTGCTGGCCCAGGTCGACCAGCCGGTTGAAGAACACCAGCACCAACAGGTGACCGACTGCGTAGACCAGCACCCAGAGTTGGTAACGCAGCCATTCGGCCTTGAAGATGTCGCGCATGAGGAATCCCCTGGCGGTGGTGGCTCAAGCGGCCACGGGCGCCGCGTGCTGTTTGGACAGGAAACTGTTGACGGCGCGGTCGAGGCTCACCGGCAGGCGGTGCACGTCACGGGCGCCGCAGGCATGGAGGAACTCCGCGAACTCTTCACCCTGGTCGAGCACCAGGTAGTGATGGATGCCGTCGATGCGCTGCGCGTCGAGCAGGCCGGGAATGGTTCGCGGATCGGGCCCACGAAACGGAATGTCGGCGACCCAATGCGATACCCGCGAGCGGAAGTCGTCCGGCGGCGAGATGTTTCGCAGTGCGCCACGCTCCATGATGATGAGGTTGTCGGCGACACGCTCCACCTCCTCCATCTGGTGGGAACAATAGATGACCGTACAGCCCGCCATGGCGTGGGAATGGAGCAGGGTCTCCAGGAAGGCGCGTTTGGCGACGACGTCCAGGCCGAGCGTCGGCTCGTCGAGCACGAGCAGTTCGGGGCGCTGCGCCAGGCTGAGCGCCAGGTTGAAACCCGCGCGCTCACCGCGCGACAGCTGGCTCACCTTCTGGCTCGCCTGCACGTTGTAATGGCCGATCACCTCGTCGAAGGCGGCCTGGTTCCAGCGCGGATACTGGCGTCGCTGCATCGCCGTGACGGCGGCGACGGTCATCCAGCCTTGCAGCGTGTGTTCCTCGTTGACGAAGCCGATCCGTTCGCGATCCGACGGTGTCAGCCGCCGGCTGTCGCGCCCGAGGATGCGTGCTTCGCCCGAGGTCGCGGGAAGGAAGCCCAGCAGGATGCGGAACAATGTCGACTTGCCCGCGCCGTTCGCGCCAACGATGGCGTGGATGTTGCCGCTCTCGATCGCCAGGTCCAAGTGATCTATGGCGACCTTTTGCCCGTAGCGCTTGGTCAGGCCACGAGTCTCGATCACATACCCCGCGTGCGGTGTCTCGTTCATGGGCGTTCCTCGGGCGGGTATCAGGCGGACTTCTTCGCCAGTACGCCCAACGCCTTGTCCAGGCGGGCGATGGCGCGGTCCGGCGGGTAATCCAGGGCGACCACTTCGTGGACGAAGGCCTGTATCGCCTCATCCATGCGCCGGTCGCGCTCGGCCGCACTGAGCCGCTGGCGCGGTGGCGCGACGTACAGGCCCAGGCCCTGGCGGGATTCGAGCCAGCCTTCCGCGGTCAACTCGGCATAGGCCTTCGCGACCGTGTTCGGGTTGATCGTCAGCTGTTGCGCGAGGCCACGCACGCTGGGAAGTTGTGCCCCCGGTTCGAGTTCGCCGGTGGCGATGCGCATGCGCACGGCGTCGACGATCTGCTTGCCGATGGGGCGGGGATCGCCGGTGGCGATCTGGATAGGCAGTGCTCGGGTACGGGCCATCGTGGTGAACCATCTGTACTAGTGCAAATAGTACAGCAAGAACACGCGCCCCCCGTCAATAGGCCGGTGGTCGTGCTTCCCACCCGCGAGTGCGGGTTCACACGTAGTCACTGCCCCCGGTCGCGGGTGTTGCCCTTGCCACACGCGCCCTCTGTGCCCGGAAGAGCCGTGCTTCCCTGAGCTTCCGTGAAAAACCAATTCTTCCCTCGGGGCAGACCGGTCTACGGTTTCGTCGCGCCAGCCTTCTCAGGCAAACGGTAGCGTTGCTTGCCGTAGGCCCAGCTTGGCCAGAGGGCATGCGCCAGCGCGGTCTTCTCGAGCTGCGGATCGACCGGCTGCGGCTCGAGCTTCTCGCCGTCGGGGCTGTACTCGCCATGCAAGGTGTAGCGGTACTGCGTCGGCGGCTGGTTCGGACGCAACACGATCAGGTTGTCGTTTTTCAGGTAACCGTAGTTGTCGCCGTACTGCATGATGGCGCGGTCCGGATAACGCTGGGTGAGGTCGGCGCCGAGCATCGGGTGTTCGCTGCTGATGCCGATGAGCGAAAGCAGGGTGGGCGCCAGATCGATCTGGCTGACGATGTGATCGTCCTTCTTCACCGGCACACCCGCGCCGAGGATCAACGCGGGAATGTGGAAGTGGCGCACGGGCACGAGGCTCGCGCCGAACACGCGCGCGTCGTGGTCGGCCACGATCAGGAACACCGTGTGGTTCCAGTACGGCGACTGCTTCGCCCGCTCGAAGAAGCGGCCGATGGACCAGTCGGCGTAGCGCACCGCGTTGGCATTGCTCGCCGGATCGCCTTCGGGCTGGAAACGGCCGGCGGGGTATTCCCATGGCGTGTGGTTGGACACCGAGAAGGCCACCGTGAGGGTGGGCTTGTCGCCATCGTCGAGCAGCCGGTGGTGCAATTCGTTGAACATGTCCTCGTCGGACGCGCCCCATGAACCGACGAAACCCGGTTTGGTCTCGAAGGTGGCGCGGTCCACGACTTCGTTGAAGCCGTTGCCGAAGAAGAAGGAACGCATGTTGTCGAAATGCGCCTCACCGCCGTACAGGAAGCGCGTGTGGTAACCGAAGGTATCCAGCAGTGCGCCGAGGGTGAAGAAATCGCGCTGGCTGCGCGGCAGTTTCAACACGGCTTCGGCGGGCGTGGGCAGGAAGCCGGTGGTCACCGCTTCGAGGCCGCGGGCGCTGCGCGTGCCGGTGGCATAGGTGCGGGTGAGCCACCAACCGTCGTTCGCCAGCTTGTCGAGTTCCGGGGTGTAGCCCGCGCCGCCGAGGCTGCCGACGAACTGCGCGCCGAGGCTTTCCTCGAGGATGATGACGAGGTTGAGCGGTTTCTCCCCCTGCCGTGTCGCTTGCTGACGATGCAGGCTCGGGTACTGCGGATCGAGCGGTGCACCTTCCAGGCCGGCGTCGCGGCGCACGATGGCCTGCATCTCGTCCTCGGGCATCTTGCCGTACACCGCCGACGCGGAGCGCTCATTACCCAGCGCGATGGCCGCGTTCAGCACGTTGTAGAGCGAGTTCAACGGCAAGGTGTTGACCATCGCGTCGTTGGTGAAGGCGACTTGCGAGGCGTTCAGCGGACGATGCTGCAACGTGCCGCGTCCGGCGAGGAAGAGCGCCACGAAGGCGAGTACCGTCGCCACGGGACGCAACCAGCCGCGCATCGGCACGCGATCCGGCCGGCGCGTGGGCAGCAGGCGGAAGCCCAGCCAGCCGATCAGCGCGAAGGCCACGAGGCCCGCGGCCACCGAGAGCTTGTACCCATGCCAGAGCATGGCCGCCACTTCGTTGGGGCTGGTCAGGTATTCGAAATAAAGACGGTTCGGGCGCGTGTCGTACTCGACGATGAACTGCGGCGTGGAAACTTCCAGCAGCACGAAGGCCAGCCACCAGAAGCGCAACCACCAAGCGGCGATGCGCGTGGGCCATGCGCGGTGGCCGAGCCAGGGCGAGAGCAGCGCCGGCCACGCCACGATCATGGCGACCAGCGAGAGGTCGATGCGCCAGCCGCCGAACAGCACCGGCCAGAGGCCGCCGGCATCGTGGACGCGGGTCCACTGCCACAACGATAACCCCACGCGCGAGAGCGTCAGGAAGACGAGGGCGGCAACGATGAAACGCCAGGTGAGCTTGCGCACGTTGGAGATCCGGGTGGGGCGCGGCGGATGGCCACGCGTGGAAGACGCATGTTACAGCGCCAAGACTTTACACTGTGCGTCCCATCAGCAACTTACGGCGGCCTTTCGGCCACCGCGCGAGGATCGACGATGTTCAGACTGGCCGAGGCCCAGCCGATCGCCACCGGGCATGTCCGCGAGGTGTACCAGCACCCCGGCGAGGCGGACCTGCTGATCAAGGTGATCGCCAGCGGCTCCATCGAGGAACGCTGGAACAAGGCCCCGTGGTATCGCCGCATGGCGCGCAGCGGGCCGTACAAGGATTTCGTGCGCGAGTTCCGCGAGTACGTCACCGGGATCTACGTGGGCGGCTACGCCACCTCGCCCATCGCCCGGGTAGTCGGACTGGAGATGACCGACATCGGGCTCGGCCAGATCGTGGAGAAGGTGCGCACGCCCGATGGCCGGCTGGCGCCGACCCTGCACGACTGGGTGAAGGCGGAAGGCTTCACGGCGAAGACCCAGGCGGAACTGGACGAGTTCCACGCGCGCCTGCTCTCGCACAACACCATCGCCGCCGACCTGCACGCATGGAACGTGGTCTACGGCGAGGACTCCCGCGGTGGCCCGCGCCTGGTCATGATCGACGGCTTCGGCGAGAAGAACATCATCCCGCACTGCTCGATGAACCGCGCGCACAACGCCTCGCGGACGAAGAGGAAGTACGAGCGCATGCTGCGGCGGACGAAGGCCGAGGCTCCGCCTACTTCGTAACCGCTGGCGACGGCACGCAGCCGGTCTTCGACGCAGCCGCGGGCAGCAACGCGAAGCGCGAGCGGTTCGCCACGCCCAGCGGCACGACCTTGTCGGCGACGATGCAGTCGTCGAACGCTTCCTCGTTGATCAGCAGCCAGCGATGCGCCGGATCGGCGGCCTGCCACGCACGCGCATCGCGCAGCTGTGCCGCCGAATCGCGCGCGAAGCCGAACTCCGCCACAGGCCGCCGGGCCTGGTAGAGAAGCTCCTCGCGCCACACCACGAGGCCAAGCTGGCCGTCGGTACCGATCGCGGCGTCCGCCTCTTCCATCAGCTGGCGCGTGGACTGGTTGGCGTCGAGCAGCGGATACGTGCCCAACGGCCAGATGATCCATGCCAGCGCCATGCCGCCGAGCAAGGCGGCGACGCCGCGCCGTGGCCTGAAAACCAGCGCCGACACCAGGAAGCCCACGCCCACCGCGATCACGCAGACCCAGAGGTCGTGGCCGTGGCCGGGCAATTCGTAGCCTTCGGCGATCCGTTGCGCGGCCTTCGGCGCCTTCGTCAGCGCCCACAGGCCGGCTCCGCCGAACACCACGGCGCAAGCAAGCGTGATCCAGAAGGCGACCCTGGGCAGCCAGCGCGTCTTCAGCAGGTCCACGACATACGGCGCCATCGACAGGGCCAGCATCGGCAGCGCGGGCAGGATGTAGATCTCGCGCTTGCCGCGCGGAATCGAGAAGAACACCAGCACCAGCACGAACCACAGCAGGGGCATCCACACCCGCGGCTCACGCAGGCGCAGGGCTTCGCGCCAGCGTGGCATCAGGAAGGGCACCAGCAGCCAAAGCGGAATCCACTCGCGAAGGATCACGAGCAGGAAGAACCAGGGTTTTTCCTCGTGCTGCCACGAGTTGGCGTAGCGCTCGGCGGTCTGCCGGAACAGGATGTCGTGCACATAGGCCAGGTATTCCGGCGTGCGCAGCCCGTAAGCTGCCGCGAGCATCGGCGCCAGCCACAGCGCGATGGCGAGCAGGAAGGCCAGTGCGCCGCCCGCCCAGCGCCAGCCGTCGCCGCGGGTCATCGTCAGCCCGGGCCATTGCCGAGCACGCATCACGGCGTAGGGAACCAGCATCAGCAAGGCGATGACGCCCACGCCCTTGGTGATCACGCCCAGCCCGGCGGCGAAACAACCCAGCCAGTACATGCGCCAGTTCGGGCCGCGCAGGCAGTGCAGCAGGATGCCGGTATTGCCCAGCGTGATCCAGAACAGGTTGAGCGGGTCGATCTGCGCGTGCTTGATGACGTCGACGAACTGCATCGTCGCCAGCACGAGCGTGGCCGCCACCAGGCCCACGCGCGCGTTCCACAGGCGCCGGCCGAGGTGCCAGACGAGGGCGAGCGTGCCGAGGCCGGAGAAAAGCGAGGTCAACAGGAAGGCGCCGCGCCAGCCGCCGGTGAGCCACATCCAGAACGCCTCCGTCCACATCAGCATGGGCGGCTTGTCGGAATACAGCTCCATGCCCCGGTGCGGGAACAGCCACTGGCCGGATTCGAGCATCTGCCGGGCGACGAGGGCGAAGCGCGGTTCATCCGGCGGCCAGGGGTCGCGCAGGCCGATGCCCGCCGCCAGCACGGCCAGGGCGATCAGCATGAACCAGCCGAACTCGCGGCGAAGGGATCGTTCGTCGGTGGATAGCATGGATACGTCTGGCAAGGCGGTCCCGCGCATCGTAGCCGAAGGGGCAGCCCGCCACCCTTACCGTTCGCTTAGGGGTTCATTTCAATTTTCCGGCGCTGGCACGTCTAAAGGGTTCGCCGGTGCGGAAATCGGCGTTCGTCCCTGCCCGTACGGGCGTCGATTTCCCACCGTGCGACCATATAGCGCTTATCCCCAGCCCATGAACGCGGTCAGGCAAACCATGGATCCATCCGAGGCGGGCACACCGCCCGGCGGCACGCGCGCCACCCAGGTGGTGGCCCTGTTCCGCGAGCACAACGCGGCACTCGTGGGCTTCCTGCGGGCCCGGCTGAACTCGCTCGCGGATGCCCAGGAAGTGGCCCAGGAGGTCTACCTCAAGCTGCTCTCGCTGGACGACGCGACCGTGATCGACTCGCCGCGCGCCTTCCTGTTCCGGGCCGCCTCCAACCTGGCCGTGGACCGCCTGCGCATGCGCAACGTGCGAGCCTCGGCGCCCGCGGACCCCGACGCCGACAACTGGCACGCCACGCCGATTCCCGAGCAGCACGCCTCGGCCCACGAACAGTGGCGCGACCTGCGCCAGGCACTCGACGAACTGCCCCCCAAGACCAGCCGCGCCTTCGTCATGCACGTGATCGAAGGGCGGGAATTCGCCACGATCGCGCGTGAGATGAATCTCAGTGAGCGCATGGTGCGCTACCACGTCGGCAATGCCCTGGCGCATTGCCGTGAACGCCGCGACCGCGCGGAGAACCTCCGATGACCACGACCACCTACGCTCCCGATCGGCAGATCGAGTACACCGCCGCCGACTGGTGGGTCCGCCTGCGCGACCCCGGCCTGCCCGATCCCGCCTTGCTCCAATGGAGCGAGTGGCTCGAAGCCGATCCGCGGCATGCGGAGGCTTTCGACCGCGCGTCCGCCCTCGCCGAGGTGGCCGGAGCCATGGACGCGGCGAGCCGCGAGGCATTCGCGCATCGGTTCGCCCCGCCCAAGCCGGCTCGCCGCACGGTTCCGCGCCTCGCTCTCGCCCTGGCGGCCAGCGTGCTGCTCGCGGTCGTCGGAGCGGGTGCGTTCCTGGGTTTGCGCCATGGCCAGGGCGAAGCGCCTAGGCAATACGTCAGCGAACGGGCGGGCCACCGCGACATCGACCTTCCCGACGGCTCCAGCATCGAACTCGGCGGCGCCAGCTCGATCACCGCGCGCTATGGACGCGACGAGCGCACCGTCGACCTCGAAGCAGGCGAGGCTTTCTTCCGTGTCGCGCACGCCGAACGGCCGTTCGTCGTCCATGCGGGGCCCCTGCAGATCCTCGACCTGGGTACCGCCTTCAACGTGCGCCGCACCGGCGACCGGGTGACCGTCGCCGTCACCGAGGGCCGCGTGCGGGTGTCGCCCCTGGCCACCCAGGGTGACGCCGGCACCATCGAACTGGGAGCGGGACGCGAGGTCTCCTTCGATCCTGAGACGCAGGCGATGCGAATCCTCGACATCGACCCCGCGAGCGCCACCGCCTGGCGCGGTCACCGCCTGGAGTTCGTCAACGAGCCCCTGTCCTCGGTGATCGAAAACGTGAACCGTTACAGCGCGCGGCCGATCCGGCTCGCCGATCCTGCTCTCGGCAAACTGACGTTTACCGGTACGGTCGAGGTGGATACCATCGACAGCTGGGTATCCGCCTTGCCGCGAGTCTTTCCCGTCCGCGTCGACACCTATCCCGACCGGCTGGAACTCGCTCGCCAGACCACGATGGCGCGGAGCATCCAGCCGCGCTGAAGACCACAAGGGCCGCAAGTCTTGCAGTACATGCTTCGCGGGCGCCGGCGCGCACTCACCGGCGCGCTCGCGCTGGCTCTCTCGGCGCATGCCGCCGGGGCGGCCGAAGCACCTGCCGACGGCCCGTCCACCCCCATGCCATTCGCCATCGCGCCGCAACCGCTGGCCACGGCGTTGCTGGCCTGGGGGAAGCAAGCGAACGTGCAGGTCCTGACCGCTTCCGGCTCGATCGCCAACTGGCGCTCGGGTGGCGCGCAGGGTGTATTGACTCCGAATGCCGCGCTCGACGAGTTGCTCGAAGGCACCGACCTGCAACGCGAGTCGTACGACAAGCGCACCGTCGTGGTCCGGCAGCGGCAGAAACCCAACAACGCGACACCCGCCCCGGTGGATCCCGACGTCGCGTTCGATCCCGGCACCGTCGTGCCACTTGCCACCGTGGACGTGCAAGGGCTGGTTTCCGACACGGGCTTCAAGGCCGACACCACGCGCACCGTCACGCGCAACGAAGCGCGGCTGACCGACGTACCCCAGTCGGTCACCGTGGTGACCCGGGACGTGATCGAATCGCAGCAGGCCGTGGATATCGGCGACGTCGCCCGCTACGTGGCGGGGGTGCAATACGTGGACGGTTATGGCGGCTCACCGCTCTTCCTGATCCGCGGCTTCGATGCAGGCCACGGCATGACCGACGGCATGCCCAACGGTATCGCCCGTACCGAGGATCTTCCCCCGCTGATCGGCATCGAGCGCGTGGAAGTGCTGCGTGGCCCCGAGGCCATCCTGGGCGACGCCTCGCAGAACAACAATTTCGGTGGCTCGATCAACGTCGTGATGAAGCGGCCGCAGGCCCAGCCCGTGCGCACGCTGACCTATTCGCTGGGTGAGTACGACGGTGCGCGGCTCGGCCTCGACCTGGCGGGCGCCGCTTCGAAAGACGGCAGCGTGACCTACCGTCTGGTGGCGGCGGGCCAGCGCGGCGAGAAGACGCCGCAGGGCTTCGGCGGCGGCAGGGGTGCCTATCTCGCCCCGTCACTGGCGTGGCAGGGGGAGCAGACGCGGGTGATGGGTGGACTGGAGTTCGTGGACAACCGCGTACCCGGCCCCGACCACACCGTGCTGCTGGGTCCCGGTCTGTCCACCGCCAAGCCTTACCGCTCCTTGTCCGCCGATCCCACCGACGAATCGACCTATCGTACGAGCCGGGCGGTATTCGAGCTGGACCGTGAATTCGGCGATGACTGGACCTTCCACAGCCAGGGCCAGTACGTGCGCCAGCGCAGCGACGGCCGCAGCCAGTCCTATCTCGCCAGCGGGTTCGCCGGGGCGCTGGATGCCGTGGATCGCCGCTTCCGCTATTCCGGAACGTACTGGACCTGGCAGAACGACCTCAGCACCACGTTCCGCCATGGCGACGTCACGCACACCGTGCTGATGGGGCTGGACCTGGCGCGGACACACGCCGGCGACAACGGCAGCGGCAGTACCGAGGAAGGCGTCACGGCGGACATCTCCAACAGTGACGCAGTGATCGTCACCCGCCCGCTTGCCTACGATTTGCGCAGCAACAGCGATTTTTCCGCGAAATTCAACGCGCTGGTGGCGCCGGTCAGCACCACGGTGCAAGCACTGGGCGGTTCGTGGCAGACCAACGCGGGCCTGTACCTGCAGGACCAGATGGCGATCGGCGAGCAATGGAACGTGCTGGTGGCGCTGCGCCGTACCCAGTACGAACTGGAGACGCGCTGGCAGGACGGTTCACCCCGCCGGGTGCACAAGTCGCGATGGATTCCAAAGCTGGGCGTGGTCTACAAGATCTCGCCCACCATCGCCGTCTACGCCGACACCTCCACCGGCTTCCAGCCCGATCCCCTGCTCGGCAAGGACGGCCAACCGCTACCGGTGGCCACCTCGCGCCAGGTGGAACTCGGTGCGAAGTTCGACCTGTTCGACCAGCGCGCGCGCCTGACGGCGGCGCTCTACCGCATCCACGTCGACCACAGCATCGACCTCGTCTCGCCCGAACCGCCGTTCTTCGCGACGCCGGGGCCGGGCCAGACCAACCGCGGCCTGGAACTGGAATTCGCGGGGCAGGTCGCGCCCGGGCTCGACGTGCTCGCCAGCCTCACCGAAGCGCACATCAGCAACCACGACGACACCCGGCCGACCGGTGCGCCGAAGCACCAGGCGGCCGTATGGGCGAGCTACCGCTTCGGCGAGGGGACGGTGAAGCCGTGGGGCGTGGCGGCCGGCATTCTCGCCCGCAGCCGCAGCCTCGGCCGCACGAGTTCGGACGGGCGATATTTCGGCATCCCCGGGCAAGCCAGCGTGGAAACCAACGTATCGCGCTACGGCGAGCACTGGCGGCTCACGCTCGGCGTGAAGAACCTCTTCGCGCGCACGCTGTACGCCGTGAACTTCGACGAGACCTTCGTACCGATACGACAAGGGCGTGTGGTCTTGCTCACCGGCACCTACGACTTCTAACGGCTCGGATTCGTCAGCCAACCGATTTCGCGAATGCCTTCAGCGCGACCTCGCATGCCTCGCGGCGGAATGCGTCACGCTCGGCACGTCCGCTCGATCCGCCGAGACGGGGGATGTCGTAGCAGCCATCGGCACCCGGCACGCCGCCGTGGCGGCGCCAGAACCTGTCGTAAGATGCAACTGTCACGCCGGCACGGCGGTCCAGTGGATGCGCCGCGCACGACACGCCGCGTACGCGCTCCACGCCGTAATACGTGGCCAGTGCGCGCACCACCGCCAACAGCAGGTCACGCGGGCGCAGGCCGCCGCTGGCCCGGCTGAACCGGGCTATCGCCCCACGGCCGAGATAGGCCCATGAGCCACGCATGGCGCCGACGAGTAGCCCCTCCGCGCCACCGAAGGTGATCGCGCAGGACGAGATCACCTCCTTGTCGCCGTTCAACAGGTACAACCCGAGCTCCCCCGTGCACTCGCTTTCCGGCGCCCGCGCATGCAGGTAGGCCACTTCGCCATCGCCGAGTGGGAGCGTGGCAAGCCTCACGTCATGGCCCTTGAGCAGGCGGTTGCTCAAGCGTTCGGGGAACTCGCGCGCCACGAAGCGATAGTGGGCTTCGATGAGCCGCGCGCGGGCGTCGAGATCGAAAGACCGCGAGATGTAGTGCGACTGCCAGCGCTCGTACACCCGCGGGTTGAACTCGGCAGCCACCCGCATCGCACGCGATGCACCCACCAGCCGGAGCCATTGGGCCTGGCGGCGAAACGCCGTGAGCGTGCGCAGGAGATAAGCGAGCCGTCGTTCCGGCATGGGCCGGGAGCGTCGCAAGATCGCGCGCCGCCGCGCATGGTCGAATACCAGGCCCAGGGGGCCGCGATCCTGGCGGGGCGACGTCCAGCCTAGCGGCAGGTCGTCGAAGGGCGCGCTGTGGGGGTAGCGAGGCTGCATACCTACAAGACGTACGGCATCCCTGAAATTGAAATGCCGACCTCCGCTCTGATAGAAACCGACTTCCGCTCTGGTGGGAGCCCGCTTCTGCCTTGGTGGGAGCCTATGCCTTGGTGGGAAGCCGCTTCAGCGGCGATGGGTGCGGACGATCAGGCGCGGCGCTTGCGCCGTTCGTCTTTCCAGCCGATCCATGCCGCCAGCAGGGTCAGCAGGGCCATGGCGAACCAGGTGATCGCGTACATCAGGTGGTTGTCGGGGAAGGCGATGACCGTGAGTCCACCGACCGGGCCGTCGTTGCCCTCGCCGCGCCCCGGCGAGGATGCCGCATCGGCATCGACGAAATACGGCGCCACATCGTCGAGACCCTTCGCCGCGGCGATGGCGGCCACGTCACGCGAGAACCAGCGATCCTCCGCCGGCCGGTTCGGCTGCAGGAACGCGCCTTTCGGCTCGCTGATGCGAAGCAGGCCGGTCACCGAGGTCTCCCCCGACGGCCCCGGGGTGCAAGCGGCCTTGCCCCCGCACCAGGTGGGCGAAACGAAGCCACGATTCACGATCACCACATCGCCACCGCGCAAGCGCAGTGGCGTCAGCAGCCATGAGCCCATGCCGAGTTCGGTGCTCGCCCGAACGCGCACGCTCTTGTCCTGCAGGAAGCGGCCGACGAGCTTCACCCGGCGGTATTCGTCGTTGGACGCGCTCACCACCGGCCACTGGCCGCGACCCGGTGCATCCACCGGTTCCGCGTGCACCCGCGCATCCACGCGGACGACGAGGTCGTGCTTCCACGCCCGGCGCTGTACCTGCCAGATGCCCAGCGCGACGAACGTCGCGAACAACAGCGCCCCCAGCAGGGCCAGCAAGCCCAGAACGAAGACGCCGCGCGGTCGGCGCGGCGTCGTGGTGTCGTCGGCGCCTTCCACGCTCAAGGCAGGTTCTTCACCTGCTGCTCGGTCATGTCATGGGACATGCCCGGCATCATGTTCGAGTTGAGGTGGAACATGACCCAGATCGAACCGGAAAGCGTGATCACGACCAGCACCAGGGTGAAGATCAGCGCCAGCATGTTCCAGCCGCCTTCCGACTTCGTGTTCATGTGCAGGAAGTAGATCATGTGCACCACGATCTGGATCGCGGCGAAGGTGAGGATCACCACCGCCAGCGTCTGCGAGTTCGGGATGACCTTGCCCATCACCAGCCAGAACGGGATGGCGGTGAGCACCACGGCGAGGAAGAACCCCGTCATGTAGCCCTTCAGCGTGCTGTGGCTGTGGCCGTCGTCGTGGTCGTGGTGATCGTGTTGTGGGTGGTCGTGCGATTCGATGTGCGCGCTCACGGCAGCACTCCCATCAGGTAAACGAAGGTGAAGACACCGATCCAGACCACGTCGAGGAAATGCCAGAACATCGACAGGCACATGATGCGGCGCTTGTTGGCCGGCGTGAGCCCGAAGCGGCCCACCTGGAACAGCAGGGTGATCAGCCAGATGATGCCGAAGGTCACGTGCAGGCCGTGGGTACCGACCAGGGTGAAGAACGACGACAGGAACGCGCTGCGCTGCGGACCGGCGCCTTCGTGGATCAGGTTCGCGAACTCGTACAGTTCGATGCCGAGGAAGGTGGCGCCGAACAGGCCGGTGACGACCAGCCAGGCCATCATCGTGCCCTTGCGGTTCTTCTGCATCTCCAGCACGGCGAAGCCGTAGGTGATCGAAGACAGCAGCAGCATCGTCGTGTTGATCGCGACCAGCGGCAGTTCGAACAGGTCGGCGCCCGAAGGACCACCCGCATAGCTGCGGCCGAGCACGCCATAAGTGGCGAACAGGCAGGCGAAGATGAGGCAGTCGCTCATCAGGTAGATCCAGAACCCGAGCAACGTGCCGTTGGCCGGGTGGTGGTCTTCCTTCATCCAGAACTGGATGTCCTGGTCCGCGACGGCGGCGGAGGGCGTGGCGTTCATATCAGACATGGGCGGCAAGCTCTTCCGTGCGGGCGGCCTCGGTCCGGGCCACGACATCGGCGGGAATGTGGTAGTCGCGCTTGTAGTTGAAGGTGTGGCCGATCGCGGTCACCAGCAGGGCCACGAAGGCGATGCCGGCGATCAGGAACATGTGCCAGATCATGGCGAAGCCGAGCACGAAGGCGAAGCCCGCGATGATGATGCCGGCACTGGTGTTCTTCGGCATGTGGATCGGCAGGTAGCCTTCGGTGCGGCGGCCGGCGTTACGCTCCTTCATGTCCCACCACGCATCCGATTCGTGAATGACGGGGGTGAACGCGAAGTTGTATTCCGGCGGCGGCGAGGATGTCGACCATTCCAGGGTGCGGCCGTGCCACGGGTCGCCGGTGACGTCGCGCAACTCGTCGCGGCGCTTGTAGCTGACCCACAGCTGGACCAGGAACGAGCCGATGCCGAGCGCGATCAGCACCGCGCCGAAGGCGGCGATGCGGAACCAGATGGCGAGCGACGGGTCCTCGAAGTGGTTCATGCGGCGCGTGACGCCCATGAAGCCGAGCACGTAGAGCGGCATGAAGGCCAGGTAGAAGCCCACCAGCCAGAACCAGAACGAGCACTTGCCCCAGAACGGGTCCAGCTTGTAACCGAAGGCCTTCGGGAACCAGTAGTTGATACCGGCGAACAAGCCGAAGATCACGCCGCCGATGATCACGTTATGGAAGTGCGCGATCAGGAACAGGCTGTTGTGCAGCAGGAAGTCGGC
>Ga0182006_1000134_pt1 | contig 80259 bp, 52 predicted proteins | sample Sormic07211104_1_FD_123022 | JGI IMG/M metagenome (GOLD analysis project Ga0182006, IMG submission 123022) | Rhizosphere microbial communities from Sorghum bicolor, Mead, Nebraska, USA - 072115-104_1 MetaG | ecosystem: Host-associated > Plants > Roots > Rhizosphere | place: USA: Nebraska...
AAGTTTACCCTATATTATTGCCAATGAGGCTGCCGAGCGTTTTAGTTTCTATGGTATGCGATCCATTTTAACTACCTTTCTGGTTGTACAGTTTTTCAATCCGGCGTTAAATCCTTCCTTGCAGGGCATTGCAGAGGCGAAGGCAAATGAGGCCACGCATTTTTTTGTTTCACTGGCGTATGCCGTTCCTTTCCTTGGCGCTGTTGCCGCCGATTGGTTCTTTGGAAAATATAAAGTTATTCTTTGGATATCAATCCTGTATTGTTTTGGACATTTGATCCTCTCCATGTTTGAGAAAGATTTTGACGTATTCAGAATTGGGCTTGTTTTGATTGCAATAGGGGCTGGAGGTATTAAATCTTGTGTGTCTGCCAATGTGGGAGATCAGTTCAATGCAGAAAATAAGCACTTGCTTACGAAGGTTTATGGATGGTTTTACTTCAGTATCAACGCGGGGTCTGCTGTTTCTACATTAGTAATCCCATTGGTCTATGCTGCTTATGGGCCTAAATGGGCATTTGGAATTCCCGGGATTCTAATGGCCGTATCTACATTGATTTTTTATTCTGGCCGCAAAACTTATGTTCGTGTTCCGCCGGCTGGCATAAAAAAAGACAATTTTCTTTTTATTTCTGTTTATGCCCTGGTTCATTTTTATAAAAGGAAACCTGGTACCTCATTATTGGATGTGGCTAAAGAAAAGTTTAATCTAGAGAAAGTAGAAGATATAAAAGCTGCATATCGGGTGATTGGGATTTTTAGTTTCATTCCACTGTTTTGGGCCATGTGGGATCAGAACCTTTCTGAATGGGTCTTGCAGGCTGGAAAGCTGGACCGGCATATCTTTGGTTACGAGCTGTTGCCTCAGCAGGTACAGACAGTAAACCCGTTCTTCCTGCTGTTGTTGATCCCGGTATTTAATTATGGCATCTACCCCTTCTTTGAGCGTATGGGTATAAAGACCAGCCCCTTAAGGCGAATTGGAGCAGGACTTATATTGATGGTGATTTCTTTTGTGGTTATTGCCATCTTACAAGGAGCTGTTGATAGAGGACTTAGCCCTTCCATCTGGTGGCAGGTTCTGGCTTATTTTATTTTGGCCGCGGCAGAGGTTATGGTGTCTGTGACCTGCCTTGAATATGCTTATACACATGCACCAGCCTCTATGAAAAGTACCATGGGGGCGGTATGGCTGCTTACTATTGCTGTCGGAAATGTCTTTACGGCTCTGGTTAACCGCAGTATCTCCAATCAAGGTTTTTTCTCTTCCTTTCAGGGAGCCAGTTACTATTGGCTTTTTATTGGATTAATGCTGGTATTGATCCTGATCTATCTGGTTGTTTCTCCAAGAATAAAAGAACAAAGCTATCTGCATCAGTAAATTCGAGTGTCCTTCAAAATGTCTTGTTATGAGGCAATATGTTGTTGCTATTGGTTAAAATTCGGCATGCCGACAGCTCGTCATTCAAATACATTTGAATATCCGTAAACTTAGACCTAACCACACTATGAAACCTAATCACTGGCTACTTCTCTTATCCATGTTTCCCATGGCCATATGTGCTCAGAAAAAAGACTATCCTATACAGCCCGTTGCTTTTACGCATGTGCATGTGAATGATGCGTTCTGGGCACCAAAAATGGAAATAAATGCAGAGGTAACGATCCCATATACTCTGCAGCAATGTAAGATGGATGGCAGGATCGATAATTTTCTGCGTGCATCGAAGACGATTCCCGGAGATAAATTAAGTGCTTTTCCATTTGACGATACTGATATTTACAAAGTTATAGAAGGTGCTTCTTATGCGATGCAAATGAAGGCTGATCCTGCTTTGGATAAATATGTAGATTCTCTGATCGCAATTATCGGAAAGGCACAGGAAAAAGATGGTTACCTCTATACTTTTCGTACGGTACATGCAGCAAAGCCTCACGATTGGGTAGGTTCTAAACGCTGGGAAAAGGAAGAAGAATTGAGCCATGAGTTGTATAATTCAGGCCATTTATTTGAATCTGCTGCGGCGCATTACCAGGCGACGGGAAAGAAAACATTGTTGAATATTGCCATTAGAAATGCAGATTTGCTGGTAAAGGATTTTGGTTATGGTAAGGAAGAAAAATATCCCGGGCACCAGGTGGTGGAGATTGGCCTGGTCAAATTATACCGGATCACCGGAAACGAAAAATATTTACAACTGGCTAAATTCTTTCTAGATGTGCGCGGTCCAAAAGGAGATGCTTACAACCAGGCCCAGGCAAAAGTTGTAGACCAGCACGAAGCCGTAGGGCATGCGGTAAGAGCAACTTATATGTATACAGGTATGGCAGATGTTGCTGCAATTACCGGCGACCAGAAATACCTCCATGCCATAGATGATATCTGGAATGATGTGGTGAACAAAAAATTATATATTACCGGCGGAATTGGAGCAACTGGAGCAGGTGAAGCCTTTGGTGCAGCCTATCAGTTGCCAAATATGTCGGCTTATGCAGAAACCTGCGCAGCTATTGCCAATATCTATTGGAACAGCAGGATGTTCCAGCTCCATGGTGATTCTAAATATATAGATGTTCTGGAGCGCACCCTGTACAACGGATTGCTTTCCGGGGTTTCTCTTTCAGGTGACCGCTTCTTTTATCCAAATCCACTGGCGTCGATGCATCAGCACCAGCGGAGTGCCTGGTTTAGCTGCGCCTGCTGTATTTCCAATATGACCCGTTTTTTACCTTCGGTTCCAGGTTATGTCTACGCGCAAAATGATAACAATTTATACGTAAATCTCTTCATGAGCAACAATAGTGAAGTCAAATTGCCTGTGGCGAAAGTGAACATACTGCAAAGCACTGATTATCCATGGAAAGGAAACGTAGAAATTAAAATAGATCCGGAGCGGGATGCGAAATTTGCCCTCCATATCCGCATTCCTGGCTGGGCCGGAAAGGAACCGGTACCTGGAACATTATATAGTTTTGCTGATGGAAAAGTTTACCCGGTAACACTTTCCTTAAATGGTAAACCACTTCAATATGACCTGGTTAAAGGCTATGCTGTTATAGACCGTATCTGGAAAAAAGGGGATAGGCTTACTTTGGACGTTCCAATGGAAGTTCGTAAAGTTCTGGCAAATGATCAGGTTAAAGACGATAAGGGCCGGTTCGCTTTTCAGCGCGGACCCATTGTGTATTGCCTGGAAGGCCCCGACAATAGAGATAGTGTAGTGCAAGATATTCTGGTTGATAAGAATGCAATACCTTCTATGACCTTTAAACCCAATATGCTCAATGGCATAGAGTTGTTAACGGTTAGTGGAACCAGTACGAGCAGACAGGTCAATAGTGATGAACTGATCAAGGTAAACCAGGAAGTGAGAGCTATTCCTTATTATGCCTGGGCCAACCGCGGGCCAAGTGAAATGACAGTCTGGATTCCTTATCAGGAATCGGCTTCAAGACCAAGGCCTGCGGCAACCATTGCTTCTAAGAGTAAAGTGTCTGGTTCATTGGGGAATAAACAATTGCTGGTTGCCGTTAAAGATCAATATGAACCAGCAGATTCGAAAGATACCAATTATCCATATTTACACTGGTGGCCAAAAAAGGATGCAAAGGAATATTTGCAATATGATTTTGACCAAGAGTATCAAGTATCCCAGTCGCAGGTATATTGGTATGATGATGGACCCTGGGGTGGATGCAGGATTCCGGAAAACTATAAAGTCCTTTACCTAAAGGATGGACAATGGATTCCTGTAGAACCTGTAAATGCTTATACAATAGAAAAAGATAAGTTCAATACTGTGAATTTTAAGCCTGTTAAAACCAAGGGTTTGAAGTTAGAGGTACAACTTCCAAAGGAAAATTCTTCAGGGATTCATGAATGGATAGTTAAATAGAGAGTTATAATCATAAAACAAATAAATGTCACTTTGACTTTTATTTGTTTTTGCTATATTGGTCTTCAAATAACAGGTCATTGTTATTTGAAGACCAATATAAACCCTATCCTGACTAGCCGATGAACTTGAAGTTTCTCTGCGCTCTGATCCTTTTCAGCGCCCTTTCTGTTTCCAATATAACAGCACAAAATACTGTGAAAAAGCAAGATAAAAAAGAAGTGCTTTTTAAAATCAATCTGGCCAATACATATTGGCAGAAAAATCATCTGCCACAAACCAGAGCTTTTTGGGATGAGGCTGCCTACCAGACTGGAAATATGGAAGCATTTGCTCTGACCGGTAAAAAGGCTTACAAAGCTTATGCTGAGGCCTGGGCAGAGCACAATCAATGGATGGGGGCAAAGTCTATGAAGCCATCAGAATGGAAATATAACTATGGAGAAACGGATGATCATGTCTTATTTGGTGACTGGCAGATTTGTTTTCAAACCTATATCGATTTATACCTGCTCCAGCCAGAACAACATAAAATAGCCAGGGCCAGGGAAGTCATGGAGTACGAAATGAGCACTTTGGCAAAGGATTATTGGTGGTGGGCAGATGGATTGTACATGGTGATGCCTGTTATGACCAAGCTTTACAAAATAACCGGGAATCTGCAATATCTGGAGAAACTGCAAACCTATTTTGAATATGCAAACAGTATCATGTATGATCAGGAAACAGGCTTGTACTATAGAGATGCGAAATATGTTTACCCTGTGCATAAAAGTGCAAATGGTAAAAAAGATTTTTGGGCAAGGGGGGATGGATGGGTATTCGCGGGGCTGGCCAAAGTATTAAAGGACCTTCCCAAAAATGCCCCCAACAGAGAAGAATATCTTCGGAAGTACCTGGGGCTTGCTAAAGCCATTGTGGAATGCCAGCAAAAAGAAGGCTACTGGACCAGGAGTTTACTGGATCCTGAGCACGCCCCAGGACCAGAAACCAGTGGAACGGCTTTTTTTACTTATGGCCTGCTTTGGGGAATTAATCAGGGGTACCTTAAAAAGGAGACATATCTTCCAGCTGCACTGAAAGGCTGGCAATATTTGTGTTCATTTGCCTTGCAGGATAGTGGTAAGGTGGGGTATGTACAGCCAATTGGAGAAAAAGCCATACCGGGGCAGGTTGTTGATGCGAACTCTACCGCCAATTTTGGCGTTGGTGCATTTCTGCTGGCGGGTTGCGAGATGTACCGTTTTTTAGAACATTCAAAATAGAATCTTATGAAATCTTTTTACAAAGGCTGGTGTTTAACCTTATGCTTTTCCATGCTCCTGGGTGGTGGTATTTTTGGACAGAAAAGAAAAGCACTAAAGCCTGCCGGGCCAATTACAGACCGCCAGTTTTGGCTGCAAGAAATGGATAAAATGGTTCGGCCGGTGATGTATAACCTGGCCCAGGACAGTCTGCGTATTCAGATGCCCAAGGTAACCTCAAAAAGAATTGACAATAAAGATCACCGGATTAAAGTAGAATACCTGGAGGTGCTTGGACGGGTTTTAAGTGGTATAGCTCCCTGGCTGCAGCTGGAAGGGGGAAGCCAGGAGGAAGTGAGGCGGAGAGATCAATACCGTCAATGGGCGGTTCAGGGCGTAAAGAATGCATTGGATTCCAATGCAAAAGATTTTATGCGTTTTGACATAGGGGGACAGCAATTGGTAGATGCTTCATATTTGGCTTACGCCTTTATTCGGGCACCATGGTTATGGGAGCATCTGGAAAAACGGGAAAAGGAAAGACTGGTGAATTCAATCAAAAGCACACGTCAGTTTAAACCTGTATTTTCCAACTGGCTACTTTTCTCAGCGATGAATGAAGCTTTTTTGTGCAGATTTGGTTATGACTGGGACCCTATGCGTGTAGATTATGCATTGCAGCAGATGGAACAGTGGTATGTTGGAGATGGTATGTATACGGATGGTGTTCATTATGCCTATGATTATTACAACAGTTATGTCATCCATCCTTATCTTGCGGCCATAGCAGGTATTATTGGTAAAAAGACCAATGCTTATGACTCCATGTTTGAAAAAATAAAGAAACGTAATGAGCGTTATGCGATTCTTCAGGAGCGGTTAATCAATACAGATGGTTCTTATCCACCTACCGGAAGATCTATTGTATACCGGGGAGCGGCCTTTCACCATCTTGCAGATATGGCCTGGCGAAAGACTTTACCTGTGCAGCTGAAACCTGCCCAGGTCCGATGTGCCCTAACAGCAGTGATCCGGAAAACACTGGAAAGTCCGTCTACTTATAAGAATGGCTGGTTAACTATCGGTTTGTATGGAGAACAACCAGATCTTGCGGATTTCTATAACAACCAAGGCAGTATGTATATCAGCAGTAATATATTTTTGCCTTTGGGGCTTGCTGAAACAGATCCTTTCTGGTCTGCCCCGGCGGAGAAATGGACTGCACAAAAAATATGGTCTGGTGAAGATTTTCCAAATGATCACAGTGTAGATTTAAGATAGATGATGACTAGAATGATACTGTGGCTATGGATCAGCCTCTTTATTGGCAGTTATGCTTCTGCACAAGACCATATTAAAATACAACAGGTTTGTGTTGATGGCTGGGCTAGTAATTCTGTAAATGTTGTTGTTTTTAGAAAAAATTCACTGGTTACTTATAAGGGGGAGCAGTATTGCGCCTTTTATGATCAGGATCAATATGTTGTACTGGCTAAAAGAAAGTTAAATAGTAGTAAATGGACGCTTTTGCGCAGTTCTTACCAGGGGGATGCTGCTGATGCGCACAAGTCTATCAGCATTATGACAGATGGGGCGGGTTTCCTTCACGTCGCCTGGGGGCAGCACAATAATCCGCTAAACTATGCCAGGTCACTAACCGCAGGCTCTTTAATACTTGGTCCAAAGGAAGAAATGCTTGGCAGAAAAGAAACGAAGGTCAGCTATCCTGAATTTCATAAACTGCACAACGGCAACCTTATTTTTCTATACAGGGATGGAGGTTCCGGAAATGGGGACCTGGTCATTAACCGGTATGATGTTAAAAAGCAATCCTGGGAAAGGGTACAAGATAACCTGATTGATGGAGAAGGCAAACGTAATGCCTACTGGCAAATGATTATTGACACTAAAGGAACAATGCATCTATCCTGGGTATGGCGCGAGAGCCCGGATGTAGCGAGTAATCACGATATGTGTTATGCGCAGTCTGCGGATGGGGGAAAGAGCTGGATGAAATCAACAGAGGAATCTTACCAGCTGCCTATTCGGGAAAAAAATGCGGAATATGCTTGTAGAATTCCGCAGAACAGTGAGTTGATCAATCAGACTTCTATGGCAACGGATGATTCATGCCAACCCTATATTGCAAGTTACTGGCGCAAAAAGGGGACAGAAATACCACAATACCATATCATTTCTAAACAAGATGGTTGTTGGAAAGTGCAGGATTTGGCTTTTCGGCATTTAGCCTTTACACTAAGCGGGGCCGGTACGAAACGTATCCCAATCTCAAGACCCCAACTCATTACCTGGAACCGAAAGAAAAAAACACAGGCGGGACTGATTTTTAGAGATGAGGAAAGAGGCGATAAGATTTCCATAGCTTATACCGATGACCTGGCACAGCAGAAATGGCTGGTAAAGGATCTTACGTCTGGTTCTGTAGGAGATTGGGAGCCAACTTTTGATACTGAGTTGTGGAAGCAGAAAAAGCGATTGGACCTCTTTGTTCAAAAAGTTGTACAAGTTGATGGCGAAGGGAAGGCAGATCATTTGCCTACCGAAATACAGGTGTTGGAATGGGAGCCTTATTAAGCAAAAAGAATATTTTAATGAGCTGGATCGTCTATTTATTGGCTTTCACAGCTGTTGCCCAAAGTTCCTCTGAACGATCGGAAATCAAATATATCGGCCAGGAGAACGGTTTATCGAACAATACAGTGAATTCCTTGTATCAGGACCGGTATGGTTTTTTATGGATGGGTACCTACGATGGCCTGAACCGGTATGATGGCTATGCTTTTAAGACCTTCCGCCATAAATGGGGTGATACCTGTACTTTAACAGATAACCACATTACTGCACTCAATGGAGACACTGGCAGCCGAATCTGGATCGGTACGTTGAATGGACTTTCCTGTTTTGATTATTCGACTTCCAAGATCAGCCCTGTATATTATAAAGCTTCAAAAGAGTTAAGGAAAATTACAGCTTCTGTTAATGCCATTTCAGTAAACAAGAATAATGAGGTTTTTATTGCGACGGATGAGCAGGGCTTGTTTGGGCTTAACCGCAATAGTCATCTGGCTATAAAGGTGCCGCTTACAGGCCATTCCAGGTATACTGTTCAGGCATTAGGGACACAGGAAACTTACTTGTGGCTGTTTGTTAAAGATTATGGACTGTGCCTGTTTGACTTGAAAACCTCAAAGATAAAACTCATGAATGCAGAACTCAAATCTGCCACATGTTTATTGGTTCATCATGATACCCTTTGGATTGGGACGGAAAAGGGATTGTATCTGTATCATATCGGGCATAAAAAATTGAACCGTTTTACCGGGAAGTTAAGCAGTGAAAACGTCATGAGCCTGATGATATCTAAGACGGGTAAACTTTGGGTAGGTACGAATGGTAATGGTGTGACGATCTATGATCAGAAAAAAAATCAAACGGAATTTCTTTTACCTGGTAAAGAAAGAGGAGGAATTACCAGCGGGGCTGTAGGTGCTATATATGAAGATAAAGAAGCCAGGGTATGGATAGCAACATTAAGGGGGGGAATAAATGTAATGGAAGTGAAAGCTTCTAGTTTTAATACCATTAAGCGAGATCCATTTAATAAAAATAGCCTGGTCAATAATTTTGCGCTTTCTTTCTGTGAAGATGAAAAAAAGAATATTTACATTGGAACCGATGGAGGTGGGGTGAGTTATTGGAATCCGGTAACAAACCAATATGAGAATTATACCCATCATTCAGAAGACAAAAGCTCACTTGTTAGCAATTTTGTAACCGGGATCTTACGCGACCATCAGAATAAAATATGGATGGCTACTTTCAGCGGAGGCATAGATCGTTTTGATCCAATATTAAAATTATTCAAACATTATTCCTGCTATAATCCAAAAAAACAAACTGATGAGATCAATATCTGGAAGTTGTATGAAGATAAGGAGAACCGCCTTTGGGCTGGTACTACCCGGGGAGGAGCTTTGTATTTGTGTAACGGAGTAAAAGATAGATTTGAGCTCTATGATGCGGAATTGACTAATATTCACGCTATTTTTCAAAGTACCGACCATGTCATCTGGATGGGGGATTACGAAAACCTGATCCGTGTAGATGCTGCACACCGGACCAAAAGTTATTATCAGGTGAATTCAGCGGTACGTGCTATTCAGGAAGGAGACAAGGGCTTTTTATGGGTTGGTACGGAAGGTGGTGGTTTGCTTCATTTCAATACGAAGGATGGTACATTTACTCGTTACACGGAAAAACAAGGTTTACCTAGCAATGCCATTTTGAATATCTTGAAAGACGGGAAAGGAAATTTATGGAGCAGCACCTATAACGGACTTTCCATGTTTGATGTGAGGAAGAAGAAATTCAAAAATTATTCTGCAGCCAATGGGCTTCAGAGTAATCAATTCAATTATAATGCAGCCTTGAAACTCAGTACAGGAGAATTCCTTTTTGGCGGTATAAAAGGCTTTAATAAGTTCCATCCGGACAGTGTTGAAATGGACAATAGCACCCCTCCATTAATGCTCACGGGCTTTAAGATCAATAATATACCTATTGAAGAGGAAGCGTATTTTAAAGGGAAATCGGCCATTAATCTTCGAGAAATTGTAATTCCTTATCATATGGCCACTATATCTGTTGATTTTGTGGCACTAGCTTATTCCGGGCAGGAACAGATCAATTATGCCTACTATATGGATGGCTGGGACAAAGATTGGAATGAAGTTGGAAAAATACGATCTGCTTATTATTCCCGATTGGACCCTGGAAGTTATAAACTTCATATCAGGTCGACGAATACAGATGGATTATGGAATGGTAATGAAAAGGTAATCCGTATTGTGATTCTACCTCCATGGTACCGCACCTGGTGGGCTTATATTTTTTACCTGCTTGTAATTGCATTGGGTTATTATGTTTACCATTTGTACAGGAGCCGTCAAAGGAAGTTGAAAAATGAAATTGACCTGGCTAACCTTAAAGTAGAACAAGAAAAAGAGTTAAATGAAAAGAAAATCAGTTTTTTTACCAATATTTCTCATGAGCTGCGAACACCTTTAACCCTAATCGTAAATCCGATAAAGGACATTTTACATAAGGGAGAACACAATGAAGAAACAGATGCCCTTAATATTGTGTATCGAAACTCCAGAAGACTATTAAGTCTGGTAGATCAATTGTTGTTGTTTAGAAAAACAGAAAGTGAAAATGACACCCTTAATTTAAGTCAAATCAATATTTCAAAGCTGGCGAAGGATGTTTTTCTTTGTTTTACTTATCTGGCTGTAAAGAAGAACATACATTATCATTTAGATTGCAGCGATGAACCCATAAAAGCCTGTGCAGACAAGGAAAAGATTGAAATTGTATTGTTTAATTTGCTGTCCAATGCTTTAAAATTTACACCTGAAGGTGGTGAAGTGGGCCTGAGTATTAGTTGCAAGAATGGAACCATCACTATGGAATGCTGGGATAATGGCCCTGGTATTTCTCCTGAGACGGGAGAGAAATTATTTGATAAATTCTACAAGATACAGCAGGTTAACTCTTCAAAGATAGGATTTGGAATAGGTCTGTATCTTTCCCGTAACTTTATTGAATTGCATCAAGGCAATATCACTTACCAAAGTGAACCTAATAAGGGTGCCCGGTTTATTGTACATATGCCACAGGCCACTTCGCAGCTCAGTGACTTAACAGATGAATATAAGTCAGAAACTTCGCTGATCGGGGAGTTAATGGAAGATGCAGAAATTTCTGCAGCGGCGGGGCATTCGAGACAAGAAAAGATAGAGGACCTTGGTTTGCTCATTTCAGATCTTCATACTATGCTTGTTGTAGATGATAATCAGGAGATTATCGATTATATTAAGCATATTTTTAAAAACAAATTTAAAATTTATGAGGCCAGAAATGGAGACGAGGGACTTTCAGTTGCACAAAAATTCATGCCCGACATCATTATTTCTGATGTGAATATGGATGGTTTAAATGGAATAGAACTTTGCCGGAGTATTAAGAGCAACAGTATATTGAACCACATTCCTGTAATTTTGCTTACTGCAAATCCAGAACTTGGGAATGAATTGGCCGGAATAGAGGTTGGAGCCTACGACTATGTCAGTAAGCCATTTGATAAAGAAGTTTTTATCGCAAAAGTGAATGGAGTGATTAAGGATAGGAAGGACTTGCAAAATTATTTTTATAAAGAAATTACCTTGAAAGCTGATTCGCTTAAGATCTCTGAACAAGATGGTTTATTCCTCCAAAAATGTATCACTATTATTGAAGATAATTTAACGGGTACTGAATTTAACGTAAAAATACTTGCACATGGCCTAAGTATGAGCCATCCCAGTCTGTATAAAAAAATAAAACAAGCCTCCGGTATGTCGATTAGTGGATTTGTTCGTTTTATACGCTTACGTAAAGCAGCAGAGTTGCTGATTAATACGAGTTTGAATATTAATGAAGTAGCGATACGGGTAGGGCTCAATGACCTGAAATATTTTAGAGAACAATTTCAAAAGCAATTTAAACATACGCCATCAGAATTTATGAAGAAACACAGGAAAACGTTTCAAAAGCACCATAACCTAAATTATAGCACTTCGGGAGGTGTTTAATGAGAATTTACCCCCTTATAAAATACCAATTTACCCCTTAAAGTGGCTGATTAGGCTACTTAAATTCGCTCAACATTAATAACCACACTAAACCAAAACCAATCAAACAAAATAATTTAATTAATATGAAAAGAGAATTATTTACAGCCAGTAACTGTCTATTTAAACAGTTTTTAATTTTGTTCATATTGGTCAGTAATTACAACGCTTTCTCACAAACACTTTATAATGAATTCCATCCGGGAAAGATCTGGAAAGATGATAAAGGGATACATATTAATGCTCATGGCGGTGGCATTCTGTTCCATAAGGGAACTTATTATTGGTTTGGTGAACATAAAGTAGCCGGAGAAATAGGTAATACAGCACAAGTTGGCGTGCATTGCTATGCCTCAAAAGACTTGTACAACTGGAAAGATGAGGGCATCGCTTTGCCCGTTTCTGACGATCGGCAAAGCGATATTACCAAAGGTTGTGTGCTGGAAAGGCCTAAGGTGATCTATAATAAAAAGACGAAGAAATTTGTAATGTGGTTTCACCTTGAACTAAAAGATAAAGGATATGCAGCTGCACGCTCGGGTGTAGCCACCGCAGATCATATTACCGGGCCTTATACTTTCATCAAGAGTTACAGGCCAAATCCCGGAGCCATGCCCTACTATACACCAGGTACTCCCGATAGCTTGAAGGTAAACTGTGAGCAACCAGCAAATTTCAGTGATAAGTTTTTCTGCCGAGACCTTCCCGGAGGTCAGATGGCAAGAGATATGACCTTGTTTGTAGATGATGAGGGAAAGGCTTACCATATCTTTTCTTCCGAAGAGAATTATACACTTGATATTGCAGAACTCAATGCCGATTACACGGGGCATACCGGAAAATTTATGCGTGTATATGTAGGCTTTCAAACCGAAGCACCGGCTTTGTTTAAAAGAAAAGGGAAATATTATATGATCGGCTCCGGTTGTACCGGATGGGCGCCTAACGCTGCCCGTTGGTTTATTTCAGATGCTATAATGGGGAAATGGACATACAAAGGTAATCCATGTATAGGGGAAGGAAGTAAACTTACTTATGGTGGGCAAAGCACTCATGTGCTTCCGGTACAGGGGAAGAAGGATGGCTTCATATTTATGGCAGATAAGTGGGTACCTAAAGACGCCATTGACGGGCGTTATTTGTGGCTACCCATTCAGTTTAAAGGAGAAGATATTGAGATCTCCTGGAAGGATACGTGGAATTTGAAAGACATGAAAACGCTCTGACAGAATAAATAGTTAAAATCAGAATTACTGACCATCAAACTTTCTTTAACGGGAATATAGGGTCTTCCATTGTCAAAATTTTCTAATCAGCAACCAAATTAAACAATTATAAATTATGAAGAAAAAACTACTTCAACGAGGTCTGTTTTATTCCTCAGCGCGTAAACCGAGATCTGTTTTTAAGATTTTTATTTACTGTATTCTTCTATTGGGCAGTACTTCTGTCTTTGCCCAGGAAAATGTAAACGTTAGAGGAACTGTAAGTGACACAACAGGGACCTTGCCGGGTGCCAGTATTAAGATTTCCGGCACCAACAGGGGAACATCCACCGATGTAAATGGCAGGTACAACATCAGCTTACACAAATCTGGAAGGTTGTTGTTCACGATGATCGGCTATAAGCCTAGAACAGTATCGGTTGCCGATTATGAAAAGAATTCAGAAGGTGTCTATGTCATTAACGTGAAGCTTCAGAATGATGATAACTCTCTAAATGAAGTTGCCGTGGTGGGATTTGGCACTCAAAAGAAAGCAAGCGTAGTCAGTTCGATCACCTCAATTAGTCCTAAAGAACTGAAAGGACCAACCAGTAATTTAACTACAATGATTGCTGGTAGAGTAGCTGGTATGATTGCTTACCAGCGAAGTGGAGAACCAGGGGCCGACAATGCTCAGTTCTTTATTCGTGGGTTAGGAACCTTTGGCTCTGGTAAAGTGGATCCTCTGATTCTGATAGATGGAATTGAGTCTACCCAGAATGACCTGGCCAGGTTACAGGCAGATGATATCTCCTCTTTTAATGTACTTAAGGATGCAACTGCTTCTGCGGTATATGGTGCAAGGGGTGCCAATGGCGTAGTTCTCGTACTGACTAAATCAGGTGTGGCCGGTATAACTAAATTCAGTTTTAGGGCGGAAACCTCGGTCTCGTCAAATACAAAAAACTTCCAGTTTGCAGATAACGTTACTTATATGAAGCTTGCTAATGAAGCTGCTTTGACCCGTGACCCACTGGCTATATTGCCCTACCTACAAACCAAGATAGATGCAACTGCAGCAGGAGAGAATCCATTGCTATATCCAGATAACAATTGGATCAAACAGCTGATCAAAGATTACACCATCAATAACCGTTATAACCTGAATATTTCAGGGGGCGGATCAAAAGCTAGTTATTATGTGGCAGGTACTTATAATATTGATAATGGGGCACTTAAAGTGGATGGCCTGAATAATTTTAATAACAATATTAAGCTTAAAAACTATTCGGTCAGGTCAAATGTAAACATTAATCTGACCAATACAACAGAAGCCATCATCCGTGTTTATGGTCAGTTTGATGATTATTCCGGACCAGTTGGAGGCTATGATTCTAATGGGAAAAGGATTAATGGCGGACAGAAAATATTTAACCAGGCCATTTGGTCCAATCCTGTTATGTTTCCAGCAGTTTATCCTGCGAGCTTATCACCATTTACAACCCATCCCTTATTCGGAAATGCCATTACACCGTTTAACACTTTATATGTAAATCCATATGCAGAGATGGTTAAAGGCTACTCACAATACAATGCCTCTACTTTACAAACACAACTGGAACTTAAGCAAGACCTTAAATTCATTACGCCCGGATTAAATGCGCGTATGATGAGCTACGCCAGAAGGTATTCTTATTTTGATTTGTCAAGAGAATACAGTCCTTTTTATTATTCTGCTACAGAGCAGCCTGATGGATCTATCGGGTTACAAGTGCTTAACCCTGGTGGTATTGGTTCGGTGGGCGCAACAGGTACAGAATATTTGAATTATTCTGAAGGCAGCAAGCAACTGAATTCAACCTTTTATCTGGAAGCAGCCGTGAATTATAACCGCACTTTTAGTGAAAAACACGCTGTGGGTGCGATGCTCATCACGACTATGAGGAATTATTTGTCTGGCAATGCAGGAAGCTTACAGCTTTCTCTGCCTTCCAGAAACCAAGGGCTTTCAGGAAGGGCAACCTATGGGTATGACAACCGCTATCTTGCTGAGTTTAATTTTGGTTACAACGGATCTGAGCGTTTTTCTAAAGATGATCGTTTTGGTTTTTTCCCTTCTTTTGGTTTAGGGTATATCGTTTCTAATGAGAGCTTCTTTAAGCCTCTAAGTAAAGTTATAAACTCTCTCAAACTCAGGGCTACTTACGGTCTTGTAGGAAATGATCAGATTGGTGCAGATGGAGACCGGTTCTTTTATATGTCGGAAGTAAATATGAATAGTGGCACCTATGGGGCTACCTTTGGTGAGCAATATGGATATTATAAGAATGGTGTATTGGTGTCCAGATATGCAAATCCGTTGATTACCTGGGAACGTTCAAAGCAAGTCAATTTTGGAGCAGACCTTAAGATCTTAAATGCTATTGATCTTACCATAGATATTTATAAAAATTCCCGGTCCAATATCCTGACGGGCCGTACTTATATTCCGTCAACTATGGGTCTACAGGCTGCTGTTCAGGCTAATACCAATAAAGCTGAAAGCAAAGGAGTGGATCTCTCTCTTAATTATAATAAATCTTTTGCAAATGGATTATTCATTCAAACCAGAGGGAATTTTACCTATGCAACAAGTAAGATCCTGATTTATGATGAGCCTACATATAACGGTAATGAGTCCTACCGTTATCATGTTGGCCTACCAATTGATCAAACCTTTGGATATATCGCCGAACGTTTATTTATTGACGATAACGAAGCGAAGAACTCGCCACTTCAGTTCTCTGGGATACCGGGTGTAAATTACGGTGGCGGTGATATTAAATATAGGGATGTGAATGGTGATGGAATTATTAGTGATGCAGACATGGTCCCTATTGGATATCCAAAAACTCCGGAAATTATTTATGGATTTGGAGGAACAATAGGTTATAAAGGCTTTGATATCTCCGCTTTCTTTCAAGGATCCGCACGCTCTTCTTTTTTTATCAATTCACAGAACATAGCACCATTTGTTTATAATCAAGGCAGTCAAAATGGCTTGCTATCTGCCATTGCAGATAGCCATTGGTCTGAAGAGAATAGAAATACCTATGCGCTTTGGCCACGTTTAAGTCCAGTTTTTGTAGACAATAATGATAAAACATCTACCTGGTGGATGCGAAATGGAAATTTTCTGCGGCTCAAGAGCGTAGAAATAGGATACAATGTATCCTCCAGGCTTGTTAAAAAATTAGCCATGAACAGTTTACGGATATATGTGAATGGAACCAATTTGGGTGTTATCAGCAGTTATAAATTGTGGGACCCGGAAATGGGAGGAAATGGTTTAGGCTACCCTGTACAGAGCGTTTACAATATTGGTGTAAGTGCTTCATTCTAATTTTTTTGATACAATTTAAAAGATATTTATATGAAACTAAATGTTGTTTTAAAGACGAAAAATAAAAGCAGGCTCCTGCGTGGAACAAGCCTCTTTCTTTTGTCTGCTATCTTGCTGGTTTTTCCAGCTTGCAAAAGGTACCTGGATATTGTACCAGATAATGTGGCTACAATATCCAATGCATTTACGATGCGTACTGAAGCTGAGAAATATTTATTTACCTGTTATTCCTTTCTGCCAAGAGATGGGGATCCACTATATAATGTAGGATATCTTGCAGGAGATGAACTCTGGATACCGACGCAAGAATGGGATTTTCTATCTTATGGATGGAGAATGGCCAGGGGAGGTCAGAGTGCGGCAAATCCTTACCTTGATGTATGGAACGGATATTATCAAGGTGGCGGGCCAGGCGATAATTACGGTCTTTTCAAAGCCATCCGCAACTGTAATATATTCCTGGAGAATGTGCAGGACGAAACAAAAGTAAGGGATCTGCGGCCTGATGAACGTGTGAGATGGATTGCTGAAGTTAAGTTTCTGAAGGCTTACTATCATTTTTATCTGCTTCGTATGTACGGTCCAATTCCTCTTGTTGATAAGAATATTGATGTCAGTGCTACGGAAGCTGAGGTTCGTGTAAAGCGTATGCCATTTGACGATTGTGTTAATTTCATTGCCGCGTTACTTGATGAAGCAGCACCAAACTTACCCGCGATTATTACAGACCGGAGCAGCGAACTGGGCCGGATCACAAGGCCTATTGCCCTTGCCATAAAGGCTAAACTGCTGCTCATGGCCGCCAGCCCTCTTTTTAACGGAAATAGTGATTATGCGGGGTTCAAAGATCATGAGGGTATAAGCTTATTCAACAGCAGTTTTGACGCCAGCAAGTGGAAAAAGGCAGCTACAGCAGCAAAAGCAGCGATTGACGCTGCGGAGAGTGCAGGTTTTAGTTTATATACTTTCCCGGGGACTACGTTTAAACTTTCAGACACGACTTTGCAGCAATTAACTTTAAGGTGCGCAATGACAGAGCGTTGGAACAGTGAACATGTTTGGGCTAATCCCAACAGCAGGGCAGATTTTCTTCAACGTACAGCCATGCCTAAGCTGGTGTCAACTGGTGCAAGTGGTGATGCAAGGATGCAACTGGCGGCTCCGTTGAAAATAGCGGAGCTCTTTTACACCAGGAATGGGGTTCCCATTAATGAAGATAAAACTCTTGATTTTAGCAATAAGTATTCTATCCGAACAGCAACCAGAAACGAACGTTTTTATGTAAAGGAAGGTTATCAGACAGCGCGGTTGAATTTTGATCGCGAGCCTAGATTCTATGCAGATCTAAGTTTTGATGGTGGGATATGGTACAAATATGACAGCCCAAGTAATTCTGATGAAGGTACTTATTCTATTGAAGGGAAATATACCCAGATGTCTGGAGCCACTCATGTTGGCTACTACAATGAAACGGGCTATTACATTAAGAAAGTTGTAGACTGGAATATGGTAAACAGTTCAAATGGGGTCACTTATCGTGATTATCCATGGCCGGAGATCCGCTTGCCAGATATTTATCTGATGTATGCTGAAGCCCTAAATGAAAGTGACGGGCCGGTTGCAGATGTTTACGAGTATGTGAACAGGATCCGCAAAAGGGCAGGCCTGATGAATGTACAGGACGCATGGACAACCTATTCCAATAATCCAACTAAGTACACTACCAAAGATGGAATGCGGGAAATCATTCATCAGGAACGGGGTATTGAACTTGCGTTTGAGGGAAACCGTTACTGGGACATCCGCAGATGGAAAAAAGCAGCTGAAACATTTAACCAGCCCATAACAGGATGGAGCGTTTTTCAGCAGGCAACTACAGATTACTATCGTGTAAGAACTATATTCTCTCAAAATTTTGTGGCTCCCCGGGACTATCTGTGGCCATTGAGAACCTACGATTTGACAGTGAATCCAAATTTAATTCAAAATCCAGGGTGGTAAATACAATTCAGATCGATTTTAAAAAAATAAGATATATTCACATGAAAATAAGAAATATCAACTGGTCCCTGCTTTTACTAAGCATAATGACTGTTATATCTGCCTGTAAACAAGATAAGCTCGAACCTTTGGAGCATAACACGAATCCACCTGGGGTGGTTTCTAATATCACCGTAACCAATGGCCCTGGTAATGCAGTTCTGCATTACGCTTTGCCTAAAGACAATGATTTACTCTATGTTAAAGCTGTTTATACTCTGGCTTCCGGGCGGGTTATGGAGGTAAAGGCTTCTTATTACGGCAATAACTTAACCGTTGAAGGCTTCGGCGATACTGAAGAACATGAGGTGAAACTTTATGCGGTTAACCGAAGCGAAATTGTATCCCAGGCGGTATCTGTCAAGGTTAAACCACTGGAAAATCCAATTTGGGGTGTATTCAGAAGTATGAGAGCTTATGCAGATTTTGGTGGTCTAAAATTCATTGCCTCCAATCCTTCAAAGGCTGATCTGGCTATAGAGATATTAGTGGAATCAAAAGGAAAGTATGTTCCAACTTCCAAAAACATCTATACAGCAGCAATAGATATTGATCAATCCATCCGTGGTTTGGACACTATTCCGTTAAAATTTGCACTAACCATAAGAGACCGGTGGCTGAATTATAGTGATACACTTTATACGACCATTAAACCCTTGTATGAGACTGCGATTCCTAAATCAGGATACAAAGGCATTAGTTTGCCAACTGATGTAGCGCTGCACCCAAGCACCTCATTTGGCGGGCTTTGGGATGGTGATTTAGATGGATGGCCAAGAGTGATGATGACCAGCTCTGCTGTTCTGACACCCCAATGGATAACATTTGACATTGGTAAACTGGCTGCCCTGAGTCGTATTGTGATTTGGGATTATCCGGAGTACCTGAATGGCAGAACTTATTTTTACGGAGGAAACCTTTTGGATTTTGAGATTTGGGGATCAGATAACCCACCGTCAGACGGAAGTTTCAATAACTGGGTTAAACTAGGCACATTTAAATCAAAAAAACCATCTGGATCAGCTTATGGTGTAAACACCAGCGAAGATGCAGCAGTAGGTGCGGCCGGACTGAATTATACCTTTGATCTTGGTGTACCTAAAGTGAGGTATCTCCGCATTAAAAGCTTAAAAAATTGGCAAGGGACAACTTTTATGGCCATAGGAGAATTACAGGTTTATGGCGATCCACGATAGATATTTAATCATTTAAAGCAAAAGAATATGATCATAAATAGCATTAAACGCAGGACAAAACAAGTAATTGGGATTATCCTCGCGTTTCTGGTTGCAGGAGCCATTGCTTCTTGCTCCAAAATGGACGACTATAAGAAATTTATTAAGGGAGGTGAAATATCCTATACAGGAAAATTGGATTCTGTAAGGGTTATGTCTGGAAAATACCGGGTGCTTCTGAAAGGGTTATTTATTGCAGATCCGAAAGTAAAAAAGTGTGTAGTATACTGGAGTAATAAAGCCGATTCAGTGGTTATTCCGGTAAACCGTACGGCAAATGTGGACACGCTAAATTTCTTTATTGAGCATATAACCGAGGGTGTACAGAATTTTCTGATCTATACTTACGATGCTGCCGGTAACAGATCGATCCCCGTTTATAAAACTGGGCGGGTTTACGGAGATAGGTATCAAGGAACATTAATGAATCGGGGCATTAATGAGGCTACGACCAATGAAGACGGACAAACTCTGATCAGATGGAGTGGGATGGACAGAGTGAGCGGAGTTTTTGCTACAGAGGTTATTTATAAAGACAAAGGCGGAGCGGACAGAAAAATAAGAATTCCAATTGATTCTAATGTCACAGAACTCAAGAACTTCAAACTTAATTCCAATATTCAGTACAGAACATTGTTTTTGCCGGATACATTAAGTGTTGATACCTTTTACACCAGCTATACAGAACGTTATGTACCTAAGTTCATCAAAACGGATGTGACAAGGAATTATCTGAAAAATACTGGCCCGAACATGTCATATTCTTCTATAAACAGTGCAGGTAGGTGGGGTATCCTTGCAGACTGGATATCAAATGCTTCAGTTAAAAATGCCAGCGGTTTCGGAGGCTACGAGAAAAGAAGTGGGGTAGGATATATTTCAATGGAAGCAGGTTGGGGATTGGTTAATGTTCCAAATGGACTAATCTATCAAACCTTAACTTTACCTGCTGGAACTTACAGTTTTGAAATCAGTGGGCTTGATCAAAATACCGGGGGCTCCAGATACATTGCAGTTGCAGCAGGAGCTACCCTTCCAGATGTAGCGAATATTACTTCAAGGTCGATCGCATTCTCCATTTTAGATACAAAAATTTTAACCTTTACTTTGTCGGAGACACAACAGGTCTCTATTGGCTTCGGAGGTAATCTGACCGGAACTTCAAGTACGGGTCAATATTTTAAAATTGGTACAATTAAACTTTATTCAATCACTTATTTATAAGTAAATAGCTGATCGAGCTCCTCAGAATAGTGCAGGTAAAACAATAACCTGCACTATTATAATATATTTGTTGTCAAGGACATTATCGATAACAAACAATATAAAAAAAAATTGTTTATGCCCTGTTTCGTGCGGCTGCTGGTTACGAGAAAAGCTAACGATTGGGGAAATCCGTTTATTAGGCAGTTAACCTGAAACCAGTTCCACATGAGAAAGAAAATCTTAAACCCGTTCAATGGATTGTTGATGTCCTGTTTCCTTTTGACCAGCACTTATGCACAGGATAAAGAGAATAAGCCGGCCGATGTAAATGAACAACATGGTTACAAACTAGTTTGGGCAGATGAATTCAATAAACCTGGTCGTCCGGATAGTGCTAATTGGGATTATGAGCATGGTTATATACGAAATAAAGAGCTGCAGGACTATCGAGAGGATAACGCTTTCTGCGAAAACGGATGCTTGATTATCGAAGCCAGAAGGGAGAAAACAAATTACACTTCTTCCAGCATCCATACTTTAGGAAAGCAGAGCTGGCAATATGGCCGTTTCGTAATGCGGGCAAGAATTGACATCAGCGAAGGTCTCTGGCCTGCTTGGTGGACACTTGGGACATCGGGAAAATGGCCTTCTAATGGGGAAATTGACATTATGGAATATTATCAGGGAAAGATTCTAGCCAATATTGCCGTCGGTACAAAAGAGCAATATAAAGCGCTTTGGTACAGTAAAACTAAATCCGTAGAGCAGTTAGGCGGCAAGAGATGGGCGTCAAGATTTCATATATGGCGTATGGATTGGGATGAACGTGAAATTGCATTGTATGTAGATGATCAGTTGCTTAATAGGGTAGCACTTATTCAATTGTACAATAGAGACGATACTGGAATTTTACCATTTAAGCAACCCCACTATATGATCTTGAATCTGGCCATTGGTGGCATCAATGGAGGTTCGCCAGAACAAACGATCTTTCCTAAACGCTTTGAAGTGGATTATGTAAGGGTCTATCAAAAATCAAATCAATAAACAATATATTTAAAATATGATCAAATTTATATTTCGCGGAAACTGCAGTAAGATATCTTTACCTATTGGTTTCCTTCTGTGCTTTATTCAGACTAGTCTTGCGCAATCCCGAACCGAATATCTTTTAGAAAAGAACTGGAAATTTAACAAGGGCGAACATATTGAAGCCTCATCACCAAATTTTAACGATACTAAATGGGAAAGTGTAAGAATCCCTCATGACTGGGCTATAAGTGGCCCATTTAACGGACAAAATGATCAGCAGGAGGTACAAATTGTTCAGAATGGAGAAAAGGAGGCTAGTATAAAAACCGGCCGTACCGGAGGGCTTCCTTTTGTTGGCATAGGTTGGTATAGAAATGTTTTTACCGCGCCGGCCTTTAAAAAAGGTAAAAAAGCCATTTTACTTATTGATGGCGCAATGAGTGATCCTATGGTTTTCTTAAATGGCAAAGCAGCAGGGCATTGGGCATATGGCTACAACTCCTTTTACTTAGACATTACTCCGTTCATGCGCGAAGGACAGAATACACTGGCTGTACGTTTAGAAAATAAACCGGAATCTTCCCGATGGTACCCCGGAGCAGGCTTATATCGAAATATCCATGTGTTTATTACTGAAAATTTTAATATACCTGTCTGGGGCACTTATATCACTACACCCGATGTAAATAGTGATTTGGCGAAAGTTAAAATCAGGACTAAATTGGAAATCCCTGCCGGAAATGTAAAAATCTTAAAGTTGGAAACCCAGATAAAGAATGCATCTGGAGAAATTGTTGCCAGTGTGGTAAATGAATTCAGTTCCGCAGAGAGTTTGGAAAAAGAACAGGAGTTATTGGTTAAAAAACCGGCTTTATGGTCTCCGGAAGCCCCTAATCTATACCATGCTGTCTCTAAGTTATATGCGGGTAAGGTGCTGAAAGATGAATATGATACCCGCTTCGGCATTCGGACTCTAAAGTACGAGTCAGAAAAAGGGTTCTCCTTAAATGGAAAATATAGAAAATTCAAAGGGGTATGTAATCATCATGATCTTGGTCCGCTTGGGACTGCGATAAATGTTGCGGCATTAAAAAGACAGTTGACCTTGTTAAAAGACATGGGATGTGATGCCATACGCACCTCCCATAATATGCCTACTCCGGAATTGGTCCAGCTTTGTGATGAAATGGGGTTTATGATGATGGTGGAATCTTTTGATGAATGGAAGGCACCAAAGGTTCGTAATGGATACAGCCATCTGTTCGATGAATGGGCTGAAAAGGATATAGTGAATATGATTCATGCCAATCGGAACAGTCCTTGTGTTGTGATGTGGAGTATAGGGAATGAAGTGCCAGATCAGTCTACCAAAAATGGAAATAAGATCGCGAAGTTTTTGCAAGACATTTGTCATCGGGAAGATTCCACCCGTCCGGTTACTGTAGGTATGGACCGGATCAAAGATGCCCTCGACAATAATTTTGCTGCCATTTTGGACGTTCCGGGATTTAACTATAAACCGGCCTGGTATGATCGTGCAAATGAACGCTTACCACAAGGGTTTATCTTGGGAACTGAAACGGCCTCTACAGTGAGTTCAAGGGGAGTATATAAATTTCCAGTTGAACCCTATAAAATGAAAATGTATCCAGATCTTCAAACCTCATCTTATGATTTGGAATATTGTAACTGGTCTCAAATACCAGACGATGAATTTGTAAAGCAGGATGACTTGCCTTTTGTGATTGGAGAATTTGTCTGGACGGGCTTTGATTACCTTGGAGAACCCACACCTTATGATGAAAAATGGCCTTCTCATAGTTCTTATTTCGGTATTATAGATCTCGCAGGTATTCCAAAGGATCGCTTCTATTTGTACAGAAGCAAATGGAACACAGAAAAGCCGACATTGCATATTGTGCCTCATTGGACTTTTCCTGGGCGGGAAGGTCAGGTTACCCCAGTGTTCTGTTACACCAGTTATCCTTCTGCTGAGCTGTTTGTAAATGGAAAAAGCCAGGGCATAAAACGAAAAAATAGTGCTTCCAGTACGAGCCGCTACAGGTTGATGTGGACAGAGGTAAAATATATGCCCGGCACATTAAAGATTGTGGCTTATGATGCCGATGGTAAGGTAGCAGCAGAAGAAACTGTAGAAACGGCAGGAAAACCACATCATCTTAAACTTGAAACAGACCGCTCCGTTTTGGAGGCTAATGGTAAAGACCTTGCGTATATCCTGGTTAGTGTGGTGGACGCCAAAGGAAATTTATGTCCCGATGCAGATATGGAATTGAATTTTGAAGTTAGTGGCTCGGGATCATATAAAGCCGTAGCCAACGGAGATGCGACAAATCTGGAATCGTTTCAGGAAACTCATATGAAAGCTTTTAAAGGTAAAGTTGTGGTCACCGTTCAGTCTGCGGAACGTGCTGGACCTATTGTTTTAAAAGTAAAAGGAAAAGGTTTGAAAAGTGGTGATGTTCAGTTGAGTTGTAAATCTTAATCTCCTTATTGAATAGCAGGGGACAGTAAATTTGCCCCCTGTTTTTTATTAAAATACCCCTTAATAATCATTGGATTTAGTGCTTCATTTGATTTAAACAATTCATCAAATATTTAATCAAATTAAGCACTCATGAAAAAAAAAATTCAAATTAGTTTTTCCTTGCTACTTATTTTCTTGTTATTAAATTGTAAAAAGAGCAACTCCGTGCTCCATCAAGATGGCTCATTAGCTTCATCCGGACAATCCAGCATTGCATCTTTATTGCCTGTTTCTGCGTTTACGGTTACGCCGATGTACATCATAGGATCGACATTGGCCAGCTGCGATGTAGAGGTCAATTCGGATGGAGGAGAGGCAATTACTCAACGTGGTATTTGCTGGGGGTTAGCCGCTAATCCAACAATTAACGACTCCAAATCTCTGAATGGCGCTGGGCTTGGTAAATTCCGTGGCAGAATGAACGGGCTTACAGAACGAACTACTTACCATTTGCGTGCTTACGCTATTAATACAAGTGGTGTAAGTTATAGTGATGACATTACTTTTAAGACGATTGGAAAAGGGCATATTACTTATACTTTTAATAAGGCCACTAATCCAACTGCCGAACAACTGGCGGCTTATGGACGTATGCAAATTGCCGTAGACAGCGCGATCTGGTACATGGAAAATTACACCTCGGCCAGTAAACATGTATGGCTTAATTATGATCCGGCAGTTCCAACTGCAGATGCCAATAATGAAGGCTGGATGCGCTTTGGTGCAAACTCTGGTTTTCAGAATTTAAGAACAATGCTGCATGAAATGGATCATACGCTTGGTACGGGCACCACAAGCTGGTGGTCTGGTAAAATTGTAGCTGGTAAATTTCAGGGAGCCTCTACAAATGAGCTTTTGGGGAAAATACAGAATACAACATCTGTACAGTTGAATGGCGATTCACAACATTGGTGGCCTTATGGATTAAACCAAAATTCTGAAGTAAGTTCCAGCTGGGATTATGTTTATAACTGTATTTTAATCGAAGCGATGAGAAAAGATGGCTTACCTACATCAACAAGCGGATCCTATACACCTTAAGCATATTAAAATAAGATGAATGTAGAGGAATATATATGTACAACACTTCGGAGCTGCTGATTTTAGGTCTGCTGAAAAACAGACAAAGATCAAGGCCACCTCAGCTTTGTACATATATTTTCCTTTAGCAAATGGGATAGGGATGAGTGCAAGCCCTTTATCTTAGGGATTCAGCCAGCGGAAGTTTGCCGTTGACAAAGTACTTCATAATTAAACAAACCTTAACAGATCAAATAGGGTATCTTTTCGTTTTACCCTATTTGTTTTTCTTTGATCCGTTCAATTTCCTTTGTCAAGGTTTGTTTTTCTGTTTTGGATTTTGTGAGCTCAACCGCCATTTGGTAATGGTTAATAGCTTTTTCAAAATCAATATTGGTATATAAGTGACCTAATAATCCGTGATAATAACTGTTTTCCGTGAGCTTTAGTTGCTCAGCTTCATGAATTGCTTTTTCATTTCCATATACACGTGCAAAAGCGAAGGTTCTGTTCAGTGCTGTTACCGGTGAATACTCCAACAGGATAAGTTGATTGTATAATTGTAAGATATGTGGCCATTTAGTCTCATTTGCCAATGTCGTATGCCAATAGGCAATACCCGCCTCCAAATGGTACTTAGAAATTCCTTGTCCATCACAAGCATTTACCAAATAATAATTCCCCTTTTCAATCAATGTTTGATCCCACAGATTTGTATCCTGCTGTTCAAATAGAACAACTTCTCCGTTGTCATTTATCCGTGCTTCCAGGCGAGAACTCTGAAAACACATTAATGCAAGTAAGGCGTTGGTTTGTGGTGTATTGGTCAATTGATTTTTTATAAGAACCAATGTTAACCGGACAGCTTCAGCGCATAGTTCCTTTCGGATCAATTTGTTGTTGGTTTTTGAAAAATAACCTTCGTTAAACAGTAAATACAAGGTTTTTAAAACAATATCAAGCCTTTGCTGAACATCGGTCGCACCTAATTCCCTGATTTGAAAATTTTCATTTCGAAGATTATTCCTCGCTCTTTGGAGACGCTTTTTTATGGTTTCCGTTTTTGTTAAAAAGGCATTCGCTATTTCTTCTACGCTAAAACCGCAGAGGATCTGGAGTGCCAGACAGATTTGGGTCTCTGTTGAATTTGTTGGGTTACATACCGCAAATATCATTGCGAGTTGGCTGTCTGCAATGATTTTAATGTCAAATTCAAAGGTGTGACTCTCTTGTTCCGTCTCTGTTGGGAGTTCTTTTTTGACCTGGGTTTCAAAAACAGCCAAATGCTTAAAATAATCTTTGGCTTTGTTTTTTGCTACGGTATAAAGCCAGGCAGTCGGGCTTATCGGTACACCATTTACCGCCCAGTTTTCGGATGCTTTCAAAAACGTTTCGCTGGCAATGTCTTCCGCAGTTTCAATGTGTCGCAAGCCAAAATAACGGCATAATACAGCCGTTATTTTGGTATACTCTTGTCTGAACAAGTGTGGTAGAATTGTTTCAGGTGAAATTGAGTTTTGCTGCATTAGTTACGCTTTAAAACCTCTCTTACTTCAATATTGCCGCCGATCTTAAAAATAGGATTGCTTTTTGCCAATTCAACGGCTTCTTCAATATTCTCTACTCTAACTATGATGTAGCCGCTTATAAATTCTTTGATTTCAGTGTAAGGCCCATCTGTTACCACATTGTCTGGCCTTACCGTTTTTGCACTTCCGGGAATTGGTAAAAGCGTGTTCCCTTTGTCTGCCAGTTTGTTCTGAGCAGCAATATGGCCAAGCCAGTTCATCCTTTCCTGCATTTGTTCAGGTGATGGTTTGAAGTCTGAGGTATCGTTTAATCTGAAAATTAAGGCGAATTCTTTCATTTTTTTTATATTTATTGTCTGCCCTGATAACGATCCTGATTTCGATATGGGGACAAAATTCTATAATTTTTTAAGAAGATTTAATTTTGAATTGATTGTTCAAACCAAATATACGCATGGCAAAGAACAAAACCAGTGAGACAACAGCGAGCATCCGGGATTTCCTGGAAAAGATCAATGATCCGCTAAAACGAAAAGATAGCTATGCGATTGCTGCACTTATGGAAAAACAAAGTGGATTTGAACCGAAAATGTGGGGAACTGCGATTGTTGGCTTTGGCAGCTATCATTATAGATACGAAATTGGACATGAAGGAGATGCGCCTTTAATTGCCTTCTCACCCAGGAGCAATGCGATATCCTTATATATGGCTTCAGATGTTGAAACAAAAGAAAAGCTGCTACAGCAGCTGGGGAAATATAAAACTGGTAAAAGTTGTATTTATATTAAAAAGCTTGAGGATGTTAATATAGGTGTCTTAATACAACTTATTGATCATTCGCTTGTACATATGAAACAGCTTTATCCAGAATCTGGATTTCTATGATACAGCTGCATAAAAAAAGGGACAAGATCTTACGACTGGCCCCTTTTCATTAAATTAACGCTCTCAATGTAAATCTACATAAAAGTTGCGATATGCAAAGAATTATTTTTATTTTTTTTTATCGTATGATAGATGACTTGATGAGCGGGGTATTTGATGTAGAGGATGGGTTTGAATTATTCTTAACTTAGCCTGCAGTTCAACTGCTTAAGTATGCTTTTTCATTTTAGAACAAAATTTCCTCAGTTAAATGTCTATTGGGACCGGTATCTGGAATTCCAGAAACGACTCGATATTCCTGCAAAAACAATACTGCTGGAAGAAGGAGAAAAATCGCAAAACTACATATTTATAGAAAAGGGTTGTGTGAGGAGTTTTTTTAATAATAATGGGGAGGATAAAACAGTGCAGTTCTTTTTTGAAAACGAAGGGCTGACTTCTTTTGATAGTTTCGTTAATGATGTACCAAGTCAGTTTACCATTGAAACAATTGAGGCCTCCATTGTCTATTTACTGCCTAAAAAATACGTTACGCAACTGATGGACGAATTAAGTGCGGAGCCTGACTTTCTCAACATGATCCTGCAAATTGCTGCACAGCGTCAAACCCATTACATCAACGAATTTGTTTCTTTTATACGGGATAGTCCTGAACAACGCTATGATAAGTTGCTGAAAGAAAGACCGCATATTGTGCAAAGGGTAGCACAGCATTATATTGCGGCTTATCTTGGTGTAAGTACGGTTCATTTAAGCCGGATAAAAAGTAAACTGGCTAAAGGCAAAGCCCATTTTTAAACTTGATAACATATGTTATCGTCCTGAAAAATTACCGCTGCCTAATTTTGTGATGTCATTTTCATTGTGGAAAATGATATAGAAAATAATAGAAATGAAAGCAGCAGTAATGTATCAAAATGGCGAATTGCCTCAATATGTAGATTTCCCGGAACCAGTAGTGCAGAATGGAGATGAAGTTTTAGTTATAGTCAAAGCAGTTGCTATCAAACACTTTGATAAAGGTATAGCATCAGGTAAACACTATTCCAGTGAGACACTAAAAGAAAATGGACGGGTGATTGGTGGTGACGGCATTTGCATACTTGAAGATGGGACCAGAGTATATGGAATGGGAGTGAGCGGTATGTTGGCAGAAAAGGCGATTATACATAAAGACAGAATAGTTAAACTGCCGGCAGCATTGAGTGACGCGGATGCAGCTGCATTGCCAAATGCAATTATCGGCGCGGCGATGGGTTTAAGGTTTAAAGCAGAAATACAGCCAGGGGATATCGTACTTGTTAATGGAGCTACCGGCTTTACCGGGCGTGTAGCGGTACAGATTGCAAAACATTATGGTGCTAAGAAAGTCATCGCAACCGGAAGAAATGAGCAATCTTTACAGGATTTGCTGTCACTAGGGGCAGATGAGGTGATTTCTATTAAGCAAGGTGACGAAGCTTTTATTACTCACTTAAAAGAAACCCATTTGGCTTCACCTATTGATGTGGTTATTGACTATCTGTGGGGACATACGGCCGAGATGATATTGGCCAGTTTAATGGGCAAAGGTTCTTTTACTCATAAAACAAGGTTCGTCTCCGTTGGCAGCATGGCCGGGGATTTGATTCAGCTATCGGCAGCTACTCTAAGAAGCATAGATCTGCAGCTGACAGGCTCAGGCTTGGGAAGCTGGACCAAAGACCAGGTAGGTAAACTTTTTTCTGAGATTTTACCGGAAATGTTCCAACTGGCGGCGGAAAGAAAATTGAAAGTACAAACGGTTACTCATAGGCTAGATGATATATCAACGCTATGGGATCTGGATGTTCCTGATGGAAAACGCCTGGTTGTTGTTATTTAATTTTTTCGAAAAATCCTTGTCTCTACTTCAAGGCTAACGAGGCCTTTTCGCAGAGTACAAGGATTTTTTTAGCAAATTGCAGAGGGAGGGAGCAGACTATGTATGGAGCAAAAAAATGATTCGGTAGTCATATTCATTGCGCCAACACAAAGCCACCATTCCCCTTCAGTTCCACTTCATATTTCTGCACCGTGTTGATCTCACTAACATCAAAGCTAAGCGGCTCCTTACCATCAGTGAAAAGTTTAGCTTTAGTCATATTCAATGCAGACAAATCGAGCAAAACTTTCTTTGGTTTATCCTCTCCATTTATACCGGCCACATACCATTTAGAACCACTTCTTCTGGCTATAACGACAAGTTTTCCAGGTAATCCATCTATAAATTTCACCTCATCCCAGTGTACAGGCAAAGTGCTCAGAAATAACCTTACATCTGCAGGAACCTTGGCCATCCCTTCCGGCGATTCTGCATAGTGCTGAATCCCGGAAAGAAACAATACGCTGGTTGCCAGTTCAAAAGCACTGGTGGTTTTACGGACCACTTTCGTAGGGATTTTATAGAGGTTCATTGGCGTAAAGTCCATCGGGTCAAACAGATTGCGCGTAAAAGGAAGCATTGCTGCATGTGTAGCTTCCATATCTGCAACCTCCTGCATAAAGGTGACCATTTCAAAACCCTTTACTGCTTCAGTGGTCATTAAATGAGGATAAGTTCTTGCCCAGCCTCTCGGTAAAGTTGCACCATGGAAATTAACCAGTAACTGGTGATCTGCAGCATCCTTCAGTATTTCCGTATAATATGCAATCATAGAGCGCCCGTCACCATTAAAGAAATCGATTTTGACCCCTTTGATGCCCATTTTTTGCAGGCGGCTGAATTCTTCTATCCGGCTTTCATGTGTTAGTAATTTGTTTTTTGGATGATAAGGTACTGTATTCCAGCTTCCGGCAGAATTGTACCATAACAACAAACCTACATTCTTTTTTGCGGCGTAAGCTGCAAGTTCAGTCATTTTTTCATAACCTATTTTAGTATCCCAATCTACATCTACTAAAGTGTAAGCCCATTTCATATCTGCAGCATAATCAATATACTTTTTTTGCTCCTCATAGGTAATAAATTCGTCTTTGCTCATAATCCAGCTCCAGGAAGCCTGGCCGGGTTTTATGAAAGAAGCATCTTTTAACGGTATCGCAGGCTGGGCCAGATCTGTTCCCAGGGTAGACTCCATAATGGCCTTTAAAGAACCAATAGCAATAATCCTCCAGGGAGAAGTCCAGGAACCCTTAGATTCCGGTAAAGATCCTTTGCCCGTGAAAACTTCTCTTGTGTCTGGAAAAGTAATCTGGTATACCGGGCTGCCCGGTTCATTTTTTATAATAGTACCACAATACTTGCCATCCATTCCGGCTTCTGTAATGGCCATCCAGACATCATTTGATTTAAACAGCGCAGGATAAACCCAACCGGTTTTGGAAGATGTGCCGATGGCAATATCTTGCTGGTAGTTCTCCTCGTAGGACGGATTGGTATGTTCCCAACCCGTTTGGGCTTCTGCTTTGTGTTGTAGCCAGGCTTTGGTCATTTCCGGGAAATGATAACTGGTGTATTCCTTATTGACAGTACTGAGCAGGTCTTGTTTTCCTGTAAACTCATAACGAAAGGCCACACCATCATTGGAAACCTGGAAAGTGACACTGATCTTCTGGCCATTTAGGTTACTCCATATAAAAGTACGTTTGTTGGCTTTATAGGTAATCTCGCTTTTCTTTGCATTCAGCATGTTGTAATGTGCTTCGGTGGCTTGAACAGGGGAGACGCTGCTTGTCTTTAGCTGATCGTGGAAAGAAACACCATTGATGTCTAGACCAAGAGCAGATTTTTGAAGTACCGGACGTTTGTTAAAATAAATACTGTATACCGGTTGACCTGAAGATACCGCTACATCAACTCTAATTTTCTGGTCAGGGCTGGACAAGCTTTGTGCCTGTAAAAATGCAGTGTATAAAAGTAAAATCAGGAAGAGGAAATTGTGTTTCATTTGATGGTGATATTTGGTTATTAGAGTAAGTTTTTAAGTTATTAATCGTTAAATTAACATTTATTTTTGAGATGTCTGTTTTTTTTATCTTTTTATTGTATTTTTAAATGTTGATTTAACGTTTAATATTTTTTTTACTACTTTCGGCTTATAATCATGAAGCATGGATCATGATAAAATAATTCCTGCCCGCAACCAAATTATAAACACATATTCCCGATAAGAATCAGATGAACTTACTCCAAAACAAACTAACCAAATTCACATATGCCTGCTTGCTGAGTCTGGGCAGCCAAGGCTTGTTTGCCCAGCAAACTGTAGTTAAATTACATGCCGATCAACCATCCGGTATAATCAGCAAACATATTTACGGACATTTTGCAGAGCATTTGGGCCGATGTATTTATGATGGTTTCTATGTGGGCGAAAACTCCAGCATCCCCAACACGGCAGGGGTTAGAAATGATATCATCGCAGCGCTTAAGAATTTAAATATTCCAAACCTAAGGTGGCCTGGAGGTTGTTTTGCAGATCGTTACCACTGGAAAGATGGTGTCGGGCCAAAAGAACAGCGGCCAGCTATTGTCAATACCATGTGGGGCGGAGTAACAGAAGACAATAGTTTTGGTACCCATGATTTTTTGAACATGTGTAAATTGCTGGGTACTGAGGCTTATCTGGCCGCTAATACCGGAAGTGGTACGGTTCAGGAGCTTGCAGACTGGGTACAGTATGTGAATTTTGAAGGAAAAAGCCCGATGTCAGATCTAAGGGTAAAAAACGGACAAGTCAAGCCATGGAATGTGAAATTCTGGGGTGTAGGAAATGAGGCCTGGGGCTGTGGGGGCAATATGACGCCAGAATATTATGTAGGAGAATACCGAAAATACTCCACCTTTATGGACGGAGGCAATCTGTTTAAGATTGCATCAGGGGCTAACGGAGACGATTACCACTGGACAGAGACTTTAATGAAGGGTATTCCATTACAGATGATGGACGGCATTGCCCTTCATCATTATTCGGTTCCGGTCTGGGATAAGAAAGGTCCCGCAACTGGTTTTACCGAACAGCAATACTTTGAAACCATGAAATCTGCTTTGAAAATGGAGGAGCTGGTTGCCAAACATTCCGCAATCATGGACAAATACGATCCAAAGAAAAAGGTTGCCCTGGTGGTAGATGAATGGGGTGGATGGTACGATGTAGAGAAAGGTACTAATCCGGGATTTTTGTATCAGCAAAACACTATGCGCGACGCGATGATTGCCGGAGTGACTCTGAATATTTTTAATAATCACAGTGACAGAGTTAAAATTGCCAATCTGGCACAGTGTGTTAATGTACTTCAGGCTGTTATTCTAACCAATAAGGAAAAAATGTTGCTTTCTCCAACCTATCATGTTATGGAAATGTACAAAGTGCACCAGGATGCCACATTGCTTCCGGTAGAAGTAAAAACAGATGATTATGTGTTTGGACAGGAAAAACTGCCCTCGGTATCTGTCTCTGCTTCAAAAAATGCAGCGGGACTAACACATGTTTCTGTAGTAAATATCAACAGCAGCAAAACTGAAGAGATTGAAATTGATGTAAACGGAGCAAAATTTAAAACCGTAAGCGGCAGGATACTCAGCTCTTCTAAAATAGACGATCACAATACCTTTGAGAAGCCGGATTATATCAAAGCTGTTCCCTTTAAAGGCGCTGTATTGAAAGATGGAAAATTAAAAGTGAAATTACCTCCTTTTTCTTTAGCTGTACTTGAACTTAACTAAAAGGATGAGAAAGAGTTTTAAAGCTTCCATTTTGAGAAATATCAGTTTGCATAGACGAACTGTTTTACAATACAGATGGCACCATGAAACGCATTAAAATGACAACCGAAGGATTAAGAGGAAAATAATATGTTAAAACGATATTTAATCACGAGCATTGCCGCATGCGGTCTATTCCATGCACAGGCGCAAAAAAGTAAAACCTTTGTGGTGAACCCGGATCAGATCACGGCCCAGGTACAGCCTGAAATGTGGGGTGTGTTTTTTGAAGACATTAATATGGGAGCCGATGGAGGTATCTATGCCGAACTGATCAAGAACCGTTCTTTCGAATTCTATAAACCCTTGATGGGCTGGACGGTTCAGGGGCGAAAAAAACAGGAAGGCGATATATTAGTGTTGAACAAAGGGGAAGCAGATGCCAATAACCCTCGGTTTCTAAGGGTCGTGTCCAGGGGTTCTGACAAAGCTGATCTCAGCCTGACCAACGAAGGGTTCAAGGGGATAGGGGTTAAAAAGGACCTGAACTACGATTTTTCTGTTTACTACAGAAACGCCAGCCCAGGCCTGAAATTGCATGCTGAACTGATCGATAGTACCGGTCGGGTAATTGGTACAGGTGTTTTAACACCCGAACATCAGGACAAGCAATGGAGAAAACAATCCCTGAGCTTTTCTGCTTCTGAAACGCTAAATAAAGCCAAATTTAACCTCTGGTTTGAAGGTGCCGGGCAAATAGACCTGGATCAGATCTCCTTGTTTCCAGGCGATACCTGGAAAAACAGAAAGGGTGGTCTGAGAAGAGATATGGTACAAATGCTTGCCGATATGAAGCCAGGTTTTATTCGTTTTCCCGGAGGATGTATCGTAGAGGGGCATGAGCTTTCGACCCGTTACCAATGGAAGAAAACTATAGGGCCGGTAGAAAATCGCAAACTGATGGTGAACCGTTGGAACACAGAATTTGCCCACCGGCCATCACCAGACTATTACCAGACCTTTGGGCTGGGATTTTATGAATATTTCCAGCTTTCGGAAGACATAGGTGCAGAGCCACTTCCGATCCTGAATTGCGGTATGGCCTGTCAGTTCAATACTGCAGAGCTGGTTCCGTTGGACGAACTGGATCCCTATATCCAGGACGCGTTGGATCTGGTCGAATTTGCCAATGGCGATGTGAACACCACCTGGGGCAAGGTTAGAGCCGACATGGGTCACCCCGAGCCGTTCCATTTAAAAATGATGGGTATTGGTAATGAGAACTGGGGGCCCCAGTATTTGGAGCGCCTGGCCTTATTTACTAAAGCAGTGAAAAGTAAATACCCTGAAATTAAACTGGTCAACAGCTCGGGGACAGACCCCAATGGCGAGCGTTTCGACCTCCTGAACCAATCGCTCAGGAAAGCGAAAGCCGACATTATTGATGAACATTACTACCGTTCTCCGGAATGGTTCCTGGAGAATGCCAGGCGCTATGACAATTATGACCGGAATGGCTCTAAAGTTTTTGCAGGTGAATATGCCGCGCATCCCAATGGCATTGTCAACCCTCGCGATAAAAACAACTGGAAATCTGCTATAGCTGAAGCTGCGTTCATGACCGGTCTGGAAAGAAATGCGGCAGTGGTTCATATGGCCTCTTACGCTCCTTTATTTGCAAATGCGGAAGGCTGGCAGTGGACTCCGGATATGATCTGGGTAGATAACCTCAGCGTATATGGTACCCCTAATTACTATGTGCAGCAACTGTACTCTTTGAACAAAGGAACAGACGTGGTGAGGATGCTGGAAGACGGACAGATCATTGCCGGACAAGATAGTATCTATGCTTCTGCAGTAATTGACAAAAAGACCAAAGAACTGATCATAAAAGTTATCAATGCTTCTTCTTCAACAAGCAGCAGAGAGATCAATATTGCCGGAGGTAAAAAACTGGAAGCCAAAGGTCGCCTGATTTTATTGCAAAATCAGGATCTGAATGCTGTTAATACTTTTAATAATGCTGTAAATGTGAGTCCTAAAGAGCAGAGTCTGACGGTAAAGAGCAATCGTCTTTCCCTGCAGTTGAAGCCTTATTCCTTTAGTGTGATCCGCATAAAAATGAAATCATGACCAAGATACACAGTAAACTGATAGATCATATCTGTTCCGTGATAACGCTGACATAATAGGCCTTTTCAATGTTTGCTATTTCAAATAAGGAGGCCTCGCCAGCTTTTAAAGTTCGGGTCTGAAATTGTTCTGATGGAAAGAGCTTCATACGAAGCTCTTTCTGTTTTAAAACCAGGGGAAGGTTAAAACCTTTTACACAGTTGCGCCAGCGATAAGCCACTTCATTTTTTGCCAGGTTGAAACGGAGTTCCAGTTCCGGGATTTGTGTAGTCCTTAAATATTGATCGTAGACTTTACTGTAATCGTAACCTGCCTGTTTAGATATATAGTTCTCTATTTCTTTAGAGGTTACGGTTTGATGATAGAAGGTTTTATTCAGGCCGCGGATGATATTGCGGAACAGCAGGTCATTGTCTATACTGTGGCGAATGGAATGGATCATATTGGCCCCTTTAGGATACATATCCCCGCTGCCCTGCGCATTGACGTTATACTCCGGAATAATGGGACGATCGTTGCGGATGCCTTTTCTGATGCCATAGTTGTAAGCATTCCCAGCTTCTTTTCCAAAACGATATTCAGTATATAGGGTTTCGCTGTAATTGGTAAAGCCTTCGTGTACCCACATGTCTGCAAGGTCTTTTGTGGTGATGTTGTTACCGAACCACTCATGTCCGCTTTCATGTACAATAATGAAATCCCATTTCATACCCCAGCCTGTTCCCGAAGCATCTCTACCTCCATATCCAGGTTGGTATTTATTGCCATAAGCCACTGCGCTTTGATGTTCCATACCTGAATGGGGAGCATCAATGAGTTTGTAACCATCCTCGTAAAAAGGGTAGGGACCCATCCAGTATTCAAAACTCTTAAGCATATATCGTACTTCTGCAGGCATATAGGATTTGGCTTTTTGCAAGTTATAATCCAATACCCAGTAACTTATGTCCAGTTTTCCTTTTGCTCCGGAATAGACCTCGGTAAAGTTGACATATTTTCCAATATAAGGAATCAGGCAATAATTATTGATCGGATTAACCACCACCCATTTATAACTGGTTGTGCCATTGCCATTGTTATTTTTAAAAGCCAGCCGGCCATTGGCCACGGCAGTTAGACTGTCCGGAACGGTTATGGTTAAAGAAGCACCCTTATCAGGTTCGTCACTTTGATGGTCTTTACATGGATACCAGATCGAAGCTCCTGCAGCGCCCTGGCAGGCTACAGTCATCCAGGGACGGCCCTTAGTGTCTTTAGTAAAGATCCATCCACCATCCCAGGGTGCACGAATGGCTTCATGTACTTTACCATGATAAAAGATTTCTATTTTTTGTATGCTGGCCTTTTTCTGATTAGGTACATCCACCAGCCAGGCGTCACCATTCTGGGTAAAATTGAGTTTTTTTGATCCGCTTAATAGAATGCTGTCTATGGAAAGCGGGGCTTTCAGGTCAATTTGCATGCGTTTGCGGCCTGGATCTGCAGTGACAAGATAAGTGATGATGTTCTTTCCTTCAATAGTTTTTGCTGTATAATCCGGCTTAACACTGATGTCGTAACGTTGGACATTCCACCAGGATCGTTCTGGTGTCAGGCTTCCTCGCAGGGTATCGGCATGACTATAGGTTTTTGTGGTTGTCTGTTGTGCCTTTACCTCATGGCAGAATATAAGCAGGGCGAAACTGGTCACAGCGGTTTTGAACAAGAAAGATATCTTCATTTTTATCAAATCAAATTTTGTCTAAACAAACAAGTCGTCTGATCAAACATCGGCATTCCTGTTTAGATTCTCTGGCTCTGAATTGATTCAAACTTTACAGAAATTAACCCTGTTGTTGTTTTTTAGCCTGAAAAAGGCTTAATTATTTGCCGGGCAAGGGAGGTCTTTGTGACTTTGTGCTAAAAATGGGCTATAATCAGACAATTTATGGTGAAATATTGGCCAGTCGGGCACTTAATTTTAGATTTTGATTTCCTTGTTTTACTCAAACCTAAAAATTATGCCCGTAAATCCTAAAATAATTGTATTTGCATTGCTGCAAGGTGCTATCTGTTTTTCCGGTAAAGCCCAGGACCGGTGGAAGGAAATTGCGGCAAGGCCGACTACCCTGGACTTGAAACCGGGAATAATGGATCTTAAAGCAGGCCCTTTTCGGCTTAAACTTGTTAAATCTTCTCAAACTGCAGCAGGATTGCAGCCTGAAGGCGAGGCCAGCTTTGATTATACACCTGCAGATTGGCTGGAAAAAAGGGGGAAGGATGGGTTTTATCATCTTGGAGACCTCAATCTGCAACTGAGAACAGAGCCTTCTCTTTCCTGGCAAAAGTTTTCTACGGCAAGCCAGCGTCATGAAATCAAAACCTTAACCGCTCTGGGAGACACACTTGCTGCCGCAGATCTTTCGGCTACCTTGGCCCAAAATCTGCCTTTAAATGTGAGGCGCTACTGGATAAAGGATCAAAACAGTTTGATTTTGCTGTTCAGGATCCGTAATATCAGCGTGAGCCCGGTGGAGTTGGGTGCTTTGGGCATCCCGATGGTATTTAATAATATTCTGGAAGGAAAATCATTGGAAGAAACCCATGCGGGCAATGTATTTTATGATCCCTATATTGGCCGGGACGCGGGATATGTGCAGGTTACTCGTTTAACCGGCAGGGGACCGGCTATGCTGGTGCTTCCGTATGGAAAGACACCACTGGAAGCTTATAGTCCTTTGTTGGATGATCCAACCCCCAGAGGAATTGCTTTTGAGGGCTTCCATGAGTGGTTGGTTTATAGCAAAGCAAGGACAGAGCAGGACTGGAAAGGCGCAGAACAGTGGAACGAAGCGCATTCTGTTGTGTTAAAAGCTGGAGAAACCAGGGTGTATGGGCTTAAATTTGTACTCGCAGATTCTATTGGGGGAATTGAAACAAAGCTTGTGCAAGAGCATCGACCTGTTGCAATTGGTGTACCGGGTTATATCCTGCCAATGGATGTTCATGCAAAATTGTTTATTAAATACCCTGGTCAGATCAAAGAGATTAAAGTGTTGCCGGAAGGTGCGCTTCAGTGGCAGCGGAAAGGTGTATCTGTTGGGGGCTGGACGATCTATGAGGTGAAGGGAAAAAAATGGGGCAATGCCCGTTTAACGCTGACCTATCAGGATGGATTAGAGCAGACCATTAGTTATAAAGTGATCAAACCGGAAACAGAAGTGATTGCAGATTATGGGCATTTTTTAACCCATGAGCAATGGTTCGAAGAGCCTCATGACCTGTTTAAGCGAAGCCCTTCTGTAATCAGTTATGATTATGAAAAGAAGGAGCAGGTAAAACAGGATAGCCGGGTTTGGATTTCCGGATTGAGTGATGAGGGCGGTGCCGGGGGCTGGTTGGGAGCCATGATGAAACAGCTGGTGCAACCCAATGTACTTGAAATCCGTAAACTGCAGCAGTTTGCAGACAGTACTCTTTGGGGCGGGCTGCAGGTTAAAGATGGGCGGGAGAAATATGGGGTGAAGAAAAGTCTGTTTTATTACCAGCCGGATTCGGTTCCTGAAGGGACTTACAGCCCGGACATCAATTATAAAACCTGGGCCGCCTGGAACCACAAGGCGGCTAACGATGTAGGCCGGTCGTACAATTATCCGCATGTAGCGGCGGCAGACTGGGTCTTGTACCGGTTGGCGCGTAACCATCAGGGCCTAGTGACCGGAAAGGATTGGAAATGGTATCTGGACCTTGCCTTTCATACATCAATGGCTATGGTTTCGCTTGCACCAACATACGCAGAGTTTGGTCAAATGGAAGGGACGGTGTTTTTGCTGATCCTGAAGGATCTGAAAGATGAAGGCCTTGTTCAGCAGGCCGGCCTTTTGGAAACGGCCATGCGGGCACGTGCAGATCACTGGCGGTCTTTAAAGTATCCTTTTGGCAGTGAGATGCCCTGGGATTCTACCGGGCAGGAGGAAGTGTATATGTGGTCTGATTATTTTGGGTATGCCGATAAAGCGGATGTAACTTTGAACGCGATTCTTGGCTATATGCCTACATTGCCAAGCTGGGGTTATAATGGGAGTGCGAGAAGGTACTGGGATTTTCTGTATGGAGGTAAGCTGTCGAGAATTGAGCGTCAGCTGCATCATTATGGTTCGGGTTTGAATGCCATTCCTGTTCTGAAGGCTTTTAGGTCACATCCGGATAATTTTCATTTGCTGAGGGTTGGTTATGGAGGTTTAATGGGGGCTATTGGAAATATTACTTATGATGGGTTTGGCCCGGCAGCTTTCCATTCTTTTCCTTCTACAATGAAAATTGATGGGCTTTCTGGTGATTATGGTTCCGGTTTTTTTGGTTATGCAGTAAATTCTGCTACCTATTTAACTGAGGATAAAAACTTGGGCTGGTTGGTTTTTGGAGGTAATCTGGAAGTGAAAAGATCGTTGGTTCATGTTGAAATTACTACGGCATCTAAATCCAGGGTATACATTGCCCCGATAGGCTTGTGGCTTGTTTTAGATGCTGGGACTTTTAAGAGTGTTAGCTATGATGTGCAAAGTAAGGCTGTGGAGGTGGAGCTCAATTCAGCAGACGAGCATACGGATTATGCGTATTTAAGTATTGAGCAATCAGTTGCCTCTCCTGTTGTTTATGGTTTGCGGGGTGGTTTTGAAACGGAAAGAAATAAGTTTAAGATTCCGTTGAAAAATGGGGTTTTAAAGCTTAAGATTGGACCACGTTAAGTCATGGTTGCTTGCAGAGATAATTTACGGAGGTGAATTGTGTAGGAAAATTCTGTACAACTGCTTCAAGGCTGACGATATCAGGCGGCTGAAGAAAGCCGCAGATCTCTGAGGCCTTTCCGCAGTGTACAAGAGTTTTTCGTAGCAAATTGCAGAGGGAAGAGGGGATGAATGGGGGAAGAGTGATTGTTTTTTTATAGATAGCCTTTCAAGTCCGTTTTGGCGTATTCTTTCAAGGTTTTTATGGATCTGGCTTGTATTTTTTGTACGGTTACCGGACTTATTTTCATCTGTGCTGCGATGTCCTTTATTGTCATTGGGTAGGCGACATCTAGCCCGTAATGCAAACGGAGGATTTGTTGTTCGCGTTTTGTAAGTTTACCAATGAGCCTGTTGAGGTCTGATTTGAGGGCGTGGTTATGGAATTCATGATCTGGTGCTTCTGCCTGGATATTGGGGATCTGATCCAGGAGTGTATTGCTGTTCTGGTCTTGACCTGAGGGCTTGTAGAGGGATATGGGAGTGGATATGTTGCTTAGGCATTCCAGGATATGTTTTTCGTTCAGTTGTGTGAGGTCTGCGATTTCTTTGAGGTTTGGGGTACGTTCGAGTTGTTGCTCCAGCTTTTGTGACGCTTGTACGACTTTGGTGTAACCGGCTATGATGTTTCCCGGGAGGCGGACTACACGTTTTATTTTTGTCAGACTGTGGGTGATGCTTTGCCGGATTTCCCAAACGGCAAAAGAAATGAATTTAAAACCTTTGGTTTCATCATATTTTTCTGCTGCTTTGATCAGTCCGATGTTTCCATCGTTAATCAGATCGTCGAGAGCTACACCGTGGTTCTGGTATTTTTTTGCAACGGTGATCACAAAGCGCAGGTTACATCGAATGAGTTTTTCCCTGGCTTTTGCATCGCCTTCGCGTGCCTTAATGCTTAGGATAGTTTCCTCTTCTGGACTAAGTGCCGGGTAACGAGAGATTTCAGCAAAGTAGCGGTCCAGCGTATAGGTTTTGCTGGTTAGCAATTGGGTGATTTTTATCTCCTTCATACCTCAAACCTATGGGCTTAATGGCTAATAAAGTGGAATTATAACTTCAATTTGTGGTGTTTTGCGTGTTTTTTTCTGAAAATCTTAGGCGTAACACCTTCCAGCTTCCGAAAACACTTCCCGAAATAGGATGGATCGCAAATGCCAAGTTCGAAGGAAATTTGTTTGGAAGAGAGTGTCGTGGTGGACAGTAATAATTTAGCTTCTTTATGGATGCGATCCTGGAGCATCTCGTATACTGTTTTCTCAAGATAGAATTTTGTAATTCGATTGAGTCGTGTCAGGGTGAGATGGAGGGATATAGCATAGTATTCATGGTCGTGGTTTTGCCTGAAATGGTTTTCAATAAGCTGCTGCAGTTTTTTTACGAGTTCCAGATCAGGAGAAATATAGGTGCTCGAGTTTGGTTTTAAGTAGTCTGACATTTTTCTGAATGGTTTAGTTTTATTTTATTCAAAAATAAAGTCCTAAAAGCGTTAAAAATTGGACTCTGTGAACGATTCGTTGGACTCTGTGAACGATTTGTTAGACTCCGTAACATCTATCCGGTCTGTTCCATGGTTTTATTCTTGTCTGAAGTACCAGTAATTGATGCTATAATTCCATTATTTTTTGTTTTTATAGAATAAGTTTGGTTTTCAATTTTTTGATTCATTTATGTATCGTACGCTTTCTTGTTAACGCTTATTCTCCTTTCGAAAATTGAAATTCTTGTTTTTTATATGGGTTGATATTTATTTAAGAAATATAAATAGTTGAGTTATGGACAATCAGCAAATACAAGACTTAATAGAGCGGTTTCAGACAGGGGAATGTACGCGCTCAGAACTTGTAAAGGTGCAGTATCTGGTGCATAAATTTCGGGAAGATGAACCTTCTGGCTTGTCGGAACTTGAACTGGAGAGTACCAGCGAGGAGATGGAGAGTGCTATTGATCGTGAGCTCGATTTTGTGGTACCGAAGCCAAAGCGGTTATTGGATAGGTATGTGCGCTGGGCAGTTATGACTGCAGCAGGGGTTATTTTTATGGTATTATTTGTTTATTTCTTTAAAGATCCATTGCATTATAAGCGGTTTGCGAATGATATCGGGCCGGGCTCAAACAAAGCAATTTTGGTTTTGAATGGCGGGGAGAGCATTCGTTTGGAAGGAGCGAATATTGGTTTATTGGCAAGACAGTCTGATACCAGGGTTGTTAAAACCGGGGATGGGAAGATTGTATATACAGATCATCCTGGTGGGGCGAGTATTGCTGAAATGAACAGGATTGAAACGCCTCGTGGTGGAAATTATAAAATCTCCTTGCCGGATGGCACGATGATATGGCTAAACGCTGCTTCAACTTTAACATATCCTATTTCTTTTAATGGGCGTGGAGAACGTAGGGTTAAGTTGAGCGGCGAAGCCTATTTCGAAGTTTCTAAGGATAAAACCAAACCTTTTTTAGTGGAAAGCAATGGGCAGGTGGTTGAGGTTTTGGGGACGCATTTTGATGTGCGTTGCTATGCAGATGATAACGAGAGCAGGACGACCTTACTGGAAGGTAGTGTGAGCCTGACTACACTGCCGGTTGGGGTACATTCCTTAAATATGACTGGTAAGGGCACCGTGCGGAATCGTGTGGTGCTGAGGCCAGGAGAGATGGCGATGCATATGGTGGGTGGGATCCGGGTAAAGCAGGTGGATGTAGCTGGTGCCGTGGCCTGGAAAGATGGGGGATTTTCTTTTAGAAATGAGCCGATGGAAAATATAATGAAGCAGATTTCCAGGTGGTATGATGTGGAGGTTGTTTTTGAAAATCAGCATGCCACGCATCTAAGTCTTGGTGGTTCTATTTCTAAATACGAGGATTTATCTAATGTGTTACACATGCTGGAATTGACGGGTGATGTGAAGTTTAAGCTCGAAGGCAGGAAAGTGACCGTTTTTTAGTTATTTTATTACTTAAGGTGTTGCTTTCTATATTGAGTGGGAGAAATTTTGGTTACCGCTTTAAATTGTTTAGTGAAATGTGCTGAGCTGTTATAACCACTATCATAACAAATATCCAGAACAGGTCTACTGGTTTCTCTAAGAAGTTTACAGGCATGGCCAATCCTGATCTCCCTGATAAAATCGAAATAGCTCTTTTTAATATTTCTTTTAAAAAAACGGCAGAAGGAAGGGATGGACATACTGGTGATTTCTGCAACTTCTTTCAGAGAAATCGGTTTAAGGAAATTCTTGAAAGAATAGTCTATTATTTTTTCAATGACAGAATTTTCCTCACCGCTGGTGATCGGATGAAAGGCTCTGGTAATTACCTTTTGCGCCGATGAAACACTGATTTTTTGCATGCAATTTAATAACAAATGAATACGTTCCATTCCTTCAGCATATTCCAGCTGTTTAATAAATAAAGAGATGTCATTTGCTGAGTCGCCCTGTAATTGAATACCGATGTTTTTATTGTCTAATTGCCTGGATACATTTTTCATTTCAGGCAAGGATAAAAATACCTCTCCCCAGAAATCTCTTAAAAAATGAATGACAATTGCACTTCCAACCGCTGTTTGCTGTGATTTTCTAAACCAGTGCGGAACATTAGGGCTCAGGAAAAAGATATCGCCGGGTACATACTCTCCAATGTAATCACCAATCAAAGCTGTCCCGTTTCCTTCGGTGATCAGAATTAATTCACATTCGGGATGCTTATGCCATGCCGTTTCAAAATCAGGCGTTTTGTAAGTCCGGCAGGCGAAAGAATGGTGCTCTTCTATGTGAATTTTCTGAATAAGTGTTTTCATGTGAATTGATGTCTGTTGTTTTTACCTGCTATATTAACCTAATATAAGATAGTTTAATCTGAAAGTTGATCAGATAGCATACTTTTTTCACTAAATAACAGTTGTACGGCTCCGGTATAATCCTTTAAATTTAAAATGAATGACCCGGTTGTTTTGAAGCAGCTGGGATAAAAACCAAATATATCTTATGGATGAAATTTCAACATACTGCTGATTATGGAAAATACATACGATGCCATTGTAGTTGGTTCCGGAATCAGCGGGGGCTGGGCCGCAAAGGAACTTTGTGAAAAAGGATTAAAAGTTCTGATGTTAGAACGGGGAGGTCCTTACGATCATATTAAAGATTATAAAACTGCTCAGAAAAATCCATGGGAGTTTGAACACCGCGGAAGTACGACCGCTGAGCAAAGAAAGAAGTATCCTGTTATCCATCGTGGGTGGGCAGCTTCAGAAGCCGTAATGGATGCCTGGGCAAATGAAGAAGATTGTCCTTATACAGAAATTAAACCCTTTACCTGGTGGCGAAGTTACAGGATGGGTGGACGTTCTATTCTATGGGGACGACAATCTTATCGCTGGAGTCAAATGGATTTTGAGGCGAATGAGAAAGAAGGCATAGCAACCCCATGGCCCATTGGCTATGCTGATCTGGCTCCATGGTATGACCATGTTGAGAAATTTGCAGGAATCAGCGGTTCACATGAAAATCTTGCACATTTGCCAGACGGACACTTTTTGCCGCCTATGGAACTGAATTGCGTAGAGAAAGATGTGGCCGCAAGAATCAAGAAGCATTATAAAGAAAAGAGGCATATGATCATTGGCCGGACCGCAAATCTTACTGCTGAGATTCCGGGAAGAACAAGATGCCAGTTTAGAAACAGATGCTGGGAAGGATGTCCTTTTGGTGGATATTTCAGCACACAGTCTTCTACATTGCCGGCGGCAATGAAAACTGGAAATCTGACCGTAAGACCTTATTCCTTAGTGAAGCAGGTCTTGTATGATAAGGATACTAAAAAAGCGCGGGGTGTAGAGATTCTGGATACAGAAAACAATCAAACTTATGAGTTTAAAAGTAAAATCGTTTTTTTATGCGCCTCAACTTTAAACACCGCATGGATCTTATTTAATTCAGCAACCGATGTCTGGCCAGGTGGATTGGGAAGCAGCAGTGGTGAATTAGGACATAATGTAATGGATCATCATTATAATATAGGTGCTTCGGGTACCATAGAAGGTTATGAAGATCAATATGTATTTGGCCGTAGAGCGAACGGTTTTTACATTCCAAGATTTGCCAATTTAGGTGGTGACAAAAGAGATTACTTGCGTGGTTTTGGTTACCAGGGGAGCGCAAGCAGAGAGGGATGGAGCAGAGAGATTGCGGAGTTAAATATTGGCGGGGATTTTAAAGATGCTTTGACGGAACCGGGCCAATGGACAATCGGAGCAACTGCATTCGGTGAAATTCTTCCTTACCATGAGAATAAAATTTCGCTGGACCCTCATAAGAAAGATAAATGGGGCCTGCCTGTTCTGGCCATGGATGCAGAATTAAAGGAGAATGAATTCAAAATGCGTAAGGATATGCAGGAAGAAATGCGGGCGATGTTTGATACGGTAGGTATAAAAAATATACGTACCTGGGATGGTGGGCATGCTTTAGGGCATGGCATTCATGAGATGGGCACGGCAAGAATGGGCAGGGATCCAAAAACATCAGTTCTGAATAAATGGAATCAGGTATGGGATTGTATGAATGTATTTGTTACTGATGGTGCCTGTATGACCTCATCGGCCTGCCAGAACCCATCGTTAACTTATATGGCGCTAACAGCAAGAGCTGTAGATTATGCCGTGAGTGAGTTGAAGAAAAATAATATCTAGCCCTATGGAAAGAAGAGAACTTTTAAAAATGATTGCGCTGCTCACAGGCGGCGTGATGATTGGAGGTAATGCTTTATTAGTTGGTTGCAGCCCTGGAAAAAGGAAGTCAAAAAATGCAATAGATTTTACCCAGGAAGAAGTAGATTTTTTGAACGAAGTTTCTGAAACTATTCTGCCTGCAACTAAAAGCCCTGGTGCTAAAGCCGCTAAAGTTGGTGCTTTTATGACAGTTATGGTGAATGATTGTTATGAAGATAAAGATCAAAAGGCCTTTTATGCCGGCATTGGTCAACTTGACGCAGCCTGTAAAAAAATGCATGGTTCAGGTTTTTTAAAAGCGACCCCGGCACAAAGACTGTCTTTATTGGTAAACCTTGATCAAGAAGCGAAGGAATATCAGTCTAAAAAAGGTGGTTTAGAGGAAGCAGAGCGTAAAAAGAATAAAGACTTTGCTGGCCTGCCAAATCATTATTTTACCATGATGAAGCAATTGACCATGCTGGGGTATTTCACCTCAGAAGCTGGTTGTACTCAGGCGTTAAGGTATATTGCTGTGCCTGGACGCTTTGATGGAGCTGTTCCTTATAAAAAGGGCGATAAAGCCTGGGCTTAATTTCACCATGAATAAAAGGGGCTTTTTCGGTCTATGCCCCAGAAAAAAGGAAGGAATAAGGGAGATGGCCTTTTAAGGTTTACGGGCTTTTTCAGCCCGCCTAAGCTTAAGCAGCCTTCGATCTTATTCCTTCCTTTTTCATAAAAGCGAACGGTTTAATAACCTGGATTCTGCTTTAAATTAGGGTTTTTCGCAATTTCATCCTGCGGAATTGGAAATAAGCTGCGGGTTGGGGATTTCGGGGAATGGTTGAACCACTGTTTAGTCTCATATATCCCAAAGCGGATCAGGTCCTGACGACGATGTGCTTCTGCGGCAAATTCCCATCCCAGTTCATCCAGGAAGCGGCCATACTTAATATCAGCACCACCATTTGTAGCGGATATCGTTCCATCAGGTGCTTGCAATCCGTACTGATAAACGCTTCCTTTGAGCAAGTCTGCACCACTTACAGTAGCTTTGGAAGTATTGCTTTTAAAGGCACGTTGTCTCACTTGCGTAACCAGGCTAGCTGCCCCGTCAGGATCACCTGTTCTAAGCAAGGCTTCTGCTTTCATCATCAGCACATCTCCGTAACGAAGAAAAGGAAAGTCGTTATCCAGGTTGTTGGTGGCTTTTTGTTTGATCACGAATTTTCCGATTCTAAAACCTGCATTGCTTGGCGCAACTATGCCGTCCAGGCCACCCATTCCCGGTACCGAGTTGACATAAGTGATGAGTACTTGTCCGGTTAAAGGATTGGATTGAGGCCCCTGGATCCAGGAATCTTTCAGTCTGCTGTCTTCCGGATCATAAGTATTGATGAATTGAGGCACAGCACAGTTTCCTCCCCAGGGTTGAGCAGTCATCTGGTATACGCCCTGGCTCAGAGGGTCCAGTGTTTTCATATGGATCTGGTTGCCCACGCCATAAATTTCATCGTATGGAATGGCAAATATGATTTCTGCAGAGTTCTGGTTGGTATAAGTAAATACATCTGAGTAATTGTTGTCCAGGCGGTATTTGCCACTGGCTATGATATCATTAGCTTCTTTAATACATTTTGCATATTCAGCAGTGCCCACGTAGACCTCTGAGTTCAGATATATCTTAGCGAGCAAAGCTTTTACACCCCATTTATTTAACCTGCCATAAGTGGTTTTTGCGTCTTCGCTCAGCGAGGGCATAATTTCATTGAGTTCTTTTACAACGAAAGCATACACTTCGGCCCTGGTGTTTTGTTTAGGGAGGGTTTTATCATTGGGGTCTACTTTGGTAATGATCGGGACATTTCCATGGTTGTCCAGCAGCAGGTAATAGCCAAAGGCCCTGACCGCACGGAGTTCTGCAACTACCCCTGCCTTGATGTCGCCCAGCTGAAGGGTGCCGGCATCGATTTGGGAAAGGATGGTATTGGTTTTTGTAATGGTCGCAAAGGCATTTATCCAGGTGTTGTACGGCTGCCATTCCTGCGTAGTCCAGGTATGCTGGTGCATCCTTCGGTAGGTCCCTGCATCATCCCATCCGTTTGGACGAACGGGCGTAATGATGCAGTCCGCAGCTTCTTCCTGGAGGTCAAAATACCCCTGCCATCCACACATCACCGTTCTTAGAGAGGCATACGTAGGTGCCAGAATGGTTGGAAGATCTTTTTCAGTTGGGGTGAATTTGGAAGGAAGTACTTCAGAGTAGACTTCTTCATCCAGTTTGGTACAAGAGCTCAGGGTGCCTGCACATCCAAAAGCTGCAATAAGTATATATAATATTTTTGTTTTCATGATGTTATCAGTTAAAGCTTAAAAAGAGACGTTGAGGCCTGCGGTGAATGTTCTTGTGGTTGGATAAGTATCTCTGTTTTCAATACCTGGTGCAAAGCTGAAATCACCGGTATAACTTACGGCTTCCGGATCCAGGCCTTTGTATTTGGTAATGGTAAACAGGTTCAATGCAGAAACATATATTCTGAGGTTCCTGATTCCTTTAATTAGTTTATCGGAAAAGGTGTAACCTAAGGTGACGTTGTCAATTTTAACATAATCCGCTTTTTCAATATAATCACTTACATAGACCAGGTCGCTGTTGAGTGTTTTTCCATATTTCGGATCGTAAGCGGTTTTTAAAGCATTATAGGCTTTATTAACCGGGTTTTCATAGTACATCCGCTGCATATTCAGAACATTATGTCCAAAGGCACCTCTGACATTGACTTCGAAATCAAAGTTTTTGATCTTAAAGGTATTGTTCCAGCCCAAAAGGTATTTAGGTATACCGTTTCCATAGTATTGCCTGTCATCGTCACTGGATTGAGAAATAGGGATAACTTTGCCGTCTTTGCTTTCTACCAGCCATTTTCCGTTGTCGTCTACACCTACGCTTTTAAGTACGAAGAACTGACCTATCGGGCCACCTACTTTTACACGGTGTGTATAGGTTTGTATCGGTTCACCGGTGTATCCTGCATTGATGAAATCTATAGTGACATCGAATTTATCATTGGACAAATTGACCAGTTTGTTTTTATTGGTGGAATAGGTAATGCTCGAATTCCATTTTAAGAGTTTGGTATCTACAGCCTTTACATTGATCAAGGCTTCAAAGCCGGAGTTTTTCATGGTACCGGCATTGAGCAACATGTTACCGGTCAGGAATGGAGGAGTTGGCACAGCAAAATTGTACAGAAGGTCATCTACAGTTCTGGTATAATAATCCAGCGATCCGGTGATCCTGTTTTTAAATAAACCAAAGTCTATACCAGCATTGTACTCTGTCTTTTTTTCCCAGCGAAGATCGGGATTGAAATTTCTGGCCGGAACAAAACCAGGTACCCATTTGCCATCAATATAGGCGCCTTCTGCATAGTCATATTTATAGCTGGTTTGTGAATTATAAGGATCACTGGCAATTGTCCCTGTTACACCGTATCCTACCCTTAATTTTAAATCGGAAATTTCAGGTACGGCTTTCATGAAATCTTCCTTACTTACACGCCAGCCAACTGAAGCAGCCGGAAATGAACCCCAGTGATAATTGGCTCCAAATTTAGAAGAGCCTTCTCTCCTGATGCTGGCCATAAACAGATATTTTTCGTTCCAGTTATAGGTTAACCTGCTGAAAAAGCCAGCCAGTTGCCATTTATTTTTATTGCTGGTCATATCCGCTTTCCCTTCTTTTAAAGCGGCACCGGTTTGGAGGTTATTGTAACTATAGGCGTCTGTAGGGAAGTCAAAATTATAAGCATAGAAATTTTCATTAACGGCGTCCTGCCAGCTGTATCCACCAAGGATACTAAAGTTATGGTGGCCTATACTTTTGGTATAGTTGGCCGTAAATTCGACCAGATTTTCGGTGGCGGCTGTGGTGGAACGGGAGGCTGTACCATTCAGTTTCGATTTGGTCGTGTTTACATGTTCAAAGGTGGTGCTGCTTCCGTACAGGTTGTTGGTTTGGATATTGGAAGCCAGTAATTTGATGCTCAGGTCTTTGATCGGACGGTAATCCAAACTTCCGCTAATACGGGTTTCTCTGAGTCTGGCGTCGTTGGTGGCTTCATTGATCCTGGATAAAGGGTTGTCATAGAAATAGATGTCCCGTTCCTGCCATTTACCTTTGTCGTTATAAATATTATCGGTTGGATTGCGGATAATGGCCTGACGATAGGCGTAACCATCTGCTCCACCCTGTGAAGATGTGATACTGCGGTTGATGACAGTGATATTGGTTTTGAGTTTATCGTCGAACATGGAATGGTTTAAGGCTGCGCGTACAGTTAAACGTTTCTGCCCGGTCTTTAGAAATATACCTTCCCAATCTCTGTAGTTTACAGAACCGCTGAAATTAGTGGTGGAATTTCCGCCAAACAGGCTAAGGTTATGGTTCTGGCTTACCGGATTTTGTAAGATCTCGTCCAGCCAGTTGGTGTTGCCCCCGTAATCAGTATATTTAACCCCCTGGCTGATGAGCCGGCGATAGTCATCGGCAGTGAGCATGTCGGGTTTTTTAACAATCTTTTGGATGTTCACATAATTGGTGTATTCGATAGTTGATTTAGATCCTGTGGGATTTTTTCGAGTGGTGATTAAGATGACACCGCCAGTTGCCCGGGTTCCATAGATTGCAGCAGCAGAACCGTCTTTTAAAACGTCTATGGCTTCAATGTCTTCGGGTGCAACAGTATTTAAAGAACCAGGAATACCATCGATTAAAATCAGAGGTTCTGATGTGCCATTAAGAGAATTCAATCCCCGAAGGTTAATCTGTGTACCGCCAGTTGGGTCTCCCGAAGGGGTTGTGATCCTTAAACCCGCTACTTTTCCCTGGATCAGCTGGCCTGCGTCTCTAACGGTACCTTTGGTAAAGTCTTCTGCTTTAACGGTGGCAATTGAACTGGTCACTTCTCCTCTTTTCTGTGTACCATAGCCCACCACGACTACTTCGTTCAGGCCTTTTGATTCAGGCTGAAGCAGGATATTGATTTCCTGCCGGCCATTGACTGGTACTTCCAGTTGTGTATAACCTATATAGGTAACAATGAGTGTGGCATCTGTGCGGCTCACTTTCAGGTTATAGTTTCCATTGTTGTCTGCCAGGGTACCATTGGTGGTGCCTTTTTCTTTAACAGAAACGCCAATCAAAGGCGTGTTGTCCATGGCATCCCGTACCTTTCCTTTTATGTTCAGGTTGCTCTGGGCAGCGGAAACCTGGTAAATTAAACAGAGCATCAAAAGAGAAAGGCATCTTTTGATGGTGTTGTTCATGTGGTTCTTGGTTAGTGTCATATTGTTGTTGTGTTAGGTTGGTTATTGTTTTTCGCAGCATGGCGAAAGGAGAAATTAAAGTTACTTGTGCCTGTTAACATGTTTTCTTCGGATTTTAGCACATATCGGCAACTTTTTAGCTGGTTAAGACATCTGTTATTTTTCGGGAAATTGTTTTGGGGAGGAGAAGAGGGTTTTTGCTTCAGAACTCGCTTCATCTATTGGCTATTGAAGAGTACGATTTTTGCTTATTTTGGCGAATATATTGTTGATATAGGTTAATATCCTGCTGATATGATAGTCTTATTAGGATAATTTTGAATTATGTTTTCAAAAGATATATATATTCAAAGAAGGAGAATCCTGGCCAGTCGTATCGGAAAAGGCATCATTCTCTTACCAGGTAACCGGGAACAGGGGATGAATTACAGAGATAATCACTATCCCTTTAGACAAGACAGTACATTTTTATATTATACCGGAATTGATTTGCCAGACCTGGTTTTCGTGATGGATCTGGACAGGGGTAAGGAATATGTTTACGGAGAGGAGCAAAGTCTTGAAGATACAGTTTGGACGGGGCCAGTGCCTTCTTTACTTTCTATGGCGGAGAAATCTGGAGTGGAGCAGGTTTGTCGCCTTTCTTCGCTTAAGGATGTGCTGAAAGGTGGTTCCGCAATACATTATTTGCCACCTTACCGGGCAGATGTACATCTGTTGTTGCAGAGTTGGGAGATCAGTGAAAAGCCCTCTGTAGAACTGATACAGGCAGTTGTATTGCAACGGTCTTATAAGCAGGCGGAGGAGATTATCCAAATTGAGCAGGCTATTGGAGTAAGTGTGGGCATGCAGAGAAAAGCCATGGAACTTGCACGGCCCGGAATTAGGGAGTCTGAAATTGCAGCGCAGTTGCAAGCCATAGCTGTTTCGGAAGGCGGGAATCTTGCTTTTCCAACCATACTAACAGTGAACGGACAATTTTTACACAATCATGCCAGTCATCAGGTACTCCAGAACGGACAGATGGTACTCTGTGATTGTGGTGCTGAAAATCAGATGCATTATGCGGGCGATCTGACCAGAACATTTCCGGTAAGTGGTGTTTTTACACCGCGTCAGAAAGAGATCTATAACATTGTGTTGAATGCACATGAAAAGGCTATTGCCGCATTGAAGCCAGGTATACTCTTTAAAGAAGTGCACCTGCTGGCTTGCGAACAACTGGCTTCAGGATTGAAAGCGATTGGTTTGATGAAAGGAGACCCAAAGGAAGCTGTGGCACAGGGCGCACACGCTCTGTTTTTTCAATGTGGTTTAGGTCACATGATGGGGCTGGATGTGCATGATATGGAAAATCTGGGAGAACAATATGTTGGCTATACGCCAGACTTGCCAAAGAGTACTGAATTTGGATTGAAGTCGCTGAGGCTTGGAAGAGCGCTGGAACAGAATTTTGTACTCACCGTAGAACCTGGGATCTATTTTATTCCTCAGCTGATTGAAGAATGGAAAGCCACAGGTAAGCATTCGGATTTTATCAATTATGCTGCGGTAGAAACCTATAAAGATTTTGGGGGAATCCGCGTAGAGGAGGATTTCCTGATCACTGCAAAGGGCAGTCGTTTACTGGGAACACCATTAAGCAAAAGGATTGAAGAAATTGAAGGCTGAAGATCGGGATTTACGTGTTAATATTAAGCCAGTATGCGGTAATTTTCTGGTAATAAGCCATATTATTAGGCTTTAAATTTGAATTAAAAATTGAATATATATGAATAAAGATTTTTGGTATGGGGTATTCCCTGCTATTACAACTAAATTTACAGCAGAGGAAGAATTGGATATGGACGCCTGTATGGCAGGTATAGAGGCCCAGTTAGAAGCCGGTGTAAATGGTATTGTACTGGGTGGTTCTCTTGGAGAAGCAAGTACATTAACTGAAGAGGAGAAATTTAAGCTGGCTGCTGCTACAGTAGCGAAAGTTGCCGGAAGGGTACCTGTAATTTTTAACATTGCAGAACAATCTACAAAAGTTGCTGTTCACCAGGCGCAGAAAGCAGCAGAACTTGGTGTGGACGGTCTGATGGTTCTTCCTCCGCTTCGTTATTTTGCGTCTGAAGAAGAAACTGTTGCTTTCTTTTCTGCGGTTGCAGAAAGTACTGATCTTCCAATTATGATCTATAACAATCCGGTAGATTATAAGATCCATGTGACCCTCGATATGTTTGAACAGCTGAAAAAATATCCAAATATCCAGGCCGTTAAAGAGTCTACAAGAGATGTGGGAAATGTGACGCGTATGTTGAACCGTTTTGGGGATCGTTTTAAGATCCTGACTGGTGTTGATCCTTTGGCCCTGGAAAGTATCCTGATTGGAGCGCATGGCTGGGTGGCTGGTTTAGTGGATGCCTTTCCTAAAGAAACCGTGGCTATTTTTCGCCTGGCAAAAGAAGGGCGCCATGAAGAGGCCATACAAATTTATCGCTGGTTCCTGCCTTTACTGGATCTGGATATCCATCCAAAACTGGTACAATATATTAAACTGGCAGAAGTGGCCACCGGCACCGGAACGGAATATGTGCGTTCGCCGCGTTTGGTTCTTAAAGGTGCGGAACGTGAACGTATTCAAAAGGTAATTGATGATGCTTTAGCGATCAGGCCAGAACTTCCTGAAGGAAGCTGGGGCGTATTGAAAGCGGTATAATAAAGACATCATGGACGGAAGAAATATCATTGGTTATGAATATGTACCAGCGGGAATTACAGCCTTTAAGGCTGTAAACCCGCTTTTTGAATCTTTACTGGAGGGTGATTTTTATCCTGCAGTGCCTGCTGATGTGGAGCGAGCTGTATTGAAGGCAGAAGAGGCTTTTAGGCTGTACAAAAAAATTGATAAGAACAGAAAAGCAGCCTTTTTACGGTCTATTGGGGAGGAAATTATCGCATTGGGACCAGAACTTATTGAAAGGGCCTGTGCAGAGAGTGGTTTACCCGAAGCCAGGATTCTGGGAGAAAGAGGAAGGACAACTGCACAGTTGAATCTTTTTGCCGATCTTGTAGAAGAAGGCTCCTGGGTAGAGGCCGCGATTGATTCGGCACTTCCTGACCGCCAGCCTGTGCCAAGACCAGATATCAGACGAATGCTGGTGCCTCTGGGACCGGTTGTCGTTTTTGGTGCCAGCAATTTTCCTTTAGCTTTTTCCGTTGCCGGCGGCGATACGGCCTCTGCGCTGGCTGCAGGTTGCCCGGTTATTGTGAAGGCGCATCCGGCACATCCGGGAACGAGTGCTCTGGTTGGTCAGGCCATTGTTAAAGCGGCAAAAGATCATGGTCTTCCTGAAGGTGTTTTTTCTTTGTTGTTTGACCAGGGCTATGAAATTGGTGCCAGGTTGGTGAAACATCCGAAGATAACTGCAGTTGCCTTTACGGGTTCTTTTAAAGGTGGAATGGCTTTGATCCGTCTGGCGGGAGAGCGGGAGATACCTATTCCTGTATTTGCAGAAATGGGTAGCATCAATCCTGTATTGCTATTGCCGCAAGCACTGGAAAAAAGAGCGGAGGAAATGGCAGTTCAGTATGCCGGTTCTATTTCTATGGGGGCCGGACAGTTTTGCACCAATCCTGGTTTGCTTTTGGCTCTAAAAGGCGCCGGCTTAGATCGGTTTAAAGAAAAATTAATTGAAACAGCGACCGGACTACCTGCTGCAACTATGCTGACTTCTGGTATATTTAAGCACTTTTCTGCAGGAACTGAAAAAGCGTTGAAAGAGCAGGGGGTGCAGCTTTTGGTGCAGGCCGGAGATGCAGATGCTGAAAAAGCGAATCAGGCCAGAACGGTGATTGCCGAGGTAGGGGCACAGCAGTTTTTGGACAATCCGGCTTTGAAAGAAGAAGTTTTTGGACCCTGGTCTTTGCTGGTGGTTGCGGATACGGAAACCGAATTGCTGCAGGTGCTGAAAGCAGCAGGAGGGCAACTGACGCTATCTGTTATGGCCGAGGCTTTGGAACTGGAATCCTATCCGGATCTTCTGGACCAGGCATTGTTGCAGGCAGGCCGGGTATTGATGAATGGTGTTCCTACGGGTGTAGAAGTTTGTGCGGCTATGCAACATGGCGGGCCTTTTCCAGCGAGCAGTGACAGTAGGTTTACCTCTGTGGGTTCTATGGCAATCAAAAGGTTCGTAAGGCCGATGAGCTGGCAAAACTGGCCGGTTTTACTGTTGCCTGATGAACTGAAAATTGGAAATCCTCTGGGCATCTGGAGGATCGTAAATAACCAAATGACTAAATAAAAAGATAATGGCGGTAAAGACTTTTTTTTGTGTTGATGCACATACTTGCGGAAATCCTGTGCGGCTGGTGGCTGGTGGAGGGCCAAATCTCAGTGGTGCGAATATGAGTGAGAAAAGACAGCATTTTTTGAAAGAATACGACTGGATCAGGCAAGGCTTGATGTATGAACCCCGGGGCCACGATATGATGTCGGGAAGTATCCTCTATCCTCCGCATGATCCTGAAAATGATGTGGCTGTTTTATTTATAGAAACCAGTGGTTGTTTGCCCATGTGCGGACACGGCACCATTGGAACCATTACTATTGCTATTGAAGAAGGTTTGATCATTCCTAAAACACCTGGAGTTGTAAAGATGGAAGCACCTGCAGGGCTGGTTCATATAGAATATGCTGCCGAAAATAATAAAGTGAGCCATGTAAAGCTTCGTAATGTGGCCTCTTACCTGGCCGCCTCAGATCTGACGGTAGAATGTCCGGATCTGGGAACACTGACTTTTGATGTGGCTTATGGCGGTAATTTTTATGCGATTATAGATCCGCAGCAAAATTATAAGGGTATTGATCAGTATGCTGCAGATCAGCTGATTTCCTGGAGCCGGGCAATTAGGAAAAAGATCAATGAGTTATACAGTTTTGTACATCCGGAAAATCCAACCATTAAGGACTGCACCCATATTCTTTGGGCTGGAGATACCATGGATCCAAGCTCTACGGCAAGAAATGCAGTTTTTTATGGAGATAAAGCGATTGACCGTTCACCTTGTGGTACCGGAACTTCAGCAAGAATGGCCCAATGGCATGCTAAAGGAAAACTGAACAAAGGAGACTCTTTTATTCATGAAAGTATAATTGGAAGTAAATTCATTGGTCGGGTAGAGGATGTGGTAGACTTAAAAGGGATAACAGCTATTATTCCAAGTATCCAGGGCTGGGCTAAGGTTTATGGATACAACACCATCAAAATCGATAACGATGATCCCTATGCAAAAGGATTCCAGGTACTCTAAATTACTCGATTTTCAACTACATTATCTATTTAAACCTGAATGGGAAAAGTTATCATCATCGGAGGTGGGATTATCGGGCTAAGCTCGGCCTATTACCTCCATAAATCGGGCTGGGAAGTCACTGTTTTAGATAAGGGAGAGCTGACAGACAATTGCTCATTTGGAAATGCGGGGATGATTGTCCCCAGCCATTTTGTTCCACTTGCTGCTCCGGGTATGGTAGAAAAAGGTCTGCGCTGGATGTTCAACAGTAAAAGCCCTTTTTACGTGAAGCCATCATTGAGCCCGGCGTTAATCTCCTGGGGGTTAAAGTTTTTGAAAAGTGCCAATCAACGGCATCTGGATCATTCTGCCCAACCATTAATTGATATTTCATTACTCAGTAAACATTTATACCAGGAACTGTCGGTAGCTCTTGGAGATTTTGGTTTGCAGGAAAATGGCATCCTGATGCTATTTAAAACTGGTCATATCGGAGAGGAAGAGTTGGCCATGTCTAAAGAAGCGAGAATGCTAGGATTGGATGTTGCAGATCTTTCTCCTGAGGAATGCAGGGCCTTACAACCGGATCTGGAATTGGACGTGATGGGCGGTGTGCATTACCGCTGTGATGCTCATCTAAGTCCTAATGTACTGCTGCCTATGCTGACACACTATCTGGAAGGACAGGGGGTACGGATCAAAAGAAACCATGAAGTAACCCATATTTCAAAAACAGGCGGAAAGATCAATAGCTTAACTGCAGGTGGAAAGGAACATACTGCAGATCGTTATGTGTTGGCTGGCGGTTCATGGTCACCTGGTATTGCGAAACAGGCGGGATTGAATATTCCTTTGATGCCAGGTAAAGGTTATTCTTTTATGGTAGACGATGTACAGAAGAATATGCATATTGCCGCGTTGTTATGTGAAGCTAAAGTTGCTGTTACGCCTATGGGAGATCAGATCCGCTTCGGGGGAACTATGGAGATTGATCAGATCAACAATCGGATCAACAGGAATCGGGTGAAGGGAATTGTAGAATCTATTCCCAGATATTTTCCTGGTATCCAGCCCGCGCTGCCGGAGGATAAAGACATCTGGTTTGGCTTCAGACCTTGTTCACCAGATGGCTTGCCTTATATTGGTTCCAGTGCTAAACTGAGCAATCTGGTGATCGCGACCGGACATGGTATGATGGGCTTAAGCCTTGGGCCAGCTACGGGCAAACTGGTGCAGGAAGTACTGGATGAAAAGCCAAATTCTATCAATATTACCCCTTTTTCTGTGAACCGTTATCTATAGAGGGTAATATCTTGTTGAAAATAATAAACGTCAAAATGATTATTATTTTGTAATTTATTATAGAATTCATGTATATTTAATTTCAATTAGATATACATGAAGGTTTTACCATTTACGATACCCGTTTCTCCGAACAAGACCATTATGGTCCAGTTGGAAGAGTTGCCTTACTTTTATACCTTTCTCCACCGTCATCAGGAAATACAACTGACCTGGGTGCAGGAGGGGGAAGGTACTTTGGTAGCGGGTATGAACATGCATATTTTTCGGTCTGGGGAGATTTATCTTTTTGGAGCCAACATGCCACATTTGTTCAAAAGTGAACCGGAGTATTTTGCACCCGACAGTAAGAAGAAGATCAAAGCGGTAACCATCTTTTTTAATCCCAAAGATAAGTTGTCGAGTTTGTTTGATCTGCCCGAAATGAAATTGGTGAGTAATTTCCTGAAGGATTTTGAAAGCGGCTTCAAAGTACCTCCACATATGTATTCTGATATCTCCGGAAGGATTTTAAGTATCCTGCATTCGGAGGGGATTGATCAGCTGATGCAATTCCTGCAACTGCTTAAATCACTGAGCAGTTTGAAAGATCTGAGTCCATTGACTGTGAGCTCTTTTCCACGTTCCATCAACGATAATGAGGGGATGCGGATTGCTTCTATTTATAATTATATCATTCAAAACTACAGCCGTGCGCTGACCCTGGAAGAAGTTGCCGAGCAGGCTTGCATGACGCCTCATGCTTTTTGTCGCTATTTTAAAAAACACACACGTTATACCCTGGTGAGCTTTTTGAATAAAGTGAGGATCAATGAGGCTTGTAAAATGTTAACCAGCGGGGTCCACAATGGCATCGCTTCTGTGGCTTACAGTTGCGGGTTCAACAGCATCACCAACTTTAACCGGGTATTCAAGTCTATTACTGGTAAATCGCCGCGAGGCTATATGGGGCAGTACTGATTTTTCCTGTTAATTTTGGTCAATTATTGATTAATAACGGGAAAGTGCCACCTCTTGAATCTGCTATTTTTGGTTTAAGCTTCGGTTTTAACGAAGTTGAACGAACCTAAACCAAAAAAGCAAACCTTCTATGAGTGATTCTACGACTGCCTTTAAGCCTTCTCTTTCCCTGACAGATGCGACCATGCTGGTTGCCGGAAGTATGATCGGTTCTGGTATTTTTATTGTAAGTGCAGATATTGTACGCAATGTAGGCAGTTCGGGCTGGCTCATTGCTGTTTGGCTCATCACAGGGTTTATGACCCTGGCTGCGGCACTTTGTTATGGTGAGCTGAGTGCTATGTTTCCTAAGGCCGGTGGGCAGTATGTATACCTCCGGGAGGCTTATAATCCCTTGGTGAGCTTTCTCTACGGCTGGAGTTTTTTTGCAGTGATCCAGACAGCAACTATTGCGGCCGTAGGTGTTGCCTTTGCTAAATTTACGGCTTATATTTTTCCGCAGTTCAGTGAGGATCTGGTTTTTGCAGATTTGGGTTTTGTGCATATTTCCCCTGCGCAGATCCTGGCAGTTGGTGTAGTGATTTTTCTAACGTTTCTGAACACCGCTGGGGTGAAGAGTGGTAAGAATATCCAGACCAGTTTTACCGTAGTTAAACTCCTGAGTCTGGGTGCTTTGATCTTATTTGGTTTTATGGCTGCAAAATCTGATATCTTACAGGCCAACTGGAGTAAGGCCTGGGAGATGCATAAACTGCTGCCTTCTGGAGCAACTGATAGTTATACTTTGATTCCTGCATTGGGTGCTGTCGCCGCCGCTATGGTAGGGTCTATTTTTAGTAGTGATTCCTGGCACAATGTGACGTTTATTGCGGGTGAGGTAAAAAATCCGAAGCGTAATATTGGATTGAGTCTTTTTCTGGGGACCATGGTTGTAACGATTATTTACGTGGCTACGAATTTCATGTATACAGGTGTACTTTCTTTGCAGGAAATTGCTTCTGCGGATAAGGACAGGGTGGCGATCACCGCTTCTCATGTGATTTTTGGAAATTCGGGTACAGTGATCATTGCATTGATGATCATGATTTCTACGTTTGGCTGTAATAATGGCCTGATCATGGCTGGGGCAAGGGTTTATTATACCATGGCTAAGGATGGTTTATTCTTTAAGCCTGCGGGTACGCTGAATAAGAATGCGGTGCCGTCTTATGCGCTTTGGTTTCAGTGTGTGTTTGCTTGTTTATGGTGTTTTAGCGGGAAGTATGGGGATTTGCTGGATATGATCTCTTTTGTGGTGGTTGGGTTTTATATGCTCACCATTTTTGGAATTGTGTTGCTTCGTAAGAAGCGGCCGGATTTGCCAAGGCCGTATAAGGTGATTGGTTATCCTGTTTTGCCGGTTTTGTATATTTTGATGGGATTGGCTTTTTGTGTTTTGCTGATTGTGTTTAAGCCGAAATTTACATGGCCGGGATTGATCATTACAGCGATTGGGATTCCAATCTATTACCTCATCAGGCCCAAAAAGGGCTAAGTTTTTTATAAAAGTCAATATTACTCTTCGAGGACTGGACTCCTTGCCCCGCTGCGCTCTTGTGGCAAGGCGCCCTGAGGTCCTCTCGGAGTAATATTGACTTTTCTGGGCGCTTAGTTTGGGTGCTTATCCGGCAAAGCGCATCATTTGGAATAATGCTAATGTATATGGAATAACGCTAATGTATATGGAATAACGATAATTTGCATAAAATGTATAGCGCATTAAAGTGGAACATGAATAAACTATTTGCTTATGCATCACGCACGGATATCCCCCTTCCATGCTAAGCGCCATGAAAAAATAGATGTTACTCCGAGAGGACCTCAGGGCGCCTTGCCACAAGAGCGCAGCGAGGCAAGGAGTCCAGTCCTCGAAGAGTACATCTATTTTTTACCCTAGCTTACATTCCTCTTTAACTTACATTCCTCTTTCAGCCAATTATTTTCAGATGGACTTAAAAAAGGACCAAGCGTTTCAATGACATAATTGTTGTATGCTTCCAACCATTGGAGGTGACTTGGTTCCAGCAGTTCCGGAACAATTCCTTTCGGATCGATCATTGCAAGCGTTAAGGTTTCTGAGCTTAGAAAAGAACCGAATTCCGTTTCTCCCGACGGAACAGTGAGGACCAGGTTTTCAATCCTGACTCCATGATGGCCGGGGCGGTAAATGCCGGGCTCTATGGAGGTAACCATGCCAGCTTTAAAATCTACATCCAGGTTGTTTGGACTGATAGATTGCGGTCCTTCATGTACATTCAGGAAACAACCTACGCCATGTCCGGTACCGTGACCATAATTGATACCCTTGTCCCATAGCGGTTTTCTAATGATGGCATCCAGCTGGTAGCCGCGGGTTCCTGTCGGATATTGGGCAGTGGTTCCCTCTATAAGTGCTTTGAGAACTAAAGTGTAGTCTTCTTTTTCCTGTGTTGTTAATGGACCTAAAATGAGCATTCTGGTCACATCTGTTGTGCCTTGGTAGTACTGGCCGCCGGAATCGATCAGATAAAGCCCTTTTGGTTGTAAGGTCTGGTCACTGTGTTCATTTGGGGTGTAATGAGGGAGTGCTGCATTTGCCGCATAGCCGGATATGGTATCAAAGCTGGGGCCTGTAAATCCTTCATGTTCGGCTCTGAATTGTTCGAGGCGCCTGGCGGCAGATAATTCAGTAATGGTCATTTTACCGAGGTTTTCTTTTAGCCATTTCATAAAGCGGGTTAGAGCAATGCCATCTTTAATCATCGCTTGCTTGAAGTTGCTGATTTCCGTATTGTTTTTTATAGATTTTAGGTGTGATACTGGGCTAATGCCCTGACGGATTTCAACTGAAGCCGGGATGCTGTTGAACAATTTAGCATTGGTTCGTTTAGGGTCTATAAACAGACTGGAACCTGCCGGGAGAAGTTTTATAGTGGCGATGATGTCTTGACTGTTTGCAATGATAATGCGGTGACTTGTCAGGTATTCCTGGTCTTTTTTACTGAGTTTTCGCTGGTCTATGAACAGATAGGCATACTCTGGCGTAATCAGTGCATAAGCCAGGGTAAGTGGGTTGCATTTAATATCGTTACCACGAAGATTGAAAAGCCAGGCAATTTCATCCAATGCAGAAAGGAGGATAGCATCGGTTTCCAGTCGTCCAAGTTGTTCACGAAGTTGGTTTAGTTTTTCTGATGCGGGTTGCCCGGTGTATTGATCTTTTAATAGAATAGCCGGGTTGGCAGGTAGTTGTGGTCTGTTGTTCCAAATGGATGAGATCAGGTCTGCTCCAATTGGATTGAAACCGCCGGCCTGCAGTTGTTCCAGTAAAACAACGGAAAGCAGATCTTCTATACAGCCTACTTTGAAGCCTTTTGGAATCCATTTGATGTACTCAGGAGTGTGTGGTATCTGGAGTTTAACCAGTTGGTAGCCACTGTCTTTTAGCTGCTGCTCTGCCTGGATGAAATACCTTGAATCTGTCCAGAGCCCGGCAAAGTCCTGGGTGATGACTAAAGCGCCTGCACTGCCGGTGAAGCCTGAAGCAAAGGCGATGCACCGGTAGTGCTCGGGAAGGTATTCATTCTGATAGGGATCTGAAGAGGGGATCAGATAAACATCGATCCCTTCGCTTTTCATTTGATTCCGGATGGCCTGTAGTTTTTCTGTATAGGTCATAGTTTATAAAATCTCCAGTTGGTTTTAAAATCCTTGGTTAGGTTTTGATGGGTGAGGATGGCCCGGATCATCTCTATAGGCATACTGTTTTCTTTAATAAAGGAGTCGTGGAATTCTTTGTAGGTCATTTTTCCACCGTCTACCAGTTCTTTCTTCAGGGCCATGACCTGCAGCCCACCGGTAAGGTAGCCAACCTGATACAATGGATCAGTCCAGGGGGCAATAGATCTTCTCACTTCTCCTTCGGCATTGGCACGCTCATGTCCAACACGATTGACCAGGAAGTCGATACATGTTGCCGGTGTCCATTTGCCTAACTGATAGTTTAAGGAGAAAATGATCCTCGCACAGCGGTGTTTTCTCCAGAAGAGCATACCAATTCTTTCTTCTGGTGTCTTGGCAAATTTCATATCGTAGAGCAGAAGTTCCCAGTACAGGGCCCATCCCTCCATCCAGAACGGGGTGTCGTAATTGCGATGGGTATTGTAGCGGCTCATCATAAAATACTGGAGGTTGTGCCCTGGGATCAGTTCATGTTGTACGGTTCCCCTGGAAAAATAAGGGTTGTTTCCGCGCATGCTCATCATCTTATCTTCATAATTCATACCGCTTGTTGGATAGGAGATACTGATTTCACTTCCACCGGTAAAAAACGGATTCACCAGTTGTCTTTCTGGTGTCATCATGATCATACCCCAGGTTTCTTCGGCAAGAGGAGGAATCGTAATCAGGTCTTTGGATTTGATGAAGTCCAGGGCTTCGTTGTAGAGTTTAACGATCAGTTCTGGTTGCTTGCCCGGTGCAACATAAGTATGTTTGACCTTTTCCATGGCAGCCTGCCAGTCGTTTTTCAAGCCCATCTCTGCAGTAGCCTTTAGCATTTCCTTGTCGCACCATTCCAGTTCTTTTGTCGCCATGGCGATCAATTCTTCCGGACTGTAGGGGATCATTTCCATATCCAGTTTTCTCAGAATCTCGGCCCTGCCGGCAGGAATGCCCTGAAGACTGAGATCTGCACCGGCTTTACTTTCCTGCAGGGTGTTTTTGGAAAGGGCATTCGTGTATACGCGAAGCAGGCTGTCGGTTTGTTTGTAGGTTGCTGGTACCCACCAGCTAAACATTGGGTCATACTGGTTATAGAAGTCGAAGACTTTTTTCCCTGCTTGCCAAAGGTCCCTTCCTGTTTTGTAGGCTTCAAGTGCTTCTGAAGGACTGAATTTTGTGCTGGAGGGAAGTTCCCGGATCAGTTTTTTTAATTGTTTACTGATCTCATCCAATTGTGCAGCTGTTTTTTCTGGTTCTGAAGTGGTTCCTCTTCTGCATTGTTTTTCCAATTGGTAGATCTGGTCTGCGAAGGGAAAACGGTTTTTGAGTTTTTCATAAGCTTCTTCCGCTTTGCTGATCTGGAAAATCTGTTCCTTTAAGTCTCTGCTGAACAGGAGATAATCTGCCCTTGCTCCGGTATTGAATTGGTTGAAATCTTCCTGGTTGATCTTTTGCAGGTAATCTTCGGCCAGCGCTTTGAATCTTGTCCGGGATTCTGGTGAGGTCTCAACGGTGTAGAAATTACGGAGCAGGGCTTTATCCGTTTGATAACGCTGCATAATTTGGGCCATCGGATTGGTCTGGGCAATAGATCTGCTGCAATAAAAGACCGATAAAGCAAAGAGGAGAAATTTGAATTTGAACATCTTTTTACAATGAAGGGTGAGTCAATTCGCCATTATTTCTGTTAACCGGGTCTATTCCCAAAAGGGTTTTTACAAAAAAATCCCGTTTTTTATTTTTACCAAAAGGACCTCCGTCGCTGTGACCCAAACCAGGAACCGTAATAAGTTCGAAATTTTTGCCTGCTTTGATGAGGGCATCTGCAAAGCGGTAAGTAGATTCGGGAGGAACATTGGTATCCGCTTCGCCAACAATGAGCAGCAGGTTTCCACGCAGTTTGGCGGCATTGGTGATATTGGACTGTGCTTCATAATGCGGTCCTACAGGATAGCCCATCCATTGTTCGTTCCACCACTGCTTGTCTACGCGGTTGTCGTGGCAGCCACAGGCGGCTACTGCAGATTTATAAAATTCAGGATGGAACAAAACAGAACCTCCTGCATTTTGCCCTCCTGCTGAGGTACCATAAATGCCTACTCTTGTGGTATCTGCGTAACGGTGTTTTTTCCCAAGGGCTTTCATCCAAAGGATACGGTCTTCGAAACCTGCATCAGCAAGATTTTTCCAGCAAACATCATGGAAGGCCTTGGAACGGTTTGCAGTGCCCATTCCGTCACACTGAACAACAATAAAGCCGAGTTCAGCAAGACTTTGCATTTCGCTGTACGGCAGGAAACTTTTAGGTACAAAAGAGTCCTGGGGGCCTGCGTATATGTTTTCGATAATAGGGTAGGTTTTGGTGCTGTCGAGGTGGGAAGGGCGACATACAATTCCCCAAATGTCGGTTTTTCCATCCCGTCCTTTAGCTACAAAGACTTCAGGTAAAGGAACCCCGGTTTTGAGGAAGGCAGAAATATCTGCTTTTTCCAGGTCCATCAATTTTTTACCGTCACTGGTTCTGTTCAATGTAGTGACAGGGGGAATGTTGACCTGGGACCAGGTATCCAGATAATGAGATTTATCAGGAGAAAAGGCCAGGTTATGGTTTCCTTTTGCAGGCGTGAGCTGAACCAAACCTTTACCATTGAAACCGATGCGGTAGTAGTGAATAAAATAAGGGTCTTCTGAAGGATCCATGCCATTGGCACGGAACCAGATCTGTCTTTTTTGAGTGTCTACACTGTCAATTTCTCTGACTACCCAGTTGCCGGTAGTGATGCGGTTCTTTTCTTTGCCGGTTAGTTCGTCCATCAGGTATAAATGACGGTAGCCATCTTTTTCGGTTGCCCAGATCAATTCATGGGTATCTGGCAGGTAATGGGTAAAGATCCGTTGTTCGTAAATGAAAGTGCTTGTTTTTTCATCGATCAGGGTCTTGGCTGCCGCAGTAGGGATATGTATTTCTATGATCCTGAAACGCTGATGACCACGGTCCCTTTTTTCGAAGGTAAAATATTGACTGTTCCCTTTTCTCCAATGGATTTCCGGTGGTCCATAGATGTCAAATTTGTCAACAGCCGCCTTTTGGCTTGTTCCTTTTTCGGGGTTGATCAGGTACATCTCAAACGTACTGAATTCATCGCCTGGCTGCATGTAATTCTGTGATTTGAGTTCCCCTCTGGTGGTACCAGGGGTCGAGCTGAGGATATAATAAACTTTTTTATCTACTTTATAATTGATCTTATAGGCAATCAGGGTCTTGCTATCCGGAGACCAGGTAAATTCTCCATAAGGTTGTTCTATACTGCCATCTCTGGTGAACTGGCTTTCTTGCCCAGTTGCTTTGGAACGGATATAGATATTGCCGTTTTTGACAATGACTGTGTATTTCTGATCTGGCGAAACAGAGTCTCTTTGTTCCTGACGTCGTCTCCAACCTCTTTCTTTGATTTTTGAAGATTCTGGAGTTTGATTTGATACCATGAGTTCGTTGTTGCCATTATCCCAGGCATACCATTTTTTATCGGCAAGGATGTTGATCTTTTTGTTTCCGGGTGTGATGGAGAGATTTTCTACCGGAAGTTTGCCTGCCTCTGTTTTTTTACTGGTCAGCTTGCTTAAGGCATCAGCAAGGCGTTGGTGGTCAAAAACAGGATGTTTTGTTCCGGCAGCAAGGTCTACCAGGAGATATTCCCAGGTGTTTTCGGAGGTGTTGATGCGGTACCAGAAGGATTTTCCGTCTGTATTCCACTGAGGTTTTACGGAAGAACGGAATACTTTTTTAGGGGCTGTGCTGTCCAACATGGCCGCATGCTGGTAGGAACGAATCAGTTCCTGGTGGTTTGGCTGGTAAGCTTGCTGTGCATGAAGGCTGATCATGGCACTACAAAGTCCGATAAGGAGGAGATATTTCATGGCTCTAAGAGAAGTGTAGGTTTATAGTCTAAAGTACAGACTATAGCCATGAAGAGTTCTCAGGAAATTAGCTGATTGTAGCCATTAATTAACCCAAATTTATTGGAAAATGCTTTAAAGCTGCAAGGAATGGTAATTTGGGATACAGTATTGAAAAATACTGTATCCCGGTTAACTACCAGAATTTAACGTACAATGCGGTGATCAGTAATAAGGTGAGGATGATCAGTACCATGGTTGAAGGTTTGACTTTGAACATACTTTTATCGAGTTCAAAAGCCTTAGGGTTTACTTTTGGTCCGCTTAGGCTGACACCAATCATCAGCAGCATAGTGAACGCAAAAGACAAGCCCATACAAATGTGAAATGGTATTTCAAAACCACCGTGACCATTGCTGTATGCAGTGTAGAGCCAAGTGTTGTTGCCCATTACCGCCGGTGCAAATTCGTTAAAGAACACCGACAATACGAAGCCGGCAATGACGCCTACTATGGCTGCAGGGCCGGTGGTTCTTTTCCAGAACATCCCAAGGAAAAACATGGCAAATACGCCCGGGCTGATGAAACCTGTATATTTTTGAATATAGGTAAAACCACCAACACCACCAATTCCAAGAAGGTCATTCCATGTAAACAATACGGCCAGGATCAGGCCGACAAAAACAGTTGCTCTTCCAATAAAGACCAGATTTTTCTGTTCAGACTCTTTTTTGACGTATTTAGAATACACATCCAGCGTGAAAATGGTGGATATACTGTTTACTTTACCAGCAAGAGAGGCAACAATTGCTGCAGTTAATGCAGCTATAGAGAGTCCTTTCAAGCCTGTTGGAAGAAAAGTAAGAATGGCAGAATATGCACCATCTTTACCACCGATCAACTGTGGTAAGTGACCATTTTTGTACAATACAAAAGCAGCTATACCTGGCAACATCACAATCACAGGCATAAGCAATTTAAGCAATCCGGCAAACAGAATTCCAGTACGCGCGGTATGGAGGTCTGCACCGAGTGCCCTTTGCGTAATGTATTGGTTGCAACCCCAGTAATTCAGGTTAATGATCCAGATCCCCGCTGCATAAGAAGCAATTCCCGGAAAGGTAAGGTATTTACTGATTTCATTCTGGGAAGAGGCTGCTGTGGGTTTAGGGATGATCATTTTGAAATGGTCTGGTGCTTGCTGCATTAAAACATTAAAGCCGGCAAAGGCATTGCTTCCCACGCCAAATTTTTCTCCAACTACACATAAGGCAATATAGGTTGTGACCAAACCACCAAATATGAGTACCGCTACCTGGATTACATCGGTATAGGCCACTACTTTCATCCCTCCCAGAGAGATGAACAAGGCAAAGACCGCAAGTCCAATCATGATCAGGTGCAGATAGTTGCCGCCGGTAAGCCCATTAATGGCTACTGCACCCAAATACAGGATAGAAGTTAAGTTTACAAAAACATACAAAAACAGCCAAAATACCGCCATGATCAATGCAACCGATTCATTGTATCTGGTTTTTAGAAATTGAGGCATCGTATAGATTTTGTTCTTTAAATAAACGGGTATGAACCATACCGCTACGATGATCAGGGCGATGGCAGCGATCCATTCATAGGCCGCAACGGCAACGCCAAGGAAGAAGCCTTCACCACTCATTCCGATGAATTGTTCTGCAGAGATGTTGGAGGCGATCAAAGAGGCACCGATTGCCCACCAGGTTAGGGTTCCTTCTGCAAGGAAAAATGCTTTGGCATCGTGTTCGTTCTTTTTTCTCTTTCTGTAGATGGAGTATCCGTACCCTGCTACAATCAGGAAGTAGATGATAAAAACTACGTAATCTGTAGTTGCTAAACTATTGCTCATAAGGTTAATATATATGGTTTGGTTAATTTCCGGAATTAGTGCGTATGGCTTTGGTAATAAACCTCATTCCATTTCAATTCATTCCTGAATTGGTTTAAATTGGTATGCTCGTCTATGCTTACATATTCAAGGCCTGCGATGTTTGCGAAATCATTTAAATGCTCAGCGGTTAAATTTTGGCTGTAGCAAGTATGATGCGCTCCGCCGGCATAAATCCAGGCTGCACAACCGGTTTTCATATCGGGTTGTGGCTTCCAGAGTACACGGGCAACTGGTAGTTTTGGAAGTTCGTACTTGGCTTCAACCGGGTCTACTACATTGACAAGCAGGCGGAAACGGTTACCCATATCGACTACTGAAGCATTAAGTGCAGGCCCTGCTGCTGCATCGAAAACCAGTCGTACCGGATCGGCTTTGCCGCCAATACCAAGAGGGTGAATTTCGCATCTGATTGGTCCACTGGCTATAGATTCATCTACTTCCAGCATATGTGAGCCCAGCACAAAGGAATTTCCTGGTTCAAAATGATAAGTATAATCCTCCATGAAGGCATTTCCTCCTGCTAAACCACTTCCCATTACTTTCATGGTTCTCACCAGGGCAGCCGTTTTCCAGTCGCCTTCACCGGCAAAACCATAACCATCGCGCATTAAACGCTGAACTGCAATGCCAGGAAGCTGAAGCATCCCATGCAGGTCTTCGAAGGTATCTGTAAAGCCCTTGAACTGACCTGCCTGTAAAAAGTTACGCAGTCCGATTTCAATTTTAGCTGCTTCGCGCAGAGACTGGTGTTGTGAACCACCTTTAACGAGACTTTCAGCCAGAAGGTACCGGTCTGCATATTCTTTAACCAGTTGGTCAATGTCACTGTCCAGACTTTGATTGATCACCTGTACAAGATCACCGATGCCATAGGTGTTTACGGAATAACCAAACTTAATTTCTGCTTCTACTTTATCTCCTTCGGTTACAGCTACATTACGCATGTTGTCGCCAAAGCGGGCAAACTTCGCACCTTGAAGATCATACCAGCCTGCGGCTGCTCTTAACCAGGTATTTAATCCTTCGCGTACCTGAGGATCTTCCCAATGTCCAGCGATCACTTTTCTGTTGATGCGCATTCTGGACATAATGAAACCAAATTCGCGGTCGCCATGTGCACTTTGATTCAGGTTCATGAAGTCCATGTCCATTGTGCTCCATGGGATATCGCGGTTAAATTGAGTATGTAAATGAACCAGTGGTTTCTGAAGGATTTTTAAACCACCGATCCACATTTTTGCAGGCGAAAAAGTATGCATCCAGGCAATAATTCCAATGCAGTTTTCTGCTACATTTGCCTCCTGGCAGATTTTATAAATTTCTTCTGCAGTTTTAACAGTAGGTTTAAATATGATCTTTACAGGGATTTCGGAAGATTCGTTGAGTGCTTTGGAAATTTGAGCGGAGTGTTCTGCAACACTTCTTAAAGTTTCTTCGCCATACAGGTGCTGGCTGCCAGTAATAAACCAGGCTTCAAATTGTTTTAGGTCAGTTGTCATTATATTTGGTTATTGTCCGTAATAGGAGTTTGCTCCGTGTTTTCTTTCGTAATGTTTTTTTATTAAGGCATCTTTCATTGGCTTTACTTCAGGCTGTACTTGTTCGGTAAGTAAGGCCATTTTGGCCAGCTCTTCCAGTACTGCGCTGTTGTATACCGCTTTATCGGCTGTTTTACCCCAGGTAAATGGAGCATGGTTACCCACCAGGATCATCTCGGTCTCTTCGTAGCTGATTTGCTCTTGTTCCAGGTGCCTGATGATCTGATAGCCGGTTTCGTATTCATAATTGCCCGCGATTTTCTCATCGTCCATTGGCGGTGCGCAGGGGATGGTTGCCGTGGTGTGATCTGCATGGGTGGTTCCGTAAAGAGGAATTGCCCTTAAGGACTGCGCCCAGGCAGTACCATAGGTAGAATGGGTATGTACAATACCGCCTATGTTTTTCCAGTTTTTGTACAACACAGCATGGGTGAGGGTGTCGGAAGAGGGCCTGAGTTTGCCTTCAACGATATTTCCGTCAAAATCGACAATCACCATACTTTCCACACTTAGTTCCTCGTAGGGCACTCCACTTGGTTTAATGGCAAAAACACCAGCTTCCCGGTCTGCAGCACTTGCATTACCGAAGGTGAAAAGTACCAGTCCAAGTTTGGGGAGGTCCATATTGGCTTTGTAGGCCAGCTCCTTTATTTTTTGATAGTTACTCATGATAGGGGTTTTGTTCAATGTAATTTCCAAGAGAAAGGTATTGCGGATAACGTTTTGCATAATATGCTACATTCTCTTCAATGGGCTGATATTCGGCATCGAAGCCTCTGCCCATGCCAACCATAGCTTCTTCTACCGTAGGATAGATCTCTGCAACTACAGCGGCAAACATGGCTGCACCTAATGCGCAGGTATGCTTGAACTGGTGGATTCTGATGGGCATATTTAATACATCGGCCATCATCTGCATTACAAAAGGTGATTTTTTTGCTACACCACCAATACCTATTAAACCTTTAACAGGAATACCCTGTTCCACAAAGCGGTTCACAATGTTTTTTGCGCCGAAACATGTGGCTTCTGCCAATGCTCTGAACAGACGGGGGGCATCGCTTCCAAGGTCCAGGTTGAGGAGTGCTCCTTTGAGTTCCTGGTTCGCATCAGGTGTTCTTCTCCCGTTAAACCAGTCTACTGCCAGTTCAAGATCCGCTTCTTTGGGCAAAAGGGCCGCCAGTCTGCTCAGCTCGGGAATGATCTTTTCTGCTATTTCTTCTTCAAGTGCAGTTGCAGTGGCTGCATCGATAAGAGCAGAATTCTGCAGAAGGTTTTTCAATGGCCAGGATACGATGTTCTTAAACCAGGCATAGGTGTCTCCGAAAGCAGATTGCCCGGCTTCAAGGCCCACCATTCCGGGAATAACAGAACCATCTACTTGTCCACAAATGCCTTTAACCAGTTTTCCGTGAAGGTCCGCTGTTGGGGCTACTAAGATGTCGCAGGTAGAGGTTCCCATTACTTTGCTGAGGTAGTATGGTTCAATCTGACCACCAACCGCACCCATATGGGCGTCAAAAGCGCCCACGCCAATAACAACATCTGTACTCAAACCCAATTTGTCTGCCCATTCCTGGCTAAGATGTCCGGCAGCCTGATCTGATGTGAAAGTTTCTGTAAAGAGTCTTTTCGTAAAACCATCCAATAGCGGATCCAAAGTGTTGAAGAACTCATTTGGTGGTAATCCCCCAAACTCTTCTGCCCATAAAGCCTTGTGGCCGGCAGAACAACGTCCTCTCTTCATTTCAGAAATGTGTGTTGCTCCGGTGAGCAGAAAAGGGATCCAGTCGCAATGCTCTACCCAGGAATAGCAGGCAGAACGAACCTCTTCATCTGCCCGCAGTACATGGAGGAGTTTGGCCCAAAACCATTCTGAGGAATAAATGCCGCCACAATAACTCAGGTAATTGGTTGCAAATTTAGCGGCATGTGCATTGATCTGTGCAGCTTCTTTAACTGAAGTATGGTCTTTCCACAGCACAAACATGGCATTGGGATTTTCCTTGAATTCAGGAAGGAGGGCCAGAGGGATACCTTGCTCATTTACTGCAACAGGTGTTGAGCCAGTGGTATCTACAGCAATGGCCTTTACATCCTGCGGATGTACGGTCGCTTTGGCTAGCTCGAGGCATTCCCTGATGGTTAATGTAAGCCCTTCGATATAATCAAGCGGATGTTGCCTGAACTGGTTCGAACCGGGATTACAATAGAGTCCTTTCTGCCATCGGGGATAATTAAAAACGGATGAAGAAATCTCTTCACCATTAGAGGTGTTGACCAGGACAGACCGGACTGAATCTGAACCATAGTCTACTCCAATAACATATTGATCTTTTTTCATAAAACAAATAAACGTCTAATTAACGTTTATTTGTTTACTAAAAGAAATTTTTTGAGATTTTTCTTTAAAGCCTGTGGCTGAAGACTTAACTGGAAGGGGCAGGGATAAAGCTAAGGAAGTTCGGAAAATTGGTTTTATACCTTTTTTTGTCAAGTTTGAAATAGAAGGCTCCTTTTTTGGAATTGGATTTATCTTTTTCAGAAAGCTTGATCAATAATCCTGCTGCCGTAAGTTTCCTGATGAAATTCCTGTTGTCGATCTGGATATCATAGATGTCTTCATACAAACTTTGCAGTTGAGGAATGGTGAATTTCTTTGGCAGCAGTTCAAAAAGCAGTGGATTATGTGCTGCTTTGTTGCGGATTGAATTTTTTGCCGTTTCTACCATTTCATCATGATCGAAAATAAGTTTAGGCTTGTCTTTTAGTGGAAACCATTCTGCATGATAGCGGTCGCTGAGCTGTTGCTTATAATTATTGATGTCGATCAGGGCAAAATAGGCTATTGAAACGGTGCGTTCTACCGGGTCTCTGGAGGGGTCGCCAAAAGCGTGAAGCTGTTCCAGGTATACGCCGTCAAGACCTGTTAAAGTGGTGAGAATATTTTTTGCTGCCTGGTCAAGGCTTTCTCCTGCTTTAACAAAACCGCCCATAAGGCTCCACTTATCTTTTTCGGGTTCAAACCCCCTTTTGATTAAAAGAATTTTTAGTTTTTCGCCGTCAAAGCCAAAGATGATGCAGTCAACTGCAATTGCGATCTTGTCTTGTTCTGAATATGTTGTCATTCTGCTCGTTACTTACTGATGGTAAAATTTAAATATTAATGTAACTATTAATTCTCAAATTTATAATAAAATATTAATTGTTAATTCGACGTTTAATTATTTTTTTTTACATTGCCTGCCGTTTAACCAATATTAATCAATTATGAACAGGAATATCAAATTAATGTTTTTGATGGCTGGTACTGCCGCAATTTTGAGCAGTTGCCATCAACCGAATGCATCTTCTTCAAATGGTGCAGATTCTACTTTGGTGGCTGCCGGGACAGCCTTGCCCAAGGCAGCAGCATTTAAGAAAACAGTTGATGGGAAAGAGGTACAGTTGTATTTCCTGAAAAATAAAGCAGGAAGTGAGGCTGCTATAACTAATTTTGGAGGTAGGCTGGTGTCTTTATTGGTTAAAAATGATAAAGGAGAATTGGTGGATGTGGTGTTAGGCCATGATCAACTGGAGGGCTATCAGAAAAAGCAGGAATTCTTCTTTGGAGCTCTGGTTGGAAGGTATGCCAACAGGATTGCTGCCGGAAAATTTAGTCTGGATGGAAAAACGTATCAGTTACAGCTTAATGATGGTAAAAATACTTTGCACGGTGGTTTTGATGGCTATTACAAACAGGTTTGGGAGGCAAAACAAACAGATGATCATACACTTGAATTGAGTTATTTGTCTAAAGACGGAGAGGCCGGTTACCCTGGAAATCTTCAGGTTAAAGTGATATATGAACTGACTGAAAATAACGAATTGAAGATCAGCTATCAGGCTACTACAGATAAGGCTACTGTACTTAACCTGACCAATCACGCTTATTTCAATTTGAATGGTGCGGGTGATTCTACCATTACAGATCATCTTTTGACGATCAATGCCGATGAAATTACGCCTGTAGATGAGACTTTGATCCCAACCGGGAAATTGGAAAAAGTAAATGGAACGCCATTTGACTTTACCAAACCAACATTAATTGGCGCACGTATCAACGACAACAATGAACAGCTAAAAAGGGGAAAAGGCTACGACCATAATTTTGTACTGAAACCATCGAAAGATATTCGTGTGGCTGCAACGCTGCACAGTACCAAAACGGGGATTTATATGGACGTACTGACCGAAGAACCAGGCCTGCAATTTTACAGCGGTAACTTTTTGACCGGAAAGGAAACCGATGGAAAAGGAAATAAAAGTTACGGCTACCGTTCTGCATTATGTCTGGAAACCCAGCATTTTCCGGATTCGCCCAATCAGCCTTCCTTTCCGTCTACGGTGTTGAAACCGGGACAGGAATATAAAACCACAACGGTCTATAAGTTTTATACAGAAAAAAAATAATTACAGAGGAGATCCGGTCGCGACCGGATCTCCTCTGCATCTTTTAACAGTTCTTCGGTGAACCAGTTAATATCAGGCTGATTTTGATCAAAATCCTTTAATAACGAGGTTTAAGGAATGTTTAGGTTTGATAGGACCAACAACTAAAACTATGTTTTCCTTAAACCGGGCCAAGGGCCTTATCTTTTGTCTGCTGATGGGTATAAACCTGTACGGACAATCTAAAAAGCATACGGACCCGGCAGCCGGGAACCCCGTACTACCTGGATACTTTGCTGATCCAACGGTAAAGAAATTCGGTGACACCTATTATATCTATGCAACTACAGACGGAAATGGCGGCGGTTTTGGACCTTCTCAGGTTTGGAGCTCCAAAGATTTTGTAAACTGGAGTTTGCAGGATATGAACTGGCCCACTACGCATCATTACTGGGCGCCAGATGTTACGCAAGCCAGGGATGGTTTTTATTACATGTATTATTGCCAGCCAGTAGAAATTTTTGGTGCTCGTTCTTCCAGCCCCACTGGTCCCTGGACACCTTTATTACCCGATGGCGTACCGGTAGTGAAGAATTTTCTCGTACCGGATGTGATTACGCTGGATGGACAGACTTTCAAAGATGATGATGGAAAGATGTATATGTTCTGGGGAACATGGGGGATTTACCCTAATCATGGTTGCGGGGTTGGTTTGCTGAATACGGATATGAAGTCTTTTGCGAAACTTGATAAAATTCCCAATACAGTTGCTAAAGATTTTTTCGAAGCCCCCTTTATGTTTAAAAGAAACGGCATTTATTACCTGACCTATTCTTCCGGACGTTGTGAGGACGACACCTACAGGGTACAATATGCGATCAGCAGAACCGGACCGATGGGGCCTTTTGAATATGGTAAGAACAATCCGATTCTGAACACGAGCGCTGATGGTACGGTTCATGGTCCGGGGCATCAGTCTGTTCTTCAGGAAGGGAATGATTTCTATATGATTTATCATCGGCACAACAATCCGCATTCGGGAGGAGGATATCATCGACAGGTGGCTGCGGACAGAATGGTTTTTGATGCAGAAGGCAATATAGAAAAGATCATACCGACGCATTTGGGGATAGGTTATCTGGCCAGGAACAACAATCCTGTATCAAATATTGCCCTGGGTGCTAAGGTGTCTGCCTCGTCCTTCTATAGTGAAGATTTTAAACCTGAGTTTGCTGTGGACGACAACAATGGAACTTTATGGAAACCCAGGAACAATACAAGCGAAGCCTGGCTCAAAATGGACCTTGGAGCACTGAAAGCCATAAAAAATATACAGACGCAGTTTGAATACGCAACCTGGTACTACCAATATCTGATCGAGTATTCAACTGATGGTTTGACCTGGACTGTCTTTGCTGACAGAAGCAAAAACACCATCCATGGCAGTCCGATGATTGATCGTGGGAATGTGAAGGCCCGTTACCTGAGGTTAAGTATTTTAAACACGGAATACCCCGGGTTAAATAAAGCGGTTTGGAATTTTAAAGTTTTTGCAGAGGATAAATACCATCCTGAAAACCATATTGCGGCTAAGGACCCTTCTAAAACTCCGGATTTTAAGCCTAAAGGTCTGTTGGTAGACCTGGATGCGAGTGCTTTTGACCTTGGTGCTATAGTATCAAAGTGGCCTAATTTGGGCAAATTGAGCGGATCGTTTTTGAACAGGTCTGCTCAGCTACCCGCAGTTGATCTTGTTGCCGGTAAAAAAGCGGTGGTTTTTGATCGGGGCTGTTATCTGGATGCTGATTTTAAAACACCTGGATCTTTAAGCGGCAACAGCAGTTTTTCTGTGGCAGCTTGGGTATATAACCCAGTTATCGAGGATGAAGAACCGATTCTGTCCTGGACAGCGAGAGGGGGAGTAGACATGACCAATGGGACTCTGGGCTATGGGCGCAATAAAAACTGGGGGGCTGCGGCCCATTGGGGTTGGGCAGATATGGCCTACAAAACCTTGCCTGCTGCCGGAAAATGGCATCATATTGCGCTGGTGTTTGATGGCACAACAGAAAGATTGTATGTGGATGGCCTGCCCGATCGTGAAGAACTAAAAATGCTTTTTATTGCCAATTTGAGGAATTTTCGCTTTGGTACTACAGCCGATAAAAATGCTTTCTTTTCTGGTGCACTGGCTTCATTAAAGGTGTATGATGTGCCTTTGTCATTGGAAGAAATACAGAAAATGGTTAAAGAAGAGCCTTATTCTGATGCAGTTATCTATCTTTCTCCCGGAAAATTGAATTATGGAGATCTAAAGGAATGGAAGAATGAAGGGCAGCTTGGCGGAAGTTTTTTTAGTACTGAAGTTTCACCAATAGTACAGGATATTCAGGGTAGGATGGCAATTGATCTTGGCAAGAAGGGGGCTCTGAAATTTAAGGCCAGGTTTCCGGCGCAGCTTGAGGGGAATGCCTCGTGGATTGTTCTGGCCAAAGGAAAATGTTTTAAGGATGAGAACTGGCATCATGTTGTACAGGTTGTTCAACAAAAGCGGCATCAGAATTATATAGACGGAGTTTTGCGAACAGATGTTAATTTTGAGCTCTTATCGGTAAAAAATGATACCCTTTTTATAGGATTAGATAAAACAAAGAATGCACCGGATGCAATTGCTTCTTTGACACTTTTAAACCGGGTGATTGAAGCTGCAGAAGTGAAAGATTTATATCAAAAATGGAGCAGTACTGTAGCTGAAGCAAGACCTGGTGCAGTTTTTTCGGTCCTACCCAAAGCATTAAGCCCTCATATGGTTACTATGCGCGCTGGAACACCAGATCTCCCTGGTCAGCGTAGGGAGTATTATTTTTACGATATTAAAGGGAGGAATAGTGGCTGGACAAGCGAACCTGATTATACTTTTTATGATCTGGATGCTGACCAGGCTTATGTATTTATGCTGAAGATAAGAGACAATTATGGAAATGTGACAGCCGCTTCGGCAAAGGTTGAGGTGAAGACGAATATGAAGCAGTTCAATATTTTTGAGGAGGCTTTTAGCCGTATTGTGGATTATCGTTCAGAAAAAGGTTTATGGGATGGCTTCTTAGGAAAAGCGGATACACTGAAAAGTAGTGGTGGTGTTTTAACCTTATCTTCCAGTGGAACACAATGGGATGGGGGCGAACCAAAAGGCCCTTTCCTGTACAAAAATGTAAGCGGAGATTTTATAGTGGAGACAGAAGTGAAAGAGGTGAGCGGTCAGGGAGAAAAGAAGGCAAATGGGGCTAATGATGTGGGCTTAATGGTATGCACTGCGGATTCTTCATTTCATTTGGTTCAGAACAGTATTTTCCCGGGCTGGGGTATGGGGAATATGGTCACCAGTCTGGACGGAAATGGCCGGATCCAAAACAGTAACGCTGCGGGTTGGGATTTTTACAGACACCTGCAAATGGAGCGCAGGGGAAGTTGGTTTAGTTTGAGAGGAAGTACGGATGGACGCCATTGGAAAGAGCTGCCCGGCAGCCCGGTGCTGCGGAAAGATATGAACCAACGGGTGCTTCGGGTGGGTTTGTTTCAGTGTACTTACGGGCCTCAAAGTGGTTATGGAAGATTTAGTTATTTTAAGCTTATTCAAGCTAAAGAATAATTAACTTGTTGGAGGTGAGTTTTTTCGAAAAACCCTTGTACTCTACTTCAAGGCTAACGATATCAGGTGCGCGAAGAGCGCCCAGATCTCTGAGGCCTTTCCGCATAGTACAGGGGTTTTTCGTTGCAAATTGCAGAGGAGGGAGCAAACAGGAGTAGTTGTTTGTTTGCTACTTCGGTTATACCTTGCTTTGGGATGGGTATTGGATAATCCGCCCTTTCTGCGCCGTTTGTTCGGTAAAAGTACCTGTTTACCTAAGTTACGGCGGAGAAAGGGCGGAGAAGCAACGAACCAGGACGAAGTCAGGCGGGACACACCTTGTCTCTTTAATTACAGGTGTGGCGTGAACAATAATTTGTCCCTTGGTTTTAAACTTCCAGCTTAATTTACCCGACTTTTTATTTAAAGCGTAAAAACTACTATCGGCACTTCCAAAATAAATCACTTCTCCACTAATTACAGGTGAAGAATGTATGGCGGCGCCGATAGAAAACTTCCACGACAATTGCTGCTGGCTGTAAGATATTGAAACCCATAAAACTGAAAATAAAAATGTAAAAAGCACGATGTAGTTTCTTGCGTATGGAGAGCGTGTTTTTATATCGGTTTTTCTGTATAATTTGTTGATTTAGAATATAATATGATTTTTCTATTTCAGCCGGCTGTTCATTTCTTTCATAATCATTGATGCCAGATTTTTCATGATCTGGACCTGGTCCTCGCTAAAGGTTCTTGTTTTTTTATCTGTAATGGAGAGGGTACCTATAATTAATCCAGAAGGCTCGATTAAGGGAACACTCGCATAAAATTTTAAACCATATTCTCCAGCAATAATGGAAGTGCTGAGTAAACATTTTTCCTTTTCGCCATAATTTAATATCATAGGTTCTGAATTTAAGATGGCTATGGTACAAAGGCTTTTTTCCCTGGGAATGGAGAGAATTCCATCTGCACCTACTGTGGCTTTAAAAAAGACCTCGTGCAGATCTACAAGAGAGATCAGGGCCATTGGAACTTCAAATATTTCAGCTGCGTGTTGAACAATACGATCAAAGAAAGGATCTGTTGAAGTGCTGATGAGTTTATAACGTTGCAGTGCGGCTATTCTTTGTATCTCATTGGCGCTGTGCAGGTCAATGTTGGTTTGATTGGTCATTGTTTTATTTTTAGCGATATGTTTCTTAAACAGGGGGCTAAAAGTAGAGAATTTGGAGTAGTATGTAGATAATTTGCTAGGGTTTCTTTTTTTTTATGAATATTTAGAGGTAAATAAGCGTCTGTACATTGGAGCTTAACAGAAAATATTGAACGCATTATATGATAAAGAACTTGAAACTCATCATTCAAACTTGCCTGCTCTCAGGAACGTTATTCACTGCAAATGCACAAAACAACTGGAAAATGGTAAAACAGGAGCTGGTATTTGCGCAGCCACCATTTAAACAATGTCATGCCTCGACAATTGTCGAAAATAAAAAAGGAGAACTTTTACTTTCTTTTTTTTGCGGTTCTGGAGAAGGGAAAAAAGATGTATGCATCTGGCTCATGCAACTTGATAAAAAGAAGGCAAAAGCCCGTGTGGTTGCAGATGGGGTAGTGAATGATACGCTTCGTTTTCCCTCATGGAACCCGGTGCTTTTCCAGTCTGTTCAGGGCAGGATGTTTTTATTTTATAAGGTAGGGCCTAACCCACGCGAATGGTGGGGAATGATTAAAACCTCAGATGACGGTGGTAAGACCTGGTCATCATCCCGGCGTCTTCCTGATGGGATTTTAGGTCCAATAAAGAATAAACCTGTGCAATTGGCTGATGGAACAATTCTCTCTCCCTCAAGTATAGAGGAGAAAAATGAACGCTGGAAGGTACATCTGGAAAAATCAACAGATATGGGGGAAACCTGGCAATTTATTCCAGTGGATACGCTTGGTTTCGATGTGATCCAACCTAGTATTTTATTCTACAAAGATCAGCGTTTACAGATTTTGTGCCGAAGTAAACAGGGAAATGTTATTCAGG
>Ga0182006_1000135_pt1 | contig 79175 bp, 70 predicted proteins | sample Sormic07211104_1_FD_123022 | JGI IMG/M metagenome (GOLD analysis project Ga0182006, IMG submission 123022) | Rhizosphere microbial communities from Sorghum bicolor, Mead, Nebraska, USA - 072115-104_1 MetaG | ecosystem: Host-associated > Plants > Roots > Rhizosphere | place: USA: Nebraska...
ATAATTTCCAATATTACCTGGTACATATCGACAGAGCCGTTGAGATGGTCAGCCTCAAAAAAGCTACCATCTTCTTCTCTGTTCACATTTCTCAAATGGAGAAAATGAATATTTTCTCCAATTTCACGTATAATATCCACCAAGTCATTTACTGGATTTGCCCCGAGTGAACCTGTGCAGAGCGTTACTCCGTTTGAAGGAGAAGGATACATATTGACAACATCTCTGAGATCTGTTAAATCGCAAACAACCCTTGGTAGTCCAAGAATCGGAAAAGGCGGATCATCTGGATGAATGCACATTTTTACACCAATTTTTTCCGCTTCAGGGATTATTTTTGCAAGAAAATACTTTAAATTTTCTTTAAGTTCTTTTCGACCTATGTTTGCGTAGAGTTCCAGAAATACTTTGAATTCAGCCAGTGTAAATACTTCATCTGTCCCCGGCAATCCGGCGAGTATTGTATTTTCTAAACGGGTTACCTGTTCCCTGGATAGGCTATCAAGATACTTTTTTGCCCTTTCAATCTGAACAGTACTAAAATCAAGAACAGCGCCATCACGATTTAAGATGAACATATCGAAGGCAATCAGAGCCGGGGCATAAAACCGCAACGCAGAGGCACCGTTGAGCAGTTTGAAGTCGAGATTTGTTCGTGTCCAGTCCAAAACAGGCATAAAATTGTAACAAACGGTCTTGACCCCACAGTGGGCTAAATTAGATATTGTCTGAATATAGTTGTCGATCCAGACATCTCTGCCAACCAGCCCCATTTTAATATCTTCGTGCACATTTACACTCTCTACAACTCCCCATTTCAAACCTATATCTTCAATAAGTTTACATCTTTCCTGAATTTTTTCAACAGGCCAAACTGTTCCAGTAGGTATATCGTGTAAAGCGGTAACGATATCTGTGGCTCCGGTTTGATGGATTGCTTGTAGAGTAACAGCATCATGCGGTCCAAACCATCTAAAAGATTGTATAAAATTTTCACCCATTATATAATTTTACTTTGAATGTACCTCTTGAATAATACCATGGTAATTTCCTAATCCGCTCAAGTCAATCAGAAACCTATCCAAAATTACCTTCGGATTGACCATGTAAATTTTCACCGTGTGTTAAAAATTAAAGCAAATCCCAGATTTGTATTATCATCAATCCTATAATGATTAATGTTTTGGTAAACGTATAAAATTAAAATCAAAATAACAACCGATTGTTATTTTTTTAACTTTGATAAAAATTAGTATTGTACTAGTGCATACTATATTAATATCTCATAAACAAAGAGTTGATTTGTAAATTACTTACGACATTTGAAATATGAACAATATGGACACCAATAAAGAGGTTACTATTTATGACATCGCGAAAAAGCTTGGCTTAAATCCATCAACCATTAGCCGTGGTTTAAAGGGTCACTTCACTGTTAGCAAAAAAACTCAGAATAGGATTAACAGTACTGCTGAAGAGCTCGGATATAGAACTAACAATTTTGCTGTAAATCTCAGAATGCAGAGCACTAGAACCATCGGCATAATCGTTCCCCGTTTGAATAGTTTTTTTATGTCTGAGGTAATAGCCGGCATTGAGAGCATTACAAATGATGCTGGATACAATATTCTGATCAGCCAATCATCAGAAAACGGCGAAAAAGAAGGTAGTAATGCCAGGACAATGTTCAACAGCCGGGTCGATGGCTTAATGGTTTCCCTAGCCTGTGGCATGAAAGATATCCTATCGTTTGATATTTTTACAAAACGTAACATCCCCGTTCTGTTCTTTGACCGCATACCATTGGATAAAAACCTTCCCTCGATAACAATTGATAACGAACGAGCAGGTTATCTAGCTACAAGACATCTGCTAGACAGAGGTGCAAAAAGGATAGTCCATGTTACGGGCTCTCAAAACGTAAGTGTTTATAAAGACCGACATGTCGGGTACAAAAATGCTCTTGAACTAGCAGGAATACCTTACAATGAGGAATTCGTCATTTCAAATGATTTGAGTGAATATTCCGGCATGGCATGTGCAGATTTTGTCCTTGATAACGATGCTGACGGGGTTTTCGTTGACAACGACACCTGCGCTGCAAGTTGCATGAATGAACTGAAGCGACGAGGAATAGATATACCCAAACAAATCGCCTTTGTTGGATTCAACAATGATATGATATCGAGAAATGTAGACCCACCATTGACTACAATTAACTATTCAGGTTATGAAATGGGCAAGATATCTGCCAAAAGTATTTTAAAATTATTGAACGGAATAGAAGCGTCTACAGGTAATGTGCCTATAATATTAGATTCTTTTCTAGTCGAACGGGAATCATCTAACAGGAAACCTCGAGAGTGTAAAATAAACTGTGTCAAAAGTTAAAATAATTAACTTTAGATACAGTTTATTATGACGAGAGAAGAACAGCTCGATTATGACCTAATGAAACAAAAAGACCTTGAGCAATTGCGTTCGGGCAAATCATTATATGGCAAAGACGAGGCATTCGCTCCTTTGCTTAAGAATTTTCTTGATTCTGCCCTTGAGGCAGAAATTGAAACCCACCTTAACGAGAATTAGCGTTTTTCAGGTAACTGCTTGAAACCATTATTGAAATTCAGACTCTTTCAAGCCTAAAAAATGCGTCATTAGGCGGTGGAACAAATTTGGCTATTAGATATCTCCATAGAGAATCCATAGATATAGACCTTTTCTATTCTGATATAATTGGTAAACATGGTTATAAAACAATAGAGGATGAGGCAAAGGTATACTTTGGAGAAAATCACTCTCGCCTTGACTACCCTTGCGACGAAAGTGATCAATATATGTTTCTGCGGTTTTTGGGTAAAAAAAGGCAAATTCAATATCAAAGTAGAGATAATTCAGAACGCACGTTTTTTAAACTGTCCAGAACTTGTTAATGGAGCGAGGCTAGCTTCTATAAAAGATATTGGTTTACTCAATTTGATGATTGCCTCTAATCGAGCTAGTTTTAAGGATATTTATGATCTCGATTACCTAACAGAAGATTGCTCGCTTGCGCAACTGATGGCGGATTTAAGGTACAAACAAGAAAATTTTAATGAAGAAGAGCATCGTACAATATCTGATTTGGACAATGAGGTAAGTCCAGTGGAAAATCCATTGCGATTACTTTACTTTGAGGTGAAAGCCACAGAGCGAAAAAATCGACCGAATCATAGTGATCATCGCATTTTACCACAAGCTGGCAAAAAGAACTGGATGTCAGCTCAATCGAGCTACAGAAGAAAAGTTCGACGGCTTTGTAATGACCTGGGCGTTGACTTTCCTGGCATTACGCCAGCAACATAAAATTCCATTGACCACTTTAAATTTATTCTTATATAGAGTCTACCCAACCGGCTTTTTACAGATGCTTACTTGGTCTTGATTTGACATTTATTTTGTGCAGATTCCGGCTATTTTCGTATCTTTATTGTAAAGAATTTGCATTAAAAAAATAGAGGTGAGTTTTTGGTGCCTGAACGCTCATAAAAACTAAAAAACACTGACTTTCAACACATTATAAACCAAGGTTCGACTCCCTTCGGCTCCACAAATCTTTAAAAGAATCCGTGAAATTTTAATAATCTCGCGGATTTTCTTTTTTCCCATACAAGCCTTCGAGAATAGTTTATTTTGAGGTTTAGTAGTATTAGAATTATCAATCTTACGCTGATTTTCCTCGATTTTTTGTTCAATTTAAACTTTTAAAAAATTCTACAACCTCATTATTATTATCTTGCAGAATTTTCAATGTATTTTCTTTTTCCCCTTTAATCTTTGGTCCATTAGAATTAAAGTCATTTCCTTGAAAATGAAAGTCCCCCCGGTAATTCCCGCCTGGTCCATTCTTACCTGAATGATAACCATCGATTTCTTTTTGCATTGTTACGAAGAAAACATCATGATATGCCAAATTGTTGTGTTTAATACATTTTTATAGTCTATTTTGGTAGTATATGGGATGCATATCTACAAGTATTAATCACCAAAGAGATGTTGGCAGGTAAAAATACGCGACATGCGAAATCTACCTGTTCCGCTCTATATTGATACGAACCGGACATTCAGTGGTATGGCTTTTGTAATTTATGACTACACGCTAAAACAAAAACCTATGACACAGAAAGAATTCAGCGACACCATCAGTTTTCACTCGCATTCGCTAAGATCACACGCGCTCAATTTCACCAAAGATCAGGAAGATGCCAATGACCTGTTACAGGAAACCTTGCTCAAGGCCACACGCTTTGTTTCCAAGTTTGAAGACGGCACCAACATTAAAGGATGGCTTTTCGTGATCATGAAGAATACCTTTATCAACAATTACAAAAAAAACCAAAAAATACGCGACCGCACCGTTCAGGAGGAAGAGATTACTTCTGCCAATCTTCATTATAGCGCGACTACAAATGGTTCGGTGGGTAGTTTTGCCATGCAGGACATCAATCTTGCGCTGTCTATGCTGCCCAAAAAATATGCTGCACCATTTATCCGCTACTTTGAAGGTTATAAATACCATGAGATCGCAGATGAAATGCAGCTGCCACTAGGAACCGTTAAAACCTATATACATGAGGCCCGGATACTTCTGAAAAAATACCTCAAACAGTACCAACCATAAACAAAAAGAGGAAAGCAATCTGAGTAGCTGTTTTCCTCTTTTTTATACAATGTGTGAAAAAGAATGGAACAACGATCCCCCTCAAGTAGTAGTGGTAAATACGCATTTTGCTGTGACTAATACCCTTAGTTCTATCTTTTGCAAGGTGGATAAAGCATGACCCTGTACGTCTTTACTGATGGATGAAGTTTTTCTTCAGTGCAGTTCTACAATATACATAAATTGTTAATTCATGCTACATCAACTAAGAATTCCCTTGGTATATGCAAACCGCATCAGAACTGCCGTATTTTTAGCGCCTGTTTTATCGATGAGGCTTTGACGGTGGCCTTCCACAGTCCTACGGGAAATGAAAAGTTTATCCGCAATTTCAGAGTTGGTCAAGCCCTGACCGATAAGCTCAAGAATTTCAATTTCCCTTAAAGAAAACTCAGATCCCTGATTGCCAATAGATGCTGGCAGTGATTTTTCAATCATCTTATCAATCAGCTTAATTGAAAGGCACGAACAGACATAGCGTTCGCCCGAAAAAACTTTTGAAAGTGCGAAAAACAGTTCATTTGAATTTACAGATTTGGTAAGGAAGCCTACTGCTCCCCCGCTTATGGCCTGATATAAATGTGATTCATCTTCGAGCATAGAAACAAACAATACAGGGATGTTAAAATCTTTTTCTTTAATTATCCGTACCATTGTTATCCCATCAATAATGGGCATTCCAATATCAGAAACGATCAGATCTGCCTGGCACCCCTGATCCAGCGCATCGAGTACTTCCTGTCCGTTTCCTGCGGTAAAAACAATTTGGTATTCGCCTGTAGATTCCAGAAGCATTTTAAGTCCGTCCCTGATGACTTTGTGATCTTCTGCTAAAATAATTTTTTTCATTATGAATTGACGCAATCGGGACAAAGCTGTTTTGGATTGCCGGAGTAGTCATATTCTAAATAACACGCTACATTCCATAAAGTTTTAAATCGCGCTGCTCAATTTGCCGAAATTAGAGGCCGTATACAATAAAAGGCCAAGCGTTATGGATAACGTTTGGCCTAATTGATCTAATCCGGGGATATTAATCTTTATTATATTCGCTCCATTGGGCAATGCCTTCAGGCTCTGAAGATTTGACTTCTGCACTTTTTTCTTTGCTCATTTTAATATTCATCTCCTCTGTTGCCTCAAGTTCTTCTGCCTTACCTTCGGGAAGATTGGTAAGTCCTTCGGTCTCTTTGACAAATGCGACTGGATCTGCTATCAATTCCCATTCTTTACCCATTCCGGGCATTTCACCCTTATTCCAGGCACCTGTAAATGAATTTTCTGGAGAAAGGTTAAAATATTGTTGAGTGAACCGTGGGTCGGCCTGCAGTACACCTGGGGGAAAGTTCGGTTGAATGGTATCCAATGCTGCCTCGAACATCTTAAAATGGGCAACTTCCCTGGTCATCAGAAAAGAAAGGGTTTCCCTCACATAGGGGTCATCGGTAAATTTCATCAGGTGCTCATAAACCAGTTTGGCCCGCGACTCAGATGCCAGATTTGATCTCAGGTCAACAGTTAGATCGCCATTTGAATGGATATAAGATGCACACCATGGGATACCCTGGCTGTTTGCCAGTCTGGGCCCACCGCTGCTGAGCATTACAAAATGCGGGTTGGCCGTAAGCGCGGAATGGATGATGTTTTCCTTTGCTGCCTTGCCATCAAGTACCTGCATGATCTCTGAGGAATCTGCAGCATCCTTAAGCTCCCCATTTACGCCCTTTAGTAACATCTGTATGGTTGCACCGACAATTTCCAGATGGGAGAATTCTTCGGTAGCGATATCCATCAGCATATCGTATTTATCGGGATGGGGCTGCTTGGCACCAAACGCCTGCGTAAAATATTGCATGGCCGCTGCCAGCTCGCCGTTCTCGCCGCCGAACTGTTCTAATAAAATATTGGCAAAAACCGGGTCAGGCCTGGAAACCCTTGCATTAAACTGTAGGTCTTTTGAATGATGAAACATAAGCTTGCTGTTTTGTTAACTGTTTAAGAAGCCGTTATAATTTCAGCTTCCGCATTAAACACATCGAAAAAAGCAATATGGTTTGCGCTTTTAATAAAACGGGTAGTCTGGCACAGAGCAGGTATCTAACTACGGTAAATACCCGTTTATGCAATCCACACCGCTCCTATTCAAGAAAGCAAAACAATACAATAGAAAAATAGGTTTTGTAGGTCAAACAGAACAATTAGGCAATGAAAGGATTATCTCCCTGGGCAATCTCCGCGATGGCTGAATTCAAAAACGCTATCCAGATAGGTAAAACAATTATAGGATCAACAACATTCCAGGTACTGCAGACCAACGGTTCGGTATGGATCTCGGTCAGTCGTGGATCTAGTGATCCAATATATTTCAGCCCCTGCCCGATAGAAACCGGTGGGATTACAGGCATCAGATCCAAAATACAGGATAGCGCCTTCCATATCAATTTAGCAACAATGATCGGCATTATCGAAATTGATATTAATACCGGAGAAGATGCTTTTCCATTTTTGACTTTTAAAACTGTACTCACACCGAAAACGGATCTTTATCTTCCTTTCTGCGCACGTGATATCTTAACTGCACAATCTGCATCCGATAGCAGGAAATCATGGGGAGAACTCCACCTGAGCCAAATCGGCACGCGTTCCGGGATAGCCTATTTTAGCAAAGAAAAGAGTATGTTTAGGGTACTCTATCTTCAGAACCTTACTGCGCTATCCCCTTACGCGGAGCAGACTGGAACAACACTCTCTGGGGTTGTTTCCGGGCAATTGCCAGAAATCGGGCTTTCACTTCCGGTAACTACCGAAAAACCATTAAAAAAAGGCCAAAAGGTTGTCATTTCGGATGCCTATATCTGTTTAAAACCGATGGAAGCAAGGAATAGCGACCTCAGCCTTGATTATCTTGATCTACTGGCAGCGGCATATCTCTTAATGCCCCGACCAGATACCCATTACTTAGAGTGGCCAGAGATCCTGAAAAAAGGGCTGAAAGACCTGATTGAAAATCCAGGCTGCTGGTCGATGGTAGGCGGCAACAGTTACTTCAATGCCTATGTAAGCGACTATGAAACCCCACCTGAGATTATGGTACAGCTTGCCGTTCTTTTGCCACTTATTGATTATGTGGAATGGAGCGGCGAGGACCTTGGAATAATTAAAAGGATTAAAAATGGCCTACCTGCTTTTTACAGCAAAAAACTTAAAACAATTGCGCGCTGGCATCCCGCAGCAGAGGATAAACTCAAAGGAGATGAAGAGCAGAAGATGCCAATGGTTATGGATTCCTGGTACCTGCACCATCCCCTGCTCAACCTCTCCAGATTGGCACTAAAGGGTGATCACACTGCAGAAGGCCTGTTCCTTGATTCCATTGGCTACGCAATTAAGGTTGCCCATAAATTCAAATACGAATGGCCGGTGTTTTATAAAATGGATACACTGGAAATTATCAAAGCAGAGACTGCCGATGGTGAAGGCGGGGAACAGGACGTTCCCGGACTTTACGCCCATGTGATGCTACAGGCTTATGAACTCACTGCTGACAAAAAATACCTCAGGGAGGCAGAAAAATCCGCAAAAAAGCTTGAGGCCATCGGTATGAAGATTATGTACCAGGCTAATAATACTGCTTTTGCCGCAGGTGCACTCTTAAGGTTATATAAGATTACCGGAAACCAACGCTACCTAACCTCAAGCTACAGGTGCCTGGCTTCAATTTTTCAGAATGTACAGCTCTGGGATTGCAATTATGGTTTTGGAAAGCATGTTCCCACATTTTTTGCCTTATTTCCACTTGCCGATGCACCATACACTGCCGCTTATGAAGAACAGGAAGTTTTCTGCGCCATGCACGATTACCTAAAACATGCGGAAGGCATCGAGATCATGCCAAGCATCAGACTCCTCTGCACTGAATTTATCCGCTATCTGGTAGAACGTGCACCATATTATTATCCACCGATGCTGCCAAAGGAAATGATATCAGAGGAGGTAAAGACCGGCGAGATTGATCACAAGCTCTGGATTGCCCTTGAAGATATCCAGGATGGGAACATACAGAGCGGCACCGTAGGCCAGGAAGTGTACGGGGCGGGAAATGCGTTTGGCATATTGCCACGTCACTTTATCCGCTTGGACAAAGAAGACTTTCTCATCTTTGCCGACTACCCGATAACAGCATTGAGGCACGGGAAGCAGTCAGTCAGTTTCAGGCTACAGGGTGATGAGCGCATCAGTTGCAGGACGAGGATCGTTCCGGTAAACGGGACAAAGAATTTAAGCCGAATTGATTTTACTTTAGTGGCAGACGGCAAGGAACTCAAAGCCATTAGAGGCAAAAAGGGAGAACTGGAAAGCTTTGTTAGCGGAAACGCAAAGGTGGATATTTCCTGGATAAACTAAGCTCACAAAAATGGAGCGGTTATAAATACCTATTAGCAAATGCCAACTACCTGTTTACGCAATTTCTCAAACCTTTTCTCTCATCGTCAGGTTCATACTATACAAAATAACTAAACATAAGAATATATGGCAACTCCAACAAAAGCGGCAGCCGCTCAGACAAACGGCAAAACGGCAACAAAAAAAAACAGTGGCAATACCACAGGTAAAATTGAACCAGGTGAATTCCATGAGTTCTTCATTGACGAATTAAAGGATATATATTGGGCGGAGAAACACCTGGTAAAAGCGCTACCCAAAATGAAGAAGGCGGCCACCAGCCCAGAATTGGCTGCAGCCTTTGAAAAACATACTCAGGAAACCCAAACCCACATTGACACATTGGAGCAGGTATTTGGATTATTAGATGAAAAACCTGCAGCAAAAAAATGTGATGCGATGGCAGGGTTACTTGAAGAAGCAAACGGCATCATCGAAGATACTGACGCAGGAACGATGATCCGTGATGCTGGTCTGATCCTTGCAGCACAAAAGGTAGAGCATTATGAAATTGCCACTTACGGAACCTTAAAAGTGTTCGCTGAAAACATGGACCGTTCGGACGTAGCTGATTTATTGGGACAAACGTTAGAGAACGAAAAAGCAACAGACGTAGCACTTACCGAAATTGCAGTAAGCGCAGTAAATGCTGAGGCGGCAGCTGAATAAAAAAAATATTGCTGGCACAAAAGCCTACTAAGTTAATGATTAACAGTATTTTAGGTTACTTTAACATTATTACATTTGAAGCCGCGAACCTGAAAGTCACGGCTTTCTATTTGGCTTTTATTTTTTGGTATTAGTGCTTTTTTGACCATATAACGCATATGTGAGGCTGTCGGCAACAACCGATTTACGGAAATTCAGGAAAGTATACCGATACTGGCGCCAAAAGTATTAGCCAAAGAACTTAAGGAACTTGAACAGCATCAATTAATCAAAAGGGTAATAATTGAAGATTACCCTATAGCAATTGCTTACTATATTGAGCCTTATGCAGATGCATTGACATCCATTATTTATGCGATGAAACATTGGGGACTTAACCAACGTGAGAAAATTTTCAAAAAATAAAATTACTGGTAGGCGGGTATTCCCAAATAGCGGCTTTTCCCCACTTTGGTTGTGAAGGATAATCTTAACTAAAAACGCTAAGGTGCATGCTTTCTAAAGCACTTGCAACGACCATTCTATTTACTGAATCTGATTTTGCTTTTGAATACGATAGATGCGGAGAGTAAAGGAGACTACCTGAACCTTGCGTCAGTTTTCTATTAACAATCAACAAAAATTATGCTGATGCAACGGTCTTTCTGTGATTTTTAAATTATTTTAACTTTTTTTCATTTTCTATACCCCCTAAATCATCTTTGGGGGATTATTATCAAAAAGGGCACCGTCTCCAGGTGCGGTAATTATAATCTAAAAAGATAAAACCATGAAAAAAAAACATTTAAATTGGCGTTGCTCTTCATCTTCACCTCGGCAGCAATAGCTGGCTGCAAAAAACAAGATCAAGATCAATGATAGAAAGGCCCGTAAATGATGAAAGTGTATATTCGACACTGACGAATGAAGAACATTTAAAATTGACGGAATATCTCAAGAGCGGGGCAATAATCGATTCTGCCGATTTTGTAAATAAAATTAATGCACTTAAGCAAGAAAGCAGTCAAAAAAATAAATCACTGTATATAAATAAGATATCAAGTGTTACCGACGGTAGTTCTGTTTCTTCAGAAGAGATTAATGCAGCCAATTTTCTCACATTAAGTGCTTCGGAAGTCTATCAGGGTGAACCCGATTATTATAATGTAGCATCTGTTCCTGCCACTAGTGGGATACGCAAAGCTTTTAAAGCTATCAATGAGGAATACTCAACGTTTGTCATCAGGGGAAACAGGATAAAATCAGTAGTCCCATTTGTTGCTGTAATTGATAAATACGTAAGCAATAACCAAGGCCGTTTAATTAAAATTGCTGCACAGGTAGGCGCACCACCATTTATGCTTCCTGATGGACCTCACTGGGGTGTCTATGCACCAGTCGGACAAGCATACCTACAATCTAATACAATACAGGGCAATACCGGCATTGTCGATGTTGCCGCTATGGGAAATGAAACACGTACAATAATTCGTTCTACCTCTAATGACGTAAAAATAACCGCTGAAGTTGACGCTACCATTTATAAGGCCGGAGTAGAGTTAGGCGCAGGTTGGATAATTTCATCATCTGAAAATGTTTACAACAATTACACGCTTGCGGGGACATTACGGATCACCTACAATGGAGCAGGTTTTCAAGATAGCTACGACCTGCCTGGCTTTAGCTATTTTAGCAATCTGAAGATTACACAAACCGGACTTTTGAGGAATTAGATATGGAAAGCTTAATAAAGAGTTTCAGGATTTTGATATTTACTATATCAGTCATCTTCTCAGGATGTATATCCAAGAAAAATATTGAGTGTGGTGGATATCGTTATACTTCACTCGAAAAAGTACCCAGAGGAAAAATGGGTATACTTACAGGAAAGGCATATTGGAATCTTCCTCATCATATTGCCGGGCCAACAGCCGATTCATTTTACGTTTATGGTCATTTTGACAGTATCCTTTTCAAAGGTCCAGCTTCGTCAAGCATGTACAGAAAAACCGATATCCGGGCAGCGTCCTGGAAAGCTAAACCCAGCTATGGCAACCTGAATTTTGTTGGCAACTTTAAAGCAGCGCATCTTCCCGGGTTGTATGTAAGTTATTATTTTTCAAAAGATAAACGCAATATACTTCAGGCGCTCTACACTAATCCAGGAACATTGGTTGACGCGGCATTATTTCATAAAGACAGTGTGAACGTTTTGAAAAAACAAGGGATTGTCGTTGAACCTTCACAATAGCCTGATTTCTGGTTAGAAAGAAAAAGCTTATTATTTATCAGCGAACGCTGTGTTGGCTCAAATCGACTTTGGTACACGTGAGCATACCGTTCGGTAGGGACGCATAGGAAACGGACAAAAAGCCCGGTTTTCTATGCGTTTTCTCGTTTCAGTATCCCTGTGGCGCGCTAAAAATGTGCCGAACTAAGCGATATTTTCCAAATACCTCACAACCTCTTCTTTTTTTCGGCTTGAAACCAATATCCGCTCGTTATTTTGCATCAGTAAATAACCTTCCCGGTAAAATTTTTTAACGTATTTGAAATTTACCATATAAGATTGATGGCACCTCAAAAATCCGAACGGTGTTAGTAAATTTTCATATTCCTTTAGTCCTTTAGAAACAAGAATCTCTCTTCCATCTATTAAATGGAAGGTGGTATATCCTTTATCACTCTTGCAAACCACGATATCATCTATCGCAACGATTTCAATATATTCGAAGGTTTTTAGCGCAATACGCCTGGTAGCACCCAATCCTTGCGCTAGGTAATGGGCTTTGGCAATGGCCAACTGCTGTTGACTAAACTGCTCCTGTTCCTGATGATGATAACATTTATTGATAATTGCGCTCAAAGAAATTTCATCTATGGGCTTCAGCAAGTAACCAAAGGCGCCTAAATTTAACGCCTGAATAGCGTACTGATCATAAGCAGTTAGAAAAATAACCTGAAAATCTTTCATTCCAATTTCATCGAAAAGCTGAAAGCTATCGCCATCTTTCAACCGGATATCTGCAAGTATAATATCAGGCACCATACTGGGTATCTCGACCAAAGCTGTTGATACCCTATCGGTGAAACCTACTATTTCAAGATAACTGATTTTCTTTACAATCTGCAAAATATGTTGCATAATTCGCACTTCATCTTCAAGGATATATAACTTCATTTCGTTTTATTCTATTCTTCAATTAAAGGTATGGTGATTTCAGCGATTACGCCTTGCTCCTCTTTTTTATCATTAACGGTAAATGCTGCATGCTGCTCATCAGACGAAAAAAGTAATGCCAATCGCTCTTTAAGTATAATCTGCGCCAAAGACTGCTTATTTTGATTCTCTTTACTATGATTAACAATTCCGCTGCCGTTGTCATCCACCTTAATCAACAACATCTTATCTACCTTACTAAATGAGATCTTCAACATACCTTTATGACTGATAAGCCTTAAACCGTGTTCTATGGCATTTTCGACAAAAGGTTGTATCAGCATTGGGGGGATAAGTGTACGTTGAGGACTTAAATCTTCATCTACAATTATCTGGTAATCGAATTCACCCTCATACCGCATTTGCTGAAGCCTGATATAGTTGGTCAAGGTATTTAATTCTTCACTCAGCTCAATAAAATCCTTTCGGTTTTGCTCTAAAACGCCACGAAGTAAGCTCGAAAATGAATTGAGATAACAAACGGGTTCATCCACGTGGCCTGAGGTGATTAAACTCTGAAGGTTAGCAATTGCATTAAATATAAAATTCGGGTTTAATTGGGTCTGCAAAAGCTTTTGTTCGATGTTTAACCTTTGATTCTCAGACTGCAGCAATCTGTTTTTCTCCTTTAAACGCTGTTGACGGTAAATAAAGTAAAAGAATAAAAAAAGACCCAGAAAAACCAAAGTAAGCAAAACAAGTGTCCAGCGCTGCTGCTTTATAGCGGCCTCGTTTGACTTATTACGCTCATTCAGTTCCTGAATGCTTTGATCCTTTTTTTCCGTTTCGTATTTCTCTTGCAGATCGGCAATCTTAACTGCTTCAATCGCTTGATAATTCCTGAGTTCTATGGTATAAGCAGAATCTGCGGCCTCCATAGCACGCACAAAATCCCCCTTGTACTGATAAGCCTCCTTAAGCCCCTGGTAATACAGTCCGTTTTGTTTCTTGAACTGATTCTTCTTTTCGCGCGCAATCCCTTCCCGATAATATTTGATAGCCGAATCGGCCTGTTTATTCCGCATAAAAGCCGTTGCCAAATTGTTGTAAGCGATATCGTTCAGATTATCATGTTTTTTGAGATAATTGAAATATAACCTACTAAACTCCACCGCTTTTTCATTCTGCTGCAGTCTGGAATAAATCTGAGATTCGTTATTGTAACAACGGGCTATGGCAAGGCTGTCGCCAACTTTAACAGCCAGTTCGCGGGCCTTACCATTATAAAATTTCATTTTTTGATCGTCATTTAGTCTGGCCGCCAGTAAAAAAGAAATATCATAATACCGTTGTTTAACAACTGCATGCGTTTTGTATGGATGATTTTCATAATAGAGCACTGAGTATCTGAGCGATTCCTTCTCGTTGTTGTTCTGAAAATATGCCTTAGCCAACAAATCGTAAAAACGGTAAGTGATAGGGCTATGAACTCGCTCCGCAATCTTCATGGCAGAAATTATTTTCTCCATCACCCTTGATTCGACGAGTAACCCATCCCCAAAACTCTGACTTAGAATGCTGTAAGTTTTCAAAAGTTCTACCGCATCATTAGGCGTTTTGCCTTTCATTTGCTTAAATTCAAGCAGGGCACTGTCTGGTTTCCTTTCCAACAGATATTTTCTTGCTTTAAAATAGTGAAGATAGGAACTAACAGGACCGTGATCAGCTTTAATAAGATTGTTCTCCTGATTAACGGTTCTTTTGAAGGCCTCATTAGACAAGGTATCCAAGGCTAAAATAGCCCCTAAAGAATCCTTTATATTTGCGCTTTGGGTGTTCTTATGCTGTAATTTAGTCCTTCCTTTTTTATTTTTGCATGCACTGCATATCAGGATGCCACAAAAAAGAACACGAACAAGTGTGGTTAATATACTATTCATTAATTATTTTTTACCTAATATCCTCTAATTCTAATCAACCTGATACCTTAATAGTTTTCTGAACTGATAAAACACCCTTTCAATTAACCTTAAATCATGTGTTACAATTTCTGCTTTGCCTTTTAGCTCCTTGTCAAAAATCAAACTTTCATGATGAGAAGTTTTCAATCCCTTTGGGAGAATAACATCTACATAATAATTTCCTTCGGCATCAGGGGTCAAAGATATGTTTTGCACTCTTCCTTCTACAATACCATATTCCTGAAAAGGATAATTTTCTAATTTGATCAGTACTTTGGCTCCTGGATGAATCTTCCCTGAATTAGTGGCTGAAACCGACATCTTCCCGATAAGCTTCTTGTTATTGTTGGGCAAAATAGATAAAATTGCATCCCCCTTTTTCACAAATTGATTTTCTCCCCAAAACTGCTGAAAACTTGCCATCCCATCTGTTGAAGAAACAAGGAGATAATCCTGTTCCCATTGTTTTAATGACTTTCTTAATTGTTCAAACAGTTGCAGCGTTTGAGAAGCATAACCGATTTTGTCTTTTTCGGTATTTATTATAGCACTACTTTTTGTTTTATTAAAATTTGAGATACCTTCTTCTGCCTGAGATATTGAAATATTGATATTTTCTAAACCTTGCTGTGCCTGTAAAAATTTAATTCTTTCGCCCTCGAATTCCATGGCTGAAATAACTTTCAGGCTAAAGAGTTTTTGTGCGCGCTGATAATTTTTTGTCGTGAGCTCGAACCTTGCCAGTTCCAAATCCTTTTGTTGCTTTAACGATATAATTCTTCCTTTATATTCGACTATATTTTGGTCTGCAGCGACATGCTCGGGGGTGTATGGGCGCAGTTTTGTAAACAATTTTTCATCCTGAAATGCTTTTGCAAAGGCATTGTAGTCGCCTTGCAGTTCTCCTAAATTAAAACCTGAGGTCTTTTGAAGGGGAAATGAAAATAGTCGGGTTGATGATGTAGCATCCACAATTTTCTTTAATTCAAGCATGTTTTTATAATCGGCTGTAGATTGTAAAACCATTAATACCTCATTTTTGCGCACCTTCTGGTGATCTTTGATGAAAATTTTTTCAACTTTGGAATCCGTTCTTGCTTGAAGCCGCTCTGGTGGATGGTGTGAGGTTACAATGATGGTAGCCGGAATGAATTCCGGATATCTGATCACATAACTCATCATCAAGATCATCAAAATTGCGCAAAATACAATCACATTTCCCCAGCGAACCATCCAATGAGGGGGCTCGGCCAGTACGTCCTGAACACTTTCCGAACGAAGCTCTATATCCTCTAGTATGTCTTTTTTAGTTTCCAAGTTCCAGTTGATTTTTGATTAATCTGTAATACTCCCCCTTTTTAGAAACCAGTTCGGTATGATTGCCTTCTTCCACCACCATTCCTTTATCCAATACGATAATTTTATCGGCATGTTTTACGGTAGATAATCTGTGCGCAATGACAATTGCAGTCTTTCCTTTAAAAAACTGCTCCAGGTTTTCTATGATGATTTTTTCGTTATTTGCATCTAATGCACTTGTGGCTTCGTCAAAAAAGATATAATCAGGTGATTTATACACTGCCCTTGCAATAAAAAGCCGTTGTTTTTGACCACCGCTTACGCCTAAGCCTTCGTTTCCAATTTTGGTATTATAACTCAAGGGCAAGCTTTCTATAAAGTCTTTAATATTGGCAATATTGATTGCCGTGCGTAACTTTTCTTTATCTATAACATCCTCACCGATGCCAATGTTATTGGCAATTGTATCATCAAACACATAACTTTCCTGCATTACAACACCACAGTGATGACGCCAAAACCTGGGCGAAATGTTTTTCATATTGGTATTTCCTATTTTAATTTCACCAGAACTTGGCTCATAAAACTTGGTCAATAGCTTTAGCAGTGTTGTTTTTCCACTCCCACTTGCCCCAACAATAGCCGTTGTTTTTTGGAATGGGATGGAGAGGTTTAAATCCTGGAATACGAAAGAATCTGAACCTGTATACCTGAAAGAGAGGTTATTTAGTTCAATATTTTGTTGCGGTATTTCTGTAGCGTATTGTTCACTTGCATGCTCTTCATCTTCCTTATCATGAATCTCTCCCAAACGTTCTAACGATATTCTGGCATCTTGGGCCTGCCTGATAAAATCAATCAATTGCAATAATGGCGCATTAAGCTGGCCAATAATATATTGCACAGAGAGCATCATACCCAAGGTCAGGTTTCCACTTAGCACCAGTTTTGCAGCCAGAAAGCTAACCAGAATATCTTTGATCTGATTGATAAAACTACCCCCAACAGACTGCCATTGTTCCAGCGAAAGAGACTTTATCTGTACTTTAAACAGTTTGACCTGTAGAAATTCCCAATCCCATCGTTTTTGCTTCTCAGCATTGTGCAGTTTTATTTCCTGCATGCCATTAATGAGTTCAATTACCTTACTTTGTTCACGCGCCGTTTGAGAGAACTTTTTATAATCCAATTCCTTTCTCTTTTTAAGGAAAAAGCTGATCCAGCCGATGTACAAAATTGCTCCGATTAGGTAAACGATAAACAACCGATAGTCGTAAATCAACAAAATAACACTAAAAATGATGAGGTTAACCATCGAGAACAGGGTATTGAGCGAGGAATTGGTCAGCAACTGCTCAATTCTGTGGTGATCGTTAATTCTTTGCATGATATCGCCTGTCATACGGGTATCGAAAAAGCTGATCGGCAGCCTCATGAGCTTAATGAAAAAATCTGAAATGATCGATATATTGATCCGTGCAGACAGGTGTAACATGATCCAGCTCCTAATAATTTCTATGCCCATTTTACCCAGAAAGAGCATAAGCTGAGCGAGCAAGACCAGGTATATAAAATTGATATCCTGGTTCTGAATACCTATATCGACAATACTTTGAGTCAAAAAAGGAAAAATCAGGGACAATATACTTCCTGCCAAAAGACCAATGATCAGTTGGATAATAAGTGATTTATATTTGAGCAGATATTTGGATAAAAAAGAAAAGCTTGCTTTCTTTTCATCGTCGTCAAATTCACTTTTATAAAATGCTGGTGTAGTTTCCAGAATTAACGCAATACCTTCTTCGGTGTGTTTGTCGGCATTTTCACCAATCCAGCTTTTTATAAATTCGGCCCTGGTATATTTAATTAAGCCATAACTGGGATCTGATATATAGACGTTTTGTGCTTTATCGATTTTGTACACTACAACATAGTGATTTTTATTCCAGTGCACAATGCATGGCAAAGGAGCCTCTGCGAACAGGGTATTAAAATCTATTTTAACACCCAGGGTCCTAAACCCTAAATTTTCGGCAGCATTGCTGAGCCCAAACAAACCACTTCCTTCTCTGGTAGTCTCTGACAGGGTTCTGATTTGCTGTAAGGGAATACTTTTCTTGTAGTATTTAGCTATAATCCGCAAGCAGGTTGGACCGCAATCTTTGCTGTCGGGCTGTTTATAAAATGGGAAGGACTTCATGTTAGTTAGACCAGGCTTTTTCAAATTCCAGAGTTAATTTCTCTTGATCAATCGCAATTCCGGATGCAGAAATGGCCACTCCAACATCGCTTAAAGTTCGGTAGCCTGTTTCATCATCCCACTTAGACAGATATGGATTATACCGACATTCGATGTCATGATACCATTTTTCAACACCCTTAAGGGGAACACGACTATCTACACACATATATCTAAACTCACAGTCCTTGCAAACCATAGTATCGTTTTTTTTGATGCTACCTAGTTCCTGAAATGCATCTGAAGATATGATGGTTAAAAATTGTGCTTTGGTAAGAGAGGGCATGTGACCATAACTCGTTGCATTCTTTAATCCATTTTTAATATGGCCGGTAGCATCGATGTATATCTTTCCAAAATAATAGGAATGGTAATTATATGCCTCAAAAAAATGCTCACTATTAATATCGAGTTTATCATAGGTTAGTTTGCTTCTGTAATCCTCAAAGCTTTCTTCAAAAAAATTATAGTAAATATTGTGAATCAATTTTGTTTTCTCAGTTACATCCGTGCTGAAAAAATTAACTGAAAAAACCAGCTGATTGTAGCTGAAAGCCTCGCAATATTCTTCAAAAAGCTCAGCGTTAAAATTTTCTATATAAAGATAGATGCCATCGATTTCGAGTGTAGCTACTTTTTTAAACAATTTTAACAGATCTGCGTTCAATTCATGTGCGATAATGGAAATATTCATTAAATATTTATCGGCCATAAAATCCAGGAGATTTTCATCGATATTGGCATGAACCACCAGGTTGCTGAACTGATTTGGTGTCTGTAGATTTCTGTCAAGGGGGATAAACCGTTTCCGCTGACGGGGATCAGAAAGTTCAAATATGATTTCTTCCTGCATTAAAAAACTAATCAGCTCCTGTCTTTCCCCGGCATCTTTAATTTTAGAAAACTGAATAAAGTCGTTAGTATCTAAAATGGCATGATACTCGTTTGGGATAAAAAAATAATCTTTTCTGAGTAGATCATAGATAATTGCCCTATTGTAGCCCTTAACGGGAATACACAATTGGTTTCTCAAAAATAGTTTGTTCATAGGGGCGATTTGTAGAAAAGATCCAATTGTAAGTGAGTGGTGTTGAATAAATTTGAGCACCTGGTTTTAATCAGATATTTAGGTTTCTCCTTTTTCAGTAAAGATTTCAGATGCACAGGTGCGGTACCGTTTTGAATTTCAAGTTTTATTTTTTCCATGTTATAACAGTGATGCAATCTCCTTTTCCAGCTTGTAGTTGCAGGGATTTGAAACCATTCCAAACTGGCCTATGGGGTTCAGATCCAAAAAATAGTATTGCTGATCTTCCATAGCACAAACCACGTCAAATGAAGCACAGTTCAGTCCGATCGCGTCTAATAATTTTTTTATTCTACGTTCATAAGATCTCGGAAACCGATAGGGAGTCAACCGGTTGGGCTTCGTGTAATCATAGTTCCTAAAATCTACATTGGTGTTTTTATTGTTCTGAGAAAAAATAGCCATTGCGTAAAAATGGCCATTCAGGTAGAAGACCCTAATCTCATAAGCCTTAGTGATGTTTTTCTGGAAAAATGTAGGGACAAACTGGTCTGGCAAATCATTGATATCCGCTAAAGTGACTTCTGCGGTATAGGACAAATGAGCAAAATCATCCTTATCAACGATACTGAATGGAGCATTTAAAGGTTTAGAAATCAATTGTTTTTCCTGATGAAAGAAATTTAATAAAGTATTTTTACAACTGGTAACCAGAAAATGAGGTGCCGGAATAGCATATTTTTTGCACAGGTCCATCAAATGAAGTTTGTTGATGTCTCGGGTCCTGAAATTGTTTATAGCCGGTATTTTATCCAGCACATAATAAAAATATTGCACCAAACTGGCAATTTCACTCGACAAGTAGTCTTTGATCAGCGCACTACTGAAGTCTTTCATCAAATATAGTCCGCCTCTGCGATACCATATTTTTGTGATTTGTGTACTGCTCACCCTTTCACCATCAATTCTTAGTATAAAATCATCTTCCGTAAGTGAAATAATTTCTACATCAGAATTTTCATTGAGCCGAATGAATGCTTTTTTCATATGTATTAACCAATTGATTACCCTACTGGTTGAATAATCATCGTTTACCGAGAAAATTAATATCATAATTAGGTTAGATTATTAGCGGCTGTTCGCATTTTGATTATACCAAATGGAGGACATACGTCCCCCATTCTGGTTGAGAGAGATTTACCAGGTACTTGTGGTTTGGCTCAGCACTTTACCCTCATCGTTGGTCATAGTCGTGACACTGTCACTACAACAATTGCTTGAAGTATAGGTAGAACATGAGCTGAAAGTTCTGGCCAATTTGCCGCCATTGATTTGAGCGTCTTTTAAATCAATTCTTTTTGCGAATAGTGCTTTGTTGTTTTTCATAAGTCTTTTATTAATATAGTTAAGTTTATACTATTTACTTACAAACGTAATCTGTGCAGGCACTGATTGGTTCATTACAGTCGTTTTTAGTAACATATTGGGTGTCTGTACAGCCACCACCGCTAGTCGCTGTTGAGGTTACAGTACTGGTTTCGGCAAGCCTTCCACCATTAATCTGGCAGTTTTTTAGCTCAATCCGTTTTTCGAATAATCGGTTACTTTTCATAATTGTTTTAAATAAATTTTGATAGATAATTCGCCAACTTACCCTGGCGTATGGGTTGTTAATAGCAAATTCGGTATACATAGTGACTAGCACAAGGAACAATTTACATCTGAGCGCTTTAAAGCGATATCCGTAGGCAATCAATAAATATTCGTTTTATAAAAACTGACCAAGTACAATCGATTGATAAATGTTATGAGAAAGATGATCATGATAGAGAAAACCTGTGTCTACTTTACCAAAAAAATAAGGATTGCTATGGTTAATTCAAGAAAAGAAATTTCATTTACTTTTCTTTCTGAAGAAAGGAAAAACAGACCAGGAAGGTAATTCCTCTATCTACGTGACGATTACAATAGAAAAGAAAGCGTCGATTCTTGCAACTGGCAAACAGTGTGCAGAACCGACTGGTTTAGTGGCAAGATAGTGGGAATTTCTACAGCGACCATACCGCAAGCTCGTAGCCATCCGGATCAAGGAACTGGAACCTACGTCCGCCTGGGAAAGCAAAAATCTCTTTTGAAATAACGCCCCCTGCATTGAGCACGTTTGTTCTGGTCTCTTCTAAATCCTGTGAATAAATAACAACCAGGATGCTTCCTTTCGAAGGCTCACCTATAGTAAAACCCCCATCTACAAAGTCGCCTTCAAAAGAACTGTATTCCGGTCCGTAATCGGTAAAGGCCCACCTGAAAGCCTTGGTGTAAAACGCCTTGGCCTTTTCAAGGTTAGAAGAAAGAAATTCAATATACTGGATCTGCTCGTGCTTAAATTTCTGTTGCTCGGTATTGCTGCTCATAATGTCTTTTTTTTAGCAAAAATACCGAGAAACGTGCTTAACTCTTTGGAAAAATCCGACAAAATCAGATTTCGCTGGGCAAAAGTCCCGAGTAACGTTTGATCTCGTTGGTCAGGTGGGCATGGTCATAAAAGCCGTGTGCATAGGCTATATCAAGCAAGCTCCTTCCATCTGGCCTATTACGGATCGCAGGAACGACATTATTGTAACGCACAAAATTTATAAAAGCTTTTGGGCCGATACCAACATATTGCTTGAAATTCCTTTCAAGCTGCCTCTCAGTTATGGCATGCAGCTCAGATAGCCTACTTAAACTGATCTGGCCGCGGTGCCGCTCAATTTCCCCGATTACCGGAAACAGGATATGACTGGGCCTGCGGAGCCGCTCCAGAAAAAATTGGTCTAAATAGCCCCCAGCATCCACAAGGAGCTTTTTAAGATCAAATGAAAATGTTGCATCCAGTTCAACGCTCAGGTTGGTCACCTGGTTCATCGCAGCAAATTTAAAAAAGGCACCAAAGGCGGCCGGTTTAAAGCGTATACCCAGAACCTGTGCTTCTGCATTTACCTCAATCATTTTGAAATGGGTCATGGTGCCCACCAGATTGGGCTTTTCATCACCATACAGATCAACGATAATATCCACACAGCCGTCTGGCGTTATGCGCTGAACCAAAGGCAATCCACATCCTGTTACCCTCCAGTATGCGTCAATATAATCTTGCAAAAATTGATGCGGCGTGATTTCCGTATAGCCCATATAAGTCCATTATTGAGATCAAATATCAATAAAAAGCATAGTATTCTTAAAATAATTAAGGTATTTGGATGCAAACAAGTGGGGTTTGGCGCAGTGTATTCTTATATTATTTAGAAGGTTTAGGTATTACGTGATGTTTGCTTGCCCATTCATCCCACATGGCACTCAAAGTTTTAACCTTATCAGGATATTGCGCCGCCAGATCATTTAGCTCACTTTTATCGTTAGCCAGGTTATAAAGCTGCCATTTTTTGCTCGGTCCGGCTACAACAAGCTTCCAATCTGCTGAGCGGACGTATTTGCTGCCCTCATGCTCATTAAATAGTGCTTGATGCGATGCTGTTTTCTTACCCGAAAATACATCAGCCAGGCTTAAACCTTCCAAAGGCGTTATGGTATTGCCGTTAAATTCTTTTGGATAGGTTACACCAGCCATATCTATAAATGTTGCCATAAAATCCATTACATGGCCAACATGTGCTGTTTTACCACCTTTGTTTTTAATGCCAGCTGGCCATGAAACGATCATTGGTGTATGGATACCACCTTCTAAAGATTGGGATTTCCAAAGCCTAAACGGTGTATTGGCAACATTCGCCCAAGCCGGACCAATGGAGAAAAATGTGGTTTGTGGTCCGGGCATTACCGTTTTATCCGTTGCATAAGAAATTTCCTGCCCATCACGGGTTTGTCCCGGCCTATCAAAGCCTGGTCCGTATTTATCAGATAGTTCTGCACTTGCACCGTTATCGCTCAAAAAAACAAATACGGTATTATCCATTTCTCCTGTTTCTTCTAAGGCTTTTATCACCCTTCCCAAACCGCTATCCATACGATCGATCATCGCTGCGTGTACTGCCATTGCCCTCGCATCCCACTCCTTATTTGGATTATCTGCCCAGCTTGGTTGAGCAGGGTTACGAGGAGAAAGTTTAACCTTATCAGGATTGATTAAGCCAAGACTTACCATTTTCTGTATCTGTTTTCCCTGATCACATCCCACCCCACTTTATAGGTATCTTTATACTTTTCAATATCTTCTTCAGGCGCTTGTATTGGCCAATGCGGCGCATTATGAGCAATATATAAGAAAAAAGGTTGTTCTCCTTTGCTAAACTCCCTGATATATCCTGCTGCCTTATCATTTATAGCATCGGTATGGTAATAATCTTTTGGAACACTTGCAACGGGTTTATTACCCTCAACCAGGCTAAATGGATCATAAAAATTTATAACACCCCAAATGGTACCATAGAATTTTTCAAACCCTCGACTGGTTGGATATTGATCTATAGGAGAAAACAATGGGTGCTCAGCCTGATGGTTCAACCACTTCATTTGATCCTCCTTATTTTCTTGAGTGATGGTGTTAGATATGTGCCACTTGCCAGTCATTGCAGTGCGATAGCCAGATTGTTTAAGTACTTCTGCTATGGTTACGGTATTTTTACCCAGATATCCTCTATATCCAGAATCATTCTGTGGGGTAGTCATGTCGCCAATACCGGCATCGTGGTTATATAAACCACTTAACAATGAGGCTCTGGTGGGACAACATCTACTAACATTATAGAATTCTGTGAACTGCATACCCTGTTTAGCTATGCGATCAAGGTTTGGCGTATTGATTTCCCCACCATAGCAACCCAAATCAGAATAACCAAGATCATCAGCCATTACCAACACAAAGTTTGGTTTTTTATTTGCTTTCTTTTGAGCAGATACATCTTTTGGGCATGATAGCGTCAAGCCGGCCAAAAGCCCAAAAACAAATATTGAATTTTTATTAACGCTTATTTTCATCTCTTAAACAATAGGATGGCAAATTACTTTTTTATCCTGTTCTCTTTGTTAACTTTTTAAATACATCAATCTCTTTCTGATCTATTTAATTAATTGCCGTAGCAGATAAATCGTTAGCGCCAACCAGCCAAGGCTGCATGGAATACCATCGGTTTACTTTTTCTTTAGACCATTAACCGCTTACATGTTTAGCGCAATCAACTTCCTAAGTGTTCAATCTCCCTGCGCAAATAAACAAGGCAAAAAGCCCGCATAGCATTTCTCAGATCGTTTGATTAATTTTTGAGTTTAGGCAGAGATTCCCACCATGCAAGCAGTTCGGTTTTTAATTGATTGGTTATTTTAACCTGTTTGGCGCTTAACTCGAGAGTTTCATTTTTATCTTTTACAATGTTATAAAGCTGTACGTCAGAGCCATCACTATTCATAAGCAACTTCCACTCACCAGCGCGCACAGCCAGATTTGGGCTTCTATTGGGCTTGGCAGGATATTTAAAAGCTATATCATTTCTGCCGTACTCCCAAAACATATTTTTTTTCCTCAATGATGATTTTCCAGCGAAAACCTTACTCCGGTCTAACCCGTCTCCCTGATAATCTGCAGGTAATTTTATCCCGGCCATATTGGCTAACGATGGCAATAAGTCTATTGCACTTACTTCCGAGTCCGCATCTGTTTTTCCCTGAGGAATATGCCCTGGCCAACTAATTAAAAACGGCATTCTGGTGCCCCCCTCATATAAAGATAGTTTGCTGCCTCTTAATCCACCAGTCCTGCTCCCTTTAAAGCTAGGCAAAGGGCCGTTATCGCTGGTAAAGATGATGATGGTATTTTTGTCTTCGCCCATTTTTTGCAAACCGTCCATTAATCTTCCAACCTGCTCATCAAGTTCTTTCAGTACCAGTTTAAATGCCTGCTCCGATTCTTGTCCTAAAGGAAACTTACCTGTATATTCATCTCCAACATTGGGTACCCATGGCGTATGAACATCATCTGGCCAAAGATTTACAAAACGTGGCTTATCTTTATTTTCTTTAAAAAATTCAAGTGTTTTATCCACAAAATATTTTGTCCTGTCCCAGCGTTTTATGCTGTCTCTATCCGACCAGATCCAATTTGTGGCAGTTAACAGCGGGTCTGGTTCAGGACTTTCGTAGGTACTGGCATGAGCATCATAACCATATTTTTCAAAACCTGGTGCATCCTTTACATCTCGTCCACCACCCATGTGCCATTTACCAAAATGACCGGTTGCATATCCGGCAGATTGAAAAATCCGGGCGATGGATGGCGCTTTAGGATTTAAGTAATCTGCTTGTTGCGCATTTTTATTATGTTTTTTATTATCCAGATAAGTACTAAAATTCCACCTTCCTGGATACATACCGGTAAGCAGGCTGGTTCTGGATGGCGAACAGATTGGTGCGCCACTATAATATTGGTTCAGCATTAAACCATTTTTAGCCAAACGGTCGATGTTAGGTGTAGGCACAAAATCTCCACCAAAGGTGCTTACATCGCTAAACCCCATATCATCAACAAGAATGATAATGATATTTGGTTTTTTGTTTTGGGCGAAACCCGAACAGCTTAACACAAGCAGAAAAAAAGCAAACAACAACTTAAAATATTTCATATTAATCTTTTGATTTATAAATTTTGCAGCATCAGATAGCCTTTGGTTAAGTGAAGCAGCCTAATACTTACGCTTACGTTATGGTTCAAAACTGCCGTTGGGGTTCTGGCTGATAACCAGCTTATCAGCGATCTCTTTTGTAGCCCCTCGGTTATTAAATAAATCTATAGTCATTGTCCTAAAGAATCATCAAACACGCGTTTGCTCCTATATTCAAATTTAAAAGTTTCGGTTCAAATCTGACAACTAAATCCCTCTAGTTAAATCCAGCAACTCCAAGCCTCTTGGTGCAGCGCAACAAAACCTCGATCTTTCAACATATGTATCAGAAAAAAAGCCATATGTAGTACCCGCTAAAACTTGAATTATTTAAAATTGATTAATTAAATCACTAACCAAATCTACTTATGAGAAACAAAATTTCATGCGTGCTCACTGCAGCACTATTATTTGCTGGTTGTTCAAAAAATGAAATCAACAAAGCAGAACTGTTAATTCCGCAAAAAAAGGTCACAACGCTGAGATCGGACTCCGTTAAAGGAACCCTGGCAGCCCTCGCCGTACAGGGCACCGCCGAAATTAACGCCTCGACCGTGCAACAGTCTATAAAAGGGTTCGGTGGAGCCAATATTTTAGCATGGACAGGGGACTTAACAAGTGCTCAAAGAAGTACGGCATTTTCACCGACAAACGGCATCGGTTTAAGCATAGTCCGCGTACGTGTCCCTAATTCCTCCACAGCGTTTTCTGCCGAAAAAGCAACTATCGACGCATGCAAATCATATGGAGGTTCAGCCATCGCCTCAGCATGGTCAGCACCCGCATCAATGAAGACCAATGGAAGCATAATAGGTGGCAAAATCAAAACAGCTTCGTATTCTGCCTACGCCGCACATTTAAGTGCGTTCAATAGTGCAGTTGGCGGCCTTGCCGCCATTAGTCCCACGAATGAGCCTGATTATCAGGTCAACTATGAATCTATGGAACTTACAGCTTCGGAAGTAGCCGACTTTGTTGCTGCACAGGGCAGCAGTTGTGGCGCACCGATTATGGCACCAGAACCTTTCCAAATGAACCAGACTTATATTAATACCTATCTCAGCAATGCAACTGCAAAATCAAAAACCAGTTTTGTATGCGGCCACATTTACGGTAAAACACCTTATAACCTGGGGAATATTGGCAAACCGGTGTGGATGACCGAACATTATACCAATTCCAGCATAAGTGGGGAAGATTGGTCAAATGCGATGACAGCAGCCAAAGAGATCCACGATTGCATGAACGCAGGATGGAGTGCATATGTATGGTGGTACATCAGAAGAAGTTACGGGCCAATCAGCGAAAGTGGCAATATTCAAAAATTAGGTTACATCATGGCCCATTATGCCAGATATGTGCGCCCGGGATATACTAAAATCAGTTGTACTTCAAATCCAAGTACCGGTGTTTATGTTACCGCTTACAAAAGCGGAACAAAACTAGTGCTCGTTATCATAAACCAAAATACATCCGTTACTTATCAGCCCTTTAGCTATACCGGTATTTCAGTCAATGGATTCGACCGCTATTTTACAACAAGCACAACAAATCTTAGCTCAAATAGCTTTACGGTTTCGGGCGGAAGCTTTGGCATCAACCTTTCTGCATCAAGCATTACAACACTTGTATCTTATTAAAATTGCGTTTCCCTGGCCAAATAGTCAGGGAAATTCCCAGTCATCTATTAAATCAGTTCAAGATATTCCACAAGGAGCTGTAAGAAATTACAGTTTTACTAACACATGTCCCAATGTAATATATTAAAAAAACAAAAAAAACCTACACGGGAATCCCCATTCTCATGCAGGTTTCTAAGGGTACGATCGAGCTTAAAGTCCCAGATACCAGGTGTAAGCCCTTAAAGAACAGATTCAAAAAGGCTAAAACGGACAGCCTATGAAGACTACATTTTATATTCTTAAAACTATTATCGCTCAGAGTTGTTAGTTTAGATTGGGTATTAATGTGAATGTACCTTCTTTAATTAAATAATTGCCGCCCAGTATGGATTTAACTTCCCAAAATCAACTGTTTACCTTTAAGTCGATTTTTGAAAGCTTGGAAGACGCAGTAATCTGCCATGACATTGATTTTAAAATTACTGATATAAACCCAGCGGCAGAGCGATTGTTTGGTTTTACCAGGGAGCAGATCGGAAAGACAGTTTCCGGAACAATGGAAAATACCATTTTTGAAGAGTATGAGCACTTAGTAGATACTGTGCGGAGCGGTGCTAAAATCAACGATTTCCGTACCGTACGCCGATCGGTAACCGGGGAAGACCTGCATGTTTCTATCAACATCTCACCAATTACTGATGCTGAGCAAAAATTGATCGGCTTTTCCCAAATGATCTGTGACATTTCAGATGAGTATGCCGCTGAAGAACAGCAAGCTACACTGGCAGCCATTATTGAAGGATCCGAAGATGCAATCGTCTCTAAAACGCTGGAAGGTTTTATCACCAGCTGGAACAAGGGCGCACAAGGAATTTTTGGTTACGCTGCACCAGAGGTAATGGGGAAGCATATTACTATCCTCATCCCTCAGGACCGGATACATGAAGAAGATTACATTATCAATAAGGTAAGGGCAGGCCAAAGAATCGAACACTATAAGACAGTACGTTTGGCCAAAGACGGAACTGAAATACCGATATCGCTCACCGTATCGCCCATAAGGAATAGGCAGGGCCGCATTATTGGGGTAAGTAAGATTGCGCGTAACATTACATCCCAAAAACTCGCCGATGAGAAGCAGGCCGCTTTGGCGGCTATAGTGGAGAGTTCTGATGACGCCATCGTAGGCAAAACACTCACCGGCATAATTACCACATGGAATAAAGGAGCTGAAAATATTTTCGGTTATAGTGAAAACGAAGCCGTTGGCCAGCACATCTCTATTTTGATCCCACCAGACCGTCTTGATGAGGAAGAACGCATCATCAACAGTATCAAAAGCGGTATAAAGATAGATCACTTCCAAACCATCAGGATAAGCAAGGAAAACAGGGAAATCCACGTTTCCTTAACAGTTTCCCCGATAAAGAACAGTGATGGGATAATCATTGGCGCTTCAAAAGTAGCCAGGGATATTACTGCCCAGAGAGAAGCAGAAAATGCCTTAAAAAGCAACTCCCAAAAGCTCATGATCCTGAATTCGATAGGCAAAAGCATCAGTGAACAATTGGATGTTGATGTCATTTTACAGAAAGTGACTGATGCGACAACAGAACTTACCGGGGCAGCATTTGGCGCTTTCTTTTACAATAAAATCAATAAGGAAGGTGAATCCTACATGCTCTATACGCTCTCAGGCGCTCCCCGTGAGGAGTTCGAAAAATTTGGTATGCCGCGTAATACAGCTGTATTCCACACCACCTTCAGCGGTGAGGGCGTTGTACGTGTAGACGACATTAGAAAAGATGAACGTTATGGCAAAATGCCCCCCCATTTTGGAATGCCCGACGGGCATCTGCCTGTGGTCAGTTATCTGGCTGTGCCCGTTATTTCCTCAACGGGGACGGTAATCGGCGGGCTTTTCTTTGGTCACCCAGAACCTGGCATATTTGTGCAGGACCATGAAGACCTGGTGGTTGGGGTTGCCTCTCAGGCAGCCATCGCACTCGATAATTCAAAACTTTTTGAAGAGGTTAAAACCCTCAGCCTTAAAAAAGATGAATTTATAGCTTTGGCTTCCCATGAACTCAAAACACCACTTACCTCGATGAGTGGCTTTCTTCAGGTACTTCAAAAAACCGCTTCAGATGGCCTGAACAAAGTTTTTTTAGACAAGGCGATCAAGCAGGTAGACAAACTCAATATCCTTATCAACGACCTGTTTGACATTTCCAAGGTTCAGGCTGGCAAATTACAGTTCAATTTTGAACAGTTGGATCTTGGTGCACTGATCGGTGATATCTGCGAAACATTTGAGCAAACCGTTCCAGGACACAATTACGTTTATGTACGAGAGGGAGACCTTGTTTTACTGGGGGATAAAATGAGGATGGAACAGGTAATTACAAACCTGATTGGCAATGCAGTAAAGTACGCGCCCCACTCCCGGGATATTAATATAACCGCTGTAAACCACGACCATGAAATAATTATTTCCGTGATAGATTATGGCGCTGGTATTCCTGCTGCCGAGCAGGTCCATATATTCAGCCAGTTTTACAGGGTAAGAGAAAAAGACCGGAATATATCCGGACTTGGACTGGGCCTTTATATTACCAAGGAAATTATTGAACGCCATGGAGGGCGGATATGGGTGGAAAGTGAACCCGGTAAAGGTGCTGCATTTAAATTTGCGGTTCCCCTCATGCAGCACACACATTAAAATCTAATATAACAAAGACAAACACAAATGAGCAAAAAATTAGTTTATGTCCTGGAGGACGATGCGGATATCAGTGAGGTGGTCAGTTATATCCTGTCTGAAGAAGGCTATGAGGTAAATGGCTTCCCTACTGTTGCAGCGTTCAACCAAATGATCTTGCAGAGATTGCCTGATATAGTGATACTCGATATCATGTTACCGGACGGTAACGGACTCGATATCTGCAGACAATTGCGCATGGATGAACGTACCTCAGTCGTTAATATCATTATGATGTCTGCCAACACGACCAAGAACGAAATTATGGGCTCGGGCTGTGGCGCAGAATTTATAGCGAAGCCTTTTAATATTGACCATTTCGTTGCCCGGGTAAACCAGTATGCTTAAATCGGCTTAACATCATACTTATAACCATCAGACCAGCGAACTGAAAATTTTTCAGTCCAAAGCTGAAAAAAGTTCAGAATTTATGAAAATTTTTCAGCCAGGTTTCTAAAAAAGTATTTGAATATTCTTAAAAGTATCATTGGCACAGCACTTGACGTTGACTTTTCAAAACCACTCAGAAGGTTTTAGAGAAAATTAATTAATTAATAGTCCATTTTTTTAAACCATTAAAAGGAGAACATACTATGACATTGGTTAAATTCAATCCAGAAAAGAAAAACAGTACATTATTGCCAGGCTTTAATGACATTTTCGAATCCGTACTGGGCGACACATTTTTTTCAGACCGCAGAATTAACAGCCTTCCTGCTGTAAATATCTCAGAGTCTGGTGAAGAATATCATATCGAGCTTGCGGCTCCCGGCCTGAAAAAAGAAGATTTTAAAGTTTCGATAGAGCGAGATATGCTTACTATTTCTACCGGCCAGTCTGGTGAAAACAACACATCGGAAAAAACCTACAACAGACGTGAATTCAGCTACTCGGCTTTCATCAGGGCATTCACACTTCCTGAAAGCGCCGACGTGGAGCGTATCCAGGCAAGTTATAGCGACGGGATTCTTAAACTCACACTTCCAAAAAAAGAGGAAGCAAAGGCAGTTTCAAGACAGATAGAGATTCGCTAATAAATTTGAAAATGCCGCACTAAGCGGCATTTTTTTTTTAATCCCGAAGTATACAGATCATAGAACCTAAAAGAAATGGAATCTACATTAGCAATAATGGTGGTGCTTCATTTAAAGGGCACTAAAATTACCTACGGAAAATTTACGCTTGGAACAGACCGGGACACTGCACTTGAAACCTTTAACATGCTCAAAGGAGAAAAGGAATCTTTAGGTGCATGTATGATCCAGATGGAACTTATCCAGGAAATAGCAGGGCTTCCGGTCCCTTTAGGAACAATATCTTGCAACCTGGAGCAACTAAAGGAAAATGCAGGGATTATTTCGAAAGAAATCTTCCGGATCGCGCAACTCGATGACCTGGAAATCAAGCCATTGCAATAGGTAAAAAAGAGGAACTTATTAGCGGGTATGCGTACATATCCGGACGGTGATTGAAGGATTTTCAAAAATATCGGATGTTAACAATGAGCAGATTATGGAAACAAAAAAAATATTTATTGTAGAGGACGACCTGATGTTACTGGAAACCTTGCAAGAAATTCTTGAGTTATACGGTTATCATTGCCAAGGCTGTCACGATCCGGAGAAAGCGGTTAAACAGATTGAGCATTACTGCCCAGATCTGGTGATTTTAGACTACATGCTGCCCGAATGGAACGGAGGAGAGCTGTGCAGTGCCATCCGCGCTATCGATGGATTTGAGTACGTCCCCATCATCATTATTTCTGCCTATACTAAAATACTATTTTCACTGTCTGATTATGGTTGCGATGCGATATTGGAAAAACCATTTTCGATCCAGGAAATTACTGGTCTCATCAGCACCCTACTTTCAGGAAAACGCAGCGACAGCGGTCTTCTTCCAAAGATCAAAACCGTAATAAAAAATATGCTGCAAGAGGTAAAGGCCAAAAGCATTTAGTGGCTTTATTTATTTAGTGAAACAGAATAAATTAACAAATTGTTAAAAAGCAATGCAGCAAAACAGTGCCGTTTAAATGTGTTCTGTTTGAAAAAGATGGAACAATTAGCGCTGCATTATATATATTTGGAGAATCTCCAGATCAAGAAATTGTTGTAACCCACCTCCCCCGAATGACAAGAAAACCTACGAGCGGTCCCATCAGAAATAAAGAATGGACAAAACAAAAACTTTTGGCCGCCGTTGGTAAAATCTTAAAAAATGACGGTTTTACTGGCCTAAACGTTAGCAAAGTAGCATTAAAAGCCCAAGTAGACCGGAAATTAGTTTATGATTATTTCGGCAGTATGGAAGGCCTGGTAAAGGAATACCTGAACAATAGCGATTTTTATACTGCAAATATCGATCAGTCAAAAGAAATAATCGAGCAGAACAGAAGCGACCAAGGCAAGGAAATGTTGTATCATTTATTGGAAGATCAGCTCGATTCTTTAATTGCAAATGAAGAAATGCGAAAGATCATTAGTTGGGGGGTGTGTGAAAGTTCAAAAGTATTAGAGGAGTTGAATGAGAAACGTGAATCTCTGGGAGAGCAGTTTTTTAGTAAACTTACCGACAACTACTTTAAAGGCAAAGACAAAAATATCAGACCGGTTGCTGCTCTTCTAATAGGGGGTATATATTACATTACCCTGATTGCTCATACGAATAACGGACTGGTTTGTGGAGTTGATATCAGGAAAGAGGAAGCACAGGCCGAAATAAAGAAAACCATTAAACAAATCATTGAATGGGCATACCTGTAGCCATTCCTAAATACGCTTATAGTAGTACAATCAATTGAAAGAAAAGCTCGACTCCCTCCCAACCCACAAATTTTCATTAAAAGCTGCAAAATTTCCATGATTTTCCGCCGCTTTTTCCTTTCCCATACAATTTTTTGCCTAATGTGTTGATGGATTTATAACGCATAATTAAAGCGATCGCGAAAAGGCAGATTTCTCTAAAATCCAAGTCGAAATAAACGTAAAAAAGACGCTTATAAAAGATCACTTTCTCCTATTTAGCCTAACTCCCTGTAATAAAGCAGGAAAACGAGGAATTTACCCCCTAATTTATATTAGATTACCCCTCACTACAAGCATATTTTTTATGGTTAATTTGTTTCAACCAAGTATAAAAATCTGGTGAACTACCAGAAGTATCTTTTACAATTCTTTTAATCGTTACCGTTGTTTAGGCAGCAGCAGTAAGGAATGGGCATGTGATTACAGGATAAACCAAAAGCCTTATAACCAGCCATTTTAAAAAGCTGAACCTTTTAAAACAAGGTGTTTACTATAGTTTATTGATCATAAAAAGAGGGACTCACCTCAAACGAGTAGCATATGTCCTCTTTAAAATAACCAAACGAACATTTTCATATGCCTGTTCATTCATTCTTACCTAATTTTATGAAAACAAAATCATTTACTTTACCCTCAACCAGCATATTGATGCTCGGATTTGTTTTATTTTTTGGCAGTTGCAGAAAAAACGATCTTCCTGATCCAGACAGCACGGATAAACTTTCGTTGAAAGCAAAACTGGGTGCTATACCGCCAAATGAAACCCCATTATCTGTATCTAACGGCACCTTTTATATCGTGAACCGAAAAAGTGGAAAAGTACTCGATGTTGGTGGTTTTCAGACTGCTGACGGCTCGAATGTTTCTCAATATGGCGGTACAGGCGGAACAAATCAAAAATGGAACTTAACCCTACTTTCCGGTGGTTACTATTCGATTATTGGGGTGCATAGCGCTAAAGGACTTCAGGTAGACCAGGCGGGAACAGCTGATGGGGATAATGTGAATATATCTACCTATTCGGGCGCTACAAACCAGCAATGGCTATTTACTTCATTAGGCAACGGATATTACCGTATCATTAACCGAAACAGTGGTAAGGACCTTGAGGTTACCAGCCAGTCAATCGCTGATGGTGCCAATGTTGCGCAATGGACTTATAACGGTGGAGAAAACCAGCAATGGTCTTTGTTGACGGTCAATGCAAGCGGTCAACTGAATTGGGTGCTTAATAGTACAGGGGTGCCGGCTGATGTACTTGCGCGGATTACCAGTGCTATGAATGACGCCTGTGCAAGATATAACGCAGGTGCTACTTGGCCCGCCCGCACACTTACTGTACAATATAACACTGGTGTGCCCACAGCCGATGGCAGTACAAACGGGAATATACGTTTTGGTGCAAATACCAGTTACCAGAATGTCCGTACGGCAATGCACGAAATTGCCCACACCTATGGCGTAGGCCTAAGCACCGGATGGACATCAAATACCAGTACAGGCGATTTTCTGGGCACAAATACAGTTGCACTTGTCAAAATTTTTGATGGCTCAAGTGGTGCGATACACACAGGAGGTGGGCATTTTTGGCCTTACGGTTTAAATTATGACAATGAGTGGAGTGAAACAAATGCCTTTAGACATGTAAAATTGGTCTTTGCAATGCGATCAGACGGGATGTAAAGAAGTAGATCTTTAGCTATTACCGAATGAAACCAGTCTGGATATTTCAATTAGATATCCGGCTGGTTTTTAAAAAGATATTGATATTAAAGAACGTAGATATTTTTCATTTCCCTAAGATTGGTTACATCAATTGGGGTATTTGTTCTGTTTTTAATTCAAAGCCCCTTATTTTTATTGGCCTTCCTTCTTTCTGAAATATTCGGAGGGCGCTAAGCTATATTTTGTTTTATACGATTTAGCAAAATAATTACGGGCACTAATACCTACCATATAACAAATCCCCTGATCATCTCGACCGGAGCAACGCGTAGTGGAGAGATCTTTGGACTATATTAAAAGATCTCTCCTCTACGGTCGAGATGACGATACTTCGAGATCTTTTAACGTGGTTTTATTTGGTTTCTACAGCTCAAATACGGTAAAAGAATAAGGTTTTAGTTCGAAAGATTTAAGATTCGAAAAATCCATAGCTGTTTTTACAGGTTGGATTTTGTAATCACCAGGAAGACCGGATATTTCTTTTTTAATTACTTGTTTGTTCACAGAACTTAACTTGGACAGATCGATATTAGTCTTAACTGCGACTGGAAGCATATTTACAATTTTGATGAATAATTTTCCTGATTTTTGGTCACGCGTAATGGAGTATGCCACACGCTTAATTACATCTTCTCTCTTCACTGAAAAATCAACCCGTGCAGGAATAAATTCATCTCCTACGTTTTGACCGTAAAGCTGTTGCACATAATACCCAATGGTGGGCTTAACTTCTGTATTATTAAAATAGATCAGATCAGGATTCCACTGCGTATGTTTTTCCTTTGCCAACAGTGGCGCATAAGAGGCCATAGATACCACATCGCCATTGCGCTCAAGCGAGGTAAGATACAACGCTTCTGATAAAGCGGTTTCCAGGTTTGTCCTATTTCCTACCGGAAGGCTTGCCGCATACTCTCCCAGATAAACTTTTGATTTACTTCGGTCGTATTTGTCGTAAAAATCCTGATTGTGTATAAACCAGCCTGGTGGACGGTAATAATGTTCATCTATCATGTCAACCTTCATTTCGTTGGCCAGGGCCCAGCCTTCCTCATAATCTGTACCTTCAAAAAATGGTCCTGAAGTCCCAATAATAGTTATTTCAGGGTGCGCTTTTTTAAGTGCTTTATAGATCATAGCGAAATGCTCACGAAAAACGTCTGTTATCTGGTCTTCATTGCCAATACCGATATATTTTAAATTAAATGGTTTCGGATGTCCTGCCGCAGCACGTTCTTTTCCCCACTTTGTATTGGTGGCTCCGTTGCAGTATTCAACCAAATCGATGATATCCTGAATATATGCAGGCATATCTGCCATTGGGATTCCGCCCTGCTGCCCGCCCCCGTTGGCTCCTGAATTTTGACAAGGCACTCCAGCAGCAATAACAGGTACTGGAGTTGCGCCGATATCTTCGCAAAACTGAAGGTACTCAAAGTAGCCCAGCCCCATACTTTGGTGATAGCCCCACAAATTGCGGTCAGGAAGCCGGGCTTGTAAGGGCCCGATGGTATTTTTCCATCTGTAAATATTATGGATTCCATCTCCATGGGCCACACATCCACCGGGGAAACGCACAAAACGCGGTTTTATCGCTGCAATTGTATCTGCAAGGTCTTCTCTAAGGCCATTTCGTCGATTTTTGAAAGTGTTTTGGGGAAATAGTGAAATCATGTCGAGATCGATACGGCCAGTTTGTAATGGCCACAATTGCAAGCTGACATCAGAGGCTGAAACCGATGATTTGAGTGTTGTTTTTATTTCCTTCCAGGACTTTGAACTGCAACTGATCAATCCTTTCGAAAGTAAACCATATTTTTCACTAACAAGCCTTATTTCAAATGATTTCTTTCCTTTTGTAACCCGGATAAAACTCGAGAACAGGTAATTTTCCCCTTTCTTGATCGCAATTCCGTCATAACCAGCATTCGATAATGAACTACCTTCTACTGTTAAATTTAGTGCCGCATAATGAGGGTTATTCGGGTGTAGTGGCTGCGCTGTTCGAATTGCAAAATCCCCTTCTTTGCCTTTGAATGTCCAGGAATGATTGCTGTTCCATTTTGTATCATGGTTTTCTTTATCTGATGGCTGATATTCGAAGTCACGATTTTGAATCAGTTCACCATAAAGTCCGCCATCTGCTGCATAGTTGATATCTTCGAAAAATATCCCTGTTAACAGCTTACTGATTGCTTTAGCTTTTTCAGGCTCGGCCGAAATATGCAGCTCCGGCTTTATTAAGTTTGCAAAACGTACCGGATCTTCTTTGGTTGTCTCCCCATCTTGCTGTGCTTTGAAGTTCCTCAGCTCCGCAGCCTTATTCAACGCTTCAACCACTGCCCATTTAACACGCTGCAACTGCCCGCTTACCTTATTGTTTTGAATCGAAATGGTGATGCTATTGCTTTTATAGGCAGAGAAGGGTACCTCCTTTGCCGGACTATAGGTTTTGAAGTCTTTTGTTTCTGTCTGAAAATAAGCGCCCTCGTTATCCGTGTATACAATCTGATAAATGTCGAGATCTTTATGGTAGCTAACCACAGGACGAAGGATATTCTTACCTTTTTCAAAAAAGGGGTAACCTTGCGGTCCCCAATCAATCAGATTTCCTGTTTGAGCATGGGCAAATTGCTTTACCCGATCATTTAAGCTCCATACACATTGCCAAACTCCCCCGCGCCCCTGAATCACATATGGAGTAAACATTTTTTTATCTGATCCCCAGCGGCCAAAGTCTGAGCGAAGATAAACCTGTCCTGTTCCTACAGGTGTCCAGTTATTTTGGTCATGGCTCCATGCGAACCGTAATCCATCCTTCCCATATGAAAACAGATAAACAGAATCATCCGCAGCATGTTGCGTTGGTTCTGATGCAAATGAGTTTCTGCTAAATAGCAAAAGCACCAGCACCATAGATAGCTTACTTAATTTCATACAAAACGCAGCTATGTGGTTTAAGATTTACGGTTATTTGTTTTCCATTATTCTGAACAATTTTCCCTGTCCAGCTATCAGTAACTTTAGTTGCTTTAACTATCCCTAAATCCGAAAGTTTCACCGAAACTTCCTTTAGATCTGGTTCATCAGAAAGATTAAACAGGGCGAGATAATGCTGGCCGGTTTTAGCATTCGTTGAGGTTACCGCAACTTTCTTGCGATCGTTAAAGAGAAATTTTACATCGGTACTTTCTCTATGCATCTTAAGTACAGCTTTATTGGTAAGTAGCGAAGTGGTAAAGGGATCTAAACTCGGCATATCACCACCAAACATCAAGGGCGAGCGGAATATGGTGAAGAAGGTCATCAGCACTTGCTGCTCATCCTTGGTCAATCTGCTTGCACGGTCGCCACCTCTTTCTCCGCGAATGGAAATTCTACCCAATGGAATCATATCGCAATCAGGCCAGGTTCCGGGCTTAATATAAGGCGCCCATGGTTGAGCAACATTAATCAGGTGCGTAATATGCGGCCAGGTATCCCATACATCATCCACCATTCTCCACATATTTGCATGTTGCTGAACGTGTTCTGCTTTTTCTATCGGCGTTTCGCCTGGTGAAGTGCTCAGCACAATCGGGCGACCGGTTTTATCGATTGCTTTTCTGATGAGTTCTATTTCTCCCTGATGATAAGGACGGGAGAGATCATCTACTTTAATAAAGTCGACACCCCAGCTGGCGTAAAGTTCCATTATTGAATCATAATATTCCTGTGCACCGGGTTTTGTAGCATCTATTGTATAATTGTCAGTAAGCCATTTACATTGCAAAGCAGTACTATATATCTGATCGGCAGTATATTTTGTACCCTTAATGGGCATCTTTTCTTTAACGGCAAGCGTAGGGATGCCGCGCATAATATGAATACCAAATTTTAATCCCTTGGCATGTATATATTTTGCCAGGTTTTTAAAACCCTGTCCATCTGCTGCCGATGGGAACCGGTTCAGGGCAGGCAGATAACGGCCAAATTTGTCAATTACATATTTTGGATCCGTTTGGTTATACCCCCCTGCTTTATCATTTTCCACAAACCAGCGGATATCGACAACGATATATTCCCACCCAAAAGATTTCAAATTGGAAGCCATATAATCTGTATTGGCTTTTACTTCGGCTTCTGTAACAGAAGAGCCGTAACAGTCCCAGCTATTCCAGCCCATAGGAGGAGTTTTCGCCCAATGCTTAAAATTCTGTTGTGCGTAAGTTTGCTCAATTGTGAACATTGAACAAAGTAAAAGTAATACTGATGTTATTCTTTTCATGCTTTGATATTTGGTCTTTCACAAATATAAATAATAAACGTCAAAACAACGATTATTATCTGGTCATTTAGTGCTTATCGAAAATAATATTCTCGAGCCGCAACACCGATGTCGTGAAGTTAAGCGCTTTTAACCTGAGGTCGATACTTAAAAGTCGTCTCCCTTGATTTACTTCAGGGCCTTTCCTGCTAAAAGATGCTGACCACGAAGTAGCTACAAGACATTTGAAAATACTACACCTACTTGTAAAACAAGTTTGGCATGAAGATGAGATTAGGAATAAACCTTGTCTGATTCTAGCTCGAGTCCCTATTTTTACGCTATATTCTGAAGGAAGTACCTGGTATTTTTCCCTGAATGCCATTGCAAAATAGTTAGGGGTGCCAAACCGATCATATAACAGATTTCAGAAATGGTTTTGATGCTTTTTTCCAACAAAACCGCCGCTTTTTCGAGCTTAACAGAGTGACGATACTTCTAATCGACTCAACTCTTTAAAATTTTCCTGTAAATTATATTGATTTTTATACCCTATATTAATCCTCAGGATGACAAATCTATATTTATAATACAGACTCTTTTTTACATAACCTCGAACCAATAGGTTGTTAAAAGAATGGTACAATTCGTAAGAATAAAAGATACATCCGCAGGCTTTCGCACTAAAAGCGCTATGCAGTGTTAATTAATGGTAAACTGAAATAAAAAACCGATCCCTTTTTTAATTGGCTTTCTGCCCATATCTTTCCGCCATGTCGCTGGATAATCTCGGCAGATAGATAAAGTCCTATTCCGAAACCGGCAACAGTACTCATCTGATTGTTTTCTACCCTGTAAAACCGTTCGAATAGTTTTGGAATATCATTTTCATCTATCCCCATCCCTTTATCCACTATGCGGAATACCGCCATACCATCCTCAAGATAACTGTCAATAGTTATTTCACTATCGGCCGGCGAATATTTCACTGCATTGCTGATCAGGTTATTGACCACATGTCCAAGTTTGTCCCTGTCTGCGTTCACAAAAACACCTGGCTGGAATGCAAATTTGATGTTATGGTTGTTTACCGTTGCAATATATTCCTCTACCACTTCCTTAAGCAAGGCAGACATTTCTACGGGCTGGAAATCCATCAGCATTTTTCCCGATTCCAAACGCGAGAGGTTCAGAAAACCATTGATCATGCCTGTCATTTTATTGATCTGACGCTCAGCGCCCTGGAGGGCTTTATCTGTAAAGCCGTTCAGCGTCCCCTTGGCTTTCAGCTGCATAACCTGAATATAACCTTTCATGGAAGTAAGCGGTGTTTTGAGTTCGTGACTGACCATTGCAATAAAATCGTTCTTCCGCTGTTCATCCCTTTTCTGATCTGTCACGTCCATCAGAACAGCATAAAAGCTATCAAAATCGCCATAACTGCCTTTTTTTAACTTACCTACTATCCTCATCCAACGGTTCTCACCAGAAATAAGATGCCTGATCGGAAAGGTATAATCCAGGGGCTTTCCAAGATTGATGCAGTCGTGAAGAACCCCTTGAAGCGCTGATAGGTATTCGGGGCTAACACAGCTCAGCACCATTGTCCAGCTTACCTCCCCCTCCAAGGGCAAACCGCAAAGTTTCCTGAACCGCTCTGATACTTCAACCCGTCCTGTTTTGATATCCAGGTTACAACTGCCCAGCTCTGCCGCGTCGAAGGCCGACTGTAAGTTATCTTCGCTCTCCCTCAACGCATCGAGTGCATCTTTAAGCTGAGCGTTTACTTCTTGCTGAAGATCGTTTACTGCTGCGAGTTTTTCATTGATGGTCTCGAGCTCCTGTGTTCTTAGCCTGACTGTATTTTCAAGATTTTCATTGAGTTCATCTGCATTTTTTCTTGCTGCTTCAAGTTCCCTGTTCCTGGTTTCCAAAAGCAACTGGTTTTTCTTCAGCTCGCTCAGATCGGTAATAATGACGCTTAATGAAGTGCCTTCATCAAGGTTAAGGGCCTTTAAAGAGAGCTGAACTGCAGAGTAAGTTCCCGAACTGTTGATGATATCTACTTCTGCCCTAGTGTCTACTTCCCAGGCCCCATCAATTGTCTCTTTAACAAAAGCCTGATCTTCTTTTGAAAAAAATCTCAAAAAGTTTAGACCGATAACTTTTTCTAAAGGTAAGCCTAAAAGCCTTGCGAATTGTGAGTTGCAATACAGTACCCTGTATGATTCATCGAGGGTAAGTGCGCTTTCAGTCATCTGTTCGATAAAGATCCTGTAAGTATGATCAGCGCTCTTAAGTGTAAAAAGCTGATGACCATCCTGACCATTTACAATCAGGGCATCAACTTCTCCCGAGCGGATTGCATGGATAATATCGTTGGCTTCCTCGAGCTGGATACGAAGTTCTTCATAGGCCCGCTCGAGCCTGATATGTTCACTTGACTTCTGCATAACTTAATAACTGATGCCCAAACCTTTCAATACTTTTTCCCTATCAGAGCAGTCTCCGATCAGCTTTTTGATAGGAACTGGCGATTTTTTGATCAACATCGGGATGGCCGTCACATCTTCCTGCTGCACTAACAAGGGTTGCTGATGTGCATCAATGATATCCAGCTCGTATCTGCCTGCAATAAATTCCTCGCATATGGCGCGGATGTTGACAACTGCCCTTGCGGAAACTGGTGATGCACCTGCAATGAAAAGCCTAAGCGAAAAAAAATCGTCGCTTTGGGTACTGTCTGGATGATCGGAGTTTCCTATCGGCATAACTAATTATTAATCTTTGTACGTATATCCAGTCCCACCAGAACCTTTTCCTCATTTGAAAGGTCGCCTATAATTTTGCGGACCGGTTCAGGCACTTTTTTTACCAGTGTTGGAATGGCAAATATCTGATCACCTTCAGCCAGCTGTGGTTTTTCCAAAAGATCGATCACTTCAATACTATATTTTCCTTTCAGATGCTCCTCGCAGAGTTTCTTCAGGTTTTCCAGTGCGACTACCGATTTATTGGTTTTACCGGCCACATATAGCCGGAGTTCATATGCTTTACCCACTATTTACTTGTTTTTGTGTACATTTTTTTTCTTCCCGCCATCATCTCCCCTACGCAGATTGGCGATTTTGCTTATCGTTTCGCCCATAATCTGTTTTTTTAAAGCCTCTTCAACGTAAACTTTATTCAGCTCCTCTTCCGCTGACTCATATTCGGATCGTAGGCTTTCAATTTTTGATTCTAAAATTTTCCTTTTTCGCTCAAGTTCACGGTCTTTACGGCTGACAGCCTGGGCGTGGATAACCTCGCCAGTCTGCTCCATAAGCATTCTTGCTTCCCTCGCCGAGCCGGTAAGTACGCCATCTTCGGTAAGATATACATCCACCAGATTCAATCCCTTATCCGTAATCACAAATTCGCGTATCTGGTTTGAATGTTTCATCCCTCTAGACTTCATGATATACAATCCGCGGTTTCGCTCACCGTTGCTTTCGATATCACGGATTAAAAGCCAGGCATCAACAAGCGAAGAAACCCCTTCGTCGGTTTGTTCATTGACGATATTATTAAGCGTGAGGGCTGTAAACATTACCGTAATCTGTTCAGCCTGCAGAAAATCAATCAGGCGCACAAGCATTGTTTTCACATCGCTGACCGATCCTATCGTGATCAGGTTGGTAATCGGATCAAGTACAACAACAGACGGCCTGAACTTTTTGATTGCCTTATGGATCGCTACCAGATGCATCTCCAGTCCGTACAAAGTAGGGCGTGAGGCGTAAAATTCAAGCGTTCCTTCCTTAAGGTGTTTTTGAAGATCTATGCCTATAGAACGCATATTTCTGATAATCTGTTTTGGGGATTCTTCGAAAGCAAAAAAAAGGCATTTCTCTCCCCTCAGGCAGGCCGCATTGGCAAATGTGGCTGCTATACTGGTCTTACCCGTGCCGGCTGTGCCTGAAACCAGTATACTGCTCCCTTTATAAAAGCCAGAATTTCCCAGCATTTTGTCCAGCGCTGCAATACCTGAGGGCAAGCTTTTTGTGGAAACCTCATGATTCAGCTCCAGGGAGGTAACGGGGAGCACCGAGATGCCCTCATCGTCAATCAGAAAGGGATATTCATTGGTTCCATGGACCGATCCCCGGTATTTTACAACCCTGAGCCTCCTGGTGGAGATTTGGTTGATAATCCTATGGTCGAGTAAAATAACACAGTCTGACACGTATTCTTCAAGACCCTGACGGGTAAGGCCATTGCCTCCACGTTCGCCCGTTATAATCGCAGTAACGCCTTTCGATTTTAAAAACTGAAAAAGTCTCCTGATCTCTGCCCGCAGTACTGCTGTATTATTTAGGCCTGCGAAAAGGTTTTCGATGGTATCAAGTGCCACCCTTTTAGCGCCTATACTGTCAATTGCGTATCCCAGCCTGATAAAAAGACCCTCTAGGTCATACTCTCCGGTCTCCTCAATCTCTGAGCGGTCAATATGCACGTAATCCAATCTTATCTTCTTATCCTTTTCTAACTGTTCCAGATCAAACCCAAGTGATGCTACGTTCGCTTTAAGTTCCTCGGCCTTTTCTTCAAAAGCCATAAATACTCCTGGTTCACCATATTCCATGGCCCCTTTTACAATGAACTCTATGGAAAAAAGTGTTTTTCCAGAACCAGCCTCACCACAAACAAGTGTAGGTCGTCCCAAGGGCAGTCCGCCTAATGTAATTTCATCAAGTCCGGAAATACCAGTGCGTGTTTTAGGAATTGTACCAGTTGAGTGCGTTCCCAATTGATTTTTTGATTTAGCCATTTATTTTTTAACGCTTAAATCTATTAGATAATAGTAATATTGATTAGTTCTTTCCAAAAACAAACAGGGAATATCAAAAAATGTTTGCAATAAGCGAATATATCGGCGCAGGGAAATACTTTGCTTAATTGGACAATAGCCATACATCCGGCACAGGCCAATAATCAGAACAGCGGAAATCTTATGCCAGTCTGTTCATCCGACATTACAGGTTATTGCGCAGTTATCTAGCAGATATTAAAAGCGGGCATCCATGCCGGATGCCCGCTTTTAAGGTGCTAGGCATTTCCGCCTGCATTCCCGGCAAGATCTCCTCCAACATCATCTTCATCATCAATTTCACCGGTAAGCCCCCGTTGAACCTCGTTATCATCAGCTTCTTTTTCTTCGTTGGGACTTATTCGCGACTGTTCATTGCCGTTTTCATCTTTGTTGTCTTCATCCTTTGGATCGATGTAATTTTTCATAGTATCTGTTTTATTGTAAAACAGATACTTTATAACTATAGTTTCAAAAAATTAGCAAATTGCCACCAATGTGTTGGTCTGCCCAAAAGCTGGTCGGGATAGGAAGATTCGAACTTCCGACCTCCAGCACCCCATGCTGGCGCGATACCTGGCTACGCTATATCCCGTTTGTTGAATTCCCTTTAGGAAACACGAAAATTGATACAAAGATATATCACATTGCGCTTTTACAGAAAAATTTTTAAAAAAAGGCTGAAGCATTATTGAGTTTTCAACAAAAATTGAATAGGGACTTTACTTTAAACTTTTTAACAATGCGAATGTTATATGAAAATGGAAAACATAGAACAACTCATAATACCTGCCGCAAGAAAAGGCGATATAGAGGTTTTAAAAGAACTATTGCGCAGCGGAGCGAATATAAATTTTCAGGACGATAAAGGTTATACTGCTCTGATTATTGCCTGCTATAACAACCAGCTGGAAGCCGCAGCATACCTGATTGCTTCTGGAGCAGACTTGAATCTTGGAGATCAGGGAGGCAACACAGCTTTAATGGGTTCGGCATTTAAAGGCTATACCGATATTGCAAAATTATTGATTGAAAGCGGGGCAGACCTGAATCTTCAGCATGGAAACGGTGGTACTGCACTGATGTTTGCTGCAATGTTTGGCCGCAATGAGGTATTAAAACTACTTTTAGCGCGTGGTGCAAAAACGGAGCTCCAGGATATCAGGGGGCAGCATGCATTAGATCTGGCTATTTTGCAGGGGAACGAAGCCGGAGCAGAACTGCTTGAATTATATAGCAAAAATGCTAATCTTGCAAAAGCGCCTTAACCAGGCCTTTCCACTGCGGATATGAAAAGCCCAGCTTGGCCGCCATACCCACCATAAAATTCCTTCCCTTATCATAAAGGGTGCCATTATCTGTATTTGGCATTTCATTTCTGCCATGTTCTTCCGCAGTTACATATAGTCCGGTCTGTGTAATGATAAAACTCGATGTGGCTTCACTCTTTAAAAAGTGTGCAGTTTCCTTTTTTAGTGACAGAGGATGTGCGCAGGGTCTTACCCTCATGCACAAGGTTTGCTTCTTACCGTCGCTTCCTGTTGTGATTTCCTCGATTTGAACCCAGTCATAGCCCATTCCGGCCTGCGTTCCGGGACCGGGAATATCGATCCTGATATAATCATTTAACTGAGCCTGCCTGTCTGCACGGATGCCTTGCGGATCGATTAATTGGAAAGCGGAGATGCCTGCATAACGGCCCCACTCGTTTACGGACAATAATTTAGTGCAGGCCCGTTCAAAGACCTCTAACGCTTCTGCAAGAGTACTGCAGTTTTTGCGTTCTATTACATCCATCTCGCTGCCTGTATATTGAGCAGGCACGGTTTCTAAGTTATTTTTATTTTCCATAGCCAATAAATTTGGTGAAGGCTATTCGCCTTCACCCGGTTTGTTCCTGAAACTATGCAGGTATTTTTCTTTGAACTTCACGCTCCCAGAAGCGGTGCAAGGCAATCATTTCTGCAAAAGTCTTTGTAAGGGCGTCAATATTCTCAGTAATTAAAATCCCTTCGCGTAATGCATTATCGTTGGTATATTCTGCTGGTAGCTTTTTAGCGAAATAAGTAGATTCCAATACCTGGAGTGCCTGTTTGTCGGCAGCAATTGCCTTACAATGTTTAAACGCCTCATTTAAGAAATGAATGGCATTGGCTTCTCCACTAAGAGCATGAACTGAATTAGTGCCCCCAGGTACATATACTGCATCGTAAAGGACAGATGCTGCTGTTAAAAGACTTTCATCCACTGCAATGTTTTTACCACCTGCCGAAATAATTTCACCCAATCTTGGTGCTATAATATGCACCACCGCTCCCTGTGCAACAAGGAAGTCTTTAACTTTGCTCAGTGTCTGCTCATTTACTCCATCAGCAGCAAGTATTGCAATTTTTCTTGACCTAATGGTATCTTTGATTGTTGTGGCCATACTTAGCGCTGTGGACCTTGCAAGGCTTCCTTTAGGATTTACAGAAGCGTAATCCTTCCTTTTGCCATCAGCTGGCAGGCTATTGTTAAGGTCTGCCAAAGGGATTTTTGGAATCTGCAGGCCAAGTGCCTGCGCAACGGCCCCAGCCAGGTCCTTATCTATCTGGATTAATACAGCCAGCATACGTTCCCGGACAGGAATTGCCTTTACTTTACCGAGTTCAAAGCTTAAGGCATCAATAATATGGTTCTTTTCGGCATTGCTCTGTGAATTGAGGAATAAGCGGGCCTGCGAAAAATGATCAAAAAAACTTCTGCTCCTTGCCCGGATCTTTCTGGCATCAATTGCCTCATTATGACTTACAAAGCCACCTTGGGCAGCAGGTACCTGCCTTGGGTCGTTTGCGGCGAGTCCGTTCGGACCGTAACTGGTTTTACCCCTGTTTATCGTTTGGCGCATATGGCCATCGCGTTGGTTATTATGCACGGGAATTACAGGTCTGTTAATCGGGATTTCATGAAAATTTGGTCCTCCCAATCGGATTAGTTGGGTATCGGTATAAGAAAACAATCTGCCCTGCAATAGCGGGTCATTGGTAAAATCGATACCTGGTACAACATGGCCAACGTGGAAAGCGACTTGTTCAGTTTCCGCAAAAAAGTTATCGGGATTTCTGTTCAGTGTCATCTTACCAATGCGCTGCACAGGAACAAGTTCTTCAGGGATCAGTTTAGTGGGATCCAAAAGATCAAATTCAAACTTAAACTCATCAGCTTCAGGCACGATCTGCACACCAAGTTCCCATTCGGGAAAGGCACCGGCCTCAATCGCATCCCAAAGATCCCTTCTATGAAAATCGGGGTCCTTGCCCGAAATATTCTGTGCCTCATCCCAGGCCACTGAATGTACACCCAAAAGTGGCTTCCAGTGGAATTTCACAAAACTGGCTTCACCATTGGCATTTACAAACCTAAAGGTATGTACGCCAAAGCCCTCCATCATGCGGTAGCTCCTTGGTATGGCGCGATCACTCATCAACCACATAATCATATGCGACGACTCCGGCATTTGAGAAATAAAATCCCAAAAAGTATCGTGAGCCGAAGCTGCCTGTGGCATTTCGTTATCAGGCTCTGGTTTTACTGCATGAACAAGGTCTGGAAATTTAACCGCATCCTGAATAAAAAATACCGGCATATTATTGCCTACAAGGTCAAAATTCCCCTCTTGGGTATAAAATTTTACGGCAAAACCCCTTACGTCTCGCGCCAGATCTGTCGATCCCCTGGATCCTGCTACTGTTGAAAATCTAACAAATACCGGAGTTTCTGCTCCTGGATCGCATAAAAATGCGGCCCTGGTTAACTCAGACATATCTTCGTATACCTTAAAAACACCATGTGCAGCAGAACCTCTGGCATGCACTACGCGTTCGGGTATACGTTCATGATCGAAATGTGTAATTTTCTCTCTGAGGATAAAATCCTCTAAAAGTGTTGCACCTCTTTCCCCGGCTTTGAGCGAATTCTGATCATCGTTAATACCGACCCCATGGTTGGTTGTTAAATATTCGCCTGTCGAATCTGCTACAAAAGATTCCAGTTTGGTGGTCTTAGCATTTTCTTTTTGAGCAGGTTTATTTTTTGTTTTCGGTGTTTTCTTGTCCATATTTTTTTAGCTTACGCCTCTTTTTGGGCTGTTAATAATTATTTTTTTCCTGCGATTAATGCATTACTGGTTTAGGGAAAAACTATCGGCCAATGAGCCGTTGGCACGGACAAAGTTTATCTTTGCCAATGTATTTTCATCAACAATCTCTGTAATATGGTTCCGCAGGTCCGATGCAAGGGGTTCTAAGGGCTGTTCGTCATCAATCAGAATATCAACTTCCGCTGGTCCCTTTATCGTCAGATCCATAATTCTGTTTCCTAAAAATGCTTTAAGCTGTTCAATGAGTTTTTCCATATTATTTAAGGATAGATGCGTTGCCGGATGAAAATTTAAGTTTCTAAATAGCAATTAAGGTTTTAAAACAACCTTTACACAATCCTCCTCCTTTTCGTCGAAAATCTTATAGCCGTGTGCTGCCTGATCAAGGGGAAGGGTATGCGTAATAATGTCATCAAGCACTACCTTTCCATCATTTACCAAACCAACAAGTTTATCTATATAGTTAAGTACGGGTGCCTGGCCCTGTTTGATGGTAATACCCTTGTCGAAAATTCTAAAGAGCGGAAAGTTATCGTAAGGCGAACCATAAACGCCCATAATAGATACGGTTCCCATTCTACGAACAGCTTCAAAGCACATTTCGAGCACTTTTATAGAGCCTTTTTCAAAATTGAAGGTTGCCTTAACCTTATCCATAAAGCTGCGTTCGGGCTCAAATCCTACCGCATCTACACATACATCAGCTCCCCGTCCGCCTGTCATTTCCCTTATTGCTTCCACTACATCCACTTTATGTGGGTTCAGCGTATCAACTTTATTTACCGCCTTTGCCTTTTCGAGCCTATAATCTAAGGGATCAATTGCAATTACCCGGCTGGCACCATTTATCCAAGCTGCTTTTTGTGCCATTAACCCAACCGGTCCTGATCCAAAGATGGCGACTACTTCTCCTCCTTTTAATTGCGCCCAATCAATGGCCGACCAACCAGTTGGAAAAATATCGGTAAGGAACAGTGCCTGTTCATCGCTTAAATGATCGGGAACAATGCGCGGACTGATATCGGCATATGGTACCCTCACATATTGTGCCTGGCCACCTGAGTAGCCACCATAAAGATCGGTATAACCAAAGAGTGCACCACCCTTCTGGCTCATCATATCACCATTTGGTCCATAGTTTTTAAAGTTCGAATTCTCGCAGGCAGGTGAAGCTTCATGAGTACAGAAAAAACACTTACCACATGCAATGGGAAAGGGAACTACTACCCTGTCGCCTCTTTTCAGGTTCGTAATGGAGGCGCCAACCTCCTCCACTATCCCCATAAATTCATGCCCCATAACCAAAGGTTCTTTTTGCGGAACTGCACCGCTTAAGATATGCAGATCGGAGCCACAGATTGCGGTTGAAGTTACTTTAAGGATTACATCCCTGGGATCAAGAATTTCCGGATCGGGCACATTGTCTACCCGGATATCGCCAGGTTTGTGGAATACTGCTGCTTTCATAATTTAAATTTTATGTAGATAATGAATAAAGCCTTCATAAACAGCCTATGTTACAAGAACAACAATGAAAAATCTGTTAAAGTTTAGCTAATTTGAATTAAAGAATAACAAAAAACATTTTTCGGGCAGAAAGGGTTGTACAATAATGATGAGGGAAAAAAGAATGGTTGTAATTACAGGCGCTTCAAGTGGTGCTGGCAGAGCAATGGCTACAGTATTTGCTCAGAATGGAGATAAATTGGTAATCTCTTCCCGCAATATGGATGAACTTGCAACACTGGCTAAAGAATGTGAGTTATTCGGTGCAGAAGTGTTAACAGTTGAAGCAGATGTATCCGATTATAAACAGGTCATTAACCTGGCAGCGGCGGCCGATGATTTTGGACCTGGAATAGATATCTGGATAAATAATGCGGGTGTACTCGCTATCGGCGAATTTGATGTTACACCAATGGAAGTTTCGGAGCAGGTGCTGCGCACCAATCTGCTCGGCTACATGAACGGAGCTCATGCTGTCCTCCCATATTTTAAAAAACAGGGATCAGGTATCATCATCAACAATATCTCTATCGGTGGCTTTCTTCCTGTACCTTATGGTGTGGCCTATTCTGCAAGCAAATTTGGCTTGAAGGGTTTTAGTGCAGCCCTTAAAACAGAATTATCCAGGTACCCCAATATTTATATCTGCGATGCTTTTCCTCCATTTTTAGATACACCAGGAATCCAGCATGCGGCAAACTACACCGGAAAAAGTTTAAAACCTGCACCACCGGTATACGATCCCATGCGTGTAGCACTAAGCATATTCAATCTTTCTAAGCAACCGAAACCGCAAACGATGATTGGAAGCACTTCGATACTGCTCCGCCTCTCTTATGCCATTTTTCCGGCAGTTACAAGGGGTATAGCCGGAGCGGTGATCCGTAATTACTTAAAAAATGCCCCTGATATCGAAAAAACAAATGGCAATATTTTCTCTCCACTTCCTTTTGGCAATGCCATACACGGCGGTTGGGGAATGCCTGGAAGACCTAAGGCGCACCATAAATACCTTGCTGGCGGGCTACTTCTCTTTGTAGGCGCAGTGCTTTTAACGGCCAAAAGTTTATCACAATTGCCCAAAGGATAACCAGGCATTTTACACTTTTAGCGGCCATAAAGTTCGGTTTCTGATTTCAACCAGTTTACGGTTTTTTCGGTAATAAATCCTTCATCCACCCTCCATGCCCAGTTACCGGATGCTTTACCCGGTGTATTCATCTTAGCGTCATCACCTAACTGCATAATATCCTGCATGGGGATTATTGCTATTTCCGCAATTGAAGAATAGCAAAGCCTGATCATGACCATATTAATATTCGTTTCATTAACACTGGTACCCACATAGTTCGATAGCCGTTTTCGAAGCGCTTCATCTGTTTCATTTTTAAACCATCCCAAAGTTGTATTGTTGTCGTGAGTTCCGGTATAGACAATAAAATTCACCGAATCAAAATTATGCAGAATATGGGGCGAAGCTGCCAGGTCTTCGCCAAAGGCAAACTGCATTACTTTCATGCCCCTCAAGCCGAACTGTTTCCTTAAATGAACCACATCCTCGGTAATTTCGCCAAGATCTTCGGCAATGAAAGGAAGTTCGCCGAATTTTCCTTTCATGGATTTAAAAAATTGAACACCCGGTCCAGATTGCCAGGTACCATTTATCGCATCATCAAGATCAGCTGCAACCTGCCAATAGCTCGCAAAAGCCCTGAAATGATCCAAACGAACAAGGTCGTATATTTTTCTGCTTTTCTTGAGCCGGTTTTTCCACCATTTAAATCCCTCATGTTCCATCCTCTCCCAATTGTATATCGGCATTCCCCACAACTGCCCTTTTTCATTAAAATAATCTGGTGGTACCGCCGCAACAACAGTTCTGTTTCCATTTTTATCAAGCAGGAAATTTTGAGGTTCTGCCCATACTTCAACCGCATCGTAATCCAGATAAAATGGAAGATCACCGATCAATTTTATTCCCTTTTTATTTGCATAGGCTTTTAATTTGTGCCATTGACGGTAAAAAATAAACTGGTTCCATTTTATTTCTTCAAGATCAGCCAGGTAGTTTTTTTCATATTCAGCAATAGCTTTTTTATTTTTAGACTTAAACTCTTCTGGCCAGTTAAACCATTCACTGTTTTTATAAAACTGTTTTAAATGGGTATAAATAGAAAAATCATTGAGCCAGCGTGCTTCGGCCTTACAAAACGAGTTGTAGCTTGCAACCAGTTTCTTGTTAGCTGTACTTTTAAAGCATTGATAGGCCTTACCTAAAATGCGCTGTTTCATTTCTGCTGTTTTTTCAAAATCAACTTGTGCTGTTGCAGGTAATAGGAAAGCATCAAGATCGGTTTTATTCAAAAGCCCATCCTCGAATAAAACTTCCGGACTAATTAGCATGGTATTTCCAGCCATAGCAGAACTGCTGGAATAAGGAGAATACCCATTCTCCTTTTTTACCGGATTGAGGGGCAGAATCTGCCAATAACTTTGTCGCGAAGCATAAAGAAAATCTACAAATTTATATGCCCAGGGGCCCAGATCGCCGATACCAAAACTGGAAGGTAAGGAACTGATGTGCATCAACACCCCGGCAGAACGTTCATTTTTTTTAGGGCTTAACCTAATCACCGCCAATTGAACCTCGTTGAACAACTGGCTGATGAGTATCCCCCTCTGTAATGGATCTTTAGCCCCTTTTTTCCCGGTAAGCAGATTTTCCCATGTTAAGGGTGCCTCGTGCGGTAAAATAACAGTAGTATCTTCCCAATCGAAATCGCTAATTGTTACATTCTGGATTTTGCAGCACTTGGCAAAACCAAGTGGAACAACTGTTATTATCCAGCGCTGTTTATACCGCCTTGCAAAAGCACAGATATGGTTACTATATTTACCTTCAACCGTTAAGGGAATATAGGTACCGAGTTCAAAAAGATCAGCTTCAGATTTTCTGATCAATAGCAAGGTTTTGGTTAACCACATTTTCAATTTTCCAGAAAACCTGTCTTCCCAAAGTTTTTTATAGTCAGCAGGTGTATCCAGCTCTTTCATCATTTTGGATCTGCAGCTATAATCAACAGCTCTTCTGTTATCAGGGTCAACAAGGCTTAAATCCCATAGTTCGGTTCCCTGATAAATATCCGGAACACCAGGGCAGGTAAATTTTAAAGTAAGCTGCGCTAAACTATTGATTATTGCAAAGTCTGAAATGCGCTTCAAAAAGTCTTTGATCAATTTTCCGCTTTCCAGCCTTTCGTTTAAAATAACTTTCGAAAACTTATTCAATTGATGCTCGTAAACCTCATTCGGACTTGCCCAGTCTGACCGTTTCTTGGATTCCCTCAAGGCTTTTACAATAAACTGTGCTAAACGGTTATCAATATCCTGTTCATCGTTTTTAAGAAAAGGAAAGGCTCCAATAATGGTCTGCAGGAGGAGATAAATATCATTAACGTGTAACTGTTTGTAGGACGGCACCTTATGCTGTAAACGGATAAAATTGCGCTTAAGCTGTTCAACCAGCATGCTCCACTCTTCAGGAAGATCGCTAAGCACATTCAATCTCGCCCTTACATCCTCCCCTTTTTTAGTATCGTGGGTAGAACTCGCATTTATACTTAGTGGCCAGTACTGCTGTCGATTCAGCATTTCATTATGAAACCCATCAAGCGGCATCCCAAATGCATCAGGCGCATCTCCAACTTCATTGTGGCCAACAAAACGGTTGTAGGTAAACATCAGTGTATCCTCGACTCCTTTGGCCATTAACGGGCCGGTAAACTGCATACAGCGCTGAAAAAGCTGACCGACTTTTTGTCTATACGCATGATCTGCATTTCGGGGTTTTTCTAAAAATATGGCAGATAATAATTCTCCTGCTTTACCCAGTTTTTTATCACCAATGAGGGGCATTAGCAGGCTGGTGATTTTCTTTTCATCGATTTCTGCAAGAGGGAAACTATAATTGTAATATCGGTATACAGGCATGCGGATGAGGAGCCAGCCAAGCGCCTTTTTTAGTTCTGCATTTTCTACAAAAGAAAAACCAGGCGGTTTAAGTGGCAAAAGCATTTTAAACAGATTATCCAATTCACCCTGCATATGTTTAAACAAAATATTATGCTTTTTTTCATAGATCAGTTGAGGTGGATTGAGTTTCTTTCCTGTTAGCCGTTTATAAAGACTGGTAAAAGATTTCTCGGCCTGCTTATTGGTAAAAAGATTGTTTACCATTGCCATAAAATCATAACCAGTGTTTCCCTGTACCTTCCAGTTAAGCGGCATCTGCTCTCCCTGTTCCAGAATTTTTTCCACTACAATGTAAACTTCCTTTCCAACTGACTTCCGGAGGCTTTGTAAATAGCCTTTGGGATCATAAAGCCCATCTACATGGTCGATTCTCAGCCCCTGAAAAACACCTTTATCAATCAGTTCGAAAATATAGCGGTGATAAAGATCGAATGTTTCCTGATGCTGCATGTTGAGGCAGATGAGACTATTGACTGTAAAAAACCTTCGGTAATTGATTTTACGATCGGTTTCCTGCCAATTACACAAGCGGTAATGCTGATCGTTAACAATCTGTTTTAAAACAGCTGTATTGCTGTTAATTTTCCTAAAATCGAGTAATGCCAGCATTTTATGCGTATCGGCATTAACGGGCCAATCGGTTTCACCATAACTCAGGTAATATTCGCCTTTAACTTTCTTGAGTTGTAATTTCTCCTGCTTTATGGCCTCATCAAGCTCCTCACCTAAAAAAGGAACCATTAAGCGTCCATCGCCCTTTTCCAGGTCGATATCAAAAAAAGGGGCAAAATCTGAACCACTGCCTTTTTGAAGCACATCCATTAACCAGGCATTACCAGGATGAAAAGCCATGTGATTGGGAACAATGTCCTGAAGCCATCCAATCCCTGCCGCTTTTAATTTTTTAGACACATTTAAGAGCTCTGCTTCGGTACCGATTTCAGGATTTATCTTTAATGGATTTACCACGTCATAACCGTGCGTACTGCCCGGAATGGCTTCAAAAATAGGTGAAGCATACAATGTGCTTATTCCCAGTTCGATGAGGTATGGGATAATATGGTCAAGAGATTTCAGGTTAAAATCTTTGTGAAACTGGATGCGGTATGTGGCGCTTGGTTTATACATCTTTTTTAGAAAGAATAAGAATTGATTCTGGAAATAAGGTAATTTGTTCACCAGGAGCTAAGCTCTTTATTTCTTCGTTTGGTCCATTCCAAACGAGTGAAGAAGAGTTAAGCAATATGGCCCAATCTTGAATTGTTTCGCCAGTTGAAAGGTTTTGCTTTTGATCTGAAAAGTTAAACAGCACCATTATTTTTTGTGTACCCTTCCCCCGTTTTAGCATTAAACATTTTTTTTCCGGGTAGGCCCTTGCCTTAACGTTTTTTCGATCTAAGTCTGCAAGCACCTCATTTTGCTTTCGGAGTGCAATCAATTTTTTGTAATAAGACAACATTTTAAGGTTTAATGGCACTTCCAGTTTTTGCCAATCCAGTTTTGAATGCTGAAAAGTTGATTCGTGCTGTGGGTCGGGCATGGCTTCACCGTCGTGGAAAGCCGAAAACTCCGCTTTTCTGCCTTTTCTAACGGCTTCTACCAGATGGTGATCACTGTGACTTACAAAAAACTGGAAAGGATTGGTTTCTGCCCATTCCTCGCCCATAAATATCAAGGGTAAAAAGGGGCTGCAAAAAACAGCAGCAGCCATCACTTTCAACATTTCAAAACTCACTAATGTAGCAGTCCGTTCACCCAGCATGCGATTACCGATCTGATCATGATTTTGTGAGAAAACAACAAATTTATTACCCGGAACATCTCCTATGGGTTCACCAAATTTTTTCTGTCTATGGGGCGAATATTGTCCATCGTACACGTAAGCACTGTTAAAAGATTTGGCCAGATCATCCACGCCGTTAAAATCAGAATAATAACCTTTTTGTTCCTGACCTGCGCAAACCCTCAACGCATGGTGAAATTCATCTATCCATTGGGCATCCATGCCATAGCCAAACTCCTTTTGCGGCCTGATAAAACGACCATCGTTCAGGTCAAGTTCAACAATCAGTTCGTAAGTTCTTCCAGTTACCCGAGCAAGTTTTTCGGTATGCGATTTAATCTCTGCCAGAATATGAACAGGGCTAAAATCTTTAATTGCATGTACCGCATCAAGCCTAAGCGCATCGATGTGAAAATCCCTGAACCACATCAGCGCATTTTCGATAAAGAAATCCCTTACCGCATCGCAGCCTGCATCATCAAAGTTAATGGCCTGCCCCCAGGGCGTATGGTATTTATCGGTAAAGTATGGACCAAAATCTGCAAAATAATTTCCTTCTGGCCCCACATGATTAAAAACAACATCCAGGACTACGGCCAGCCCCTTCTCGTGGCAGGTATTAACCAATTGTTGTAATGCTAAAGGACCACCATAGGTATTTTGTACGGCGAAGGGAAATACGCCATCATAACCCCAATTCCTGCCGCCCGAAAATTGTGCAACAGGCATAATTTCGATAGCGGTAATGCCGAGTTTAATAAGATAGTCGAGTTTTGTTTCGATAGCGGCAAAATCTCCTTCAGGTGTGAAAGTTCCGGTATGAAGTTCGTAAATGATGAAATCTTTCAATGCGAGCCCATCCCAATGTTTATCTGTCCAAGGGAAACTTCCCAGATCAAAAGCTGTTGATAGCCCCTGTGGTCCTTCGGCCTGGAGCAATGAGGCTGGATCAGAACGCACAAGTTCCTTTCCATCTTTAGGGGTGCTGATTTTAAAGCTATAACTTTCCTGTGGTTTTATCTGATCGGTTTGCAAAAACCAGTATCCATAACCCTCATTAAACATATCAATAACGGCAGAACTTTCTGTTATTAAAACAGCAACCTGTTCTGCAAACGGTGCCCAAACCCTTATTTCTGCCTCTCCGTTTTCGTTAAAATTTAAACCAATACCTCTTTTTTGTACATTTACTCCCATTAAAGCCCCTTTTTTATGAGAACAAAAAAAAACAGGCCAAAGTTTTGACGGATATGGTAAAGAATATGCTGCAATTTGCATAAACCTTAAAGCAAGCGGTTATACCGCACAGCGCGGCCGATCATCTACAGGCTCCTGCATTTTACCTGTTTGTACGGTTCGTATTTACTGCCTTAAAAAACTTAATCCTGATGAGAAGTTCAGTCATCTTCTGCGAGGCCTGCATCCGAATCCGATTTCTCTGCCTGTTTTGATAATTCCCTGGCAGAAGCCTCATCCTTATAAGCACTGTCTGCATCACTACCCTCAATCTGTGAATGCGGTACAATACCAACCTTATTTTCATCGCCCTGTTGATCTGTTTTTTTGTTTTCCATTGTTTTAAGTTTAAACCTTCAAAAATATTTCCTGCAAGAAGCGCAACCATTGTTTTAAAGCTTGTACTTCATTAAATAAACAAGGAAAAACTGTTGCAGGTTTGATTTATTTAACGGTTAAAGTATTTGGTTAAAACACCGGTTAACATATCAATTAAATGTTTTTAGTAAACACGGTATCAACATGTTTTTAACAACTTAAAAAAGGAACGCCCTCGCATTTATATCCTCATTACCGGCAAGAGAAAACAAAAACTGAAAACCATCTGAAATTTTCGCCTGTTTATGTAAACAACAACACCCCTTAGACTTAATACCAAAGAATATGACAAACAAGCACAACTTTTTTGAGCGTATATCGGATAGGATTACCAATTGGACCGGAAGTGCGGGCGCCTTTACGACAGCTGTTGGCATTGTCGTAATTTGGGGCGTTAGTGGCCCTGTTTTCAATTATTCGGATACCTGGCAACTGGTAATTAATACTGGAACAACCATTATTACTTTTTTAATGGTATTTCTGATCCAAAAAACCCAGAATAAGGATTCGAAAGCCATACAGTTAAAACTTAATGAGCTATTGGCAGCGAGCAGGCATGCCAGTAACCGTATGGTTGATATTGAAGATCTTTCGGAAGCAGAACTGGATGTACTGCACAAATACTATGCGAAACTTTCTGATGTGGCAGAAAAAGAAGAGGATATCCACTATTCCCATTCAATTGATTCTGCAAAAAAACTTTCAGAAGAAAAATTAGCAGGGAACCCCAGGATGGTTAAAAATAAAAAAAATGGTTAAGCATTAGTCGCTCCATTTATAATTTAATAACAAATTAACTAATAAGATAAAACAAAGATGAGAGACCTACCCTTAAATAACAACCAGGAAAATCTGCATACCATAAAGAAAAAATTTAATGATGGATTAATTGAGTCATCATGGAGCGAAAACGGAGAATTGACTTATATTATCAACGATGGATTGGATTTAAGCGAATATGCTAACCTGGCCAAACAGATTCTGGAAAGTGAAGGCGATATTGCCCATGATTTTACGGGCAAGGTTACCAATAAATCGGGAACTTCATCAGCAAGATTCGAATACAGGTCTGGCTGGTTTTTAGATGGCATGGCTGATGGAGAAATTGAATAACCGGTAGCGGCTATGTGCAAATAAACCGATAACAAAATATGAAATTAGGAAGAGCATTCATCGGCACATCGGGATGGAAATACCGCCATTGGGAGGGCAATTTTTATCCAGATGACCTTAAAAAGAAAGATCATTTTAAATATTTTGCCGAACATTTCGATACTGTAGAGCTGAACAATTCATTTTATCGCCAACCAAGCATCGATAATTTTAAGCAGTGGCAATTGCAAAGCCCTAAGAATTTCACTTATGCTGTTAAAGCCAACAGATATTTTACCCACCTCAAAAAGTTGAATGTGGAACAGGCCGAAATCCTGGATTTTCTAGAAGCCAGCGAAGGACTGGAAAACAAACTGGGACCTATCCTTTTTCAGCTCCCACCTAAATGGAAATTAAATACCGAAAGGCTGGAGCGGTTTTTAAAAATGCTTCCTAAAAAGCATCGATATGCCTTCGAATTCAGAAATCCAAATTGGTATCATGATGATGTATTTACACTGCTCGCCAAATACAATTGCGCATTTTGTATTTACGAGTTGGCCGGGCATCAATCTCCCATTTTGTGCACAGCAGATTTTGTGTACATCAGGCTACATGGTCCTGAAGGAAAATATCAGGGAAGTTACAACAACCACAACTTAACTAAGTGGCACAGCATGTTGGTTCGGTGGATAAAAGAAGAAAAAGACGTATACCTTTATTTCGATAACGACCAGGCTGGTTATGCTGCTTTTAATGCGCTCGAAATAAAAAAAATGTTCCGCTCAGCGTATCAAAAATAATTTAGCAGATAAAAAGTTAAACGAAATTGTCCAAGCTTATACTGGTTAATTCTCGTTTTGCTTAAAACTTTAATCTGATGGTTCTGTTTATTTTAACAAAGTAAATCGCATTATGGGAAATACCAAAAACGACAGAAAAGACCTTGAGAAAGGTAATGAAAGGAAAAACCAGGAACAGCTGAATCAAATTGCCTTGGGTAATACTGAAATAAAAAACACACCGTTAACCAATAACAACGATCTTTTAAGTTTGCCCAAAACCGATGGCACAGGTTCAAACCCCGCCGCTGCCACTCCCCATTCGCTTATTGTACACGAAGATGAAAAGGAGAAAGACCGATATGAAGAAGGCAGCAGTATAGATCAAAAAAATGTTGATACCGAATAACTTGAAACGCAATTGCTATTTAATGAACAAAATTTTAGTGTACAAACTATTTCTTTATGAGTAAACTGATCTGTATACTTGAGGATGATGCAGGGATAAGAGATATATTACAGTTCCTGCTTTTAGAAGAAGGCTACCAAGTAGCATGTTTTACTACCGTTAATGAGTTTCTTAGCAGAAAACAGATCAATCCAGACCTTTACTTATTGGATGTAATGCTTCCCGACGGTAATGGTATGGCGGTATGTAAACTGCTTAAGGCTGACCCTCAAACTGCTGATAAACCAGTAGTTATGATGAGTGCCCATGCCGATATCCAACAAATGACCAGCGGATGTAACGCCGAAGAATTTGTGGTAAAGCCTTTTGATATCTTTGTATTATTAAAAAAGATTGTCGATCTATTAAATTTAAAAAGTGCTGGAAAGGATATATAAAACAGCTAATTAAACTTAAATCAATCTGTTTGATATCATATACAGCGAACACCAGAACAATAAGAGCTTGGGTGGTAAACAGCCTTGCTTAATTTTTTAAGCCTTGGATTTCATTCAAGTCTGCTTTCCAATGTGCAATTTTTGCTTCTGCCCAGGCCCTCAGATTAGGGTTGAGCAATCCTGTGGAGCCAGTAGCTTTTACATGAAAACCAATCATTTTTTGGTCTGAATCGATGAGCAGTGAATGTAACCGTTCAAATTGGACCGGGTCACGTTGACGCAATAGGGTTAGTTTTTGTACATGTTCCTCTTTTAGCGAAGTTTGTGAAAATTGATCCTGTGTATTTGTATTTGCTGCTAACTGCTTAATATAGGCTTGATTTTCATCCCCTCTTCTGATGCCTAAACCCTTAATAGCTGGAGCATCCATCTTTTGCAGTTCAAGGTTCAGCTGCTGCTGATATTGCATTTCAGGATATACGGAGGCGGTAAATTCGCGATCGTGCATGGCAAATTCTGTCTGATCATGCTTACAGCTAAGCAAAAACAGCAAAATGATAAGAAATAGACAAAACTGAGGGTATTTCATGATTTTAACGCTTTTACAAAATGCTAATTTACCTGTCAATAAACAGTACAAAATTGTTCCGCTTACTTAGCCAGTTTTTCACCATAAAACAAAGTAAAAAGAGAGATGGTTTTATAAAATTAATAGGTTAATCGAACAGATGCTTAAAAATGCCAATGGTTGTGTACTGATTATAAACGAGACAGAAAATTCGTAAAACATTCACAAAAACACCATTGTTTTATTACTAGTATTTTAACAATAATTCTAATCTTATGAAAAAACTTATGATTATGATGCTAGCCTGTTCAATCTGCCTGGCATCGGTTGCACAAACACGACAAGACACCACTAAAAAAAAGACGGAAAAAACAAATCCTGCAAAAAAAAAGCAAAGAATGGCCGTCTAAAAAAGACACCACCAAACGTGACACACTCAAACGTGACACCATGCACAAAACCAATCCTGTACACTAAGCAAAGGCCCAACCGGGCCTTTTTAATGCATTCCACAATTTTTCTAGAAGTTTAAGTTATTTAGACATCAGGTGGCCTACAAGCTCAGCCTCATTAGTCAGATCTAATCGCAATGGCGTAATGGAAACATAACCATGATCAACGGCCCAGCGATCGGTATCTTCTTCGGCTGGCTCAAGTGGCGTTACGGTAATCCAAAAATGTTTCCTTCCCATCGGATCTTCTCCCGGAACAACATTTCCATCATAAAGGCGCACAGACTGCCGTGTCCACCTAACGCCCTTAGGTTCTGGCGGAAAATTAACATTATATAGGGTAAGCTCATTGTTTATAAATAATTCCTCTAGTGAATTGACTACAAAGGGTTTTAATTTTTCGAAATCAGGTTCAGTGTGGCCTACTGGTGTACTCAAAGCAATGCCTTTTACGCCCAAAAGAACAGCTTGTTTTGCCGCAGCCAATGTGCCCGAATGCCACATGGAATTGCCCAAATTTGGTCCCATATTAATACCCGAAAGCACTACATTCGTATCAGGATATAGGTGCAAACCAAGTGCAACACAATCGGCTGGTGTACCGTTTACACGGAAAGCATCTATACCCTCAAAAGCTATTGGTGATTTCTTGTAGCTCAAAGGCCGTGAATGTGTTATGGCATGGCCCATTGATGACTGTTCTACATCAGGGGCAACAATTCTCACTGTGCCAAAAGTTTTGGCAATGTTGGCAAGTGCTGCTATTCCGGGGCTGTAAATGCCGTCGTCATTGGTGATCAAGATATTCATGTCTATTTTTTTACTGTTTATACCTCTTAATAAAACTAAGTCTGGCCTATATTGTTCAAATAAAGATGAAAAAGCCAGCGCCATTAGTTCATGTAATCCATAATCCTGGAGCGGGACAGCAAAAACATTCAGAAAAAAAACTCTCGTCTGCTATTGAGCGTCATGGCTTTTCGATAGATTACGCGTCTTCTGAAAAACGTTCGTTAAAAGATATCCGTCCCGAAACTTCATTTATTGCCATTGCCGGCGGGGATGGAACGATAAGAAAAACGATTATCAAACTTCTTGACAAAAAACTGCGTTACAAACGACCGGTGGCCCTACTCCCCTTCGGTACTGCGAATAATATTGCAACCTCTCTTGGAATTTCAGACGATCTGGATCGTAATATAACTTCATGGTCTAATTACAATCTGCGAAAATTTGATATCGGACAGGTTACCGGAACAGCAGAACCACTGTTTTTTATCGAATCTTTTGGCTTTGGTATTTTCCCTAAACTGATGCAAAAGCTCGAAGGCATGGATACAACAGCAATCAAAACGGCTGAAGATGAATTCGAAATTGCACTGGATACACTATTGGCAATTACCGAAACCTATGCTTCATGCACCTGTAGCATAGAAGTAGAGGATAAAAAAATAAGGAAAAAATGTATTATGGTCGAAATTATGAATATTTCGCGCCTTGGTCCTAATTTGAGGTTAAGTGAACACGCTGATCCCAGTGATGGTTTTTTCGATGTGGTAATTGTGGAAGAAAACCAAAGGGAAATCCTAAAAAATTATATCGCAGAAGTTGCAAAAGGAAAAGATGTAGTATTTCCAGTGCCGCCGATAAGAACAAAACATTTAAAGATAAAATGGAACGGAAAAGATGCGCATGTTGATGACCAACTGATAAATGACATAAAAAAGAGTCGGTTAAAAGTAAATCTCATGCACAGCCTTGTAGAAATAATGGTTGAAAGTAAAAAACTTAAATAAATAACTACTTGAAAATATAGCTGATTTACATAAGCGGTCGTCACCCTGAATTTATTTCAGGGCCTTAAACGTTAAGATACTGCTATCTCAAGTATACTTCAAGCTTATTTCCGAAAAAGAGGGCTTATTGACTACATTTTTTTATATTAAAAAAGTAATTTTTGCATGGCATAATAAAAATCAGCCTTTCAACCTAAACTCGATTGAAGCGGCATCCCCCAATCCTTCATTGGGGATACAGCGCAAAGCGAGTCTGCATAACCCGAAAAACTACTGCACAATCATTTTCAAAAAAAATAAAAAAAGGCATGAAAGATGCTGAACTAAATTCAGCATGACGATAGAAAATAAAAAACAGTTGGCAATTTCTAGGCGGCAGTTTTTATATGTTTTATGCCATTTAAAACCACCGTTACCGATCACCTTACTTATCAAAGATTTGCAGAATTAATCAGATTTTTCTATCCAAAAAGAACAATCATCCGCTTAAGGTAAAAAATAAGTCCTTTAAAATCGCGTATAATTCAAAAACCTTTGCGCTTAACATCCTGTTTTAAACTAAAAACAGCTTATGAAAAACTATACTGACCTTAAGTCCGCCAGGGACGGAGAAAATGAAAGTCTATGGCAGGTTTCGCATCCGCGCCTGGAAATCAAACCGCTCAAAGAAAATACAATTTACGATGTAGTAATCATAGGTGGAGGAATTACGGGCGTAACCACTGCCCTTGAACTACAGCGAAAAGGTAAAAAATGTATTTTGATAGAAGCGAAAAACCTGGGCTTTGGTACAACAGGTGGTACAAGTGCACACCTGAATACCTTTTTGGATGCCACCTATCCAGAGATAGATAGTGATTTCGGAAAAGAAGCCTCTGCCCAACTTGCCCGTGCTACAAAAGAAGTAATAGAAATGATCCGTAGCAATATCAAAGCGCTCGAAATCGATGCAGACTTTGAATACAAGGATGCCTTCCTCTTCGCTCAGAACCAGGAAGAAACCAAACAGCTTAAATCCATCCTTTCCGCTTCACAGCAGGCTGGTGTTGAGGTAAGTGAAGTATTTGAAAACGGCATTCCGATCGATTTCCAACACGTATTGTTGTTTAAAGAGCAAGCGCAATTCCACCCCATAAAATATATACTAGGCCTCTCCAGAGAATTCCTTAAATTGGGCGGAGACATCCTGGAGCATACCTTTGTTGAAAAAAGTGCTTATAAAGGCGATGTTCACTATATAAATGCAGGCAATATAACCGTTCAGGGCAGGCATTTGGTATGGGCTACGCACATTCCGCCTGGAATTAATATCCTGTCGCTCAGGAATGCGCCTTACCGAAGTTATGTACTGGCGGCTAAACTTAAAAACGGAGATTACCCCAACTGCCTGGCTTACGATATGCAGGAGCCTTACCACTATTTCCGAAGTCATGAAATAGATGGAAATCAATACCTGTTAATTGGTGGCGCTGACCATAAGACGGGGCACGATGATCCGGAAAAGGCCTTCTCGGCGCTAGAGCAATATGCGAGGGAAAATTTTGACATTAGTTCCATTGATTACCGGTGGTCATCACAGTATTATGTTCCCGTAGATGGCCTACCCTATATTGGGCAGTTTCCGGGTGGTGATGCGAACAGCTTTGTAGCAACGGGTTTTAACGGGAACGGGATGATCTTGGGCAGCCTTTCGGCAGTTATCTTAACCGATCTGATATTGGGTATTGAAAACGATCTTGCTAAACTGCTCAGCCCGTCGCGATTGAAACCTATTTCAGGTTTTATGGATTTTGTGCAAGAAAATGCAGATGTGGCCTATCATTTCGTTGCTGACCGGTTTGGGACTGAAATTATCCGGTCAACAAAAGAGCTAAAAAACGATGAAGGCAAAATAGTAGAGTTAGAAGGCAAAAAGCTCGCTTTATATAAAGATGCAAATGGCAAGATTATCGCCTTAAGCCCGGTGTGCACTCATGCCGGTTGCATTGTTAACTGGAACGCCAGCGAAAAGAGCTGGGACTGCCCTTGTCACGGAGGAAGATTCGCTACTGATGGTAAGGTTCTTACCGGGCCACCAAGGAAAGCATTAGAGAGAATAGAAATCAACAAGGCTGAACAGGTTTGATAAATAAGCTCAGATATAAATCTGAACAAGATTTCAACCTTTACCAAAAGCAGGGCTAAAAAAGACCAGCGTCCAAACAAATCCATCAACATTAGGGTTGTAATTTTATGGTTCAATTTAATATCCAGATCAATCATGGTGATGATAAAATTACCCTGACTATTATTCCAAAGAAAGATTATTATATAATCGTTTATTTTGGCAGTATCCTTGGTGCCATCCGAAAAATGGGGCTGGATTGGATACTGCTTCAACAGGAAGAGATTGATCCTGGAATGCTAGCATATTTTGACTATAGACTTAATTCTGAAGCGGCACAGGTATCACTAGGTATTCATGAAATTAACCTTATTGCAGGCGAAATTGAAAATCACCTTGTAAATCAGTAATAATAGAACCCTAAGCTAAATCTTCATTTTGTTACCACAAAAGTTCCGTTCTTAGCCCCCCGCTACATAAAACTATTTATCGATAAAGGATGTTATTTAGGCCAAAGGCCTCCGCACTACCGCTATCAGGATCTGCAGAGACTTGCAAAACTGATCTGTTAGTGTCGGGGATCAATACTCAGATTTTATAATGGATACTAAGATGAAAAGTGTAGGCAAAATGCTTATTGGCAGAAACCTTACAGTTGCTTTTGCTGAAAGCGCAACTGCAGGTAGGCTTTCAGCAGATTTTTCAATGATAGAAAATGCGGGTAAATTCCTTAAAGGAGGTATTATCTGTTATGATGCCTGTTTAAAAGAAGATCTTTTACAGGTTGACGCTTCGTTAATCAATACCTATACGCCTGAATCAATGGAGGTTACACAGGCCATAACCTTGGGACTGTCAAAACTGATCGATGCCGACATCCATATTGGCATCACCGGACTTACTGCCCCTGGAGGAAGTGAAACCCAGGAGAAACCAGTAGGCACCATGTTCATCTACGCTACCCACCACAACGAACTGGCTTTTTCAGAAAGGCTTAATTTTACTGGCAGTCGCGAGGAAATTGTTAACGCAACCGTATTGGCTTGCGCAACTATGTTAGCAGATTACCTCACCTCCCTGGATAACTAATAAATAGATATGAAAGCAAAGAAAGCATTTCCAAAAAAGACCTGGCTGTACCGAAATGGGCTCTCCATTACTTTTATCAGCTTATTTGTTTTTACACTCCTGGCACAGGCAATTACTGGCTGGAAAGAACATAATAGCGAACTGAGCGACCAGGGAGCTTCGCCGATCTCTTTTAATAATTACCTTCATACCGGGCATTTTATTTCCGCCACTTTCGAAAATTTTGAAAGCGAGTTTCTGCAGATGGTCCTTTATGTGCTGCTAACCGTAAAACTGCGCCAGATCGGTTCGGCCGAATCTAAAAAACTTGATGAAGAAGAATCGGTAGACCGCGAGCCTGTCGCGTCGAAAAATGCCCCATGGCCCGTACGCCAGGGCGGGCTGATTTTGAAACTATATTCCAATTCGCTTTCTATTGCTTTCTGCATCCTTTTTCTGGTGAGCTGGTACCTCCATTTTTATGGCAGCTGGCTAGATCACAACGCTGAGCAAATATTAAAAGGTAAAGCAACAGATACAATGACCGCCTATCTGGGCCAGGCCAACTTCTGGTTTGAAACCTTTCAAAACTGGCAGAGTGAATTTCTCTCGGTAGCTGCTATCGTGGTATTAACCATTTTCTTAAGGCAGAAAGGCTCTCCGGAATCTAAACCGGTAGATGCGCCACATATGGAAACCGGAAAGTAGCAATATTAAAGTTGACCATAATGGAAAGATTGGTACAAAGAACTTAAAGTAAAATACGTAAAACCATTTGAAATTTCAACCTGTTCTATAGCTATCAAAAACCTATTAAAATTATAATTATGGCAACAACAAAAACAGCAGGCAACAAAGCCTCAAAATCTACATCAAAAACAGGAAAAATAGAAAATTCTGAATTCCATGATTTTTTTATTGATGAATTAAAGGATATTTACTGGGCAGAAAAACACCTTGCTAAAGCGCTTCCAAAAATGCAAAAAGCGGCCACTAGCCCTGAGCTTTCAGCAGCTTTTGAAAAGCACACAACAGAAACTCAACAACATGTAAGCACACTGGAAGAAGTTTTTGGGCTTTTAGGTGAAAAACCTGTAGCTAAAAAGTGCGATGCAATGGCAGGTTTACTGGAAGAAGCTGATGGAATTATTACTGATACCGAAAAAGGTACGATGATAAGAGATGCAGGACTTATCCTGGCGGCTCAAAAAGTGGAACATTATGAAATTGCAACCTATGGTACGCTTAGGGTGTTTGCCGAAAATATCGGACACAGCGATGTAGCCGAACTACTTTCTCAGACCCTTGACAATGAAAAGGCAACCGATGTCGCGCTCACTGAGATCGCTGTCAATGCGGTTAATGAAGAAGCCGTTGCAGAATAAAAAAACGGTGTATCTATCATAAAAACTGTCATGTTGAGCCTGTCGAAACACCTTAAAGGGCATTTAAGTGGGTCCTTCGACAGGCTCAGGATGACAAATCTATCTTTATGAGATAACCTCTTTTTACAAAAGAAATCTATCAGATTACATCTATCTAACAATAACAGGCATCTAAGTGTTATTTATTATGCGAATGATATGATTAACACCGGAAATCCTATATTCAGCCACAAATTCACTTCTGATCCAACTGTTTTGGTATACGATCAGAAAGTATATTTATACACTGGGCATGATGAAGCACCGCCAGGGGTACATAATTATATTATGCGTAACTGGCTTTGCTTTTCTTCTACAGACCTGATAAACTGGGAAGAACATCCGATACCATTACAGGCAAGAGATTTTAGCTGGGCGAGCGGGGATGCATTTGCATCCTGTGTAGTTTTTAACAAACAACAATTTTATTGGTTTGCTGCAGTCTCCCATCGCGATATCCCTGGAAAAGCAATTGCGCTTGGAATATCAGAAACACCTACAGGTCCTTTCCGTGATGCAATCGGATCAGCACTGATCACAGGAAATGATATCTCTTTCGACAAAAATCCGATGGCAAATCTCGACCCTTCTGTAATCATTGATACAGACGGGCAGGCTTATATCTTCTGGGGTAACCAACAGTGCTATTTCGCTAAACTAAGTGATGATATGCGCAGCCTGCAGGGCAAAATCAATACGGTTGAACTACCTGGTTTCTCGGAAGGTGCCCATGTTTTTAAACGCAACGACTGGTATTATCTGACTTACGGTTATGGCAGCCCCGAAAAGGTAGCCTACGCCATGAGCCCGAGCATACATGGACCATGGATATTTAAAGGGATATTGAACGAACTGGCTGGAAACTGCGAAACAAACCGTCCTGCCATTGTCGAATTCAAAGGAAAGCACTACTTCTTTTATCATAACGGCGCACTAAAAGGCGGAGGCAGTCATAGGCGTTCGGTCTGTGTGGATCATCTTTATTATAATCCCAATGGGACAATCAAGCGGGTGTTCATGACAAGCGAAGGATTAAGGGCGCCCCAGTGTAGAGATTGCCCGTAGTTTAAACATCAATTTTCGCCGAAGATATTCCTACAACTTTCGTATTAGCACCCCAATTTGGATTAGATCCCAGATCTGACCAACAAAACCCCCTCCTAATATATGCCCAGAATGATTTTATTGTTCTAATCCACATCGTTGCAATTTCATTTACCAGGGAAGCACAAAACAAACAGGTACTACGAAAAAAACACCCGATTATTCAAATGTACTAGTAAAAATGACGAAATAAACTATTCTCATAGCCACAATCCAAATAATTTAGCCTGCTGATCATCAAACCAGATTATGAGCCGAAAGCCCAACAAATTACTAGCGATTCTTTTATTTCTTTTCTTAGGAACCCTAAGTGCATACAAAAGCGCCAGCGGGCTAAAAGATTACTATAAAAATTATTTCCCCATAGGTGTTGCAGTCAAACCAAGCGACCTCCATAACCATGAAAAGGCCCTGATCTTAGCACATTTTAATAGTATTACTGCAGAAAATGCCATGAAAATGGGACCAATACATCCCTATGAAAATAGATTTTTCTGGCAAATAGCTGATTCAATTGTTCAATTTGGATTAGAGAATAAGATAAAAGTAAGGGGGCACTGCTTAATCTGGCATGCACAAACACCACGATGGCTATTTAAAGATGCTACAGGAAACCAGGTAACTAAAGAAGTATTACTTTCCAGGATCAAAAACCATATCAACACTGTTGTATCCCGTTACCGTGGGAAAATTTATGCCTGGGATGTGGTGAATGAGGTGATTGCAGATGATACCAGCACTTTCCGCAAATCTCAGCTGTATAACATTGCCGGAGAGGAATTTATTGAACAAGCATTTAGGGATGCACATGCGGCAGATCCAAAAGCATTATTGTTTTATAACGATTACAATACAGAAAATCCTATCAAACGGGATAAGATATATCGGATGCTTAAAAAGCTGTTAGCCAAAGGAGTTCCCATCCATGGTGTTGGATTACAGGCACATTGGTCTATCAGTAACCCTACCCGCCCGGAGCTTGAAAAATCTATTGAATTGTTCTCATCTCTTGGCCTTCAGATCCAATTTACCGAGTTAGACGTTTCCGTGTATTCGGGAAGACAGGGCGGCCAGATGATTACCGGAGAAAAGGGCGTTAATGCAGCTGTTTTTACACCAGAAATGGAACAGCAGCAATTGGAAAAATATAAAATGGTTTTTGAGGTGTTCAGAAAATATAAAAAAAACATCACAGGTGTTACCTTTTGGAACCTCTCAGACCGCTACAGCTGGCTAGATGGCAGAGGCAGGAAAAACTTTCCATTACTGTTTGATGCGGATTTAAAACCAAAAAAAGCATACTACGAGGTTACAAAATTTTAAACAAACAAGCATTTGATGGTTAAAGGCAATATGCACTGTTAAATCATCAGCAATTAAGCGTAACAATACCTACGTCAATACGACCAACTATAACCAAATATGACTAAACTACGTGCCATCTTTACTTGCGCAGCATTATTGCTGATCAGCATTCCCTCATTTTCACAGGATTCGAATTTTTATATATTTCTGTGTTTCGGACAATCGAACATGGAAGGTGCCGCCAAATTTGAAACACAAGATACTACAGCAGTTGATCAGCGGTTTCGCCTGTTGGAAGCCGTTAACTGCGCCAACTTAAACCGTACAAAAGGCAACTGGTATACTGCTGTTCCACCACTAACACGATGTAAAACGGGACTGAGCCCGGTAGATTATTTCGGTCGGACACTTGTTACCAGCCTGCCCGAAAATATTAAAATCGGTGTAATCAATGTTGCCGTAGGCGGATGTAAAATTGAACTGTTCGACAAAGAAAATTACCAATCCTACACCGCAACAGCCCCAGATTGGATGAAGGGCATGTTGGCTGAATACGAGGGAAACCCATATGCCCGTATGGTAGAGATGGCTAAAATTGCTCAGCAAAGCGGTATAATCAAAGGAATATTGTTGCATCAGGGAGAATCAAATACCGGCGATAAAACCTGGCCGGAAAAAGTAAAAGGCGTATATGAAAACTTGTTAAAAGACCTGAAATTAGAAGCTAAAAATACTCCGCTACTCGCCGGAGAAGTGGTAAACGCTGACCAGGGTGGAGTTTGTGCCAGTATGAATGCCATTATTGCAACCTTGCCACAAACCATCCCCAATGCACATGTTATTTCTTCTGCGGGCTGCCCTGATGGGCCGGACAACCTTCATTTTTCTGCCGAAGGCTACCGTATGTTGGGCAAAAGATATGGAGAAAAAATGCTGAGCTTACTCGGCAAAAAATAATCAAATGGCCTATAATTTTCCAAATTGATCAAGATCCAATGAGTGCCAAAAACATATTTTCAAACTATACCCTATTTCTGTTCTTCGTGCTGGGCTTTGGAGGATGTAAAACGGGTCAATCGCTTTCCAGTAATCAAACAGATGCCAGGGGTTTAAAAGATTTTTATAAAAATTACTTCCCCATCGGTGTTGCCGTTGGCAAAAGAAATCTGAGCGGAGAGGAAAGTGCGTTGATTAAAAAACACTTTAACAGCATTACAGCAGAAAATGACATGAAAATGGAGTCGATGCAGCCTATAGAGGGAAAATTTAATTGGCGGGAAGCCGATTCGATTATCAGCTTTGCAGCGCAAAATAACATCAAAGTACGTGGCCATAATTTGTGCTGGCACGAACAGGCACCCTCATGGTTTTTCACAGATAAAGCCGGAAAGGAAATAAATAAAACATTATTGCTACAACGATTGAAGGCACATATTGATGCCGTAGTTGGCCGATATAAGGGAAAAATATATGCCTGGGATGTTGTAAATGAGGCCATTGACGACGATTCTACAAAATACTTAAGAAATTCGAAATGGTACCAAATCTGCGGTGAAGACTTTATCATTAAAGCCTTTGAATACGCGCACGCCGCCGATCCCGATGCAAAGCTTTATTACAATGATTACAATACCGAACGACCAGAAAAGAGAGAACGCGTTTACAGGTTGCTCAAAAGCCTGAAAGACAAAGGTGTACCGATAGATGGCGTTGGCCTCCAGGCGCATTGGTCTATCTACGAACCTACTGAAAAAGAACTTGTTACAGCAATTAAACGCTATTCATCTTTAGGCCTTAAAATACAATTTACCGAATTAGATCTTTCCATTTATCCATGGGAGAAAAATAAACGTGCCAAACGTGCAAATGAAAGTGATGATTATACCGCCGAACTTGAAGGCCAACAGGTTGCAAAGTACAAAATGGTGTTCAACGTTTTCAGAAAGTATAAAAATGTAATCACCAACGTTACATTCTGGAACATTTCTGATCGCCGTACCTGGCTGGATGGTTATCCGGTACCTGGCCGCAAAAATTACCCCTTACTTTTCGACACGCAATTAAAACCAAAAAAAGCCTATTGGGGCGTTATTAAATTTTAGATAATGAAGAAAATATTTCTGCTGGCTTTACTCCTTTTCAACATCGTCATTGTACAGGCCGCTGGGCTCGATCCAATTACGGTAAACACTTATTTGCCTGGAAGTTTTGCTGTGGTGAGCAAAGGTAAGGTTCCGTCTATTTTGGTAAGTGCTAACGAATGGCCAGGCGCTATACGTGCCGCCCAAAATCTTCAAAACGATATAAAAAAGGTATGTGGACCCGAACCCGAATTTTTAACGGATAAAATAACCAGCATGCCGATCATCATCGGCACTATTGGCAACAGCAAAATCATCGACGAAATGATCCAAAACCATAGTCTAAATGTCTCTGATATTGCCGGAAAATGGGAAGCCACATTAATTCAGGTGATAAAACACCCAATTAAGGGCATTGATTCTGCTTTAGTAATTGCCGGAAGCGATAAGCGGGGAACGATATATGGAATATACGAACTCTCTTCTCAAATCGGTGTTTCGCCATGGTATTATTGGGCTGATGTTCCGGTAAAAAAAAGCAGTTCGCTCTATGTTATTGCAGGGCGTCATATCATTTCTTCACCAGCGGTAAAATACCGTGGGATATTCTTAAATGACGAAGCGCCAGCACTTTCTGGATGGAGCAGAAAGGAATTTGGAGGGTTTAACCATAAATTTTATGAGAAGGTGTTCGAATTGATTCTTCGCCTAAAAGGAAATTATTTATGGCCCGCCATGTGGGGAAGTGCATTTAACGACGACGATAAACTCAACCCCGTTTTAGCCGACGAGTATGGTGTAGTAATCGGAACTTCTCATCACGAACCCTTAACACGCGCTCATGATGAATGGAAAAGATATAAAGGCGGCAAATGGAACTATGATCAAAATCCAGAACAGTTACGTGCATTTTGGGAAAGCGGGCTGCAACGTGTAGCCGATAAAGAACAGATCATCACTGTTGGCATGCGTGGCGATGGTGACGAACCCATGTCTACAGGCACAGCTACCGCCCTATTGGAAAAAATTGTAAAAGATCAACGTGAAATTATTGAAAAAGTAACAAAAAAACCTGCAGCGCAAACGCCACAGCTATGGGCCTTGTATAAGGAAGTTCAAAATTATTACGACAAAGGGATGCGCGTTCCCGATGATGTAACTTTACTTTTATGCGATGATAATTGGGGCAACATTAGAAAATTGCCAAGTTTAGGTGAGGCGCCCAGAAAAGGCGGATATGGGATTTATTATCACTTCGACTATGTTGGTGGGCCCAGAAACTACAAGTGGGTTAATACTAACCCTGTCCAAAAAATCTGGGAACAGATGCGATTGGCTTACGAACATGATGCCAATCAGATCTGGATCGTAAACGTTGGCGATTTAAAACCAATGGAGTTCCCCATCCAGTTCTTTTTAGATTATGCCTGGAATCCTGACGCCATCCCGGCCGACAAATTAATGGACTACACAATTAATTGGGCGGCCAACCAATTCGGTAATGAACACGCCGCAGCAATTGCCAGCCATATAGATACTTACTTAAAATATGCAGGTAGAATTAAACCAGAACTGCTTCATGCAAATACCTATAGTTTAAGCAACTATAACGAGTTCGAACAAGTTACCGCTGATTTCAAAAAACTTGCACAACAAGCTACCAGCACCAATAATCAGCTAGCTGACAATCAAAAAGATGCCTATTACCAATTGGTTCTTCACCCGATTGAGGCTGTGGCTAATTTATATGAAATGTATCTCGCGGTAGCCAAAAACAAACTATATGCCAAACAGGGTAGATTTTCTACAAATAGCTTCGCCGGTAAAGTTGATTCTTTATTTAAGCGGGATGCCGAAATCAGCACTTACTACAACAAAACAATGGTTGGAGGAAAATGGGACCATATGATGGATCAAACCCATATTGGTTACACTTCCTGGCAGCAACCTGATAGCAATATTATCCCTAAAACTACGCTGATTAACAATACTACTACCACCCTTGGTATTTCATTGGAGAATTCGGAGCTCCACTTTACGGGAAAAACAAAGGTAGCGCAAGGCTTCACTTTTTCAGCGCTTGCAAACACCTCACATGCGCTCGAAATTTTTAAAAGAGGCGCAGGTGAACTGAAATACGACATTAAAGCGCCTGATTTTGTAATGTTAAGCAGTAAAAAGGGAACACTTCACGATGATCAGAAAATTCAGATCAGCATCGATTGGAATAAAGCGCCAAAAAACACTAAAACTAGTGAAATTCTTATTTCTGGCAGTGATAAATCGAGCATCATCGTCCCCATTAAAACCGAAAACAATATACCAACCGACCTGCCTGCTAATTTATTCCTCCCTGATAAGGGTTACATCTCGATGGAAGCGACAAGTTATAGCAGCGCGGTAAACAGCAGACCTATTTTTTGGAAAACCATTCCAAATTACGGAAAAACCAGGGACGGTGTAATCGCAACACCTGTAACTTCACCAATTCAGCAACCTGGTGATGGCTCACCACATTTGGCTTACGACATTTTTGTAACTGAAACGGGCAATTTTACCTTAAATACCTTTATTTCGCCCACAATCGATTTTACAGGGAAAGATGGACTAAAGTTCGCTGTTTCATTGGATGAGCAACCTCCCATAGCAGTTAATATCAGCAAAGATTACGCTACTGATTATGCATGGGGACAATCGGTAGCCAACAACATTAAAATTTTTAAAACTCCCCTTGTCTTTAACAAAACAGGAAAACACACCATCAACTATTGGATGATTAATCCAGGCGTGGTGCTGCAAAAATTAGTACTAGATCTGGGAGAATTAAAACCAAGTTATTTAGGACCGCCAGAAAGCATTAAAAGCACACGAAATTAAATTAACAAAACCATGAACAACATGATTAACGAATTAAAAAAAATTACCCTTTTTACATCCATTATGGGAATGTCTATTGCCAGCTCCTGCCAGCAGGCAAACCAAAAAACAGAAAAGGAAACGGCAAACACGGTTAAAAAATCCAGCTATTTATCACAGCCTATAATTTCCAAAATTTATACGGCCGATCCGTCTGCGCACGTTTTTAATGGAAAAATTTATGTTTATCCTTCACATGATATCGAGGCGGGCACTCCGGAAAATGATAATGGTGATCATTTTGACATGAGAGATTACCACATCTTGAGCATGGACAGTATTAATGGTAAAGTTACCGATCATGGCGTGGCATTAAGCATAAAAGATATTCCATGGGCCGGCAGACAACTATGGGCACCCGATGCTGCCTTTAAAAACGGAACTTATTATCTGTATTTCCCGGTTAAAGATAAATCTGATGTATTTAGAATAGGTGTTGCCACATCAAAAAATCCAGCGGGGCCATTTAAGGCTGAACCTGAACCCATCAAAGGCAGTTTTAGTATCGATCCTGCAGTGTTTACAGATACCGATGGCTCAAGTTACATGTACTTTGGTGGAATTTGGGGCGGGCAGTTGCAGCGTTGGAATAACGGAAAATACGATGCCAATGGATCTAAAACCGATTCACAGAAAGAAAATGAACCCGCATTAAGTGCTAAAGTAGCGAAATTAAGCAGCGATATGTTATCGTTTGATGGTGAAGTAAAAGATGTTCAGCTCGTAGATAAACAAGGAAAAGCATTACTCACTAATGACCACGACAAACGTTTTTTTGAGGGTGCCTGGATGCATAAATTTAATGGAAAATATTATTTCACGTATTCAACAGGCGATACCCATTATTTAGCTTACGCAATTGGCGATAAACCTTATGGACCATTTGTTTACGAAGGCACTTTTATGAAGCCTGTTCAAGGCTGGACTACCCACCATTCTATTTTAGAGATAAAAGGCAAATGGTATATCTTTTACCACGACACCCAGCTTTCGGGCAAAACACACCTTAGAAATGTAAAAGTGACCGAATTGAAGCACAATACTGATGGAACAATGCAAATGATTGAACCATGGACTGAATAAGTATAAGTTGAAACTTAAGGTCGTTATGGGGAATTGAAGGAATTGATGAGGTTATCCTGGTAGTGCTATTATCTCCAGGTCTCAGGAATTGACAAATTGAGAAACCTGAAGACAAAAAAGCCATGCAATACAGCTAGAATTAATAAGCTTAACGGGTAGCCTTGCAAAATTGGCGTAGCTGCTTTGAAAGCTATTATCTTCTAACCCCTCTTCAGCTTATCGATGGAGATTTAACTTAAATATTAAATTTCCATCGATAATCAACAATTACTTACTTACAAACAGCAACTGAGAAAAATTAAACAGATCATTTTTCCAAACTTTAAAATCATGCTTTCCGGGTTCTTTGTAGAAAATATGGGGTACTTTGTGTTCAACCATGTAATCGCGGGTGCGTTCGCTGATTGTTAAAAGCCTGTCTTCATCGCCACAGGATATCCAGAGCAGTTTTATCTTATTTTTGGCTGTTTCCGGATTAGGCAATAACTGATCTGGCATTTTGGTATTTGGCGCCGACGAAAATCCGCCTATCCAGGCAAACTTATCTAAATTTCCCAATCCAAAATTTAAGGATTGCCCACCTCCCATAGATAGTCCGGCAATAGCTCTACGTTCTCTGGTTGTTTCTGCAGAATAATTTTTTTCGATGTAGGGAATTAGATCATCTAACAGATCGCGCTCAAATGTTGCAAAAGCTGCCACTTTATCTGCAGCCATGATATTGCCCGAAGCGCGATCATCGGCCATTGCCCTTCCATTAGGCAATACAACGATCATATCTTTCACTTTTTTTTGCGCATAAAGATTATCAAGTATACGTTCTGGCCGTCCTTGATTTAGCCACTCAAATTCATCGCCACCAATACCATGTAAAAGATAGAGTACTGGATATTTTTTAAGCTTTGAATAGTTTGGTGGCAGGTAAACAACGGCCTTTCGTTTCACCCCAACAGTTTTCGAATTGTAGGTGATGGTATCTAATTTACCATGGGCAATAGCAGGATTTAATTCGTCAAATCCTGCGGGAGCCTGGCTGGTCTGCGCATTTGCTATTCCTACAAATAGACAGAGGTTTAGCAAGAACAATAGCGGTTTTTTCATATATTTAGTTTTTAATATTTGAGTTTAACCAAAGCGAAATGGCCAAATCATTAAGATAAGCACCGCGGTCGTCTGTCTGTCCAAAGGACTCCTGTGGAGGGCGGAGTCGAAGACTTCTTGAGATTGAGCGAAAAGGAAAAACTTAATGGCCATATTTAGGATAAGATTAGGTGGGGAACTATTTTATTTTGCTTCAATCCTAAAATAATCGAAGTCAACATATCCTCCGGCATTTTCAGTTGCATAATTAAACAGTCCGAAACGATAGCCTATAAAATGGGGAAGCGTATACGACATCTGCAGCGGCTCCCCTATCGGCTTCCAGGTTTTGCCATCAAAGCTGTAAAAAAAATAACCTTTATCTGTTCGGTTCTCAAAATCACATCTTGCTTTGAGATAAACGACTTGCTGTGCAGCTGGAACATCTTCACCATTTACAGTACCATTTTGGGCGCTTACCGTTACCACTGTTTTCTTTGACCCCATGTTTTTTACACCAACCCAACCAAATTTGCGTTGCAACAACATCAATCCAGCCTGGTCTCCGATTTTCATATTGGAAATATCAATCGAAGTGATCACGGTTGATACCGGCCCGATGGTACGTTGGGTTAATGTATTGCGGGCAAGAAGAATATTAGTATCCAATCTGGAAGTGCTGATCCGTAAAAATCCCGGGCGTTTAGTTAGCGACCAATATGCATCGTCTGGATTGTGGTTCCATTGCCATACCAGTGGAAGCGCGGGATCGCCCTTTTTGCGGGCAAATTCATCTGATGCTACAATGCCGGGAATTAAGCCCCTACTAACCGGAAGTTCCAGTGTTTCGGGAACTTTACCATCAATGCCCAACACTGGCCAGCCATCTTCCCAGGTAACCGGAACCAGATATGGAATGCGGCCAACGGATCCAAAATCTATAAAAAGATAAGAAAACCACTTTCCTTCTGGTGTACTGATTAAACCGCCTTGCGCAACCCCCTTATCTTTAAGTGCTACCCGCCCTTCATATGGCCCCATAAGTTTGTCGGAACGGTGTACCACAACCGTACGCATCCCATTTCGTGGCCAGGTAATGTTAAAAAGGTAATATTTGCCATTAATTTTAAACAGTTGGGAGCCCTCAGCTGGTAATCCGGCACCTGCACCCGCCGGAAGGCTTGCGTTTTCGATAATCGTTATGGGTTTCGTATTGGGTTTTATTCCAGATAAATCTTCCTTTAATTCAACCAAAGTAATTTTGCCGGCACCGTATACCATGTAAGGTTTTCCATCCTCAAAAAACAGGGAGTGATCATGGAGCGAAGGTTTAAAGGACCTAAGTTTCCATGGGCCTTTTTCGATATCTTTTGTACTATAGATGTACGTTTTGCCAGTGGTACCAGAGAAAGTACTGACATAATAAATGCCTTGATGAAAACGAAGGCTACTTGCCCACGATCCCCGTCCATAATCCCATTTTCCGTTTGATAACGTTAATTCATCAGCATTTCCGAGGGTATCGTAAGCGTAACTTACAATTTTCCAGTTTACCAGATCGGTCGATTTCATGATGGGCACACCTGGATTCATGTGCATCGTGGTGCTGCTCATGTAATACACTTTCCCTACTCTGATCATCGAAAGATCGGGTACATCGGCAAAAATGAGCGGATTTGTTGCTTTTTGCGCATCAACACAAACTGTATTTAGCACAAAAAAGAGCAATAATGTAAATAATTTAAGATTCTTCATACAGGTTAGGCAGCTTTTCAACTTGCACAGCGTTTATATTTGGTATTCAAAGCTATTCAGAAATGTGCAGATCCACGAACTGCTTTGTTCAAATCTATGTTACAAATGTTTTTAATTCAATCAATCCCGTTACAGGAAAACAAGCAAACTAACCAAATGTGCTAGTAAATTGATGAAATAAAGTAGTTGCTGATTAGGGTTCTCAATAATTTAGCAGCATTGATTGAAATTAACCAAATTTATCTTTATGAACCTTAAATCCATCCTAGCTTACTGCGCTTTTCTATTTCTCCTTACAATCACTCAGATCAGCTCCGCCGATGAAGTTATAGTCGGTTACCGTCATTTGGCAGACCCTGGCACCCTTGTTTACAAGGGAAGAGTTTATCTCTATGCATCCAACGACGATGAGAACTCCTACGATAAAAATAGCGGATACAAAATGAAATCGATCGTTTGCATTTCGAGCAGCGACATGAAAAACTGGACAGACCATGGTGTGGTATTTGA
>Ga0182006_1000136_pt1 | contig 79075 bp, 80 predicted proteins | sample Sormic07211104_1_FD_123022 | JGI IMG/M metagenome (GOLD analysis project Ga0182006, IMG submission 123022) | Rhizosphere microbial communities from Sorghum bicolor, Mead, Nebraska, USA - 072115-104_1 MetaG | ecosystem: Host-associated > Plants > Roots > Rhizosphere | place: USA: Nebraska...
AAGGATTTAGTTGATGCACAAAACCAGATTGCTGCTCTTGTGCGTGATGTTGCCGCTGGCCGTAAGCAGCTGCAAGTCCACGTCCGTTGCCCCGCCGTGCCAGCGGATAAATCCACCGGCACCACCGGCATGGATGATGGAACCCGCGCCCGACTTACTGACACCGCTGAGCGGGATTATTACACCCTCAGAAAGCGCATCGAAACAGCCCGCAAGCAGATAGAAGGCATGCAGGATTACATCCGCCAGCAATGCATGACACCACAATCAACAGCCTCGCAATAAAGCGGGGCTTTTTACTTTTACGGAGATCCGTATGGGGTATTTCACTGATTTGATTAAGCGTTGGTTTAAGCGAGACAAAACGCGGAAAGAGCGCAGCGCTATTAAGCATACGACGGTAACCCCGCTATATGGCGGATCAACTGGGCAAACCGACTCATACGATCCCATGAGCCTGACCAGCCCACTTAATCCGGCGAATGCGCTTAGTCCTTTATGGTCTGAACCATCCGCCACTTGTTCGGATAACTCGCATGATTTTTCATCCCACTGCCATGACAGCGGGGGTTATGACAGTGGGGGTTATGACAGCGGTACATGCGACACAAGCAGCTACGGCTGCGATTGATGTAGCGCCTCGCAATAGCGGGGCTTTTTTATTGGGAGAAAGAGATGGATTTGACGTTCATGCTGGCTGCCTACGGCGCAGTAGGCGTAACGCTGCTGTTAATCGCTGGTGGATGGGTAACAGTACGTGAGTATTTCAGGCGCAAGGCGGCAGAGAAACAGGCCGAGATCGATGCTCTGGTTGAAAAACGGATAGCTGAGAAGCAAGCGCAAACCAACACCTAATACATTTTCTCTATAGGACTACCCCAGCGGGCGGTGGGGCGAATAACACCCGCAGCATAAGCGCCGGTCGGCCCCAGGCCTAATCCTTGCCGGTGGCTTGTGCGGACAGCCGGAAAGACGGCAGGCAGTACAGGCGGCCTTTAAGCAGAGGGCCGCCGATAGTGCTTAACAAAAGGGATTTTTAAGGCTTAACCATTTCAAACATGGAAATTAAGCCCCCTTGCAGTCTGTCTTTCACCACAATACGGCCATCCTTTTCAAGGGTAGACAGTATTTGCAGTGTTTCGGCCAAATCTTCTTCAGTGGTAACGGGGTAGCGCGACATGCAGAAAACACCGTTACGGCTAAGAGAAGAAATTAATTCGATTAGTGGTTTGTATTTCATAAGCATTTCCTTCTTAAAAGAAACATTTTAAGAAAAGTCATTTGTCACCAAAGCTACTGGATCATCGTTCCCGGGGTTAACTATGAAAAAACCAGACTGGGAGGCCATTGAGTCAGCCTACCGGGCTGGCTTGCTGTCACTCCGTGAAATTGCTTCACAGCACGGCATCAGTGAAGGTGCCATTCGTAAACGCGCAAAGCGTGATAAATGGTCGCGTGACCTGAGCGCCAAAGTTAAAGAACGCTCAGATGATCTGGTACGCAAGGCAGAGGTACGCAAAAAGGTACGCAGTGAAACCACTTTGACCGAGCGCGTACTGATCGAGGCTACCGCCGAGGTAATCGCAAACGTTAGGATGGAACATCGGGGAGATATTCGCCGGGCGCGTGAGATTACCAACATGCTCTTTGATGAGCTGGCCGCCGAGTGTGCCGATGTTGAGGCACTGGAGAAGCTCGGTGAACTTATGCATTGCCCTGACGACAAAGGCCGCGACAAACTGAATGAGCTGTATCACTCGATCATTTCAATGCCTGAGCGGGTTAAATCAGCAAAGGCGCTCTCCGAGGCGTTAAAAAACCTTATCGGTCTTGAGCGCCAGGCTTATGACATCGGCAGCAATACCGCCGACGATGCGACCCAAAAGCTGTCTGATCTTATGGATGAGCTTTCAGGGGGTGCCTGATGGCGCTTAAACCTGAACATCTGGCCCGGCTTAGGGATAAGTTCTGGCGGCTTAACAATCTGTACTGGATCACCGACAAGCGAGGTAAGCCGGTACGTTTCAAAATGACCCCGGAGCAACAGGCTTACTTCGAGGGCATGCATACCCGCAACATTATTCTAAAGGCACGCCAGTTAGGTTTTACGACTGAGGTTTGCATTATCCAACTGGATGCAGCGCTGTTTGAGGGAGCAAAGTGCGCGCTGATCGCACATACCCTCAACGACGCAAAGCGCCTTTTCCGCGAGAAAATCAAATATGCCTATGATCGTCTCCCCGCCGAAATACGGGCGGCCAATCCTGCGTCTAATGATGCAGCTGGTGAGCTGGTTTTTAAGAAGGGCGGCTCGCTCTATGTTTCAACGTCTTTTCGTGGCGGCACGCTGCGTTATCTGCATGTTTCCGAGTTCGGGAAGATTTGCGCCAAGTATCCTGACAAAGCGCGAGAAATTGTTACCGGTGCTTTCGAAGCAGTATCAACTGACTGTTTCACGACGATTGAAAGCACAGCAGAAGGCCGCGCGGGCTATTTCTTCGATTACTGCCAGACTGCGGAAAAAGCGGCGTTATCTGGTGCGACCCTCTCTCAACTAAGCTGGAAATTCTTCTTTTTCAGCTGGTGGATGAACCCGCAGTACGCGATTGACCCGGTTGAGCCTCTACCGCAGCGCCTGCGCGATTATTTCGATGAACTGGAGGCAAAGCACAGCCTAAAGCTCAGTGACCGTCAGAAAGCGTGGTATCAGGCCAAAGAAACCACCCTCGGCGACGACATGAAACGGGAATACCCGTCGATCCCTGCCGAGGCGTTCCAGCAGTCTGTGGAAGGCGCTTACTACGCGAAACAATTCGCCGTCCTCTACTCACAACGCCGCATCGGCCAGCTGCCTGACAATAAACACTTACCGGTTTACACGTTCTGGGATCTCGGCGTCGGTGACTCGACGGCGATCTGGTTTGTGCGCGTGGTCGGTAATGAATTCCATGTTATCGACTACTACGAGAACAGCGGCGAAGGGCTTCGCCACTACATGAAGATCCTCAAGGACAAGGGCTACACCTACGCCGAGCACTGGGCACCCCACGATATTGATAACCGTGAGTTTGCGAACGACGGCAAATCCCGCCGCCAGCTGGCGCGCGAGGGGTACGAGGTAGACGGCGAAATCTATTCCATATCGTTCAATGTGGTGCCGAAGCTAGGTGTGGATGAGGGGATCGAGCTGGTGCGCGAAATACTCCCACGTTGCGCGTTTGACAGCGCGAAATGTGAGGAAGGCATAAGCCACCTGGAAGCCTACCGCAAAGAGTGGGACGCCAAGCGGGGCTGCTGGAAAGACAACCCATTGCACGACTTCACTTCGCACGCCTCAGACGGTTTTCGCTATTTCGCCGTAGCGATGAGCCGCACGAAACCAGCGGCGAATATCAAAATAGGATTTAGCTACTAATGGCAGACCTGAACATTGATTACCACCATCCTGCCTGGTTTGAGTTTTCCGACGAGTGGCGCATGGTGGCCGACTGCGTGGACGGCGAGCGCGCCATTAAGCGCAAAGGCAAGCGCAGGATGGTGTATCTGCCCCATCCGTCCAGCGACTGGCAGACCAGCGATCCGCAACTGACCCGGTATAACGCCTATGTGACGCGAGCGCCGTTTCTCAACGCCACCGGGCGAACTTTGCAGGGGCTGCTGGGCATTGCCTTTTCCAAACCCTTAAAAATTGAGCTATCCGGCGCGCTGGACGTGCTGGCGGGCGACGTGGACGGGCAAGGGCTTTCGCTCGATCAGATGGCGCGTGATGCGGTATCGCAAAACCTCCAGAAAGGACGAGCCGGTATTCTGACCGATTACACTGGCAGCGGGGAGCAACCACTTGCCCGCACCGGTCGCCCGGTGTTGAAACTTTACAAGGCCGCGCAGATCATCAACTGGCGCGTGACCAACGGCAAAACCTCACTGGTTGTGCTGAAAGAGTTTGAAGCCGTGGATCTCCCGGATAATTTCCGGCTGGAGTTGCGCCTGAAATGGACGGAGCTTCGATTGATTGATGGCAAGGCCCATGTGCGCATCTGGAAGCAATCAGCTGAAGAAGGCGTGAAGGCTACCAATCTGGCACCGATTCTCGATCAGGCTGGTAAAGCGCTTACTGATCTTCCGTGGTCATGGATTGGGGCCAACAACAACGATCACACACCGGACGCACCGCCGCTGGCGGATATCGCCTCGGTAAACATCAAACACTACCAAGCTGAAGCTGATATCGCGGAGATCGCCCACCTTTGTGGGAACCCAACACCCGCCGTTTCAGGGCTTAGTGAGTCCTGGGCGGATAGATACCTGAAAGAAGGTATCCGCATCGGCTCTACGACTGGCGTGCTTCTGCCTGTTGGTGGAAAGCTTGAAATTGTTCAGGCTGAGGATCGGAACCTCCCCATAATTGTGGCTGAGCGTCGCGAGAAACAGATGGCAATGCTTGGCGCGAAGCTGGTAGAGCGTGGCACATCATCCAGAACGGCCACACAAGCCGCAGATGAGGCGCAAACCGATAATTCAATACTCTCGCTTTGCGTGGGGAATGTGGAAGCCGCCATAAATCGCTCTCTCGCGTTTGCTGCGGCCTTTGCTGGTGGCAGCGGCACGATCACCATCAATAAGCGGTACGAAGTCGCCCAGCTCGACTCGCAAGCCATCTCAACGCTGCTGGCTGCGGTGCAGAGTGGGAAAATGTTGCTGGTGGATTTCATCCGTTACATGCAATCCATCGGATTGGTCGATCCAGCGGCCAAGCCAGAGGAAGTGGAAACCGCGTTGCGTGCGCAGTCAGACCTGATCGGCAATACCTACGAGCAGGATAATGATGATGGTGACAATTAACGATCAGTTGCGCGATGAAGCGATCAGCCATGCGCTCTACGTGGCGCGCTATGGCAACGGCGCGGCCCGCAAAATGATCCGGCTACTAAATGAGGCTGATTCTCTGTTATCTGCGGAGTTATTAAACGTCCTCGATGGTGTAGACGCGGCGACATGGAGCGAGCGCCGCCTTGCTTCCCTGCTGGCGTCTGTACGCCGCCTTAATCACAAGGCATACCAACCCGTTACGGAGGCGCTGAAAAGCGAGCTAGCGGCATTTGCCGGGCATGAGGCGGGCTATCAATTTGACCTTTTCAACCAGTTATTGCCGGATTCCGTATTAAGCCACGTTGAGCTGCAAGCGATCACGCCTGATCAGGTTTACGCGGCGGCAGCCTCGCGACCTTTTCAGGGGCGGCTATTGTCTGAATGGGCCACCAATCTGGAAGCCGACCGGTTGACGAAAATCACCAACGCGGTACGCATGGGTTACCTGTTAGGAGAAACCACCGAGCAGATCACCCGCCGCGTGGTCGGCACCAAAGCGGCCAATCGCGAGGATGGAGCAATTCAAGGCAACCGGCGCAACCTGGCGGCGGTGACCCGAACGGCCATAGCCCATGTAGCCAGCACGGCCCGCCAGTCATTTGCCAAAGCTAACAGTGATTTGGTGAAGGGCAAGCAGTGGCTATCGACGCTCGATACCCGGACAACCACGATCTGCATTGTTCGTGACCGACTGAAATACACGCTGGATGGGAAGCCCATCGATCATAACGTGCCATACCTGCGCGGGCCGGGCAGGGCGCATTTCTGCTGCCGTTCTACCGAGACACTGATCCTCAAATCCTGGCGGGAATTGGGGATCGATGTTGACGAAATGGACGCTGGCACCCGCGCCAGCATGGACGGGCAGACACCCGGCGACACTACCTATTCAGAATGGCTACAGCGCCAGCCCTACTACCGGCAAAAAGCCGTCTTGGGCAAAGAGCGTGCCGACCTGCTGCGCGCCGGGAAACTGAAAGTGCCGGACTTCTTTAACGACCGGGGGGAATTCTTAACCCTCGATCAGCTGCGGCAACTTGAGCCGCGAGCTTTCAAATAATCCCAAAGGGCTGCCAGTGGCGGCCCTTTTTCTTTCCTGCGGCCAGAGGCCGCGACCATCTCGACGGAGTTGATGATGCTCAAATTCAAAATTGATAAAGCCGCCTTTGACGCGCTATCAGACGACCAAAAAGCCATGTATCAGGAAGCCGGTGAAGGCTACCAACTGGCGATTGAGGGCTTGCCAGACGTATCCGGCCTGGAAGCCAAAGTGAACGAGCTGCTGGTCGATAAGGAGGCCGCCGAGAAGGCAGCACGCGAAGCAGCAGAGGAAAAGGCCCGCAAAGAAGGTGATGTTGCCGCCATCGAAAACAGCTGGAAACAGAAACTGGCTGATACCGAAGCGCGCTATCAGAGCCAGATCGAGAACCTGAACGGCTCGCTTAATACGCTGCTGGTGGACAACGTGGCGCAGAGCCTCGCCACCAAATTAGCTGGCGAAGCCGCGCCGGTAATGCTGCCTCATATCAAGAGCCGCTTATCTGTGGAAATGAAGGACGGCAAGCCAGTTACCCGCGTACTCGATGCAGACGGCAAGCCATCGGCTTTAACCGTTGACGAGCTGGGCGCGGAATTCACCGGCAATAAAGCCTTTGCTGGCGTAATTATCGGATCAAAAGCAAGCGGCACCGGCGGCGCTGGTGACCCTTCGAAACCTGTTAGCGGAGCTGACGGACTGGGCGGCAACGACCTTGTGAGCGAAGCCGCGAATATTATTAAAAATATGGGAATTGAATAATGACTCTCCACATTTTCGAAACACAAGTTTCTACCGCTGCCACCGAGCTGGTGGCTCAGCAAGTGCAAAAATTTAATACCGCTTCCGGCGGCGCGCTGGTGATGGGATCTGGCGATCACATCGGTGATTACATTGAGCGCACCAGCTGGCAACTAATTGGCGGTCTGGCGCAACGCCGTAATGCCTACAAAGACGGCGATCTGACCCCGGATGAACTGGGCCAGATTCTGGATCGCATGATCAAGATCGATGGCCGTATTGGCCCGGTTTCTATCACGCCAACCATGATGAAGCGTTTGGGTAAAAGCGTAGATGAGGCGTCTGCTGTAGTGGCTGCGCAGGCTACCGAGGCGATGCTTCAGGATTACCTTAACTCTACCTGTGGCGCGCTGCTGGCTGCCATCAAAGGCAACGCCAATATGATCACTGATCTTTCCAGCGCCGAGGGCGTGAAACCGTCGCTGGCGGGCCTGAACAAAGGCGCACGTCCGATGGGTGATGCGTTCTCGCGTCTGGTGGCATGGGTAATGGATGGCGCGACCTATAACGACTTCATCGACGAGTCGCTGACCAACGCCAACCGCCTGTTTCAGATCGGCAATGTGAACATCATGCAGGATGGGCTGGGCCGTCGCTTCGTGATTTCCGATATTCCGGCGCTGGCAGAAGGCAACCTTCAGCACGTTCTCGGCCTGACTGCTGGCGCTGCTGCGGTACAGACCTCCCCACTCAGCATGCTGGCGCAGCCGGTGTTGGGCAAAGAGAACCTGAAAGCGCTGATGCAGGGCGAATACGACTACACCGTGGGCCTCAAGGGTTACCAGTGGGCAGATAACGCCATTAAGTCGCCGACCGATGAACAGCTGACCACCACCAAAAACTGGAAGAAAGTACGCACCAGCGATAAAGACACCGCTGGCGTACTGGTGACCTTCGGCAAAAAGGCTGAGGCAAAAAAGTAACATCCGTAACTGTTAGCGGGCCGGCGAGCGTGAATGTTGGCGAAACCATCACGCTAACCGCCGCCGTTGAACCTGCCGACGCTGAAAGCTACACCCTTGTGTGGTCTGTTGATGATGAATCATTAGCGACCATCGACCCCAAAACCGGGGAATTGGCGGGCGTGGCTGCTGGCACCGCTGGCGCTGTCTGTACCGCACAGAACAGCGACGGCAGCGAGGTAGCCAGTGAGGCGCATGCAGTTACGGTTACGGCACCAGCGTAACACTAAGGGGCTTTGGCCCCTTTTTTATGGAGATCCACATGATCGATAACGACCCGGCTTCGCCGACGTTTAACAGCTATGGAGACGTGGCGGGCCTGCTGGCTTTTGCTTCATCGCGTGGCTATGACGTGCCGGAGGAATCCGCCGAAATGTTGCTGTTTCAGGCTCTCGACTACCTGAACCTACAACCCTGGGCGGGACGACCAACGAAACGGGGCCAGCCACTGCCGTGGCCGCGCGCTGGCGTGGTGGTCGGGGGCGAAGCTATCCCTGACGATGAAATCCCGCAGGCGCTCATACAGGCCCAATACCGGCTGGCTGTGTCGGCGCAGGAAATCGACCTGATGCCGGGCTACGGTGGTGCGCAGGCGCTGCAAGAATCGGTGAGCGGTGCAGTGTCCATCACATACAGCGAACAGACGCTTGGATCAGGGGTTTACTTCCCCTGGCTACGCCAGCTTTTGGGGGATCTGCTGGGCGCGGGCGCATCGTCCGTTAACTTTCGCGTGATGAGGGATTGAACCATGCCGATCAGTTACCCGCGAATGAGGGCCACGGCTAAAAGGCTACTCACCGGAAACGGCACCATCTGGAAGGTCACCAGACCGGGAAAGGTAGAGGTGATCGCCGGGGTGGAGCACGCCCGGCCAGATACTCATTTTGATGCTATTGGCGTTCGTAGTGACTATAAACCAGCAGAGGTGGACGGCTCGCTGATCATCGGTGGCGACGTGCGAATCGTGTTTACCGCTGATCAGGTACTGCTGGTGGGCGATCTGGTAGATATCGATGGTAAGCCGTATCGAATTGTTAACCCTAACCCGGTTAAGCCCGCTGATCTGGTGCTTTGTTACCGGGCGCAGTTGAGGGCATAACATGAGCGAAAACGCCGCATTTATGGCTTCCATTAACGCATTCGTGAGCAAGGCTAAGGCCAATCAGGAACAGGTGCTAAGAGCAGTTTTTCTGCGTATCCACACCCGGCTGGTGATGAAATCACCCGTATTAACCGGGCGGTTTCGTGGCAACTGGCAGATCGGTTTAGATAAACAACCGGAAGGCACGCTTGATGTATTCGACAAAACCGGCAGCGAGACGATAGCCCGCGGCGCGTTGGTGATTGAGCAGTTTAAGGTTGGTATGCATTCGGTTTACTTCACCAATAACTTGCCTTATGCCTACGCGCTGGAAATGGGCCATTCACAGCAGGCACCCGGCGGCATGGTGCGCATCACCGCCGCAGAGTTTCAGCGCTTCTTTGATGCCGCTGCGCAGGAGGTGCGGACATGATCCCTGACATTGGCGCGGCCATGAATGCTCGATTGGGGGCATGGGCCGATGAGCAGGAAATCCCGCTAATCATTGAGAACTGCCAGGCAGACAAGCCCGGAGGTCTGTTTCTGGAATCGTTCGACATGCCAGCGACACCCCATACGCTCGATCTCGGCCTGACCTGCCACGTTTACACCGGAATTTTTCAGGTGAACATCGTAGTGCCGGTCGGCAGCGGAACGAGCACAGCGCGCTCCGTGGCGCGCAAGGTGGCAGATCTTTTCCCGGAAGGTCAAATAATTAAGGGCGATGGTTTCGCCTGCTGGGTAAGCGCACAGCCCGCTATTTATGCTGGCGTGCTCAACCCACGAAAAACCCGCTATTCAATCCCGGTAAGCATCTCTTACCGCGCTGACATTTCCAGCTAACCCGGCATCCGCCGGGTTTTTTATTTCCATCATTCACAAGGAGGCCACAATGGGCTTTCAACTTCCGAACGGCTCAACCATTCAGGTGGGATCTGAGTTCGGCGACGAAATTAAAGTTACAGCCGTATCTAACGCCAAAGGCGCGGTTTTCAGCTGCGAAGAAGGGCATGGGCTGGTGGTAGGCGATGAAGTGCTGATCACTTCGGGCTGGCCGCTAATTAACTATCTGGCCGCCCGTATCAGCGACGTGGGCGTAGACGATAACACCGTAACCATCGGGGTAATCGACTCGACTGATGAGAACTTTTTCCCGAAAGGTAATGGCATCGGCTCGCTACGCAAAATCACCGCATGGACTCTGATCCCGCAGATCACCGAGCTTTCACAATCCGGCGGCGATCAGCAGTACATCCAGATCCAGTTTCTGGAGGACGACCGCCAGCGCAACCTGGCGACCTACAAGGCCGCGAAAACGCAGACTATTACCCTAGCGCACGATTCCAGCCTGCCGATCTATGAGGTGCTGAAAAAGGCCGACCGCCGGGGCGATACGTTACCGCTGAAGATGTACGTGCCTAAAGCCACCGAAACCCGGTACTGGAGCGGCACCCCATCATTCGATCCGCAGCCACAAACTGCCCCTAACACCGTGGAAACGGTGCAGGTTTCGTTTGCCGTCAAGTCTATGGACATGGCGTTTTACAAAGACGCAGAAGCAAAAATCTAACCTAATTGATGCCCCGGCAACGGGGCAAAATGGAGAATGCCCGTGACTACTAAATTTACCCTTCAACCAAACCCGACATTCAAAGCTGACGTTAAGATCCCCCGCGCTGGTGAAGAAGATGGTGTGCTTACTTTCACGTTTAAACATTATCCGCTAGACCAGCTGGCGCACCTTGAAAAACTCGACGAAAAGACCGCCATCGATTTTGTGGCCGACATTGCCACCGCCTGGGCGCTTCCAGACGAATTTAACCGCGATAACCTGGAAACCCTGCTGAACAACTACCCCAGCGCGCTGAAGGCGATCACGGAAACCTACTATCGCGAGCTATTGGGTAACCGCGAAAAAAACTGATCCGGGCTGCGTCTGCGTTCTATACGCCTGAACCTACCGCCGAAGAGCTTGCCGCTTGGGGCATGACGGCGGACGACTTCGACGACGAAGTGATCGAGGTGTGGCCTGACTGCTGGGATGCATTCTGCATCTTCCAGGCATGCGCCACACAGTGGCGGGCCGGGGCGAACGGTGCAACCGGCCTTGATTACAACGTCTTGCCGTGGCTTATGAAGTTACACGGTGTAAAGGACGAGGCAGCAGCCCTGAGAGATATCCGCGTTATGGAGCGCGTCGCACTGAATACGATTTATGAGAATCAGGGGGCGGAATGAGTGATATCGCCACAATTTCCCTTCGCGTAAACACCGGCGATTTAGAGCGCGGGAACAGAGCGCTAAACGACTTCCAGCAAACAGCCGGTGGGGCAGCGAAGCAAGCCGACGATCTGAATGCCAGCTTTCGAGCCGGGGCCACCAGCCAGAAGCAGAGCGCGGCCAGCATTCGGGAGCAAAAGCAGGAATTACAAGCACTGCTGAACAAGATTAGCCCCGTAAACAAGGCGCTGGATGAACTGGACACTATTCAGCAAAACCTCGCCAATTTTCGCGGCAAATCACTGTTGAGCCTTGAACAGTACGAGCGCTATAACGAAATTCTGGAAACCACGCGCACCAAACTGCTTGAAACGCAGGAGGCGGAAACGGCAGAAGGGCGGGCGCGACTGGAACAAGCCAGGGCGGCGCAGCGTGCGGCAGCTACGGCACAAACCTTTGTTGCTTCGTTAGAAGAACAGGTAAACGCTATCGGCAAAACCCGCACAGAGCTGCTGGAGCTGAAAGCAGCCCAACTGGGCGTTTCACAGCAGACGGCACCACTGATCGCCCGTTTGCGTGAGCAGGACGAGGCGTGGAAAAGAGGCGGCATCAGCGCGGGCCAGTATCAGCAGGCGATGCGCATGTTGCCTATGCAGATCACCGACGTTGTGACTTCTCTCGCGTCGGGAATGCCAATCTGGATGGTTGCGATTCAGCAGGGCGGCCAGATCAAGGATTCGTTTGGAGGCATCAGTAATGCATTAAAAGGCGTTATGAGTGCAATCACGCCCACCAAGCTTGCAATGGGCGGGCTGGTGGGTGTGGCTTCTCTGCTTATTACAGCCTGGTACAAGGGGAGCAAAGAGGCAGATGCCTTTAACCGGCAGTTAATTCTGACAGGCAATTATGCAGGCAAAACTGCCGGGCAGCTCAATACGCTGGCTCGCACCATTTCACGCGGGGGCTTCACCCAGGGAGAAGCGGCCAGCGCTCTGGCTAAAGTGGTTGGCACCGGCAAATTCAGCGGATCTGAGCTGGAGCAGGTGACAAAGGCCGCGCTGGCGATGGAGCACGCAGTGGGCCAGTCAGTCGAGGCCACGATCAGCAACTTTGAAAAGCTGAAAAATGCCCCCTCCCAAGCATCCGAAGAACTTAATCAGCGCCTGCATTATCTGACTTCAGCCCAGTTTGATTACATTTCATCGCTAGAAAGGCGGGGAGACAAGGAAGCCGCAGCAGCAGAGGCAGTAAGGCTTTACTCTGATGCAATGGAACGGCAGGGCAAAGAGATCTCCAATAGCCTCGGTTATATTGAGCGAGCCGCAAATGCGGTCACCAATGCCGCAAAGGATATGTGGGATCAGCTGTTGAACATTGGCCGTCCTGAGTCAATGGAAGATCAGCTAAACAAGCTCAAAGCCGACCTGGAAGAACGGCAGAAGGCGCTTAAACCTGAGCGCCAGCGTATGGGGTTTGGTTACAGCTACAACACCAGCGCCGCCGATCAAGAGTACGACCAGCAACGTAAAAACCAGCTTGCAGCGATTGATCAGGACAAGATGCGCATTGGCCTGCTGGAACAGGCATTACAGCTACAGAACGACATAACCGAGGGGCAGAAAAAAGCGCGTGATGCTGATGACGCCCGATTAAAGTCAATCAGCGCAAGAAACCGCCTGATGGATGAGGGTTTAACCAATGCGCAGAAGCGAGCGCGGGATCTGGCTGAACTGTGGAAGCAGGTAGCAGCAGCACCAGACGCATGGAGTAAGGAAGCCCGGCAGTCGGCAGTTGAGGTTATTAATAAGCGGTACGCGGAGAAGGAGAGCAAGCAAAAGAGAAGCAACACCATTGAGCGCTCATCCGATAATTCACAGCGTGACCTGTTAGCGTTGCAAACTGAGCTGGACGTGCTGCAACGGCATCGCCAGGCGAATGACGTTATTAGCCAGCAGCGCCGCAGCCTGTGGAAAACTGAGTCTGAAATCGCCATTTTGACCAAAAAGGCGCAGGAAGAAGGGTTAAGCCAGCAGGAGCAGATCACCCTTGCAGCCGACAAGCAAACGCTGGCCTATCGGCAGCAGTTGGCTGCCCTGGGCGACAAAGTGGAGCAGCAGAAAAAGCTAAACCAACTTGAGCAGCAGGCGACAAGGTTTGCTGAACAGCAGGCCGCAAAACGCGCAGAAATTCAGTCCAAAATGGACGGGAAATCAAGTCGTGAAGCAGGACGTGATGCAGAGCGCGACCGGATTGATACGGCATATGCCGCCAATCCAGAAGCGCGCAGCCGTGCGATGGCAGAGCTTGAGGCCACTTATCAGAAAGAGGACAAACTCAGAGAGGATTGGCGGGCAGGCGCAAAGGTTGCTTGGGCTGACTTTGAAGAAAGTGCTACCAATACTTACCAGCAGGTATATGACTTCAGCATGAACACCTTCAACGGAATGACAAATTTCCTTGATGACTTCGTGACCACTGGTAAAGCCAGTTTTAATGACTTTCTATCTGATGTGTTGAAAGGGCTTGCTCAGATGCTGGTTAAAATGGCGGAAGTGCAGGCCATGAAATCGGCAATGGGTGCGTTGAAGGGAACAGCTATCGGTGACTTCTTGGGCTTTGCTTCTGGTGGCTACACTGGCCCCGGTGGCAAGTATGAGCCAAAGGGGATCGTTCACGGCGGCGAGTTCGTTTTCACGAAAGAAGCTACTGAGCGGATCGGTGTAAACAACCTCTACGCAATGATGCAAGGTATGCCGGGTTATGCGGACGGCGGCTACGTTGGAAAAGCTCCACGCGCAGGGTTGACCTGGGGAGGCAACACCGTAGCGGTGCAAACTTCTGTCACCATCAACCAGAGCGGTGGCAACGAAAGGCAGACAGGGCAAAATCCCGCTGCTGTCCAGCGCGCCTATCAGCAAACCATCAATGAATCGATCCGCGCAGGGATCATGAGAGAGACGCGGCCAGGCGGTATTATCTGGAATGCTACAAAGGTCCGATAAATTGATGAAGCGCATTGTGTTTCTTATGCACATAACTAAAATTCGCTCTCTAACTATTAGTGATATCAATAAGTTAGTACGTAACTATCTCTAGCGAGGGGCGTCGTGAATATTAGTTTTGAATTCAGCAATAGAAAGGCTGTGTTTTTCTCCTTTGCCATTTTGGCTTCTATCATGCTTGTCGGCTGTGCGGTGGATCAGCGTCATATCGTAAGCGGAAAGCATCATCCAACTGAGTTTGATGCGCGAGATCAGTGCTCTGCCGATGCAATAATTACTCAACGCTGGCGGGAAGTTGAAGTTAACGGTTCCTATGGCGCGGCTGGTTACCAAGTTGAAAAACTACCTAATGGGGATTGGCTATGTAAGCAGGTTTTCGGCTCGGTACTGGAAAAGCAAAAAGCCGATTTTGCTGACGAACTGGCCGCAGACAGAGCTGGATTATCTCTTGAAGATTACAGAATTAAGAGAGCTAAGGAGCAAGAGGATTTGCATCAGGCATACTTAAAAATGTACGAAGCTCGTTATCGGCAGCAAGAAGCATGGAAGAAGGATGGCAAACTTCATTCGCACACTTATACCAATCCAGACGGATCTATTGAGGCGGTAACTGTGCATGGCGACTATCGTTGCCAAACTGACATTGATGAAAGCGGTGCAGATACTACCTGTAATTAAGCAACTCATATATTTCTTCAAAATTAATCCAATCGAACCCGCCCACCGAGGCGGGTTTTTTATTGCCCGGAGGAAACTGAATGGCAATTGAAACTTTCAGCTGGCCGACGCAGATCCAGGCGGGAATGCAGGGCGAATACACTACTACTGTACGCCGTGCAAAATTTGGAGATGGTTACGAACAGGTAGCCGCAGACGGAATTAACCCGGAAACCCAAAGCTGGCCCGTTACGATGAGCGGATCAAATGACGAGATGCTGGCCGTGCTGGCATTTGTGCGCCGCCACGTTACTAAATCCTTTATCTGGACGGCCCCGAACGGCGAAACAAGCCTCTGGCGCGTCGATCCTGAATCAATCCGTTCGGCCCCACTTTCCCGCAATGCTATGACCATCAACGCAACATTCAAGCAGGCTTACGCACCATGAGTACGACCAATCGCCCCGTAAAACTTTACCGTGATTATCAGCAGCTGGAACCCGGCAACACGATCCGGTTGTTTGAGGTAAGCGGTGAGTCTTTCAGCATGCCCGACGTGCTGCGCTTCCACGCTTACAACCTTCCGCATACTGCCGAGGAAATTGCCGCAGCTGGTGGAGACGAAAGCAAATTACCGGCCAAATCAATCTGGTGGCAGGGCCAAGAATATTCAGCCTGGCCTTGCCAGATAGAGGGGATCGAGGCATCAACCGATGGAAGCAGCGCCCAACCGAAGTTGATCGTTGCGAACCTCGATACCTCGATCACTGCGCTTTGCCTTGCCTACGATGATTTGTTTAAAGCGAAGGTGACGATACGTGACACGCTGGTGCAGTACATCGATGCGCGTAACTTTCCTGACGGCAACCCAACCGCAGACCCGACACAGGAGATCCTGCGCGTTTTCTACATCAACGGAAAATCCAGCGAAACAAACGAGGAAGTAGAGTTTGTTCTTTCCAGCCCGATGGATCTGGAGGGGGTACAGCTACCACGCCGCCAGCTGCATTCGCTTTGCGCATGGTGCATTAACGGTAAATACCGTAGCGGCGATGGTTGTTCCTACGCTGGCACACGTTATTTCGACCGATTGAACAATCCAGTTGATGATCCGGCGCTGGACGTTTGCAACGGCACGTTGACGGCCTGCAAGCTGCGATTTGGCGAGGCTGAATCGCTCGATTTTGGTGGCTTCCCCGGTACCAGTTTGATCAGGAGTTAATAGCAGTGGATGAAAAACTGATTCAGGAGATTAAGCGGCATGCGGCGCAGACCTACCCGCAGGAGTGCTGCGGTGTTATCTGCCAGAAGGGAGGCCATTTGCGTTACTTCCCCTGCCGCAACACGGCAAGCAACCCGGCGGAACATTTCCGCATCGCACCGGAAGATTACGCCAGTGCCGAGGACTGGGGGGATGTGGTCGCTATCGTTCACAGCCACCCGGACGCCACCAGCCAGCCCAGCGAGACAGACAAGGCGCAGTGCGACCTTACAGAATTGCCCTGGCATATCGTGAGCTGGCCGGAGGGGGATTTACGCACGATCTACCCGCGAGGTGAGCTGCCGCTGATTGGCCGCCCGTTTGTGCTGGGCGTTTATGACTGTTACGGGTTGATTATGTCCTACTACCGGCAAGAGCACGGAATAGAAATCCCTGATAAACGCCTCAGCTATGAATGGTGGACTGCTGATCACCCCGAAAATCTTTACCAAGACTATTGGTATGAATGTGGCTTTCGTGAGTTTACCGGTCCCGCCATGCCAGGCGATATGGTGATCATGCAGGTACAGTCGCCTAAGTGGAATCACGCCGGGATTCTTCTTGAGGGCAACATGCTGTTGCATCACCTTTATGGCCGCCTTTCCGGGCGCACGCCGTATGGCGGCTACTGGCGCGAAAGAACCATGAAAATTGTACGACACAAAGACCTGATGGGGGACACATGCAGGAAACCATGACGAAAATCGAGCTGGGCGGAGCGCTGGCGCGTCAATTTGGCAAAACCCATCACAGGGCCGTTAAAAGCACAGCAGAGGCTGTGCGTGCGCTCTGCTGCACAATTCCGGGCTTTGAAAAGTTTCTGAACACCAGCAAGCAGCGTGGGCTTGCTTATCACGTTTTCCGGGGAAAGAAAAATTTAGGCGTTGATGAACTGGGTTTTCCTGTCGCCGGACAAGTGATCCGCATTGTTCCTGTCATTATCGGCAGTAAAAGTTCTGGCATTGGTCAAATGATCTTTGGTGCTGTGCTGGTGGCAGTTGGCGCGGTGCTGAGTTTTACGCCTTTTTTCGCGGCTTCTCCGTGGTTTTACAAGATGGGGGCTGCAATGGCGTTATCCGGCGTTGCGCAGATGCTATCACCTCAGACGCCGGGCCTCGCCAGTAAGCAGGACGCCGATAACCGGGCTTCATATGCTTTCGGAGGGGTGACCAACACCGCGTCCCAGGGCTACCCGGTGCCGCTTCTGTACGGTAAACGCCGGATCGGCGGGGCGATTATCTCCGCAGGCATTTATGCCGAGGATCAGCAGTAAGTTCAACCAGATAACAAGCCGCCTACGGGCGGCTTTTTTGTGGGCGCAATATGACAAAAAAAACCATTCATGGTGCTAAAGGTGGTGGCGGTAAGCAGCACACCCCGAAAGAGCAGGACGATAACCTGTTATCCGTCGCGAAAGCAAAAGTGCTGGTGGCGCTGGGTGAGGGGGAGTTTGAAGGACAGCTTGATGGTAGATCAATTTTTCTGGATGGCACGCCGCTAATAAACCCTGACGGAAGCGAAAATTTCCCCGGCGTAAAATGGGAGTTTCGACCCGGAACGCAGGCCCAGGAATACATTCAGGGCATCCCTGGCGCAGAAAACGAATTTCCGCTTTCGAACACGCAGATCACAACGGAAAAGGACTGGACGCGAACATTCGACGATTCCACGCTTTCTGCCGTTCGCCTGCGCATCAAGTGGCCGCAGCTGTTTAAGCAGAAAGATAACGGCGACATGGTGGGCTATACGCTGGAATACGTTATTGAAATGCAGGTTGACGGCGGCAGCTGGCAGGAGGTTTTGAAAACTGCGGTATCTGGTAAAACCACTGGCGGCTATGAGCGGAGCCACCGCGTTGATCTGCCCGCCGGTAAAACATGGAACATTCGCCTGCGCAGGCTAACTGCCAACGCAAACAGCGCGCGCATTGGCGATACGATGATCCTTGAAAGTTACACCACCATCATCGATGCAAAGCTGCGCTATCCAAATACTGCGTTGCTCTACATGGAATTTGATTCCAGCCAGTTTAATGGCTCTATACCGCAAATCTCTTGCGAGCCGCGTGGTCGCGTTATTCGTGTCCCTGCAAACTATGACCCAGAAACACGCAATTACACCGGCGCATGGGACGGCACTTTTAAGTGGGCGTGGACTGATAACCCGGCCTGGATATTTTACGATCTTGTCCTGAATGACCGCTTTGGACTTGGTGACCGGCTGAACGCCGACAATGTGGACAGGTGGATGCTCTATTCGGTGGCGCAATACTGCGATCAGCTGGTGCCGGACGGCAAGGGCGGGGAAGGCAAAGAGCCTCGCTATGTGTGTAACGTCTATGTGCAGAACCGGGCTGATGCGTTTACTGTTTTGCGTGACTTCGCGGCCATCTTTAGGGGTATGACTTACTGGGGTGGCGATCAGCTTATGGTGCTGGCAGATATGCCTCGCGATGTGGATTTCGTTTATACGCGAGCGAACGTTATAGACCTCAAATACGCTTCCAGCACGACCAAAGCGCGTTATTCAACGGCGCTGGTCAGCTGGTCAGATCCCGATAACCAATACGCTGATGCAATGGAGCCTGTATTCGAGCCGGATTTGGTTAACCGCTACGGCGTGAACCAGCTGGAGATCACCGCCATTGGCTGCACCAGACAGAGCGAGGCCAACCGAAAAGGCCGCTGGGGCATTCTGACCAACAACCGTGATCGCATCGTGACGTTTGGCGTGGGACTCGACGGCAATATTCCGCTGCCTGGCTATATCATCGCTATTGGCGACGAAATGTTATCCGGTCGGGTTATGGGAGGGCGTATCAGTGCAGTAGATGGCCGCACCCTTACGCTTGACCGCGTTCCTTCGGCTAACAAAGATGATCGGCTGCTGGTAAATATGCCTGATGGCACAGTGCAGGCCCGTACTATTGCCGCAGTTTCTGGCAACGTAATTACCGTCACCACCGCATGGGACACCATGCCGGATGCCGGGGCGTGCTGGGTAGTTGAGAGCGACGATCTCTACGCGCAGCAGTACCGTGTTACCAGCGTGACCGACAATGGGGATGGCACTTATACGATCAGCGCATCCTGGCATGACCCGGACAAATACGAACGCATCGACACCGGGGCAATCATCGACGAGCGCCCGATCAGCGTAGTGCCGCCGGGCCACGTTGTAGCCCCGAAAAATGTGCAGATAGAAGGCTTCTCGGTAATTAATCAGGGTATGTCTATCCAGACCCTCCACGCTTCCTGGGATGCTGCCGAAGGGGCAATCGCCTACGAGGCCCAATGGCGGCGCGATGACAACAACTGGGTGAACGTTCCGCGATCCTCTGTTTGCGGCTTCGATATTGATGGCATTTATGCCGGTAGTTACCTGGTACGTGTGCGAGCGATTAACGCCGTAGAGGTATCAAGTGTTTGGGGCTATTCAGAGCTAACGACCCTAACAGGCAAGCAGGGGAACCCACCGAAGCCTGTTAACTTCTCTGCCGAGCCGTTGAATTGGGGCGTTCGCCTTAGCTGGGAGTTTCCTGCTGATACCAGCGACACCCTGAAAACAGAGATCCAGTATGTGGTTAACGGTAACACCGAAAATCCGCTATTGCTCGCGGACGTGCCCTATCCTCAGCGCGATTATTCCCAGCTTGGGCTTAAGGCTGGTCAGCGGTTTTTGTACCGGGCGCAACTGGTCGATAAACTGGGTAATGAGTCGGGCTGGACAGAATGGATCGACGGCATGGCTAATGACGAGGCTGGTGATTATTTGGGGGATATCGCCGATGACTTTCTGACGAAGGAGGACGGCGAAGCGCTGATAAGTGGGATCACCCTCGATCCAGAAGCCATCCTGCAGAACGCTCTTAGCGCTCATGACACCGTTCAACAGCAATGGAAGCAGTATGGCGAAAATCGCGCAGGAATCATCCAGGCACAGACGCTGGCAGCCGATGCCAACAAGTCAGTAGCAGCTCTGGAAACTACCGTAAACGCAAAATTTGATGATTTTGACGCGACGGCATCACGTCTGGAGCAGGCAACTGCTGATAACTCATCAGCTATTGGCGAGATTAAAGATACCGTGGCTGTACAGTACGCCGATTTATCGGCAGCGGTTGAAGGAAAAATGGATGCCTATGTTGACGCCAATGGTGGTTCGGCTATCTACACAATGAAGACTGGTGTTCAGTATAATGGTCAATACTATGACGCCGGTATGTCTGTAGCGGTTACTGTGAACGGCGAGGCTATTGATACTCGTTTTGCTGTAAATGCAAATCAGTTTGTAGTAATGAGCGGCAATGATAGCAATCGTTATTCACCCTTTGCAGTGGTTAACGGGCAGGTGTTTATGAATAACGCCTTTATTCAGGATGGCACCATTACTAACGCTAAAATAGGTGATGTTATTCAGTCTAATAATTACACGCCTGCATCTACAGGCTGGCAGCTTAATAAAGCAGGGACGTTTGAAATTAACGGCTCGACACCCGGCGAAGGGCGAAATGTGATTAGTAGTACGGGACAAGTAGTTTATGATCAAAATGGTATCGTTAGGGTTATTGTTGGTAAGTATTAGCGGATGCGCGCCATTAAGTGATGTTAAAAATGTTAATTGTACGGGGCTATATGTAACAAGGCAGGGTGCAGCTAATGAAAAACGTATAGCAACTATTAGAGTTAATAAAGTACGCATTGATCATAACGGGAAATTTTGGATTCATCCTGAACACTCCCGGATCATCCGTTTTCAGTCTGCATGGCAATCAGCCGACGTATTAACTAATTATCAGTGTAAGGGTGAAGATTATGGCTTACGGGGCGCAGCTCTTTGATCCCACTGGTGTTGAGCTGGTAGGGCAATTTGTGCCAACCTTCATTGTTGATTACATCGTTTCACCTGCCGCAGGTTCGAGGTCATACCCCGGCATTGAGGGCAAAACACTGCGAGTCTATCCCTTGGGGTACTTAGGTTATGGGGAGTATTTCGGGACGCCGCCAGCAACAGTTTCCGTAAGTGGGAATAGTATCAGCTGGTCGGGAGTATCCTCACAGGTTCCATTAATGGTGGTATTTGAATAATGGCTTATGGTTTAAAAATATACCGCCCTGACGGCAGTTTGTGGATCAGCCCCGATGTCACGCCACTAAATTATATGGGGCGGATAGGTTTCGGAAACGGCACGTATAACACAGGGATACCTTCCAATAAATCGCTGATGTTTTTTGCCCGTCATGATGCCCCCCACGGTGCGGGACTATTCGTACCCAATAATAGCGGTGCAACGTGGGTGATCACAGTTACAAATGCGGCGGCTGGAGGCCAGCTTTATTTGTTTTCAAACCATGTGATTAACCAACACGGTTATGGTGTGGCGGTATTTAATGCGGCTGGGGAAATGGTATGGAATACCGACATGCGACCATTACAGGTATTTAGAATAGCTAATCCGCAGGGCGTAAATATGAATGGTGCATTCGAAGTGCCGGTCGGCGTTCAGGTGGCCGTTAATCCTGGTGTTTGCTCTACTTGGATTGCCCCCATTGATCCAGCAGCGGGTATTTACCTCACGGGCGCTATGCTCGCTGGTGCCTATGGCAGCACAATCTATGGCACTCGGATTAATGGTGATCAAACTGGCGGGGGAATGCCCGTTTGGCGCTATAAGGATGAGTTTATCTATATTGACGTTTCTAAATACCCCTAACGTTCTAAACATTTAAAGAAACCCGCTTCGGCGGGTTTTTTTATTGCCTGATTCTGGAGAAACAAAAATGGCAGCTGGAACTATTTCTATTAAAAACGGTGAGAAGGTGATCACCGGTATCGATACAAACTTTACTGACGCGCTTAACCCCGGCGACTTCATCGTATTCACCGCCGGAAATGTGGTTTACACCCTGGCGATCAACTCCATCGAGAGCGACACCTCAGCAACGTTAACTAAAGCATACGCCGGGCCTACGGTTACAGGCGCTGGCTGGTCTGCTGTGCCATCGGGAACTATGGCAGCGATCACAATGGAGGTGGTTACGCAGGTTACAGAGGCTTTGCGCGGGCTGAATTTTGATAAATCAAACTGGCAGCAGGTTTTTAGCAATGACGAAGAAATAACAGTTACGCTCCCGGACGGGAAAACCTTCAGCGGCCCAAGCTGGGGGATGTTAATAGAAATGGTTAACGCCCTGAACACAAATATGGCCGCCCCAGTAGTTACTGGTACGTTGAATCAAGACGCCCTACCAAATGGAACCTATGGGCATACGATCTTATCTGGCAGCGCCACTACTGGTGCGAAGCATTATCTGCGTAAGTTTCGCGGCGCTCAACCAGACACCGTATTTCATGAAACTGTCGAAGGCTCGCTTTACAGGCTGGCTACTGGCAGAACAGATGAACAGAGTGTTTTAGAGATCAACAATAACGCTTATCTGCGTGTTCCTGGCGAATTTCAGACTACCAACCCGAACGGGCTTCGCATCGCTTACGGCGACTATGGAACACTTATTCGCAGTGACGGCGGCATTACCTATTTTCTGTTAACAAACGCTGGCGATCCTTTCGGTAACTGGAATGCACTTCGCCCGATCTTGTTCGAGAACACTACCGGACGCGTTACCCTGGGCGAGGGGGTGAACGTTACCGGCGCGGGGATCAATACAAACCTGCTAAATAGCACCGGCACTATTACGGCCCGTAACGCTGGCCCGTTCTCTTACGCTGAGCAATATAACTCTGTTGCATCCTCTTATTTTGAAGAGGTCAGCATCCAAGGCGAGCAGATAAGCGAATACCATGCGCTAATTAAACAACGGGTGAGCGCGCCCAACGCCACAGCTGCGATCTCCATGGGGACGTTGATCGGAAAAGGCGCAGCGGATAATGCTGCGTCACTCTCATGGACTCTACACATGAGAGGTACTGAAGATAATGACATCCTCCATTCGTGGGATGTTAAAGGAAATTACAACGCCCCAGGCATGATCATGCCTGGCAACTACGAGAACTTTGACGCCCGTTATCAACGCAATTTAGCAGCCTTTGCAGAGCATGAGCTTACGCTTACTGAATTACGTGAACACCGCATAAACTGTGCGATCCGCGCAATTCAGCCTTTGCAAGCGGCGGTTGATCTGGACATGGCTACCGATGCAGAACGTGAACAACTAACCGCCCTCAAACTTTACCTGGTCGAACTGCATCGCCTTGATCTCACTAAGCGACACGTTAAGTGGCCGAAAGCACCAGATTACATTTAACCCGTTATCGTCCTTCCCAGCCCGTCCGATAGGGCGGGTTTTATGTAGGGAGTAGTGGTAGGTGGTGAGAGGGTTTCGTTTCGCTTGACCTCCCCATACAATAAATCTACTGTTTTTATATACAGTATTAATTGGAGGGGATACCGTGGCACGTTACGACGATAAAATAACCGCTTTTCACCAATCAGTCATTCGCGAACCATCCGGTAGGAGGGTCGTCAAAACCAGCAATTTTGTTAGAAACCTGGCTGAGTTTAATCATTACCTATCACTGTCGGAGGCGAACCGGTGGATAAAAAGGTACGCCAAAACATACAGAGACATATCGACAACAGAAGGCGAGGATCGGCTATGGTTTCAATACAACCCTAACGGTGGGATCTAATTATCTTGCCTCTAACCGGTCATATGATGGATAACGTTATTTGCCTGACATATCCGGCAAAACTGAAAAATCAGGATGATACTACCGGGGAGAGCCATCACGCGCTAAAATGCGACCGGGACGCCGCTGCAAATGCGGTTTAAAAATGTCCAGCAATTGTGAAACAGGACAATAAACAGGACAAGAAATAAGGCGTCTAGCATAACCATCCAGATAAAACAGTAAGTTAGGGAATACATGCGAATATTGCTGAGTAACGATGACGGGATCCATGCGCCAGGCATTCAGGCGCTGGCGAAGGCCTTGCGGGAATTTGCCGACGTACAGGTCGTCGCGCCCGATCGTAACCGCAGTGGCGCGTCCAACTCGCTGACCCTCGAATCTTCACTACGTACCTTTACCCATGAAAACGGCGACATTGCCGTACAGATGGGCACGCCTACCGACTGCGTTTATCTTGGCGTCAATGCCCTGATGCGCCCGCGCCCGGATGTTGTGGTGTCGGGCATTAACGCCGGTGCCAATCTGGGCGACGATGTGATCTACTCTGGCACCGTCGCTGCCGCTATGGAAGGGCGTCATCTCGGCTTTCCGGCGCTGGCGGTGTCCCTTAACGGCTATCAGCATTACGACACTGCCGCCGCCGTGACCTGTTCTATCCTGCGGGCATTAAACCGTGAGCCGCTGCGCACCGGACGCATTCTGAATATCAATGTTCCGGATCTGCCGCTCAGTGAAATCAAAGGCATTCGCGTGACGCGCTGTGGCACCCGTCATCCGGCGGATAAAGTGATCCCGCAGGAAGATCCACGCGGTAATATGCTCTACTGGATCGGCCCGCCGGGGGAAAAACACGACGCCGGACCGGATACTGATTTTGCCGCCGTTGACGAGGGCTACGTGTCGGTCACGCCGTTGCATGTGGACCTCACCGCTTACAGTGCGCAGGACGTAGTGAGCGGCTGGCTGGAGCGCGCCGGGGTGAATACGCAATGGTAACAAAACGCATACAGGCGCTGCTGGAACAGTTACGCCAGCAGGGGATCCGTAGCGAGCCGGTGCTTGACGCGCTGGTCCAGGTGCCGCGTGAAAAATTCATTGATGAGGCGTTTGAACACAAAGCGTGGGAAAACGTCGCGCTGCCCATCGGCCAGGGGCAAACTATTTCGCAACCTTATATGGTGGCGCGCATGACCGAGCTGCTGGAGCTGACGCCGGAGTCACGGGTGCTGGAAATCGGCACCGGCTCGGGCTATCAGACGGCGATCCTCGCCCATCTGGTGCACCATGTCTGCTCTGTGGAACGCATTAAAGGTCTGCAATGGCAGGCCCGCCGTCGTCTTAAACAGCTCGATTTACATAATGTTTCCACCCGCCATGGCGATGGCTGGGAAGGGTGGCAGGCACGTGCGCCCTTCGATGCCATCATTGTGACGGCTGCACCGCCGGAAATCCCTGTGGCGCTAATGTCGCAGCTGGATGAAGGCGGGATTCTCGTTTTACCTGTGGGAGACGAACACCAGCAACTTAAGCGGGTGCGTCGTCGGGGAAGCGAATTTATCATCGATACCGTGGAGGCCGTACGCTTTGTTCCGCTTGTGAAAGGGGAACTGGCCTGATTCCTGGAATTGTCTGAGGGATTTCAGCCCATATCCGCGTAGGGTGTAGCTCATTTGCAAATGACCGCCACGGTCATCATTAAGTCACTGACAGTTAACACATTCCTGGAGGATAAATGAGCACGGGAAGCCCAAAATTCACCGTAAGTCGCCTCGCGGCATTATCACTGGTATCGCTTTGGCTTGCAGGCTGCTCAAGTTCGGATAACGCGCCCGCACCGGTCAGCTCGGTTGGCGGCAGTAGCGCGTCCAGCTCCAGTTCAGGTTCCGGAATGTTAATCACGCCGCCGCCCAAAATGGGTTCTCAGGCACAGCAAACCCCACCCGTTCAGCCGGTACAGACGCCCGCTATTCAGCCAATGCCTGTGCAAACTGCCCCTGTTCAGCCGATGGCAGAACAGCCGGTGCAGACGGAAAACGGCAAAATTGTGTACAACCGTAAGTATGGGAACATTCCGAAAGGTAGCTATACCGGCGGCAGTACCTACACGGTTAAGAAGGGCGATACGCTGTTTTATATCGCCTGGATCACCGGCAACGATTTCAGGGATCTGGCTCAGCGAAACAACGTCGCGGCCCCGTACGGCCTGAATGTCGGCCAGGTACTGCAGGTGGGCAATGCGTCGGGTACCCCTATTACGGGTGGGAATGCGATTACGCAGGCGGATGCGTCCGCGCAAGGTATCGTCACGCCGCCTGCACAAAATTCCACCGTGGTGGTTGCACCGAAACCGACAATTACGTATTCTGAGGACTCAGGTGAACAAAGTGATAACAAGATGTTGCCAAACAACAAGCCTGCGACTACCGTCCCAGCGCCTGTCACGGTGCCATCTGCTACCACTACCGAACCGACCGCCAGCAGTGCTTCCACCAGCGCCCCAATAACGACCTGGCGCTGGCCGACTGAAGGCAAAGTTATCGACAACTTCTCTGCCACCGAGGGTGGGAATAAAGGTGTTGATATTGCAGGCACGAAAGGGCAGGCTATTACCGCGACCGCTGATGGACGCGTTGTATATGCCGGCAACGCACTGCGCGGTTACGGTAATTTAATCATCATTAAACATAACGATGATTACCTGAGCGCCTACGCCCATAACGATACAATGCTGGTCCGGGAACAACAAGAAATCAGGGCGGGGCAGAAGATAGCTACCATGGGTAGCACCGGAACCAGTTCTACACGCTTACATTTTGAAATTCGTTACAAGGGGAAATCCGTCAACCCGCTGCGTTATTTGCCGCAGCGATAATTTGGCAGAGTCATTGGCTCACTCTTGTTTCGTCCCGGCTGCGCGCGTAACCGCGCTGCCGGGAAATAAAACAAACAGTGAAGTTAATACTTTGTCCAGGGATCACGGGTAGGAGCCACCTTATGAGTCAGAATACGCTGAAAGTTCATGATTTAAATGAAGACGCGGAATTTGATGAGAACGGAGTTGAGGTTTTCGACGAGAAAGCCTTGAATGAAGAGGAACCCAGTGATAACGACCTGGCAGAAGAGGAACTGTTATCGCAGGGCGCCACGCAACGTGTGCTGGACGCGACTCAGTTATACCTTGGAGAAATTGGTTACTCTCCGCTGTTAACTGCTGAAGAAGAAGTTTATTTCGCACGACGCGCATTGCGTGGGGATATTTCCTCTCGCCGTCGAATGATTGAAAGTAACCTGCGTCTGGTGGTGAAAATCGCCCGCCGCTACAGCAATCGTGGACTGGCGCTGCTGGATCTGATCGAAGAGGGTAACCTCGGCCTGATCCGCGCGGTAGAGAAGTTTGACCCAGAACGTGGGTTCCGTTTCTCCACTTATGCCACCTGGTGGATCCGTCAGACCATCGAACGGGCGATCATGAATCAAACCCGTACGATTCGACTGCCAATCCACATTGTTAAAGAGTTGAATGTCTATCTGCGTACCGCTCGCGAGTTGTCCCACAAACTGGACCACGAACCGAGTGCAGAAGAAATTGCAGAACAGCTCGATAAGCCTGTTGATGATGTCAGCCGTATGCTGCGCCTCAACGAGCGCATTACCTCGGTAGACACCCCGTTGGGTGGCGATTCCGAAAAAGCGCTGCTGGACATCCTGGCCGATGAGAAAGAAAACGGTCCGGAAGACACCACGCAGGACGATGACATGAAACAAAGCATCGTCAAATGGCTGTTCGAACTGAACGCCAAACAGCGTGAAGTGCTGGCACGTCGTTTCGGTCTGCTGGGTTATGAAGCCGCAACGCTCGAAGATGTAGGTCGTGAAATTGGTCTGACGCGTGAACGTGTTCGCCAGATTCAGGTAGAAGGTCTGCGTCGTCTGCGTGAAATCCTGCAAGCGCAGGGGCTGAACATCGAAGCACTGTTCCGCGAATAATCTATTCCGTACAAAAAAGGCCAGTCATCTGACTGGCCTTTTTCTTTGCCCGCTCCCCAGGGAACGGGCGGAGCACACGCCTTAGTTCAGCGTATAATCCAGCGTGATTTCAGCGTTGAACAGCTGAGATACCGGGCAACCCGCTTTCGCTTTCTGAATGATCGGATCAAACTGATCTTTCTCGATCCCCGGCAGTTTCACCGTACTGGTGAGCGCAATTTTGGTGATTTTAAAGCCGCCATCAACCTGATCCAGCGACACATCCGCCGTGGTGTCGATGCTTTCTGGCGTAAAGCCCGCTTCGCCCAGCATTAACGACAGCGCCATTGAGAAGCAACCTGCGTGGGCTGCGCCAATCAGCTCTTCCGGGTTAGTCCCGGCTGCGCCTTCAAAACGAGTATTAAAACCGTAAGGCTGCTGCTTCAGCGCGCCGCTTTCGGTGGAGATGGTCCCTTTACCGCGCTTAATATCGCCTTCCCAGTGTGCCTGCCCTTTCTTATGAATGGTCATGTATTTACTCCATTTTGTTGCTGAATGAAGTAACAAGTATAGAAGCTGAGACAGGGCTTGCCCGGGAACTCGGAATACTACGAAGAGGGCAAGCAGGGGGCAGACAAAGATAGGCCCGGCAAGCAGCGCTGCCGGGCAGGGGGAAGTTCGTAGGCCCGGCAAGCCTGCGCCGCCGGGCGGGGGCGTCAGACGAGACTCTTCAGACGATAGATCCACTCCAGCGCCTGACGCGGCGTGAGCGTATCCGGGTCGAGCGCCTCCAGCGCTTCCACCGCCGGGCTGGTTTCTTCCGCCGGTGCCAGCAGCGACATCTGCGTCCCGTCCACCTGGGTGGCCGCCGCGTTCGGCGTGATGCTCTCCAGCTCGCGCAGCTTCTGGCGCGCCCGCTTGATCACCTCTTTCGGCACGCCCGCCAGCGCTGCTACCGCCAGACCATAGCTCTTACTGGCCGCGCCGTCCTGCACGCTGTGCATGAACGCGATAGTGTCGCCGTGCTCCAGCGCATCCAGATGGACGTTCGCCACGCCTTCCATTTTTTCAGGCAACTGCGTCAGCTCAAAATAGTGGGTGGCAAACAGGGTCAACGCTTTGATGCGATTCGCCAGATTTTCCGCACAGGCCCAGGCAAGGGACAGACCGTCATAAGTGGAGGTGCCGCGTCCGATCTCATCCATCAGTACCAGGCTGTTTTCGGTGGCGTTGTGCAGAATATTGGCGGTTTCGGTCATCTCCACCATAAAGGTCGAGCGACCGGATGCCAGATCGTCCGCCGCGCCCACGCGGGTGAATATACGGTCGATGGGGCCGATCTCCACTTTCTGCGCCGGTACATAGCTGCCGATATAGGCCAGCAGGGTGATCAGCGCCGTCTGGCGCATATACGTACTCTTACCGCCCATGTTCGGACCGGTGATGATCAGCATTCGGCGCTGGGGTGACAGCGACAGCGGGTTGGCGATAAACGGCTCGTTCAGCACCTGTTCGACAACCGGATGACGGCCCTCAACGATGCGGATCCCCGGTTTATCAGAGAAGGTCGGACAACTGTAATTAAGCGTATCAGCGCGCTCGGCGAGGTTAACCAGCACGTCCAGCTCTGCCAGCGCGGCGGCGCTCTGTTGCAGATCCCCCAGATGCGGCATCAACAGATCGAACAGCTCTTCATACAGCTGCTTTTCCAGCGCCAGCGCTTTGCCTTTCGAGGTCAGCACCTTGTCTTCATATTCCTTCAGTTCAGGAATGATGTAGCGTTCAGCATTCTTTAACGTCTGACGGCGCACGTAATGGATCGGTGCCAGATGACTCTGCCCACGGCTGATCTGAATAAAGTAGCCGTGCACGCCGTTATAACCGACTTTCAGCGTATCCAGCCCGAGTTTTTCACGCTCACGAATTTCCAGTTTATCCAGATAATCCGTCGCGCCATCGGCCAGCCCACGCCACTCGTCCAGCTCGGCATTATAGCCCGGTGCGATCACGCCGCCGTCGCGCACCAGCACCGGCGGCGCGTCAATAATCGCGCGCTCCAGCAGCTCACGCAGTTCGCTGAACTCGCCCATTTGTTCACGCAGTCGCTGTACAGGCTTGCGATTGATGTCTGCCAGTTGCTCACGCAGGATCGGCAACTGCTGGAACGCGTGACGCATACGCGCCAGATCGCGCGGACGGGCGGTGCGCAGCGCCAGACGCGCCAGAATACGCTCCAGATCGCCTACCTGACGCAGCACCGGCTGCAACTCAGAGGTCAGTTCCTGTAGCGCGCCAATGGTCTGCTGACGTTCCATCAGCACCGCGGTGTCGCGCACCGGCATATGCAGCCAGCGCTTAAGCATCCGGCTACCCATCGGCGTGACGGTACAGTCGAGCACCGACGCCAGTGTGTTTTCGAATCCCCCGGCCAGGTTCTGCGTGATCTCCAGATTGCGGCGCGTGGCGGCATCCATAATGATGCTGTCCTGCTGGCGATCCATGGTGATAGAGCGGATATGCGGCAGCGAGGTGCGCTGGGTGTCTTTGACATACTGCAACAGACAGCCTGCCGCGCACAGGCCGCGAGGCGCGTTCTCCACGCCGAAACCAATCAGATCGCGGGTGCCAAACTGTAAATTCAGCTGCTGGCGCGCGGTGTCAATTTCGAACTCCCACAGCGGACGGCGACGCAGACCACGGCGGCCTTCAATCAGTGACGTCTCCGCAAAGTCTTCGGCATACAGCAGCTCCGCCGGATTAGTGCGCTGCAACTCTGCCGCCATGGTTTCCCGATCGGCCGGCTCGCTGACGCGAAAACGCCCGGAACTGATGTCCAGCGTGGCATAACCAAAGCCTTTATTATCCTGCCAGATGGCGGCGAGCAGGTTGTCCTGCCGCTCCTGCAACAGTGCTTCGTCGCTGATGGTGCCCGGCGTAACGATACGCACCACTTTGCGCTCCACCGGGCCTTTGCTGGTGGCCGGATCGCCGATCTGCTCACAAATCGCCACCGATTCGCCGAGGCTGACCAGCTTCGATAAATAGTTTTCCACCGCGTGATGCGGGATGCCCGCCATCGGGATCGGCTCGCCTGCTGAGGCGCCACGTTTGGTAAGCGAAATGTCCATCAGCTGGGACGCGCGTTTGGCATCGTCGTAAAACAGCTCATAGAAGTCGCCCATGCGGTAAAACAGCAAAATGTCCGGATGCTGCGCCTTGAGCTTCAGGTACTGCTGCATCATTGGCGTGTGGGCGTCGAAATTCTCTGATGTACTCATTGGCATCTGATGTCCATGATCTTAATTTTTAACAAGTTAGTGAGGTTTATTATTCTTTCTGCGTCTCACCGGCATCGGTCTGGTTGATAAAGGCGTAGCGAGCATGATAACGGAGTCTGCAAGGCAGGAAAACAACAGGCAAAGCCATTTTGATACCCGCTTTGCTCAGCCGCATTATTATCTGCCGCATCATCTCACCAGCGGGATAAGCGTCCGGCCGGGACAGCAGCCGGGCACCCAATGAGGAAATAAGAGAAAATTACAGGCCCAGTTCAGATAAACCAGGATGATCATCAGGACGACGTCCCAAAGGCCAGTGGAACTTGCGCTCACTTTCTTTAATAGGCATGTCATTAATACAGGCGTAGCGGTGATGCATCAGTCCGTCTTCACCAAATTCCCAATTTTCGTTGCCGTAAGAACGGAACCAGTTACCGGAGTCATCGCGCCACTCATAAGCGTACCGGACAGCAATGCGGTCACCGTCAAAGGCCCACAGTTCCTTGATAAGACGGTACTCCAGCTCTTTTTTCCACTTGCGCTCAAGGAAGCCCCTGGCCTCTTCACGATTGTTCGCAAACTCTGCGCGGTTGCGCCATTTGGTGTCCAGAGAATAAGCGAGCGACACTTTATCGGCATCGCGGGTGTTCCAGCCATCTTCAGCGAGCCTGACTTTTTCAAGTGCTGACTCGCGGGTGAACGGCGGCAATGGCGGACGGATCTGTGAATCGGACATGGTGGTGCCTCCAGGATAATTGGATACTTCAGTTAGTGTTTCATTTTTGGAACCCAGCCCGCTGCTACGGGATCTGTTTCAGTAACAGCTGAGCGACATCTCTTGCATCGTCGGCGGCACTGTAATCGCCCATAACCCGCGACATGGTGATAGCGCCTTCAATCAGTATCAGCAGCTGCCGGGCCAGCGGTAATGGCTGCGTAATATTTAGCTGGCCGGTAAGCTCAAGCACATAGTCCAGCAGTTTCTGTTTGTGCAGTCTGGCTATCTGACGAACCGGATCAGCAGCATCACCCACTTCGCCTGCCGTATTGATAAACGCGCACCCGCGATACCCCTCCGATTCGAACCAGCCCTTCAGCACGGTGAACATGTTCAGGATGCGATCCTGCGGGGTAGCCGCTTTGTCACATTCGGTCCTGAACCACTGCATCCAGCGCACATCACGTGCATTCAGCGCCGCGGCAGCCACTTCGTCCTTGTTGGTGAAATGGCGATAAATACTTTTCCGGGCCACACCTGAAGTCTTCACCAGCAGATCCATGCCGGTTGCATGAATGCCGTTCTGGTAAATCAACTCTTCAGCGGTCGCGAGAATTTTCTCCCGCGTGTTTGTCGTGTTTTTGTTCATAGGATTATGGTAGAACGATCGTTCTCCCTCGGTCAAGTGTTAATCAATAATCTTTTTTGCGTACCGTCGGAATGATTTTTAAAACGCATAAAAATCAATAAGTAAAATCGACATTGGCAAAAAAATCGTATAGTGATGCAGCGTAAAGAAACGAAACCCGATATCCGGCGGGGCGTTCCATACACGCTCAGTGTGAAGGATGGAGGCGGTATTCGGGAGGGGGGATTAAAAAAATCCGGTAAAATAAGGTGGGTTGCCTGAAGCGGCAACCCTGAGGAAAGGTTTTGCGTCGTTACGAATTCTTCCTGTTCCGGAAGGCCGCCACTTTCATACGATTACCGCAGGTCGCCATACTGCACCACCGGCGGCGATGTGATTTACTCAAATCGTGAAAAAGCAAAATACAGTTATGGGCTTCGCACTGACGCACATATTCAAATTTGTCGTCCGTGACCAGTTTCACCAGTGCGTCTGCTACCGGCCACAGAAGGCTGGCGGGGCTGCGCGCGTCTGCACGAAGATCAACACGGTATCGCTGGGTCTCTTCATCCCATTGCAGCCTCGTCTCAGGATGTCCTTTCCTGAGCACACTGTTAACCACGGTCAGGTCAGCGGCAACGGACGCCATAGCGGCATGCACCACTGTCCTGGCGGCATCACGGAGCAGGCGCGCTTCTGCCAGTAATCCGGCAGGTGCCTCAGTGCCGGTTGGCACCAGACCTGCGGTTTCCAGCCACTCCACGACACCGAGATCGTTTTCAAAACAATCATGCCGTTCATCACCCGTCCCGTACTCGGTGTTAATAAAATCCAGCGCGAGGTTATCGGCCAGGAAAAGAGGTGGAGAAGAAAGATGCTTAAATTCCATAACTATCCGTAACTCATAAAATCATTTTGACAGGTTACCAGATTTACCTGTAACCTTCAATTTCATACTTTAAAGGTTACATGAGGTCATTATGGTTTCTCGCACTTCCGGATCACCCGTGGCAGAGAGTGCTTCTGCCCCATCAACGATGCAGGTTCATTACCGCTATAAACAGGCCGGCGACGTTAACGTTTTCTACCGTGAGGCCGGAGATGCCTCATCACCCGTGCTGCTGATGCTTCATGGTTTCGCGGGCTCATCATTTATGTTTCGTGACCTGATAGCGCAGCTGGCCGATCGCTATCATCTGATCGCGCCGGACCTGCCAGCTTTTGGTTTTACCGAAGCGCCGGAGAAGGGAGCGTATGCCTACACCTTTGACCAGCTTGCGGAAACCATTGGCCGCTTTACCGAAGCGCTTGGTCTCGATACCTATGCGCTGATGGTTCACGATTACGGCGCGCCTGTCGGATGGCGACTGGCGGCAGCACATCCGGAGCGGGTAACCGCGATAATTTCCCAGAACGGTAATGCCTACGAAGAGGGTCTGGGAGAAGCCTGGGCGCCCATTCAGCGATACTGGCGCGACCCCACGCCGGAAAACCGCAGTGCATTGCAGGAATTTCCCACGCCTGCCTCCATCAAATGGCAGTATCTGGAAGGGGTTACCGATCGGTCTCTGGTCTCTCCTGATGGTTATACGCTGGAGGGGCTACAGGTCTCGCGGCCGGGCAACGCAGAGATACAGCTGGACCTGTTGCTGGATTACGCCTCGAATGTGAAAAAGTATCCCGCCTTCCAGCGCTATTTCCGTGAATATCAGCCGCCATTGCTGGCCGTGTGGGGGAAACACGATCCGTTTTTCCTGGCGGCAGGGGCGGAAGCATGGAAGCGCGATCTGCCGAAAGCGGAGATCCATTTTTATGACACCGGCCACTTCGCGCTTGAAACCCATGCTAAAGAGATAGGGTTGGACGTTCGTGATTTTCTTGACCGGCATGTCCGCAAGTCAGACTGACAGCCTCCACATGGCGCGCCCGGCTATCACCGACGTTCACGCAGTGCGGCGATATCCCGGGGCGTTGTCCGGCAGCAGCCGCCGATCAGTTTCGCGCCGGCGGCTAACCATTGTGGCAAATATCCCGCTAAGGTGTCGCAGGTATCGCCATGCGAATGCCATTCTTTGGTCACGGCATCGTAGGTTTCACCGGAGTTAGGATAGACAACCAGCGGTAGCGCACTCAGGCTTTGCAGATGTTTCAGCGCGGCGGTGGTGTCGCAGAGCGCAATACAGTTGATGCCCAGCGCCACGATCTGCGGACAGGCCGACAGCGTTTCCACTACCCGGGCGAGCGGGGTGCCATCACTCAGATGCTGGTGGTCACGTAAGGTAAAGGAGAACCACGCCCGCGCCTCGGGATACTCAGCCAGCAACCCGGCCAGCGCCTCGATCTCGGCAAAGGAAGGTAAGGTTTCACAGGCCAGAAGATCGGCACCGGCTTCTGACAAAGCTTCAATGCGCGGCCGGTGAAAGGCCTTAAACTCCCCGGCGCTGCGCGTATAATCGCCACGATACTCCGATCCATCGGCCAGATAAGCGCCGTAAGGCCCAACAGAACCTGCCACCAGCAGTGGGCCTGCGCCAGGCTTTTCGGCCAGCGCGATCTCCCGCGCTTCTTTCGCAAGCGCAACACTTTTTGCAATCAGCGCTCTCGATTGCGCTTCCGTCAGCCCGCGCGCGGCAAAGCCCGCCGGGGTGGCCTGATAACTGGCAGTAATGGCGATTTGCGCTCCTGCGCGGAAGTAGTCCAGATGCACGTCCCGAATAAGCCCGGGATTTTCCATTAATACTTTAGCGGACCAGAGACTATCGGCGAGGTTGCAGCCGCGCGCTTCCAGTTCGGTAGCCAGCGCGCCATCAAGCACGACAAAAGGTTGGCTTTCAAGCAGCGCGGTAAGGGGATTAATCTGCGGCATAGTCAGCCTCCTTTGATGGGGTTTTATGAGTCAGAAAATAGCTGGCGTAGCAAAGGGCAACAAAAGGCACCCCACACCAGAGCGCAATGCGTTGATCGGGATCGAATGCCAGCCCGACACAGGCGAGCAGACACAGCAGAAAGCCGAGCACCGGCACCAGGGGATACCAGGGCGCGCGGTATTGCAACGCGGCGAGCGGCTTACCCGCCTGAATGTGGCGGCGACGAAAGACAAAATGAGACGCGCAGATGCTGAGCCAGACGGCCACCACCGCGAAGCCAGAAATGGCGCTGAGCGCAACGAATACCGTATCAGGAGCAATGACGCTGGATAACAGCGCCAGCAGACCGCCGAGCATAGAGACCGACAGCGCAATCAGCGGCACGCCGTTTTTATTCACGCGGGCAAAACAGCGCGGCAAGGTCTTTTCGTTGGACAGCGACCACAGCATACGACCCGACGCATAAAGCCCGGAATTGGCGGCAGAAAGAATGGCGGTCAGAATGACAAAGTTAAAAATACCCGCCGCATAGGGAATGCCTATCTTTTCAAAAACCAGCACAAACGGGCTTTTCTCAACGCCAGCCACGTCCATCGGGATCAGCGCTGCAAGGACAAAAACCGTGCCGATAAAAAACAGGATCAGGCGGGCGATGGTAGCGCGGATTGCCACCGGGATGGCCTGATGCGGGTTTTCGGTTTCACCGGCTGCAATCCCGATAAGCTCCGTACCCGAGAAGGCAAAATTGACCGCCACCATGGTCATCAGAATGGGCAGACCGCCGTGCGGGAACCAGCCCTCGCTGGTGAGGTTGGTCAGCCCCGGCGCAGGCGAACCGTCTTTCAGGCTGATAAACCCGAAAATCACCCCGCAGCCTAAAAGAATAAAGACAACGATAGTGGCGACTTTAATGAGCGAGAACCAGAACTCCCCTTCGGCAAAAAAGCGCGTGGAAATGGCGTTGAGGGAGAAGATCACCGCACAAAACAGGGCGCTCCATATCCACACCGGTACATGCGGGAACCAGTACTGCATACAGAACCCGGCGGCGGTAAAGCTCGACCCCAGCGCGACGGTCCAGGTGAGCCAGTACAACCAGGCCACGGTATAGCCGGTGGCCGGCCCAAGATAACGCGCCGCGTAAACATGAAAAGCGCCGGTGACGGGCATCGCCACGGAAAGTTCACCCAGGCACTGCATCACCAGCCAGACGACCAGCGCCCCAATAAGATAGGCCAGCAGCGTGCCTGCCGCGCCGGTGGTCGAAATAATGTATCCCGTATTAAAAAATAACCCGGTGCCAATCACGCCGCCCAGCGACAGCATGATCAAATGCCGGGTCTTCATGGTGCGCCTGAGCTCTCCGCTCTCTTGTTGTGTTTGCATATCACCTTCTAAACGTATGGATGTCTATATGTCCGAATTCCGTTATTTATAACGTGAATGTTAACAAAAGACCAGCATCACGCGCGGACAGAAGTCGTATGCAGTCAGCTGATGCGGTTCGCTGCAAGATAGTGAAATTTTTCGTGATAGCAGTGAAGAGTTAAAAAGCCGATAAAAATAAACGCCGATTATTTTTACAGGGTTATGAGTTGATAAACCTCACAAATATAATCGCAATAGTAAATATTTATTATTTTACCCGATATTTTATGGGCACTTCCTTGCATGAATTATTTCTGCATAAAATTATAAAAACGAAACGTAGCGCTACCAGGATTAATCTTATAAGTAAGATTAATCATTTATCTTTCTGCCCGTTTGCTAATAAACCTCTATTCTTAAAAAGCACCGCAATCTATTAATAAAACTCTACTTACTGCTGGTTAAACCGAGCGGTTCCCGATTTATTTGCCAATTGTATTTTTCATTCACCTCCCGTGCTGGCATGAAAAGTATCATTGCGGAGGCGTTGCTATGCAGGTGTTCAAATCGTTCTGGCAGGCGGGATATGAGGGTGCCGATCATATCACCCGAAATAATGATGCGCTTTCAATGAATAACGCCACGGCCCATGATAAAAAACATCAGCAGGATTATCAGGCGCTCGCTCCATTTGAAATAAAAACCGTCAGGGAAAGTGTTGGCTGGCGACTGGTGGAAAATGAACGGGGCTACGATTTTTCTTCCGTGGCTGAAAAAATGGCGTCAGCCAAAGAGAATGGCATTCAAATTTGCTGGACAATTTGTCATTACGGCTGGCCGGAAGATATTGATTTTTTTTCAGATGAATTTATTTCGCGTTTCGCTGAGCTATGCGGCGCACTGGCAACATTTCTGCGCCCCTATTATGACGACGCTCCTGTTTATTCCCCGGTGAATGAAATTTCTTTTACCAGCTGGGGGATTTCAGTGGGGATATTTGCCCCGTCTCTCAGCCCGCTTGATCCAACCGGCATTCACAGCAAACGACAGCTGGTTCGTGCCGCCATCGCCGCCAGTGACGCCATCTGGCAGGCCGATCCACGGGCGCGACTTTTACACTGCGATCCGATTATCCATCTGGTGCCGGAGGATGACAGTGCCGACGCGCAGCAACGCGCCAGCGACTGGCACGGCGCGCAGTTTCAGGCCTGGGACATGCTTGCCGGGCGTCTGGAGCCGGAGCTGGGCGGTGCGCCGCGTTATCTGGATCTGATTGGCGCGAATTACTACCACAGCAATCAGTGGGAAAGCGAAACCAACCATCGCCTCTGGTGGCATCTGGGGGACAGCAGGCGGAAAAAGCTGCACAGCCTGCTGGAAGAACTTTATCAGCGCTATCAACGCCCGATCCTGCTGGCTGAAACCAGCCACGTAGGCAGCGGGCGGGGCGCATGGATCACGGAAACCGCTCGTGAAGTGGCACAGGCACAAATTGCCGGTGTGCAGATGTTGGGGATCTGCCTTTACCCCATTATTGACCGTCCGGACTGGGAGAACCTCGCGGTCTGGCACCGCAGCGGATTATGGAATATCGACCCCGAAGGGAGCGACCCTTTTGCACGTCAGCTTGATCCGGTTTATGCCCGGGCGCTCCATCGCGCCCGGCAGATGCTCGATCATTTTCAATGTTTATTCAGCATGGCGCACAGGGCCTGCCAGGAGAGAAAACCGATGAAAAGAATCTACGTTTTTAGCCATCTGCGCTGGGATTTTGTTTTTCAGCGCCCGCAGCATCTGATGACCCGTCTGGCTGAGCATTACGCGATATTTTTTATCGAAGAGCCGGTCTTTTCCGCTGATGAACCCGCGTTGACTTTGAACCAGCCTGCGCCGAACGTGACCGTGGTGAAACCGCATACGCCGTCGCCGGTGAGCGGTTTTCACGACGGGCAGATCGAGTATATGCAGTCGCTGCTGGCGGAAATTACCGAGGACGACGAAACGCCGATCGTCTGGTTTTATACGCCAATGGCGCTGCCGCTGCTGAAAGTGTTTTCTCCCGCGCTGGTGGTCTACGACTGCATGGATGAGCTGGCCGCCTTTGAAAAAGCGCCGCGCCAGCTGCTACAACGTGAATCCGCGCTGCTGTCACGGGCAGACATTGTCTTCACTGGCGGGCCGAGCCTGTATGCCGCGAAAGCCGGACGGCATCATAACGTGCACTGTTTCACCAGTAGCGTCGATGCCGTGCACTTTGAGCAGGCGCTGGATCGGGCCAATCATCACCCCTTGCAGGAGAGCATTCCCCATCCGCGCCTCGGGTTTTGCGGCGTGATCGATGAGCGTATGGATCTGGGAATGATCAGCGCGCTGGCGGATGCGCATCCCGACTGGCAGCTGGTGATGGTCGGGCCGGTGGTGAAAATCGATCCGGCTACGTTGCCGCAGCGGGACAATATTCATTACCTCGGCATGCAGCCTTATCAGGCGCTGCCGCACTTTCTGGCGGGCTGGGACGTGTGTCTGATGCCGTTTGCGCTGAACGCCTCCACGCAGTTTATCAGCCCGACCAAAGTACTGGAGTATATGGCCGCGCAGTTGCCGGTGGTCAGCACACCTATCACCGACGTGGAAAAACCCTATGGTCACGTGGTGGCGATTGCCCGCACGCCGGAGGAATACGTTCGCGCCTGTGAAGCCGCCCTGGAAATGAACGAGGCGACCCGCCATAACCAACAGCAAGTAATGCAGGGTATTGTGGCGGCGACCTCATGGGATCACACTGCGGAAAAAATGCACCGGCTGATGGATGACATGCTGTACAGCTCGCCGCCGGAAAGTGAGCTCAGCGCCACGACGGACATCGCCGTTGAGCTGAACGACGCCGCCGTATTACGTCTGACGCTGCCGCACCATACTCCGGCGGTGTCCACCCGCTGCCTGATCCTCGGGGCAGGGCCGACTGGCCTGAGCGCGGCCTTCCATTACGGCGAAGGCGCAACCCTGCTTGAGCGAAATGCTACCGTCGGCGGCCTGTGCCGCTCCATCGAAGATCAAGGCTTCACCTTCGATTATGCGGGGCACATTATGTTCTCCGAGGACAGCTACGTGAAGGCGCTGTACGACATGCTGCTCGGCAGCAACCTGCACTGGCAGGCGCGGGAAGCCTGGGTCTATACCGATGGCGTTTACACCCGTTATCCTTTCCAGGGCGCGCTGTACGGCCTGCCGCCAGGCATCATCAAAGAGTGTATTCTCGGCGCGATAGAGGCCCGCTATGGGGTAGCATCGACGGCGAAAACCGTCTCGATCCGCAGTGATAAAGAGGTGAGCAGCTGTGAAAGCAACAGCGCCGGGACGCTGGTGGACTGCTGCGCAGACGGCAGTATCCCGGATCTGAGCAGTAACGACAGCGCGCAGGACGCCGCGCCGCAGGATAACTTTGAGAGCTTCATCTATAAAACGTGGGGCGCGGGCATCGCCAGGCACTTTGCTATTCCGTACAACAAAAAACTGTGGACGGTGCCGCTCGCCGATATGGAAACCTCCTGGCTGGGCGGGCGCGTGCCGCTGCCGGATCTGGCGCAGATCATTGAAGGCGCGCTGACCGAAAAGGGCAAGCCGATGGGCCCGAACGCCTTCTTCGGCTATCCGCTGAAAGGCGGGTTCCAGGCGCTGATGACCGCCTTTTTACCCTATATCAAAGGCACCGTAGAAACCGGGGCTGACGTGAAGCGTATCTTTGCCCAGCAGCATCTGGCGGTGCTGGCGGATGGCAGGCAGTATCGCTATGAACAGCTGATCAGCACCATGCCGTTGCCGCAGCTGATTCATATTATGGGCGATGAAGTGCCGCTATCCGTGCGGGCGGCGGCAAACGGGCTGCGTCATGTGTCGGTGCGCTGTGTCAATCTGGGGATTGGCCGGGCGAACTTAACCGACAAGCACTGGATCTATTTTGCCGGCAGAACGGTTTTCCACCGCATTTTTGTCCAGGGCAACGCCAGCCCGCACTGCAACCCGCAAAATGGCTTCGGGCTGACCTGCGAGATCAGCTATTCGCCGGATAAGCCACTGCCGGAGCAGGGGCAGGCGTTAATCGACAGATGTATCCGGGAGTGTATCGAAGCGGGCATTTTTAATGCAGACGATACGGTGCTGACCGCAAACCAGGTGGATATTCCCTGCGCCTATGTGATTTACGATCATAAGCGTAAAGAAAATGTCGAAACGGTCAGAAAATGGCTGTTATCCCGCGACATTATTCTTTCTGGCCGTTACAGCGAGTGGGAATATTACAATTCCGACCATGCGTTTATTGCCGGTAAAGTCGCGGCCGAAAAAGTGAAAAGCGACGAATACCGTCATTCCGGTTTATAAAGGTCTTTCACACCGGGCAGGTCGCTGCCCGGTGAATATATTCAGTATTTTTAATGTGTTACCCGCTAAGATTTTCCCACCTTTTCAGATTTCATCAAGAGATCTGCGTTACCCCTTTATTTAAGATGTGTCGCTAACTGACGGTGTGTTTATTTTTTAAACAGCTCACCGGCCAGTGAACAATGTCAGTAACACTATTTCATGGAGCACTCTCCTCAGGATGAGGAGAGTTCAAAGGAAGACGACAATGAAACGACAACCTCTTTTATGTTTACTGGGTACCTCGCTGTTATTCGGCGCCTGCCAGATCAACGCAGCGGAAAATAGCCTTTTCGTTAAAACCAAACTGCTGAAATCCTCCAGCGAAACCCGCACTATCGCGGCCGATCCCACCACGGCTTCGGTAGAGATCATGGGTATTAACAGCAACATCATTGCCGACTCAACGCCTTTTCTGACGGTGCAGTTACCGGGCCAGACGAAAGAAGAAAAAGTCTGGTTATCGCGCTTCAGTAAGACCGAGCGTGGGATGCAGGTCTGGCGTGGTCGCTATAACCGTAACGTGCTGAAAAATACTCCAATGGCGTCCCTGAAAGCCGCTGATTTTGATTCGGTGATCCTGGTGCGCAAAGGCAATAACGTCACCGGCACCGTGCGCCGGAACGGACAGCTTTATCGCATCCAGCCATTGAGCAACGGGCAGCACGCGGTGATCAAAATTAACGAAGCGGCTGTTCCTTACGATACTGAACATCTTGAAACGGCGATTTCTGATGTCACCTACGAAGAAAACGACGCCCCTGACTTGTCCCGCCTCGGCTATACGCTGCCGTGTCAGTCATCATGGGACGTAAACATGTCCTATCCGGAAAAAGGCTGGATGGTGAGCTACAATGCGCGCAACTATCGTAGCCGCTGGGAAACCAAAGGCGAAATACCTGGCGTATCGCCGGTATGGGAGCCAAACGGTACCTGCATCCAGATTGGTGAAGCGCCGGCTCAGATAGCGTTACCGGCACCGGTGCAGGTGTGCGCCGCCGAATGGACAGCGCAAAACAGCTATCCGCAGGCGGACCTGCTGGTGAGCTATCAGGGGATCAATTATCGCAGCCGTAACAAGGTGGCGGCGGATGATGTCCCGGGCATTAATCCAGTCTGGGAGCCTCAGGGCACCTGTTATGTGCCGGTCGTGCCGGAGCCTGAAAAAACACGCGTACGCGTGCTGGTCGCGGCCACACCCGCCGCTAAAAAAGCGATAGGGGATCTGGATTTACGGGCGCAGCTGGCAATCGAAGAGACGAACGAAGGTTATGAAAACAGCGGGATTGATTTAGAGCTGGTGCTGGCGGGCACCATGGTCGATCCGTCCTATGTTGAACCCGCTAATTCCTCAAGTATGCTGGGCGACCTGCGCAACAAAGGCGACAACAAGCTCGAAGAGGTGCACTACCAGCGCGCCCTGACCAACGCCAATATTGCCGTATTACTGGTGAAAAAATATGGGTTCTGTGGGCAGGGGTATGTCAAAGCGAGAGCGGAAACCGCCTTTTCCGTCGTGGAGGCCTCCTGTTCTATTGGCGGCTACACCTTTGGTCATGAGATCGGTCACTTGCTGGGTGCCACGCATGATAAATCAAACACCAGTACCTGGGCCTACAGCTATGGTTTTGGCTGGCAGGATCCAGAATTCCTGTTCCGTACCGTGATGGCGTACAACTGCTCTAAGAGCTGTCCGCGCATCAACTATTACTCTCATGCCACCATGCAGTACAAAGGCAAGCCGATGGGGAACGCAACGGAAGCAGATAACACCCGGGTGCTGAAAGAGCGTAAAGAGACAGCCACCACCTGGCATTAATGCTGTATCTTATTGACTAAGAAGGCGGGCAGAATAGCCCGCCTGTTTTTTTGTAAGGTTATTAAATATTAATAAACATTTAACAACTTCACCGTTTCGTTATATTTTTATTTTCTCTTTAAGATAAATCCAGGTATTAATGGCACGATTAATATAAAGCTATTTATATTTGCTTCTGTACGCCCAGCTACTATAGTTAATATTGCCTGACGGGGAAATACTTCCCCAGCTTTACCAAAACACAATGAGGTATTAATTATGACTCAGCAACGTGGCGGTTCCGGTAATTTCTCACAAGATCGTGAACGCGCATCTGAAGCAGGGAAAAAAGGCGGCCAGCAAAGCGGCGGCAACTTCAAAAATGACCCTGAAAGAGCCTCAGAAGCCGGTAAAAAAGGCGGTAAAAACAGCCATGGCGGCGGACGTTCATCCTGATCTGCCCATGCGATAACCGGTGTTCTTTCATTTGCTGACGTACACTAGAACGTTAAAAAATTAAAGAACCGGTACTGGCAATCCTGCACTAACGTGTGGGGTTGCCATTTTGTTTTATGGTACAGAGTAAATTTTAACGCGTTATATTATTAAGCTTTTAATTCTTCCAGCAGCATAATCGCACCGGCCATCGCATAATTCGCGGCCTGCAATAATACCGCCTCGCTGTCACCTTCAAATTTTTTACACTGGGTATAGGCTTCTGAACCCGGTAATTCCCATGCAAACCAGATCGTACCTGCCGGTGTACCGTCTTCACCGCCATCAGGTCCGGCATAACCGCTGACTGCAATCGCCACATCCGCACCAGAGTGGGCAAGTGCGCCAGCCGTCATTTCAATGACCGTGTGCTGGCTGACCGCAGTATGCGTATCAATAGTTTTCTTCTTCACGCCAAGGGTGGTGATTTTTGCTTCATCAGTGAAGGTAACAAAACCGCTGCCATAGAACGAGGGGGTATCTTTTGCTGCACACAATGCAGAGGCGATTTGCCCACCCGTACAGGACTCGGCCGTTGTCAGATATAATTTCTTTTCCGTCAGTAAGCGACCTAACTCATTCGCAATCGACGCCGAGGGCATTGTCATAACAAACTCCTTAACGGCGCGAGCCCGGAATAATATCCGGGCTCGCTCAGAATGCGTTGAAAAAATTAAACGTCTTTTTTCGCAGCGTTATTTTCTATTGGCTCTGCAACCGCACCAAGGTCGGTGCCGGTGACCGGGTTAATGGATGGATCGGACTGGGTACGCTTAATCATCGCCAGCAGATCGCTTTCCTGCTGGGCGGGCAGCGTCACCGAGGCTTTACCGTCGCCACCGTCGACCGCAGGCTGCGGATCAGCAACATAATTAAAGTTCTCGTCGCTGTTCCAGCTACCACGCACTTCTTCACCTTCAGACATATTGAAGTAGGTGTTCGCGTACTGCTCAATTGGCGGCAGTTTACCCGGTGGGAAGTTATTGCGAATGGAGTACAGGGCTTTTTCGAAAGACATCTGGTGCGCCACTTCGCGTGTCATCAAAAAGCCCAGCGCATCTTTAACACCAGGATCGTCCGTCAGGTTGATCAGGCGCTCATAGATGATTTTCGCACGCGCTTCAGCGGCGATATTAGAGCGCAGATCCGCAGTAGGTTCGCCAATGGTGTCAATATACGCTGCGGTCCAGGGCACACCTGCGGAGTTCGTCAGCGGGGTACCGCCGCCGTACAGCAAGGAGGTGATATGACTGTCATTGCCGCGGCCGGTCAGGGAACGATACAGCTCTGCTTCTTTTTCCGTGCCTTCAGCCAGTTCGCCTTTGGCGCCTTTATTCAGCATACCGACCAGCGTACCAATGATTTCGAGGTGGCTCAGCTCTTCAGTAGCGATATCCAGCAGCATATCTTTGCGGCCTGGATCATCATCACTCAGACCCTGGGTAAAATAACGGCAGGCGGCAGCCAGTTCGCCCTGCGGGCCGCCAAACTGCTCAAGTAAAAGGTTAGCAAGGCCTGGATTAGGCTCTGCTACACGAACGGTGTACTGTAATTGCTTCACATGTCTAAACATAATTTCCTCTGTCTTATCATCGTCGCCCGAAGGCGTGGTCTGCGCCGGTTCTCAGTGGAAAAATTACTTTTTAGCTTCGGTATCTGGCGTTGCAGAACGGATCATGAATTGCTCGGTGACGTCAGGAATATGGGTAATGCACCATTCCGCCATCGCTTTTTCTTGTTCAAGGATTTGTGCAAATACGCGGGCACCTTCTTCATCGCCAGCCAGTTTTGCCGCTGCGATCAGCGAGGTGTAACAGGCAATCTCGAAGTGCTCGAACACATAACCGCTGATGGCACCTTTCACCACTTCGTCAGGGGTCATCATGCCGCCGACAGCCTGGCCCAGTGCGGCCATTTTGCTCATCGCATCTTTTACAACAGAATTAGAGACGCCATTGCGTTCAATGACCTGATCCAGCAGGACTTGTTGCTGACGCGTTTCTTCGATGTGCTGCACAATGCGGGACTTCAGATCGGGGTAATGCTCCAGGCGGTCTGCCATTTTAGACAGCATAGACTCAGCTTGTTTTTCCATCGCATGAGCATCACGCAACCAGTCATGATAATTTTCCAGATGAGTCATATTACTTTCTCCTGATATAACATCGTTGTAGGCCATATATACGGCGGGAAAATGCTATCGTCACCATCATAATTTCCCACCGTTATAGGTTTACCGGGCATGCTGAAAACAGCGAAACATCATGCTGAATACTATGTTTCAATGTTTTCATTATTTTACTTACTGGTAGTTAAGCGTAGCACAGGGTTCAATTCACGCTAACCTAATGCAAATATTTTTGTAAACCAGGAGTTTTCATGAATAAGTATTAGTCATTGATGGTGAGGAAAAAATCCATCCTGCATAATATATCCAATATCTCTTGGTTTGCTTTATTTAGTCGCTGCGGTAAATTTGTACATAAGACAAATCCTGAACGCTTGCATAAATTTTTAGAGTAAGTCTTTCTTGACAGTATTTAATATCAGGCCAGACTTAATAGTGTTTTTGAAATTAAATTGCTGGAATTAATAATATTCCTCTGATTATTTACGCTTCATTACAATGCGTAATTAAAGGCCTTAACAGATGTAATTCAGGAGGGCACGATGAAATATATGATGAATCCTATGGCTGGCCAGAAAGACGATCCTTCAGAAGCACCGGAGTCAGGTGATAAAACGGATGCGGATCCGAAGAAGAAGTAACGCCAGTCCGCTGATGAGATAGCGCATGGCGCGCTATCTCAGCCTCAGCAAGCAGTAAAAAAGCATGCTCGAAAGGGGAAAAACCAACGCTTTACGGCGGGTGTTTTTCCCCTTTTGCTTATCATGATGCAGACTTTACCTGCGGCGTGTTTTCCAGCTGGCGGATCGACGGTGTAAAGCAGGCGGCAACCGTTGCGATAACAATAGCCGTAGCCGAGGCCAGTAATACATTGCTGGTGCCGTAGGTCGCCGCCAGCGGACCCGCCGCCAGTTCGCCCACCGGAATGGCAACAAACGAGCCCAGGGCATCATAAGCGTATACACGGGCAAGCCTGTCCGGCGGAATATGCGTCTGTAACGATTGCGCCCACGCCACGCCAAATAATCCAAAGCCGGCACCCGCCAGCAAAAATGCCGCCATCAGCAGCGCAGGTGAGGGCAGCATGCTGAGCAACGCTACCGGCAGCGCGCACAGGGTGGTCAGTATCACGCCGATAAACAGATCACGCCGTGGCCGCCAGCGAAGCGCGATAACTGACCCGACGATCAGGCCGATGCTTTGCGCGGCGATAATAAATCCCCAGTTTGCCTGTCCAAAAGTGGCATCAGCCACTACCGGACCGAGCACCATTACGATGCCGCTGAACGCCGCGTTAACGATGGCGAACTGCGCCACAATCGCCCAGACCCATGAGCGGGCAATGAACTCATTCCAGCCGTCGCGCAGATCCTGCAAAATATTCGATGGCGCGCCTTCAGCGGGTTGCGCGGTGACGCGGGTCAACAGATATAACGGCGCGGAGGCCGCAAACCCCAGCGCATCTACCGCCAGCCCCCAGCCTGGACCCGTCGTGCTGGTCAGCATGCCGCCCAGCGATGCGCCGATCACCGTACCGCCGTAAATCCCCAACTGGATAAGGGCGTTAGCTTCGCGAAGCACAGGTGCGGGCACGGTCTGCGGCACCATAGCGGAAGACGCAGGAAGCGCTATGCCTGCTGCCGCGCCGTTAATCGATCCCAGCACCACCAACAGCGTGAGCGTGGCCGATCCATCCAGCACTAGCCATGCTACCAGCCCCTGTGACAGGGCAGCCACTACCGAGGAGGAGACCAGCACCATGCTGCGGGAGTAACGATCCGCCAGCACGCCGCCAATCAGCAGAAAGGCCACGTTAAACAGCGAACGCGCCGCCACGACGATCCCAAGCTCCGTGGCAGTGCCGCTCATATCCAGCACCGCAAATGCCAGCGCAATGGGGGCGATGCCGTTACCTAATACCGTAAGCAGGCGGGCGAAAAACAAATTTCGAAACGGCGCGTAAGAGAAAGCCCGTCTGGAAGGCGGCGCGTGACGCTGCGCCGTCATGGGTTATTTCCGGCAGCGTAACGCTGGTCAGATCGCGCGATAATGCTCGCAGCACGCATAGTGATGTCCTCGATGTGCCAATGACTTACCCGGAATACGTGGGTAAAAGCGCATTACACTACTCTGCACAGGGGCGAATGATCAACTGCTCAAATTCGACCGTCACCGAGACAGCGACGCCCGTGGGAAAGCCCGCTTCGGCAAGCCAGTCGCCTTGCAGGGACAAACTGGGATGCACGCTGTAGCGTCGTGGTATTTTGGTCTTACGCTCTTCATGACGCCTGCGCACATAGCCCACCGTGATACGGCGCATGGCTTTCGACACTTTCACCTCTGAGGTTAAAGATTTCCCGGTCATATTCCTCTCCTTTGTCGCTTAACGGCGATTGAAAACTGCCCTGAATTACTGTTTAAATTAACAGTATGCTACCCTAAGGCAAGGGGAGGAATTGCGAGGCGGCTTCCAGATATACACTGCAATAAAAGCAACGCGTTTCATTCACTGAAGAATATATCGTGAAATACGCTTTTCCTTATTTTCCTCATGCAAAAGTGTGAGTGGATTTATTTATATGTCTTATATTTAAATGACAATTCATGAGGGACGCCGATGAACATACCTGCACTGCCCGCCAATGAAACTGAACGCCTCAAATCACTCTATATGATGGATTTGCTGGACAGAAAAGATGATGAGCGTTTATCCCGTCTCACCCGGGTTGCAAAGGCGACGTTTAACGTTCCCATTGCGCTGATCTCACTGCTGGATCGCGATCGTCAGTGGCTGATATCGCCAATCAATGAAAATTTGCGGCAAACGTCGCGTAACGTTTCCTTTTGCGCCCATGCCATTCTGTTGCAGGGAATATTAATCGTCAAAGATGCCCAAAAAGATCAGCGTTTCGCCAATAACCCTTACGTGACCGGCGCGCCCTTTGTGCGTTTTTATGCCGGTTGCCCGGTGCATTTACCCGACGGTTCGATTGCCGGTACGATTTGTATTATTGATACAAAGCCCCGTGACTTCAGTTCTGACGAGATTAATTTGCTGCTCGATCTGGGGGCGGTGGTGGAAGATGAATTTCTGATCATCAGTCAGGCGATGACCGACAAGTTAACCGATCTGCCTAACCGCCGCGGGTTTTATCGTCTGGCTGATAAACGTTTTAAAGAGATGACCAGCGCACAGACGCCGTTCAGCCTGCTCTATTTCGTGGTGGACAACTTACAGTCGATTAACGATATCTGGGGACATGCGGAAGGGGATAATGTGCTGCGCGGTTTTGCCCGCAGCCTTGGCAGCTGTGCGCATAAAGAGGATATTTGTGGCCGGGTAGATGGCAGCGCATTTGCCGTATTGTTACAGCATAAAAACGACCATGATGCCGATGCGTTTCTGTTCAAACTGCAAACTAAAATCGATGAGTTTAATCTCAATGCTGAGCATAAATATCACATCAATTATGCCTACGGTCTGCTGGAAAATAATACTGAGAAATACAGCGATATTATTGAAATGCTCGATGACAGCGATACGGTAATGTACTCAGAACACCGTAAAAAAAAGCATCGGTAATACAGGCACTAACGCCAGCGCGGGGCGCGGGCAAGACCGGTTTTCGCAGGTTTGCCGATGGGCATTTCATCTGCCCATTTGGTGGCCTCAGTGATCATTTCGGCGACAATGCCGCGCGTCAGCCCGACCTTTTTCGCTTCCAGACTTGCCTCTTCCCACTGGCGGTTCTCATACAGTTGCGCCAGATTCACCAGTTGATAGAGCATGCCTTTGCGCTCCTGTAACGCAATGCGCACGTCGGCGGAAATCACCACCTGTTCAATCAGTTCTTCCTGGGGAATTTCCAGGATCACATCCAGCAGAGAAAACAACCCGACCATAAACGCGTCGTTTGAGGAGTGAATGCCCAGCAGACGGTTGGCCGCTAATTCACAGAAGCGGGCGCGGATCAGGCTTAAATAATAGATCTCATTGGTATTGGCGCTGTTAAATGATGTGAGACAGGCGACCAGCACAAAGCGGCGCAGCTCAGTAACACCCAGATAAACCACAATATCTTTAATCGACTGGCTGCGGCTGCCGCGAATGCCACGTGCATTGTATAAAATGTTTTGCGCATAACGCATGATTTTGAACGACAGTGCAATATCACGCTTTAGTAATTCTTCAATCTGGATCAGATCCGGGGATTCGGCGTTCACTTCCTGGATCAATTTCAGCGCAATAATCTGGTTCTGAATAATTTTTTTGCTTTTGAAAATGACCGGCTTGCTGAAGAAATGCCCCTGAAAGAGAGTGAAGCCCATATTTTTACAGGTTTCGAATTCCTCGATGGTTTCTACTTTTTCTGCCAGGAAGCGGGTTTCACCGAGCATAGTGCGGTGGTGCAAAATATAGGACTGGATCTCCTGCAAGGTACTTTCACGCACGTCGAATTTAATAATGTGCACGAAGGGAAGAAAAGCGTTCCAGTTATCGCTCAGAGAAAAATCATCCAGCGCGATGCGAAAACCTTTCTTGTGCAGCTGCTTAACGGATTCCAGCAGGCGCGGATTAGGCTCAGCTGTCTCCAGAATTTCGATAATCACCCGATCTTTGGGCAAGGTTTCTGCCAGCCCTTTAATCAGCAGTTCATAGGGAAAGTTAACAAATACCGCGCTGGCCGCGCTCTGCCGGTCAGTCGGGACGCCGAGGAATTGTTCTTCAATAAGCTGGGCGGTCGCGTGTTCAGGCGAAACATTGGGAAACTGGTTGGTCATGCTATCTCTGAAGAGCAGCTCATACCCGAAGGTATTGAGATTTTCATCAAAAATGGCCTGCCTTGCGACAAAAGAAAACATTCTCCATCCTCACCCGTAACCACAGTTAGTCGCTGAAAAAATCCACAACCAATTTAAGTTTAAGACAGGCGCCATTTTGCTGCCTGCTGACGTCATTTGTAAAGTTTAGTCACAGTAAGTTGATGAGTTTTTTATCGTTTTAAAACAATAAATTGACATTAATAACGTTTTTGCCCTGCCGGTGGCGTCTGGCGCGCGCCGGCTGAGGCTTAATTCAGGGCTGTCGCCCGGCGATCCCGCCAGCCTGCCACGATAAACGCGAGGATAAAGACGACGGTGAAGAGTACCACAATGGTTGGCGCGGGGGCGCTGTCGATCCAGAAAGAGAGATATACGCCTGCAAAAGAGACGACCGCGGCAAGTATCACCGCCAGCCACAGGGCATGGGCGAAACGTCGCGTCAGCAGTACGGCGACCGCGCCAGGGGCGATAAGCAACGAAATCGACAGAATAATGCCCACGGATTTCAGCGTGGCAACAATGGTGAGGGCGATCATGCACAGCAGACCGTAGTGCAGTAAACCGGTATTCAGCCCGCTGGCTTTCGCCTGCTGCGCATCAAAGGCGTGCAGTAAAAAATCCCTCCATTTTACCAGCATCACCAGTGCCACCCCGGCGGCGATCACACTGCTTTGCACGATGTCGGCTACCGCCACGCCCAGCATATTGCCAAATAAAATATGGTCGAGATGCACTTCCGACTGGATAGAAATATAGAGGATCAGCCCCGCGCCAAACATGCCGGAGAAGACAATGCCCATCAAGGTATCGCGCTTGATGCGGCTGTTATCGTCGAGATAACCGGTGGCGATGGCGCAAAACAGCCCGGCAATAAACGCGCCGATGGCGACCGGAATACCGATAATCCATGCGATCACCACCCCGGGAAAGACGGCGTGACTCATGGCGTCACCCATCAGCGCCCAGCCTTTCAGCACCAGAAATACCGACAGCAGGGCGCAGGGTACGGCGACAATCACTGAGATCGCCAGCGCGTTGACCATAAAATCAAACTGGAAAGGTTCAAACATTATGCCGCCTCCTGACTGGAGAGCCGCGCCCGGCGGCGGTTCGCCAGCAGTCCATGTTTCGGTGCAAAGATAAAGGCCAGCAGAAACAGCAGCGTTTGCGCCACCACGATAATGCCGCCCGTGGCGCCGTCGAGGTAATAGCTAACCCACGCGCCGAGAAAGCTGGTGATACTGCCAATCGCTACCGCAATCATCAGCAGGCGGGGGAAGCGGTCGGTGAGCAGCCACGCGGTCGCACCAGGCGTCACCACCAGACAGATCACCAGAAACGCCCCCACCGTTTGCAGCGCGGCAACGGTCGACACCGACAGTAGCGTAAAGAACAGCAGCTTCAGACGCGCCGGATTCAGACCTATAGAACGGGCATGGTTCTCATCAAAAAAGGTCACCATCAGGTCTTTCCATTTCAGAAACAGAATAACCAGCGAGACGATGCCGATAATGGCGAGCTGGATAACATCTTCCGGCGCAATCGCCAGAATATTGCCCAGCACGATGGTCTGAATATTTACCGAGGTGGGATTGAGCGACACCATAAACAGGCCGATGCCGAAAAACGACGAGAAAATGAGGCCGATAATGGCGTCCTCTTTCAGCCGCGAACGCTGATTGAGAAACAGCATCGCCCCGGCCGCCAGCCCGCCGGATAAAAATGCACCGAGCGAGAAGGGCAGGCCGAGCATATAGGCCCCGGCAACGCCTGGCACAATAGAGTGGGATAGTGCATCGCCGATCAGCGACCAGCCTTTAAGCATCAAGTAGCAGGATAAAAATGCGCACACGCCGCCCACCAGCGCTGATACCCACATGGCGTTAAGCATATATTCGTAGCCGAACGGCTCCAGCATCCAGTTCATGGTAGCTCTCCTTCGGCAGGAGGACGGCGGGAAATAAAGGGCCGCTCATCATCGGTAATAATGTGTTTTTCGCCGCCGCTGAGCACCACATGACGCAGCACGCCGCTGAACGCCTGCTCCAGGTTTTCTGCGGTGAATGTGGTTTCCGTCGGCCCGCTCGCCAGCACGGTACCTTTCACCATCACCGTGTAATCGCAGAAGTCGGTCACCGAGCCTAAATTGTGCGTCGACACCAGCATGGTGCGGCCTTCGTCACGCAGTTCGCGCAGCAGTTCGATAATCTTTGCTTCGGTCTGCACATCCACGCCGGTAAAGGGTTCATCCAGCAGAATGACCTGGCCGTCCTGGGCGATGGCGCGGGCGAGAAACACACGCTTTTTCTGCCCGCCGGACAGTTCGCCAATCTGTCGATGACGAAATTCCAGCATCCCCACGCGCGCCAGCGCAGCGTCCACAGCCTGATGATCCTGCGCTTTTGCCCGGCGCAGCATCCCCATATGCCCGTAACGACCCATCATGACCACGTCTTCCACCAGCACCGGAAACGACCAGTCCACCTCTTCGGACTGCGGCACATACGACACCAGATTCTCCCGCAGCGCCTGTTTGACCGGGCGCTGGAGAATGGCGATCTCACCGTGAGCCAGCCGTACAAAGCCCATCAGCGCCTTAAACAGAGTGGATTTTCCCGAGCCATTAATGCCCACCAGCGCGGCAATAGAGCCACGCGGTACGCTAAAACTCGCGTCGCGCAGGGCAGTGTGGCCGTTGCGATAGGTGACGGTCACCTGCTCAATCGTCAGCCCCGGCGGGAAAAGTTGTGCTGAATTAGTCATTTCTGCGCCTCCACACCCTGCTGAATGCCTTTCACCAGCGTTTCACTGGTCACGCGCAGCAGATCGAGAAAGGTCGGCACCGGGCCACCGGCAGCACTGAGGGAGTCAACGTACAGCACGCCGCCATACAGCGCGCCGGTTTCCCGCGCCACCTGCTTCGCTGGTTTATCCGATACCGTACTTTCGCTGAATACCACCGGAATGTGATTCTTGTTGATCGCGTCGATCACTTTACGCACCTGCTGCGGGGTACCCTGCTGATCGGCATTGATCGGCCACAGATACAGCTCCTTAAGGCCATAATCCCGCGCCAGATAAGAGAACGCCCCCTCGCTGGTCACCAGCCAGCGTTTGTCCGCAGGTAGTGTGTCCAGCTGTGCACGCACCGGAGCGAGCGCGGTCTGGATCTTCGCTTTATAGGCATCGGCATTGTGCTGGTAGGTCTGTGCATTCGCAGGATCGTATTTCACCAGCGCATCGCGAATGTTATCCACGTAGATCAGCGCGTTTTCGGCAGACATCCACGCATGAGGGTTAGGTTTACCGTTATAGGGGCCTTCGCTGATGCCCATCGGTTTCACGCCCTTCGACACCACCACATCCGGCACGCCCGACAGATGCTGATAAAAACGCGCGAACCACAATTCCAGATTCAGACCATTTGAGAGGATCAGCTGCGCCCCTTGCGCGCGTTTAATGTCGCCAGGGGTGGGCTGATATTCATGGATTTCAGCTCCTGGTTTGGTGATCGAACTCACCTCTGCCGCATCCCCCGCCACGTTTTGCGCCATATCAGCGATCACGGTGAAGGTGGTGATGACTTTAAATTTCTCTGTAGCCTGCGCAGGGGACAGGGCAAACAGCGAAACCAGTGCAGCGGCAAGCAGTAATCTCAGGCGTGGCAAGTGCGGCATGGTATCCCTCATGATGGCGTGGTTAATAATACAGCGAATATAGCCTTTGCTATGTTATATAGCACACGCTATAGCTGAAGGTGAAAATTATTCGCATTTAAGCAACTATGGGAAGATGCCGAGGGGGGCGTACTGATAACGGAAGCCTCATATTTCGTTTAAATTGCGACGTTCCGCACAATGTTTTGTCATTCATAAGTGAGACAATTTTATTGCTCGCTATCAGTGAGTTAGATGCAGAACTGAACGGAAAACAGCATTTAAGGTGGCATTTGAAGTCAGCGACGTCAGGAATTACGACATGGATACAGTTGAGGAATTAAACGGAACATATTTTTATGCGGGTAAATCAAATCTTAGTGCTGCAGAACTTCTGTTCATGATTTTTTGTGAGAATACAGCAAATCAATTCGGCATTGGGGTAGCTGATTTTAGTGCGATTGTTGCCATTCTCTCCGGGCGAAACAATTTAGCTACACGGGGGAAATTCGCTAAGGCTACTAAAGGCACGTCTTACGCCTCTAAAGGAGCAAGGACTGTATTCAGGAAAACAAAGTTTCCTTTTGGCATCTCGTTGCCTACCTGGCTTGGAGGCTATACACCCTGGACGGCTAAGCGGGTGATGGTTCGCAATCTTGCACCGTTTGTAGGTCGTTCGCTCCCTTTAGTCGGTGTGATTATCCTTGCTTCTGATGTTTCACAAATTACCTATCGCACTATAAGAGACTACAACACCATAGCAAGAGGCAATGATAAGTTATGGTAAAGGATATTGAGGAGAGAGTTTATGAGCTTATACGGTCTTATGCAGGCACGTATCTATTTAACTGGAAAAAAGTCGAATTAACGCCTGAGATGGACCTTGATACAGATCTGCATATTGATGAACTTGAAGTCGAAGATCTGATGAATGACTTCTTCAAGAAATTCAACGTTGAACGAGGAAATTTCAGCACTGAAACCTACTTCCCCAATACTCCTCTTTCATGGAATCCATTTAAAAAAACGCAACCTGTACTTGTTCCAGATTTCACTATCGGTATGTTGATCGAATCTGCGAAAGCCGGGAAATGGTTGTACGACTAATCACAAGCAAGGAGCTAAAGCTATGGCTGTACCTGTACACTTATTTTTAACTGATGATGGCGGCGCAGTGATCCGGGGGGCTTCCGATGTAAGGGACAGGGAAGGAAGTATCGAATTACGAGGCTTGCATCATAGTTTAACCATTCCAACAGATCCTATGACGGGAAAAATTACGGGCACTCGTCAGCATTCACCTTTCCAGTTTACTAAAGAACTCGATAGCTCTTCTCCCTACCTCTTTAAAGCAGCAGCAACAGGTCAGACGCTGAAATCAGCTGAGTTCAGGTTTTATCATATTAACGATGCAGGGCTAGAGGTGGAGTATTACCGGATCACTCTGGAAAGCGTAAAAGTTATTTCTGTGAGTCCAATGATGCACGACACTCGTGGTTATCCGGGGACAGGTCATATGGAAGATGTAGCGCTGAGTTACGAAAAAATCATTCATTTATATAAAGACGGCAATTTGTTAGCCCATGATGCGTGGAACGAACGTCCCGGCATGTAATGATAAAGGCGCCCTTAAGAAAGATGTAAAATAAAAGCATCTTTATCCTCAGGAGCGCGTCCCTATGTCCGGTAAACGCATCGCCCGCGAAAAATTGACCATCCGTAAAATGATCGCCCTGTACCAGCAGCGTGCGCCCCTTGCCGTGGCTGAAGCGGATCACTACGATGCGCTCTGCGCCTATGCGGAAAAACGGCTGGATAAATGCGTCTTTGGCGAGGAAAAACCGGCGTGCAAGCAGTGCCCGGTGCACTGCTACCAGCCAGCGAAGCGTGAAGAAATGAAGGCTATTATGCGCTGGGCGGGGCCGCGTATGCTGTGGCGACACCCGGTGCTGACGGTGCGTCATCTGATCGACGACAAGCGTCCGGTGCCTGAGCTGCCGGAAAAATACCGACCCAAAAAATAGCCCGGCGTCTGTTCTGCCGGGCTATGCGTTTAGTGCAGCCTGTCTTTATCAATTCCCAGCCGCTTCATCCTTGAGAGCAGCGTCGTGCGTTTTAACCCCAGCCGCTGCGCCGCGCCTTTTGGCCCGGCGACCACGCCGTTGGTTTCACGCAGGATCCTGACGATCAGCTGATACTCGTCTTCACCTTCCTGCGGGGTTTCCACCGGCGCATCCGGGCTTTGCGGCACGCTCATTTCTGCCATCGACAGTTGCAGGACGTTGCCCCGCGTCAGCAGGACCGCACGCTCGACAACATTTTCCAGCTCGCGCACGTTGCCCGGCCAGGGCTGGTTGCTTAAGGTACGCAGCGTTTCGGCAGGAATGCTGTCAATATTGCGCCCCAGCCGGTGGGCGATTTTAAAGGTGAAGGCTTTCACCAGCAGCGGAATGTCTTCCGGGCGTTCGCGCAACGGTGGAATGCGGATCGGGAAGACGTTCAGGCGATAGTAGAGATCGCTGCGAAATTCGCGATCCGCCACCATCTGTTGCAGATCGCGGTTGGTGGCGGCGATCAGGCGCACATCCGTCTGGATCAGCTTATTGCTGCCGAGGCGCTCAAACTCCTGCTCCTGCAAGACCCGCAGCAGCTTCGGTTGCAGTTCGAGCGGCATATCGCCCACTTCATCCAGGAAGAGCGAGCTTTTATCCGCCAGTTCGAAGCGGCCAATGCGCTGGGCGCTGGCACCGGTAAAGGCACCGCGCTCATGCCCAAAGAGATCGCTTTCCAGCAGTCCGGCGGGCATGGCGGCGCAGTTCATTTTCACCATCCGCCGCGCGTTGCGCCCGCTGAGATTATGAATGGCGCGCGCTATCAGCTCTTTCCCGGTGCCGGTTTCGCCGAGGATCAGCACCGTACTGTTGCTTTTCGCTACCATTTCCACCTGTTGCAGCACGCTGTACATGGCTTCACTACGGCCAATAATCTCCCCGAATTCGCTGTCCACTTTGTTTAACTGCTCGGTCAACGCGAGGTTCTCATCCACCAGCCGCTCTTTCAGGCGATGGATCTCCTGATAGGCCAGCGCATTATCGACGGCGATGGCTATCCGTTCCGCGATCTGCCGCAGCAACGACAGCGTGGACGGCGTAAAGGTTTCGCCATCGCACTGCGCCAGCTTGAGTACGCCAAGCAGCGTGGAACCGGACATCAGCGGTAGCAGGCACAGCGTCTGGATCTGATTGCCCCAGGTTTCAAACAGCCGACGCTCGTAGGGCGCCAGCTTGTCGCGCTCATGCAGTTTCAGCACCAGCACGTCTTTACTTTCAAAGACCCGCTCCGAAAGCGTACCCGCTTCGTCCACTTCGCTTTGTTCATGTACCGGCGAGCGGTCAGTCGGATAATGGGTGGAGTAAATATTCAGTTTGCCCTTGCGACTGCTGCGCAGCACGATGCTGATGGCATCGATATGGAAATAGTGGTGGATCTCTTTGGCCACTTCGCTGACCAGATCGTCAATATCCAGCCGGGACAGCACCGCATTGGTGATAGCCACCAGAATGCGAAAATTATCGCGCTCGCGGCACAGCAGTTCATGATCGGATGCGCCGTCAGGGTGCTGCTGAATATGTTCCACTACCACCCCGGTCAACTGGGTGAGGGTATGCAGCCGGGCGTACTCTTTTTCGCTCCAGGGAGTGTCGGCCTGACGAATAAACTCGCAGCCGCCAAAAATGCGTCCGTCCACCGCAAGGGGTAGCAGGCTGTAGTGGCCCCATTGCTCGTACAGGCTGCTGGCCGCTAGCTGCGGCCAGGTATCGCAGAACTCAGCGTAATTGCAGTGCAGCGCTTCCGGGCGGGACAGTATGCGCCGCACCGGACCGTGCGCCAGCAGGGTGTCATCCTCGTATTTCACTGCCCGGCCATCTGCCCGTGCGGCGTAATAGCGGGCATGATGATCCTCAGCGTTCCACAGCACGATCGCCGCGCTGTCCGCCAGGCCCGATTGCCTGACCAGCTGCGTCAGGCTCTGACAGAGCGACGGCAGGTCGGACTGATGTAATAACGTGCGCGTAATATCAAACAGACCTTGCTGCCCGAGATCGCTCATCGGTGTATACGACATATCGCTATTCCAGAATGGCACCGAAAACCGGTGCGAAAAAAAGCATTAATTTATATATACGTGCTTACCGCGCAAAAATCAGCAAATGCGCGGCAGCGGTTCGGCATGGGGCAGATCCAGCATGCGCTTCACGCCGTACAATCCGGCAAGACGCACGCCCTGGCGCGCAACCACCTCGCCGATCATCGCCGCATCGCGGCCCAGCGGATGGGCATGCAGACGCTCCAGCACCGCGTCAGCCGCCTGGCGTTCTACGGCGATCACCAGCTTGCCTTCATTGGCAAAATTCAGCGCCTCCAGCCCCAGCAGTTCACAGACGCCGCGCACTGCGGGTTTCATTGGCAAGTCGGCCTCGCGCAGTTCGATGCCGTAGCCGCTGCTGGCGGCAAACTCGTGGGCCACCGCGTTTACGCCGCCGCGCGTGGCATCGCGCAGGGCTTTGATGCACTGAATGTCGCGCAGAGACTGGATAAGCGGGGTCAGCACGGCGCAGTCGCTAACCAGATCGCCATCCAGGCCGAGTTTCTCCCGCAGATTAAGGATGGTCGCGCCGTGATCCCCCAGCGTGCCGCTCACCAGCAGGACGTCACCGGGTTGCAGCTGTTGCGCGCCCCAACGTATCCCGGCGGGAATAGCGCCGATCCCGGCAGTATTGATAAAAAGCTTATCCGCCGCGCCGCGCTGCACCACTTTGGTATCGCCGGTGACGATGGCGATGTCGGCGGCTTTCGCCGTCGCCGCCATGCTGTTGACCACGGCCCGCAGCGTGTCGAGGGGCAGACCCTCTTCGAGAATAAAGCCGCACGAGAAGAAGCGCGGCAGCGCGCCGCTGACCGCCACATCGTTAGCGGTGCCGCAGATAGCGAGCTTGCCGATGTCGCCGCCGGGGAAAAACAGCGGATCGATAACGTAGCTGTCGGTGGAGAAGGCCAGCCGGTCACCGGCGGCAGTGAGCGTGGCGAGATCAAGCCGCGCCTGATCTTCCTGCTCCGCCAGCCACGGATTGTCAAACGCCTGCATAAACAGGCTGTTGATCAACTGCTGCATCGCCTGACCGCCGCTGCCGTGGGCCAGTTGCACTGTATTCATGCTTCACACTCCTGACTGCGATATTGATACCAGGCGGCGCAGGCCCCTTCCGAGGAGACCATCAGCGCGCCAAAGGCCGACTGCGGATCGCAGGTTTTGCCGAACAGCGGGCACTGGTGCGGTTTGCATTTGCCCGTCAGCACGTCACCGCAACGGGCGCGTGGATCGTCATACGCCTGTTGCGGGGCAGGGCGAAAATGCGCCTGCGCATCAAAAGACTGGTACGCCGGTGTGAGCTGCACGCCGGAGTGTTCGATCATGCCAAGCCCGCGCCATTCGCTTTTACCTTCGACGCAGAACACCTCGGCCATTGCCTGACGGGCCAGCGCGTTACCGCCATCCGGCACCACGCGGCGGTACTGATTTTCGACGAGACTGCGGGCTGCTATTTTCTGCTCAACCAGCATCAGTACGCCTTGCAGTAGATCAAGGGGTTCGAAACCAGCCACCACTAACGGGCGCTGAAAGTCGCTGGCGATAAAGCCATAGGCCTCGATACCAATCACCATGCTGACATGCCCCGGCGCTAAAAAGGCGTCGATGCCGTTGTCCGGCGCTTCCAGCAGGCTGCGCAGGGTCGGGATCAGCGTGATGTGCTGGCAGAAAAAATAGAAATTATCGATGCCGCGCGCCTTCGCCTGTTGCAGCGTGATGGCCGTCGCGGGCATGGTGGTTTCAAAACCGAGGCCGAAAAACACCACCTTGCGCTGCGGATTTTCCGCCGCCAGCGTCAGCGCATCCATCGGCGAATAGACAATACGGATATCCGCGCCGCGCGCTTTCGCCTGCAACAGCGAACCATTTTTTCCCGGTACGCGAATAGCATCGCCGAAGGTGCAGAAAATGACTTCCGGGCGGCTGGCGATCTCCACGCAGGTGTCGATGCGTCCCATCGGCAACACGCACACCGGGCACCCTGGCCCGTGAATGAATTCGATATTCTCCGGCAGCAGCTGATCGAGGCCGAATTTGAAAATCGCGTGTGTATGGCCGCCGCACACTTCCATAATGCGCAACGGGCGGGAGGCGGTGTAAGAGAGCAGACGGGCGCGATCCCGCAGCCGTTCGATAAGCTGCATCACCTGTTCCGGTGCGCGGTATTCATCAACAAAACGCATCACCGACCTCCGCTGATGTGGGCATCACCGTACAGCAGCCCGCCAACGTCCGGCTCTACGTCGAACATATTTTGCAGGGCGCTCAGCGTGTCGCGGGCTTCCGCTTCGTTGATCACGCTCATCGCAAAACCCACGTGCACCAGCACCCACTGGCCGAGACGCGACTGGCCCGTTTCGTCGGTGCTGCCGACCAGCGTGAGATCCACGTCGCGCTGAATGCCGCAGACGTCCACTTTCGCCTGGACACCGTCAATGGCGCTGATTTGCCCCGGTACGCCTATGCACATTGTTGCGCCTCCAGCCAGCCAAGCCAGCTGTCCATGCCTTCGCCGCTGGTAGCGGAGATCAGGATCACTTCAATGTGCGGATTTACTGCCCGTGCCGCGGCGATGCAGCTTTCGACATCGAAATTCAGGTACGGCAGCAGGTCGATTTTATTGAGCAGCATCAGCGAGGCCGCGGCAAACATATGCGGATACTTCAGCGGTTTGTCTTCGCCTTCGGTGACGGACAACACCGCGACTTTATGCCGCTCGCCTAAGTCAAAGCTCGCCGGGCATACCAGGTTACCGACGTTCTCGATGAACAAAATCCCGCCATCGTCCAGCGGTAAACGCGGCGCGGCGTCGGCGATCATCTGTGCATCCAGATGGCAGCCTTTACCGGTATTCACCTGAATCGCCGGGGTGCCGGTGGCACGAATACGCGCGGCATCGTTCACCGTTTGCTGATCGCCTTCAATGACCGCGCAGGCTTTTTTCCCTTTCAGGCGCAGCAGGGTTTCGGTGAGGAGGGTGGTTTTACCGGAGCCGGGGCTGGAGACCAGGTTCAGCACCAGCAGCTCGCGGGCAGCGAAGCGCGCGCGGTTGCGGGCGGCAAGCTGGTTGTTTTTGTCCAGCACGTCGATTTCCACTTCCAGCATCCGGCGCTGGCTCATGCCGGGGGCATGGGTTCCCGCCTCGCCGTGACCATAATGCAGATCGCCGCTGTCAGTTTGCGTCGGGCTGAAGGCCGTTTTCATGCCGGTGATGGTCAGCCCGGACCGGGCAGCTGGCGCAAAGGGGGCGCCACGAAACGCCGAGTGCGGATTGTGCTCGTCGCCTTCTATATAGAGATTGCCTTCACCGCAACCACAGGTGGTACACATGTTTCACTCCTGTTCAATTTCCAGACGCTGAATTTGCAGACCGTCGTCGGCGACAATCTGCAACGTGTCGCTGTTACACAGCGGACAACGACGCACGCGCTGGCTCAGTAAGGTGACGTACTGCTGACAATGCCCGCACCAGCACTCGGCCTGTTGCTCATCGAGATGCAGTGTACAACCTTCCGCCAGCGTGCCACGGCACACCAGATCAAAGCAGAAGCGCAACGCGCTGCTCTCGACGCAAGAAAATGCGCCAATTTTTAACCACACGCCGGTCACGCGACGCGCCCCGTGTGTGGCGGCCTGCTGCTCGATGAGTTCCAGCGCGCGCTGGCAAAGGGTAATTTCGTGCATAACGCCTCCCGTTAGTCGATGGGCTAACGAATGCAATAACGATGCCAGCTCTTTCTGACATGTCACTGACGATGACGATGCTGACGAAATGACATGTCACGCGCCAACGTGATTTCATTTTTATTCATGAAATTCAAAACGTTAAAAACTGGCATGAAATCTGCTAACAGCGGTTATCGCAACTAATCGGGTAACCTGACATGACCATCTGGGAAATTAGCGAAAAAGCTGACTACATTGCCGAACGGCATCAACGCCTCCAGGATGAATGGCGTCATTACTGCAACTCACTGGTTCAGGGGATCACCCTGTCAAAAGCGCGGCTGCATCACGCCATGAGCTGCGCGCCGGACCGGGATCTGTGCTTTGTCCTGTTCGAGCACTTTCCGGTTTACGTCACCCTCGCCGATGGCTTCAACAGCCACACTATCGAGTACTACGTCGGCAGCAAAAACAGCGACGACAAGTTGTTGATTGCGCAGGCGCAGCTTGGGCTTGATGGCCGCGTTGACGGCCACGTCAGTAACCGCTCCCGCGAAGCCGTACTCGAACACTATCTCGATAAAATCGCGACCCTTTACAACGGCCTGTATGCGGCGATTGCAGAGGATCTGCCGATCGACCTGCATCAGCTGGTGAACCGCCCGTTACCGACGGCGCAGGCGTAACCGCATGGGTGTCGATGAGTGTCGAAACAGACAGTGCATCGGCATGATTTCGTCAAAAATGACCACCTGAGGAATGCCTGGTGAATCGTTTTGTAATTGCTGACTCCACCCTCTGCATTGGCTGCCACACCTGTGAAGCCGCCTGTGCCGAGACGCATCGCCAGCGCGGTCTGCAGTCTATGCCGCGACTGAAAGTGATGCGCAACGAAAAAGAATCTGCGCCGCAGTTGTGTCATCACTGCGAAGACGCGCCCTGCGCCGGGGTCTGCCCGGTCAATGCCATTAACCGCGTCGACGGCGCGGTACAGCTAAATGAAAGCCTGTGCGTCAGTTGCAAGCTGTGCGCCATCGCCTGTCCATTTGGTGCCATTGAAATGTCCGGCAGCCGCCCGCTGCATATTCCGGCTAACGCCAACACGCCGAAAGCGCCCGCCGCGCCCCCGGCACCCGCCCGTGTCAGCACGCTGCTGGACTGGGTACCCGGCGTGCGCGCCGTGGCGGTGAAATGCGATCTGTGCAGCTTCGATGACGCAGGCCCCGCCTGTGTGCGCACCTGCCCGACGCAGGCGCTGCATCTGGTCAATAACCTCGACATCGCCCGCGCCAGCAAGCGCAAACGCGAACTCACCATCAACGCTGATTTTGGCGATCTGTCGGCGCTGACCCGCACGCCAGGAGGTACAAATTGAACGCGCTTTCTCTCATTAACAGCGCGCTGCTGTGCTTCACTGCGGCAGCGTTGCTGGCAGCGGCATTTTCATTTTATAAGGCGCTCAGCGGCGTGATGGCGGGGCTGGGCGGTGCGCTCGCCAGCGCCATGACGGCAGGGGCCGGCGCGCTGGTGCTGCTCGACGGCGTGGCGGTGCAGGGCACGGTGTCGCAGGCGAATATGGGCATGCTGATCACGCCGCTGTCGGCGATCTGGCTTATCACCCTCGGCCTGTGTGGGCTGTTTGTCAGTTTGTTTAACCTCGACTGGCATCGCCACGCCGGGGTACAGGCGAACGGTCTGCTAATTAATGCGCTGATGGCGGCGGCGGTGTGCGCTGTCGTTGCAGATAACTTCGGCGTGCTGGTGGTGATGGCGGAGATCATGGCGCTGTGTGCGGTATTTCTTACCGGGTGCGGTCAGTCGGCAAAACTGTGGTTTGTGCTGGGCCGGGCGGGCACGCTGCTGCTGGTCATCTGCTGTGGGCTTATCTGGCAGCGTTATCACACGCTGGATCTGACGCAGATGAATATCGCCGCCCGGCAGCTGCCGCTGAGCGCCGGGATCTGGCTCTCCGGCGTGGCCGGATTTGGCCTGCTGGCGGGGATTATTCCGCTGCACGGTTGGGTGCCGCAGGCCCATGCGAATGCCAGCGCGCCCGCGGCGGCGCTGTTCTCTACCGTGGTGATGAAAATCGGCCTGTTCGGCATCCTGACATTATCGCTCGCGGGCGGCAATCCACCGCTGTGGTGGGGCATTGTGCTGCTGGTGCTGGGGATGGTGACGGCTTTTGTCGGCGGCCTTTACGCGCTGATGGAGCACAATATTCAGCGCCTGCTGGCGTACCACACGCTGGAAAACATCGGCATTATTTTGCTGGGGCTGGGTGCCGGGCTGACGGGTATCGCCCTGCAGCAGCCTGCATTGATCGCGCTTGGCATGACCGGCGGTCTGTATCACCTCATCAATCACAGCCTGTTTAAAAGCACGCTGTTTCTCGGCGCGGGCAGCGTCTGGTATCAGACCGGGCACCGCGATATTGAAAAGCTGGGCGGTATCGGCAAACGCATGCCGTTAATTTCGCTGGCCATGCTGGTGGGGCTGATGGCAATGGCGGCGCTGCCGCCGCTTAACGGCTTTGCCGGGGAATGGGTGATCTATCAGTCCTTCTTCCGTCTGAGCAGCAGCGATCTGTTTATCGGTCGTCTGCTTGGCCCGTTGCTTGCTGTCGGGCTGGCGATCACCGGCGCGCTGGCGGTGATGTGTATGGCGAAAGTGTACGGCGTGACCTTTCTCGGCGCACCGCGCACGCCTGAGGCGGCAAACGCCCGTCCTGCCCCCTTACTGATGACCTTTTCCGTGGTGGCGCTGGCGTTGTGCTGTATCGCTGGCGGTGTAGGCGCGCCCTGGCTGCTGCCGCTGTTATCAACGGCGGTACCGCTGCCGCTTGCCACTGCGCAGACCAGCGTGTCACAGCCGATGATCGCGCTGCTGCTGGTGGCCTGTCCGCTGTTGCCGCTAATTATCATGCTGCTGTTAAAAGGCGACCGTTTACCGGGCCGCCAGCGCGGCGCGGCATGGGTGTGCGGGTATGATCACGAGCCATCCATGGTGATCACCGCCCACGGTTTTGCCCATCCGGTAAAAGCGGCTTTCGCCCCGGTGCTGAAGCTGCGTCACTGGCTGGATCCGGTCGCCCGCATTCCTGGCTGGCAGCGTGAAGGGGCGGCGGTACTGTTCCGTCGCCTGGCGCTGATCGAGCTGGCGGTACTGGTGGTCGTTGTGATTTCCCGAGGAGCCTGAACATGAATCTGCTGTTTCCGTTACTTCAGGCGCTGGTGCTGTTTGCTCTCGCGCCGCTGCTGTCCGGCGTAACCCGCGTGGCGCGCGCCCGTCTGCACAATCGCCGTGGACCGGGCGTGCTCCAGGAATACCGCGACCTGATCAAGCTGTTCGGTCGTCAGAGCATTGCGCCGGATGCGGCGGGCTGGGTGTTTCGCCTGATGCCGTTTGTGATGTTCGGCGTGATGCTGACCATTGCCACCGCGCTGCCGGTGATCACCGTTGCCTCGCCGCTGCCGGTGCTGGGCGATCTGATCACCCTGATCTACCTGTTCGCCATCGCGCGCTTCTTCTTTGCCATCGCCGGGCTGGACACCGGCAGTCCGTTTACCGGGCTGGGGGCCAGCCGCGAGGCGATGCTCGGCGTGCTGGTGGAGCCGATCCTGATCTTAGGACTGTGGGTGGCGGCGCTTGTGGCAGGCTCGACGCACATCTCTTATATCACCGCGGCGATTTACCACTGGCCCGCCGGACGCAGCCTGCCGCTGATCCTCGCGCTGTGCGCCTGTGCCTTCGCCACCTTTATTGAGATGGGCAAACTGCCGTTCGATCTTGCGGAAGCGGAGCAGGAGCTTCAGGAAGGGCCGCTGACCGAATACAGCGGTAGCGGATTTGCGGTGCTGAAGTGGGGCATCTGCCTCAAACAACTGGTGGTGCTGCAACTCTTTGTCGGCGTCTTTTTCCCGTGGGGGCAGATGATGCACTTCAGCGTCACCGGCCTGCTGCTGGCGCTGGCCATTGCCATCGTGAAACTGCTTGTCGGCGTGCTGGTGATCGCGCTGTTTGAAAACAGCATGGCGCGTCTGCGTTTTTGCGCCACCTCGCGCGTCACCTGGGCCGGTTTCGGCTTTGCCTTTTTAGCCTTCGTCTCCTTGCTGGCGGCGTGATTTAAGAGAACTTATGTATGTCTGAAGAAAAAATCGGTCAACACTACCTCGCCGTACTGCATCAGGCCTTTCCGGGCGTGGTGCTGGATGAAGCCTGGCAGACCCGCGATCAGCTTACCCTGACGGTGAAAGTGAATTATCTGCCGGAAGTGGTGGAGTTTCTCTATTACCAGCAGGGCGGCTGGCTGTCAGTGCTGTTCGGCAACGATGAACGCCAGCTGTGCGGCCATTACGCCGTCTACTACGTGCTGTCGATGGAGCAGGGCACCAAATGCTGGATCACGGTGCGGGTGGAAGTGGACGCCAGTACCCTGGAGTTTCCGTCGGTGACGCCGCGCGTACCGGCGGCGGTATGGGGCGAGCGCGAAGTGCGCGACATGTACGGCCTGCGCCCGGTCGGGCTGCCGGATGAGCGTCGTCTGGTGCTGCCGGATGACTGGCCGGACGAACTCTATCCGTTGCGTAAAGACAGCATGGATTACCGCCAACGTCCGGCCCCGACCACCGACAGCGAAACCTACGAGTTTATTAACGAACTGGGCAGCAAGAAAAATAACGTCGTGCCGATTGGCCCGCTGCACGTCACCTCAGACGAACCGGGCCACTTCCGCCTGTTTGTCGATGGTGAAAACATTATCGATGCCGATTACCGCCTGTTCTACGTCCATCGCGGCATGGAAAAGCTGGCGGAAACCCGCATGGGCTACAACGAAGTCACCTTCCTGTCGGATCGCGTGTGCGGCATCTGCGGCTTTGCCCACAGTACCGCCTACACCACCTCGGTGGAAAACGCGATGGGCATCAAGGTGCCGGAGCGTGCGCAGATGATCCGCGCCATTCTGCTGGAAGTGGAACGGCTGCACAGCCACCTGCTGAACCTCGGCCTGGCCTGTCACTTTGTCGGCTTTGACTCCGGCTTTATGCAGTTTTTCCGCGTGCGCGAAACCTCAATGAAAATGGCGGAGATCCTCACCGGGGCGCGTAAAACCTACGGCATGAACCTGATTGGCGGCATTCGTCGTGACATGCTGAAAGACGACATGATCCAGACCCGCCTGCTTGCCCAGCAGATGCGCCGCGACGTGATGGAGCTGGTGGATGTGCTGATGAGCACGCCGAATATCGAACAGCGTACCGTTGGCATTGGCCGTCTGGATCCGCAGATCGCCCGCGACTTCAGCAACGTCGGCCCGATGGTGCGCGCCAGTGGCCATGCGCGCGATACCCGCGCCGATCACCCGTTCGTCGGCTACGGGCTGTTGCCGATGACCGTGCACAGCGAACAGGGCTGCGACGTGATCTCCCGTCTGAAAGTGCGCATTAACGAAGTGCTGACCGCGCTCAATATGATCGACTTTGGTCTGGATAACCTGCCCGGCGGCCCGCTGCTGGTGGAAGGCTTTACCTATATTCCGCATCGCTTTGCCCTCGGTTTTGCCGAAGCGCCTCGCGGCGACGATATCCACTGGAGCATGACCGGCGACAACCAGAAGCTCTACCGCTGGCGCTGCCGGGCGGCGACCTACGCCAACTGGCCGACCCTGCGCTATATGCTGCGCGGCAACACGGTATCCGACGCCCCGCTGATCATCGGCAGCCTCGATCCGTGCTACTCCTGCACCGACCGCATGACGGTGGTGGATGTGCGTAAGAAGAAAAGCAAAGTGGTGCCGTACAAAGAGCTTGAGCGCTACAGCATCGAGCGTAAAAACTCGCCGCTGAAATAAGGAGTCGCCATGTTTACCTTCATCAAAAAAGTCATTAAAACCGGCGCGCCGACCTCGTCGTACCCGCTGGAGCCGATTGCCGTCGATAAAAACTTTCGCGGCAAGCCGGAACACAATCCGCAGCAGTGCATCGGCTGCGCGGCCTGCGTGAACGCCTGTCCGTCAAACGCCCTGAGCGTGGAAACCGATCTGGCCTGCGGCGAACAGGCCTGGCAGTTTAACCTCGGGCGCTGCATTTTTTGCGGTCGTTGCGAAGAGGTCTGTCCGACGGCGGCCATTACCTTGTCCCAGGCCTATGAACTGGCGGTATGGAAGAAAGAAGATTTCCTGCAACAGTCGCGCTTTGCGCTGTGTCAGTGCCGCGTCTGCGCCCGGCCCTTTGCCGTGCAAAAAGAGATCGACTACGCCATCGCCCTGTTGCAACACAACGGCGACACCCTTGCGCACGAGCACCGGGAAAGCTTCGAAACCTGCCCGGACTGCAAACGTCAGAAATGCCTGGTGCCGTCAGATCGGATCGAACTGACCCGCCACATGAGGAAGGCCAGCTAATGCAAAATCTAATTGGACCGCGTGACGATAACGGCATCCCGGTGCCGATGACGGTGGATGAATCCATCGCGCGCATGAAAACCTCGCTGCTGAAAAACATCAAACGCTCCGCCTACGTCTACCGGGTGGACTGCGGCGGCTGTAACGGCTGCGAAATCGAGATTTTCGCCACGCTTTCGCCGCTGTTCGACGCCGAACGTTTCGGCATCAAAGTGGTACCGTCACCGCGTCATGCCGATATTCTGCTGTTTACCGGGGCGGTGACGCGCGCCATGCGCTCGCCTGCGCTGCGCGCCTGGCAGTCAGCGCCGGATCCGAAAATCTGCATCTCTTACGGTGCCTGCGGCAACAGCGGCGGCATCTTCCACGATCTCTACTGCGTGTGGGGCGGCACTGACAAAATTGTGCCGGTGGATGTCTATATTCCTGGCTGCCCGCCGACGCCTGCCGCCACGCTGTATGGCTTCGCCATGGCGCTGGGGCTGCTGGAGCAGAAGATCCACGCTCGTCTGCCGGGGGAGCAGGACAATCAGCCCGCCGGGCTGTTGCATGGCGATATGGTGCAGCCGCTGCGCGTGCGTGTGGATCGTGCTGCCCGCCAGCTTGCCGGTTATCGCTATGGCCGCCAGATTGCCGATGATTATTTGCGGCTGCTGGGAGAGGGCGAGCAGCAGGTGGCGCGCTGGCTGGAAGCGGAAAACGATCCACGGCTGAACGAAATCGTGCAGCAGCTTAACAGCGTGGTGAACGAGGCGCGGATCGGATGAGCGAGAACGTCGTTTTCAGTCAGTTGAGTCGTAAGTTTGTCGACGAGAATGACGCCACGCCGCCCGCCGCGCAGCAGGTGGTCTATTACAGTCTGGCAATCGGACATCACCTGGGGGTGATCGACTGCCTGGAAGCGGCGCTGACCTGCCCGTGGCAGGCGTATCTGGCGTGGATCGGTACGCTGGAGGAGGGCTGCGAGGCTCGGCGCAAAATGGAAGGCGTGCCGAAGTATGGCGAGATCGTCATTGACCATTCGCACATCAGCATGCTGGCAAACGCCTTTGATCGCGCTCAGGCGCGCCAGACGCCGGAGCAACAGGCCTGGAGCAAGACGCTGCTCAGTATGCTGCACGATATTTATCAGGAGAATGCCATCTACCTGATGGTGAGGAGATTACGTGACTGACGTTTTATTGTGTGTCGGCAACACCATGATGGGCGATGATGGCGCAGGCCCGCTGCTGGCGGAAATGTGCGCCGAGCGGGGATGCGGTAAGTGGACGGTCATTGACGGCGGCAGCGCCCCGGAAAATGACATCGTGGCGATCCGCGAGCTTCAACCCGCGCGGCTGATGATCGTCGATGCCACCGACATGGGGCTTAATCCGGGTGAGATACGTATTATCGATCCGGATGACATCGCCGACATGTTTATGATGGCCACCCACAATATGCCGCTTAACTATCTGGTCGATCAGATAAAAGACGATGTTGGCGAGGTGATTTTTGTCGGCATTCAGCCGGATATCGTTGGCTTTTATTACCCGATGACCCCGCCGGTAAAGGAGGCCGTGGAGACGGTGTATCAACGCCTCGCCGGATGGCAAGGGAACGGCGGTTTCCCGCCGTTGTAAATGCGCAATGCCCGGTGGGAAATGCCCGGTGGCGCGCAGCGATCCGGGCCTACAAAAACGTCAACACGTAGGCCGGTGCAAGCGAAGCGCCGCCCGGCACAACTGCTATTCTAAATCCCCGCCATTACTGGCAATCACTTTCTTATACCACCAGAACGATTTCTTGCGCGTGCGGGCGAGGGTGCCGTTGCCGGCGTCATCGCGATCCACATACACAAAGCCATAGCGCTTGCTCATTTCACCGGTGGATGCGGCTACGAGATCGATGCAGCCCCACGAGGTGTAACCCATCAGCGGCACGCCGTCTTCGATGGCGTCACCCATCGCGCGGATATGCTCGCGCAGATAGCTGATGCGGTAATCGTCGTTGATCTCGCCGCTGGCATCGATTTCATCCCGCGCGCCGAGGCCATTTTCCACCAGGAACAGCGGCTTCTGATAACGGTCATACATCATATTCATGGTGATGCGTAAGCCCAGCGGATCGATGCCCCAGCCCCATTCGCTGGCCTGAATGTACGGGTTTTTCAGCGACTTCACGATATTCGCCGCGCTGGTATTTCCGGCGTTCATATCAGCTGACGCACAGCGGGAGGCGTAATAGCTGAACGATACAAAATCGACGGTATTTTTCAGGATCTCATCGTCGCCCGGTGCTTTCTCAATGTGCACCCCTTTTTCGCGAAATACCCGGGCGGAATAGGACGGATACGCCCCGCGCGCCTGCACATCGATAAAGAACAGGTTTTCGCGATCTTTCTCCAGCGCCATCCACACATCTTCCGGCTTGCAGGAGTACGGGTAAAAATTACCGCCCGCCAGCATACAGCCGACCTGATTGTGCGGGTTTACCTCATGGGCGATTTTGGTCGCCAGCGCGCTGGCAATCAGCTCATGGTGCGCCGCCTGGTACTTGACCTGATCCTGATTTTCACCTTCTTCAAACGCCAGTCCCGCGCCGGAGAACGGGCTGTGCAGCATGATGTTGATTTCATTGAACGTCAGCCAGTATTTCACCAGCCCGTCAAAGGCTTCGAAACAGGTGCGCGCATAGCGGGTGAAAAATTCCACCATCTTGCGGTTGCGCCACGATCCGTATTCCACCACCAGATGCATCGGCACGTCGAAATGGCACAGCGTCACCAGCGGTTCGATGTTGTACTTTTTGCACTCCTCAAACATGGCTTTATAAAAGGCGATGCCTTCCGGATTGGGCCTCAACTCGTCGCCGTTCGGGTACAGGCGCGCCCAGGCAATGGAGGTGCGAAACACCGTGAAGCCCATCTCCGCCATTAGGGCGATGTCTTCTTTATAGCGATGATAAAAATCAATCGCTTCGTGGCTGGGGTAAAACTCATCATCACGCAGCGCCACGCGCTTTTCCTGGCCCAGCTTCACCGCCAGACGGTTTGCGCCATGGGGGATCATATCGACGGTGGTCAGGCCCTTGCCGCCTTCGCGATACGCGCCTTCAGACTGGTTGGCGGCCAGCGCGCCGCCCCATAAAAATCCTTCCGGAAATACAGACATGCTTATTTCTCCTTAAATCAGGCTCTGGCTTCGGTGCTGACGGTCGCTTTCGCCGCCTGCAACTCACGCGCCTTCGCCGCTTCTTTTTCCACCGGAATATCTTCAAAGCCCAGCATCAGCGTGAGCACAAACGACAGCACCACCGCCAGCGCCATCACGCCAAACACCCAGACGATGCTCATCGGGTTGGCCGGATCAAAGAACTGCACGCTGGTAAACAGGCCAGGTGCTGCCATTGAATGGCTGGCGAGTCCGGCGATCCCGGCTACCGCGCCGCAGATAAAGCCGCTAATGAGGCTGGCGATCAGCGGACGTTTCAGGCGTACCGCCACGCCGTACAGCGCCGGTTCTGAGATGCCCGCGAGGATCGCAGATGCCGCGGCGGCCAGCGCCGTCTGACGCAGTTCCGGGTTCTTCGTTTTCCATGCCACCGCCAGCGAGGAGCCGCCAAGGGACAGATTAGCGCCAATTTCTGACGGCATCACCATGCCTTCTTTGCCGGTTTCGGCGATGGTCTGAATAATGGTCGGCGTAAACACGCGGTGCATCCCGGTCATCACCAGCAGCGGCCACAGCGCGCCCATGATGGCGACGGACAGCCAGCCGAGATAGTTATGAATGGTGTACACCAGCGCAGAAATGGCGCTGCCGATCCAGATACCGATCGGGCCGATGAGCACGATAGCGAGCGGAGCCGCAATCAGCACGATCAGCATCGGCTTGAGGAAGTTTTTCGTCACCGCCGGGGTGATTTTATCGACCCAGCGCTCGATATACGACAGACACCAGGTCATCACCAGCGCCGGGATCACTGTGTAGGTGTACTTCACCGCCGTCACCGGGATAAAGGCGAATTCAACGTGCTCGCCCTGAGCCGCTTTCGCCATCAGCTCGATAAAGCTCGGGTGCACCAGCACGCCGGCAATGGCAATTGCCAGCGACATGTTGGTTTTAAATTTGATTGCCGCCGAGGCTGCCACCATCAGCGGCAGGAAGAAGAAGGCCCCGTCGCCGATCACCGTCAGAATGGTCAGCGTTGGCGCGCCTTTTTCCAGTACGCCGGTCATCTCTAAAATCATCGCCAGCAGCTTGACCATCGATCCGCCGATGATCGCCGGGATCAGTGGCGACATGGTGCCGATCAGCGCATCGAGAATGCCCGCGCCGATGCGCTTTAGGGTCAGCTTTTGTTTTGCATCGGTTTCCGGCGGCTGCATATCACCCGGCAGCAGGCTGACCACTTCGCGGTAAGCCTGCGACACCGTATTACCGATGATCACCTGGCACTGGTTGTCATTACGCACCACACCCATCACGCCGCTGATGCCTTTCAGGCTCTGGGCGTCGATGAGCGCGTTATCTTTTACTACAAAGCGCAGACGCGTCATGCAGTGCGTCACGGCGGCGATATTGTCAACGCCGCCCAGTGCAGTTATCACAGAGTGGGCAAGCGCCGCATAATTCTTAGCCATCGGAAAGTAATCCTGTTTTATCAGTAAGATACGCTTTCATTGTCAGACAATGAAACAGCAGATAGGAAACCGGTTCCACAAAATAATGATTAGTTATGGTTGATCAAACAATGATTTTTAAATTGATTTGTGATGAGGTTCGCTAAATATTTTGTGGGCTGTAGGCCGGGCAAGTCGCCGTCGCCGCCCGGCACCAAAGCTGCAAACTGCGTGACTGTGAAGTACACTGCCGCTTATCGAAATTAAAGGGATGATGATCATGACGACGATGCTGGAGGTCGCGAAGCGGGCAGGGGTGTCTAAAGCCACGGTATCCCGCGTGTTGTCAGGGAATGGCTATGTGAGCCAGGACACCAAAGACCGCGTGTTTCAGGCGATTGAGGAGAGCGGCTACCGGCCTAATTTGCTGGCGCGCAATCTGGCAACCAAAAAGACGCAGACGCTCGGCCTTGTGGTGACCAACACCCTCTATTACGGCGTCTATTTCAGTGAATTACTGTTCCATGCCGCGCGAATGACGGAAGATCATGGCCGCCAGCTGATCCTCGCCGACGGCAAACACAGCGCGGATGAAGAACGCCAGGCGATCCAGTATTTACTCGATATGCGCTGTGACGCGATCATTATTTATCCGCGCTTTCTCAGCGTGGATGAACTGGATGCGATTGTCGATAACCATACTCAGCCGGTTATGGTGCTCAATCGTCGGCTGCGGAAAAATAGCAGCCACTGCGTCTGGTCGGATCAAAAACAGTCCAGCTTTAAGGCCGTGTCGACCTTATTAGCGCGCGGCCACCGGGATATTGCGTTTATTACCGGCTCGCTGGATTCGCCGACCGGTATTGAACGCCTTGCAGGCTATAAAGACGCATTAACACAGTACGGCGTTGCCGTGTGCAACGATCTGATTGTCGAAGGAAAATGGACGCCCGCCAGCGGCGCAGAGGGCGTGAAAACGCTGCTCTCACGGTCGCAAACCTTTACCGCGCTGGTGGCCAGTAATGATGATATGGCGATTGGCGCGATTAAACAGCTGCATGACGCGGGAATACGCATTCCCGATCAGGTTTCGGTCATGGGATTCGATGATATCGCGCTGGCACCTTATATTGTGCCGTCGCTGTCCAGCGTGCGTATTCCGGTCACGGAAATGATTAAAGAAACCATTAACCGGTTAATCTTTATGCTCGACGGCGGTGAATTTAAATATCAGCAAACCTTTGCCGGGGAATTACATTCCCGCGACTCCATCATTGACGGGCCACACGCCTGACGTCGACAGGTGTCATCGTCACTCGTGTCGATGACACTTTCCCCGCCGCACCTCATTTCTTAAATGCCTATATATATCAGCAGCTTAAAATCTGGCACGATTCGTGAATAACTCCGCGGTATCACCCCTTATTGCCGGAGAACCCGATGAACCGTTTCATCATGGCGGACGCCAACAAATGCATTGGCTGCCGCACCTGCGAAGTCGCCTGCGTGGTTTCGCATCAGGAAGAACAGGATTGTGCCGCCCTGACGCCCTCCACCTTTCTGCCACGTATCCACGTCATCAAAGGCGTGAATATCTCCACCGCCACCCTGTGCCGTCAGTGTGAAGACGCCCCCTGTGCCAACGTCTGCCCGAACGGCGCTATCAGCCGCGATAAAGGCTTTGTGCATGTGATGCAGGAACGCTGTATCGGCTGCAAAACCTGCGTCGTCGCCTGTCCGTATGGCGCGATGGAAGTGGTGGTGCGTCCGGTCGTGCGCAACAGCGGTGCGGGCCTTAACGTGCGCGCCGAAAAAGCCGAAGCCAACAAATGCGATCTCTGCCATCACCGCGATGCCGGTCCGGCGTGCATGGAAGTCTGTCCGACCCACGCGCTGGTCTGTGTCGATCGCGACATGCTGGAAAAAATGAGCGCGGATAAACGCCGTCGCTCCGCCCTGGATACCACCGGAATGCTGTTCTGAACCGAACCCGATTTCAACTTTTAACAGGTCTGTTACTGATGAAAAAAATCACAAGCGTATGTCCTTACTGCGGCGCAGGCTGCAAACTTAAACTGGTCGTTGAGAACAATAAAATCGTGCGCGCGGAAGCCGCCGAAGGGGTGACCAACCAGAATCAGCTGTGCCTGAAAGGCTATTATGGCTGGGATTTTCTTAACGATACCAAGCTCCTGACGCCGCGCCTGACGCAGCCGATGATCCGCTACGAAAAAGGCGGCAAACTCACGCCGGTCAGCTGGGATGAAGCGATCCGCTACACCGCAAAACGCTTAGGCGAGATCCGCGCGCAATTCGGCCCGCGCGCCATCATGACCACCGGCTCGTCGCGCGGTACGGGGAACGAAACCAACTATGTGATGCAGAAATTTGCACGTGGCGTGCTGAATACCAATAACGTCGACTGCTGCGCGCGCGTCTGTCACGGTCCGTCAGTGGCCGGATTACAGGAAACGCTTGGCAATGGCGCGATGAGTAACTCCATCGGCGATATTGAGAATTCCCGCTGCCTGCTGGTGTTTGGCTATAACTGCGCGGATTCGCATCCGATTGTGGCGCGTCGGGTGATCAAGGCGAAACAGAACGGCGCGAAAATCATCGTCTGCGATCCACGCCGTATTGAAACTGCCCGCATCGCCGATCAGCATCTGCAACTGAAAAACGGCTGCAATATGGCGATGGTTAACGCCTTTGGTTATGTACTGCTGGAAGAGCAGCTCTACGACAAAGAGTACGTCGCCAGCTTCACCACCGGGCTGGACGCCTACCGGGAAACCGTTAAAGATTATGCGCCGGAAAAAGTTGAGCACCTCACCGGCGTACCGGCGCAGCAGATCCGTCAGGCTATGCGCACTTACGCCGCCGCGCCGTCGGCCACCATTATGTGGGGCATGGGCGTGACGCAGTTCGGTCAGGCCGTGGACGTGGTGAAAGGGCTGTCGAGCCTGGCGCTGCTCACCGGTAATCTGGGGCGCGAGCACGTTGGCGTCGGCCCGGTACGCGGGCAGAATAACGTGCAGGGCGCGTGTGATATGGGCGTCATCCCGAATCAGTTCCCCGGCTATCAGGACGTGGTGGATCCGGCGGTGCGCGCAAAATTTGCTGCCGCCTGGGGCATTAACGTTAACGACATGGACGACAAACCCGGCGTGCGCATCACCGAGGTGCCGCATCTGGCGCTGGAAGGCAAGGTGAAAGCCTATTACATCATGGGTGAAGATCCGCTCCAGACCGAAGCCGACCTGGGCCTGGTGCGCAAAGGTTTTGCGGCGCTTGATTTTATCGTCGTGCAGGATATTTTCATGACCAAAACCGCCGAGCAGGCGGATGTGATCCTGCCTGCGACCTCCTGGGGCGAGCATGGCGGGGTCTTTACCTGTGCCGACCGCGGCTTCCAGCGCTTCGAAAAAGCCATTGAGCCTAAGTACAACGTCAAACGTGACTGGGAGATCATCAGCCTCATCGCCACCGAGATGGGCTACCCGATGCACTACGACAATAACCAGCAGATCTGGGATGAGCTGCGCGAGCTGTGCCCGCTGTTCTATGGCGTGACGTATGAAAAAATGGGCGATATGGGGCACGTTCAGTGGCCTTGTCCGACCCTCGATCACCCCGGTACGCCATTCCTCTACAAAGGCAATAAGTTCGATACGCCGGACGGCAAAGGGCATCTGTTTGCCGCGCCGTGGCGCGCGCCGGCGGAAGTGCCGGATGCCGATTATCCGCTGGTGCTGTGCACCGTGCGTGAGGTGGGGCACTACTCCTGCCGCTCGATGACCGGCAACTGTGCGGCGCTACAGACCCTGGCGGATGAGCCGGGCTATGTGCAGATCAATCCGCAGGACGCCCGGGCGCTGGGCATTCAGGATCAGCAACTGGTGTGGGTGGCGTCGCGCCGTGGCAAGGTGATCAGCCGTGCCGACGTCAACGAGCGCATCAACACCGGCAGCGTGTACATGACCTATCAGTGGTGGATTGGTGCCTGTAATGAACTGACCCAGGATAATCTCGATCCAATTTCCAAAACCCCGGAAACCAAGTATTGCGCGGTGAAGGTGAGCGCCATCGACGATCAGCGCTGGGCCGAAGATTACACGCAGACCACCTATCTCGACATGAAAAACCGGCTGCGCGATGCAGTGGTATGACAGGACTGAATGAGCAATAACGGCGTACTGATCCGTGTGCGCGGCAAGGTGCAAGGGGTGGGTTTCCGCCCCTTCGTCTGGCAGCTGGCGCAGCAGTTACATCTTTGTGGCGATGTCTGTAACGACGGGCACGGCGTCGAAATCAGGCTGTCTGGTGACGCCACGCGTTTTCTGAGCGACCTCTACCGCCACTGCCCGCCGCTGGCGCGGATTGACGATACCGAGGTCACCCCCTGGCAGTGGGACGACGCGCCCACGGCTTTCACTATTCGCCACAGCACCGGCGGCAGCATGGATACGCAGATTGTGCCGGACGCCGCCACCTGTCCGGCCTGTCTTGCGGAAATGAACGATCCTGCTGAGCGCCGCTATCGTTATCCCTTTATCAACTGCACCCACTGCGGCCCGCGGTTTACCATCATTCACGCCATGCCTTACGACCGCCCGTTTACCGTGATGCGCGCCTTCCCGCTGTGCGCGGCGTGCGCGGCGGAGTACCGCAATCCGGCGGATCGGCGTTTTCATGCTCAGCCGGTGGCCTGTGCAGCGTGCGGGCCGCAGCTTGAATGGCGGGCGGCGGGCGATCGTGCGGTGGGCGAGGCGGCGTTGCAGGCGGCGGTCACCATGCTGGCGGCGGGAAATATTGTCGCCATTAAGGGCCTTGGCGGTTTTCATCTCGCCGTTGACGCGCAAAACCCGCAGGCGGTGAGACGGCTACGGGAACGTAAACGCCGCCCGGTAAAACCGCTGGCGGTGATGATCCCTTATGGCTGCTGTGAGACGGCCGCAGCGCACCTGCAATCCGCCGCCGCGCCTATTGTGCTGGTGGCGAAAAGCGCGCTGCCGGCATTGTGCGAGGCCATCGCGCCGTCGTTGCCGGAGGTCGGCGTGATGTGGCCCGCCAGCCCGCTCCAGCATCTGCTAATGCAGGCGCTGGATCGTCCGCTGGTGATGACCTCCGGTAATCTCAGCGGCAGGCCACCCGCGCTCACCAACAACCAGGCGCTCAGTGACCTGGCGGGTATTGCCGACGGCTTTTTGCTGCATAACCGCGACATCGTGCAGCGTATGGACGACTCGGTGATGCGCGCCAGCGGCGAGATGCTGCGCCGGGCGCGTGGCTTTGTGCCGGACGCGCTGCCGCTGCCGCCGGGCTTTGACGCCGTGCCGCCGCTGCTCTGTCTGGGCGCGGACATGAAAAATACTTTTTGCCTGCTGCGTGGCGATCGGGCGGTGCTGAGCCAGCATTTTGGCGATCTGACCGAGGACGGGGTAGAAACCCAGTGGCGCGCCGCCCTCGCACTGATGCAGAAAATCTACGACTTCACCCCACAGCAGGCGGTGTGTGACGTCCACCCCGGTTATCGTTCAACCCAGTGGGGCGAGGCGCTGGGTCTGCCGGTGAGCCACGTTCTGCACCATCATGCCCACGCGGCGGCTTGCCTGGCTGAACACCGTTGGCCGCGGGATGGCGGCGATGTCATCGCGCTGATCCTCGACGGTATCGGCATGGGCGAGAATGGTCAGCTATGGGGCGGGGAGTGCCTGCGGGTGAACTACCGCGAATGCGAGCACCTCGGCGGGTTACCGGCGGTAGCGCTGCCCGGCGGCGATCTGGCGGCAAGACAGCCGTGGCGCAACCTGCTGGCGCACTGCCTGGCCTTTGTGCCGGACTGGCAGCGTTATCCGCAAACCCGTGTGTTACAGGATAAAAACTGGCCGCTGCTGGCACGGGCGATAGCGCAGGGGATCCAGTCTCCGCGCGCGTCATCGTGCGGACGGCTGTTTGACGCCGTGGCCTGCGCACTGGGCTGCGCACCGGAAAGCCTGAGTTACGAGGGCGAGGCGGCGTGTCAGCTGGAGGCGCTGGCAAGCGAATGTTCCGGTGTGGATCATCCGGTGCAGTTGCAGCCGCATGATTTAACGGATTTCTGGCAGACCTGGCTCAGGTGGGACGCCACGGCAGGCGAGAAAGCCTGGGCGTTTCATGATGCGCTGGCTAAAGGGCTGGCAGCGCTGATGCGGCGCGAAGCGCAGGGGCGGGGGATCACGACGTTATGCTTTGGCGGCGGGGTGATGCACAACCGGCTGCTGGTGGCGCGCTTACGGCATTATCTGACGGATTTCCGGTTGCTGTTTCCGCAGGGGTTACCGGCGGGGGATGGGGGGATCGCCTTTGGGCAGGGGGTGATCGCGGCAGCGCGGCTGGTTTCTGATTAGATGGGGGGTAGGTTGCGCTCTTATCAACGTTGCGGAATAACGTTTGCTTCTGGTGCACAGAGCGCGCAGGGGGCGGCCAGTCGCCGCCGCCCCCTGCACCCCCGGGCTCCCGGCAAGAAAATCGCCGCTGCGCGGTGCCTTCGGCTTATCCCTTCCGGCTTCGGGTCGGGCGCGATG